>MDTD01011572.1_pt1 | contig 86932 bp, 70 predicted proteins | sample 811221 | NCBI WGS metagenome assembly MDTD01 (sample SAMN05326646, study PRJNA326480) | marine metagenome | isolation source: seawater | place: Pacific Ocean: South West | collected 2011
CTCGACCTCCTCCTCCTCGACCTCCTCCTCCTCGTCGCTCCCCAGGAGCGCCGCGAACGGATTCATCGCGCGTTGCACCGGTCTCTCCTCCTCGCTCGACTCCTCATCCTCGTCCTCGTCCTCATCCGCGTCCTCGCCCTCGCCCACCGCCGCCTCGCGCGCGCACAGAAAGTCATCATCCCCGCGGTGTAATCGCAACTGACGCGCGCTCATCCCGCGAACGCCTCCCGCGAACGCCTTCGCGCGCGCCTTCCCCTCGCCCCTCACCCCTCGACGTCTCCCTCGACGTCTCCCTCGACGTCGCGTCGCGATCTCCCGGCGTCATCGAGGCGTCGTCATCCCAGGTGCCGACGGGAACGATGACGCGACAACGTCACCACCCATCGTCACCGCGCGTCGTCATTCACGGACGCGCCTGGACGCGCCCGGTGTCGTCGATTCACACCGCGAGCGAGATCGAGAGATGCCCGCCCTCGTCGCCGCGTCCGCGACGTCGCTTCGCGCGTCCGCCTTCGTCGGTCGTCCCGACGCTATCCGCGCGAGATCGTCCGCGAGAAGAAACAAATGCGTCGCCACGACGAGCTCGAGACGACGCTCGAGAGGGGCGGTGGTGACGCACGCGAACCTCTTCTCCAGGTTCACGCGCGTCATCTCTTCGTACGCCAACTCTCTCATCACCGCGGCCGAGGACCCGGAGAAGATCTTGGACCAGACTGTGAATGAGATGCAGGGCGATTTGATCAAGATGCGACAGGCGACGGCGCAGGTTATGGCGAGCCAAAAGCAGTTGGAGACCAAGTATACGGCGGCGAATAAGGCTGCTGAAGATTGGTATAAGCGTGCGCAGTTGGCGCTGGAGAAGGGAGACGAAGACTTGGCGAGAGAGGCGCTGACGAGACGCAAGTCGTACGCGGAGAACGCCGAGTCGATGAAGGCGAATTTGGACGCGCAGACGGATGCAGTGGAGAAGTTGATCGCGAACACGCGATTGCTCGAAGGTAAGATGGCGGAAGCGAAGAGTAAGAAAGATACGTTGAAGGCGCGCGCGGCGAGCGCGAAGACAAACAAGGCGGTGAACGACATGGTGAGCGGCATGTCGACGTCTTCGGCGCTCGGCGCCTTCGATCGCATGGAAGAAAAAGTGTTGGGCATGGAAGCCGAGGCCGAGGCCATGGGCGTGTTCGCCGCCCCAGACAACCTCGAGGCACAGTTCAAGGCGCTCGAGGCCGGCGGCGTGGACGACGAGCTCGCCGCGCTCAAGAAATCCCTCCCCGGAAACGCCTCCAAGGGCGAGCTCCCGGCCGGCAGACCCGTCTCCGAAGCCATAGAGAGCGAACTCGAGGCCCTGAAGAGATCTCGCGACGACGATCGCGCGTGATCGAACGAAATCGTCTCGCGCGGCGTCGCGTGAATCGCACGAGTGTAACACCCACGTCGCCTCCCCCCGCCCGTCGTCGCGCCCCTCATCCGTCCCGTCCCGGCGTCTTTTCCCTCGGACTTTATCCACACGCGGCCCCTGTCGTGATTGTCACGCGCGTTCGACCGTCACGCGAGAGCGTGCGCCCGAACAGCGCGCACGAAGACGCACGCGATGCTGTCCCGCGCTCCGACGGCGCCCGCGGTCGCCGCGCGCGCGGCGACGACGACGAAACCGCGCGCGCGACGCGGCGTGGAGATCCGGGCGACGAGCGATGACGAGGCGCGCGCGCGCGCGGATGGTGCGATCGGTGGACGACGATCGGCGGTGATCGGTGTCGCGGCGACGCTCGCGGCGATCGCGAGCGCACCGTCCGCGCGCGCGGTACCGGGGCCGGGAGAAGAACTCTTGCAGAAGCGACGGCGGGAGGAGGCCAAGGCGACGGAACGCATGGATACGTTTTATCGAGGCTTGCGCGAGGAGGAAGCGAAAGCGATAGAATTGCGAAGATTGCGCGAGGGCGAGGCGCAAGGCGAATTGGACAGGTTGCGGGAGCAGGAGGAGGCCAAGTCGAGAGAACAAGTGTTGACGGGTAAGACGCTGTGCGTGACGCCGTTTGGAATCGACATAGTGGGCATCACCGAGTTTGTCGCCTTGGCGGGTGCTGTGGCGAGCGGTATCTCCGCTAACCGTAAGAAGGAAGAGATTACGGAATTGAACGAAAAGTTGCGTAAGATTAACGCCAGTTTGACGATGTCGTCGCGACCCGTGAAGGGCGAAGGCGTCGTCGCAGAAGCCGTGGAGGGGGGCTCTCCGGAAGTTTCCTCGGTCGCCTTGGGTAACACCGAGGAGTGGGAAACACTCTCGGACGAGATGAAAGAGCTTCGAACGGCCCTTCGCGACGGTCGCGACCTTCTTCGCGAAGAAAACGCGAAAGGCGCCATGAACGCCTTTAAGAAGTCTTTGATGTTGGCGCGCGTCGTCGGCGATTTGGTCTATCTCCGTCGCGCCACTCGCGGTCTCGGCGCCTCTAAGCGTCTCATCGGCGATAGACAGGGTGCCATCGAAGAATTCCAACAAGTTCTCACCATTTCCCAGCAATTAGAAGACACCACGGGGGACATGGAGGCTCTCGGCGCTATCGCGGACATTTACACCGAGCTCGGTGACTTGGAGAACGCGGGTCGCTATTACGACATGTACCTCAACCAAATCGACGCCGACAGCTCGTAGAGGTCCGCCGCGCGCCGCACCCGCTCGAGCTCGCGCATCGACATCATCGACATCGCGCGTCGAGCGATTTAATACGACACACACTCTCGTCAATCCACCCAAAGTCCCTCCCTCCCTCTTCGTCCCCGACGTCGATGAAAAAGTGAAGGACGACGTCACGCCGCCTCGAAGGGGTACCGCCTCGTGCCACACACCCCGACGCGTCGTCCGACGACCGCGACGAGGGAAGCGACGTAAGATGGCGCTCGATGGATGCCAACCGCTCGAGCGGTTCATGAAGAAGGAGTTCGAAGGGCACGGCGCCGGAAGCGCCCAAAAGTCGTGGGCGTTTTGCCCATCGTCTCGCATGGATGGGCGAAGGCAACAGGGGGCGCCGACGCCGCCGGTGAGCGGTGGATACGTCGGATACAGCGTGAGTGGATATGTGAATGGATATAATCCCACGCTGCCGGCGTACCCGCCGACGCGCGCGCAGATGCAAGCGGCGGCTCGAAACGGGCCGGCGCCTCCGCCGGGGCAAAACTGGGCTGCGCAGCGAAAGCCGACCGCGGTGTGGGACGGACCCGCGCCGAGAGGAGATCCGAATAAGCCGGGACCGGGATCACCGTATTACGTGAGCACGCCGCCGGAGGAGGTGTTCGACGCGGCGCAAGAAATTCATGAGGTGCCCATCGGCGGAGGCGGTCGCCTCCCGATGTTGGGGTGCGACGCGAGCGCAGCTAAGATTGCGTTGGAGAACGGTATCAAGCACATTCGATGTGGATCCTGCGACGATCCCGCTTTGACTGAGGCTGGAAAGGCGATCGCCGCTCAAGGTCCGCGCGAGAACGTGTTCGTGAGCGCCAAATTGCGTCCGAATGAGCACGCGAACGTCAAAGGGACGTTGACGGCGATTCTTTCCGCGTTGGGCACTGATTATTTGGATTTGTTCTCCATCGAATGGCCGGTGCTACACAAGACCGGTACAACTGATGTAGACTCTGAGGGTAGTCTGGAGGCGACGTGGACGGCGCTCGAGAAGTGCGTCGCGGATGGCAAGGTGAAAGCGCTCGGCGTCGCCAACTTTTCCGTGCCCGCCATCGAGCGCCTGATGAAGCACTGTACCATTAAGCCAACGGTGAATGAGGTCGAATTGCACCCGCTTTTGGCACAACGTAAGCTCGTCGGTGTTTGCCGTCGTTACGGTTTGACGACTGTCGCCCACACGTCGCTCGCGAACGGTGATGAGCGACTCTTAAAGCACGCCAAGCTCATCGAAGCCGCCTCGCTCGACGGCGGGTCGCAGCCTGTCGAAGCCTTGCTCACCCGTTGGTCCATGCAACGCGGTGTCCCGTGCATCATCGACTCCACATGTGCGCTCGGAGTCCAAGACTGTCTCAAGGCTCGCACTTTCCGATTGACGAACAAGCAAAAGCTCCTCTTGGACGATATCGAACCGAGCCCGAAGCTCGGCGGCGTCCGCTTCCATCACCCATCCTTTGAGTTTACCTTTGACGATCCGTTCCTCGGTGGTTGCGCTCGACCGGGTCTCGACCTCGTTCCCAATTAATCTACCGTAGATTTAACTTTGAATGTCATGTTATTTTACACTTCTAAAATGACGCCGCCGCTCGGCTCACTCACCGCGCTCCCCTCTTCCAATCATCACGTCCTCACGCTCGCGATCGCGCGCGCGCCGAGGCCGCGCGACGCATCAATACTCTATACCGCGCTGTTTCAAAACGCATCTGTGAAGCTCTAGCTCGGAGTTTAGGAAGAAGCCGAGGAAGAACGGGCTGACGACGAGCGCAGTCTTGGCGCTCACCGTCAGACGTCGTATCGTGAGGAACTTGGCGTTCGCGAGGTACACCGCGGGCACGGAACACGCGAGACCGATTGTGGCACCGCGAATGCCGCCCCACAGCGCGGCGTCTAGGCACTCTGCCTTGGCGGCGGCGCGCGTGGCCTCGTCGTTGGCAGCCATCGTGTGCAGGCGGAACGGTTTGGCGCTGTCTGTTTGTGTTTGTTAGTTTGACTCACGATGTACTACAATCTTCGTATTAATGAAATAGACTAACGTGAGCTGATTTCAATCTATGATTTAACGTCTTCACTTCGCCGAAGAGCGTCGAGGAGCGCGGGTACACTGTCCACGGAATACGGCGCTCGTTCAGCCGAACTGAACAAAATGCGCCCGTGATTCCAGCCTTGTTCGCTCAGGCTGTTGGTGAACGTGTCGATGTCGCGCTTAGCCAAAGAGTCCGATTCTTGCAGAGCCCATACGTAGGCCTCTTCAGCCGTCAAGTCCGGTCGATAGGGCAAAGATCGCATGTGGGCAACTTGAAGTATCGCGCAAAGAACGTCTTTACTCGAAGCAGTCTCGCTCAGCGCTAACAGAGCTCTGCCCTTCAAACCTGTGCGTTTGCTCTGCCACGGGAATTTACGCGTTCGGCGCTTTTTCTTCCCATTCGAGTCAGTCTTCGGAGCGCTGATGCGTCGACCATTCAAAATGACACGCTTCTTCGAGGCGCCGGGCTCATACGCCAAAATGTATTGACGTCTGGATCCGCCACCAGTCTTGTTCGACAACGCTTTGATTAAAGACTTCGTCGTCGGACAGACTTCACCAATAGATGTCACGGAGAGAGGTAAATTAGACTTGTCCAATCGCGCAGGAATGAGAAGACGTTCAGAGTTTGCCACTTGCGCTCTGCTTGGAATCTTGCGTTCCGTGACGAAGGTTTCCGCAATAATTTCGGCTCGCTCCTTGTTGATCGTTCGCAATTGCACAGCCTTTAACTCTTTGTAGATACAAATGAGATCCAAAGCAGCGAGCGGACCGAACGCGAAGACCGGCAACGCTCGTCGAATCGCCGGTCGTACCGTCGCAACCTTTGACATGGCGCTCGCGGCACCAACCGCGAGTGCCAAACCAATATTATCGGCAACCACTTGCTGTGCGCTCGTCTTGGCCGCCACTTCGGCTAGATTTTCTTCCAAAATAAATGTTCTCTGAATCGGCGCTCGAACGACATTCGCGGTGGTGATGCCCACCGATTTACCGATGTTCGCCACCGTCGCCAACGCCAGAAAGTGCTGCGGGAAATACGGCGTTATAATCTCGATGAACGAACTCGCATCGTACACCACGCTCGACGTAAATCTAAACCGCTTGACGTCACTATCGAACGTCCGCCCGAAATTCGCCGCCACCGACAGCTTACCTAACCTCCCCAACCCATCCTTGAGCACCCAGTTCACCGCCGCCGCCGCCGGCAGCGTACGACTCGCCCCCAACCCGACCGCCGTGAGCATCTGCTGCGTCGCAAAGACGGAGATACAGCTCGACGCGATGCGCTGCGCGAATCTAAACTTGGCGTACTCCCAATAATCGTTCGTCACGCTCGAAGGTTCCGGCAACAACGCGTGTTGCGCTCGCTCCGCGCACTTTCTCGCCGCGCGTCCGAGGGCTCTGTCCAGCCTCCGCGCCGCCCCTTCTCCGTCGCGCGCGCCCCATTCGTTCGGCCGCATCACTCTGAGCTTCCCGTCAACGCACGCGTACCGAAGCACCGCGCGCGAGCTCCCCGGACGCCGCTCGAGCAGGGGCAACGCGACGAGCGAGCCGCCGGCGGTGCGTCCCGAGGTGGACGCCCGATCGTCGCTCGACGCGTCCGCGAGCTGACATCGCTCGCCGTGAAAGGTGATGGTCGCTCGGGGGCGAGATCCCATGGCGCGCGCGCGCGGGACGACGAGGCCCGTCGCGCTGTGCGGGGACGATGACGATCGGAACGGAGAGGCGTGTGGGTGGTGGCGCGTCGACGTTACAAGGCGCGCGTCGCGTCGAATGGAAAACTTTACTCACGTCGTGTATTCGGCGTTGATTTCGACGTATTTGTAGCTCAGATCGCATCCCCACGCTTGGCCCGCGCCCGGGCCGTCGCCGACGGAGATGTCGACGACGCAGACGCCGTGGACGTCGGTGACTTCCTTGAGGTATCGACTGGCGGCGACGGCGTCGAAATCGAGAGGTTGGCCCTTGTTCATGAGTTGGTGAGGACCGAGAGAGAGCTTGAGATTGTCTTGGCTGAATCGACTCTTCACCGGCGCGGCGTAGCCGGCGGCGCAGGCCAGACGACCCCAGTTGGGATCGTGGCCGAAGATGGCCGCCTTGGCGAGAGAGGAGCAGATGACGGAACGGGCGATGACGCGCGCGTCTTCGTCGTCTCCGGCGCCGCTGACGTTGCATTCGATGAGGCACGTCGCGCCCTCACCGTCCCACGCGATGGCTTTGGCCAGACCCATGCACACGGCGGTGAGGGCGTCTTCCAGAAGCTTGGCCTCGGCGCCGTTCGCATCGACGATTTCGGCGTTGCCAGCCTCGCCGCTGGCAAAGCACACCAAGGAATCGTTGGTACTGGTGTCTCCATCGACGGAGATTTGGTTAAACGAGGCGGACCCAGCGCGAGAAGTGATGTCGCGCCAGACGTCGGAGGAAACCGCGGCGTCACACGTGACGACGCCGAGCATCGTGGCCATGTTGGGATGAATCATTCCGCTCCCCTTGGCCATGCCGCCCATGCGCACGGTTTTACCGCCAATCTCCAACTCAATGGCCACCGTCTTACGAACGAGATCCGTCGTGCAGATGGCCGTCGCCGCCGCGTTCGCCGCCGCGACGCTGCTTTCCACGTTTTCCGCCAACACAGAGATGCCGGGCATATACTTATCCATCTTCATTCTCTTACCGATGACGCCGGTGGACATCAACAAGATGTCCTCCTCGGGGACGCCGAGAGACTTGGATAACTCCGCAGCGGTCTCCTTGGCGTCGGCCATTCCAGCGTCGCCGGTCGCCGCGTTCGCTTGACCGGCGTTGATCAACAACGCCCGCGCCGTCGGTTTCCCCGCCAATTGGTCCTTACAAACCGTCACCGGCGCCGCGCACATGACATTGGTGGTAAAAATCCCCGCGCTCTTCGCGTCTTCATCCGCCAGCACCAGCGCGCAATCCGCCCGCGTGCCCGTCGCGCGCAGACCCGCCTTGTGTGCCGCAACCTTGAATCCCTTGGCCGCGCACAAGCCTCCCTCCACAACCTTCCACGGTCCTTTCGGAAGCAACGTCTCCGCCACCGGCGCGTACGGCAGTTCAAACAACCCCGCGTCTTCGAAATCAATCTTCGCTCCCGCTCGAACCACCCTCATCCCCCGTCCCGTCGTCACCATCGCTCTCACCTTCGTTCGCACCGTTCCCCTCTCTCCTCTCCCGACGCGTCGTCGTCCACCCTTCACCGTCTCGACCGCCGCGCTCGCGCTCGCGCTCGCCGCCACCCGCATCGTCGTCTCACAACCTTCTCTCGCTCAGCGCCCTCACGCCCGCCCCGAACACCGCGTCCACGCCCGCGTTCCACCCCCGACCGATCTCCCGACGCACCGCTCTTCCGAACACCGCCTCTCCTCGCTCGCACGCCGCTCCCTCGGCCTCTTCCCACCGCGCGCGCGCGCCCAAGACGTCCCCGCTCGCCCTCGCGTCGGCGTGTCGCACGACCGTCGCCGCCGCGAACGCCGCGAACGCGCCCGCGCACGCGCTCGACGCCCTCGCGCGAAACGCCAGGGACATGCACCGACCGCTCTTTCGATCGCTCGACGCTCGCCGCGGCGTCGAACGTCCGGTGAATGACGCCTCGCGATGGGGTCGAGGCGATCGAATCGAATCGAATCGAATCGAATCGATCATTCATTCATCGTCATTCGACGACGCGCGTGTCGCGGGAGGTCGGCCGGACGCGAGGGATGCCGCCAAAGGAGACGGTGCTGGACCTGGCGCGATTCATCGATAAGGGCGTGCGGGTGAAGCTGAGCGGAGGACGCGAGGTGACGGGGACGCTGAAAGGGTTCGACCAATTGTTGAACCTGGTGCTGGACGGCGCCGTGGAACACTTGAGAGACTTTGAGGACGCGCTGAAGATCACGGAGGAGACGAGAGAGTTGGGGCTGTTGGTGTGCAGAGGCACGAGCGTGATGGTGGTGAGCGCGTTGGATTCGATGGAGGAGATCGCGAACCCGTTCTTGGCGCAGGAGGAGATTTGATTTCCGAAACCGACCGGCGGATTCTGGAATACGACGCGACGACGAGCCAGAGGGGCGGAGCGAACGCGGGAGGAGGCGATTCTCGCGATGCGATGAGGTTGTTTTAATGATATCATAGATGTTTGTTTGTTTGAAGAGAAATCTACGCTAGTGTCTCGGCTATGACTCTCGGTCGTTTTATTCGCGGTGCCGTCTCGCCTGGCGCTTCGCGCGCAGTTTCTCCTCTTCCTCCTTGGTCGGTGGAAGAGGCGCCCAGGTGGAGAAATTCCACGTTTTATTCGTCAGGGAGGTCTCTATCTCGTCGGCGGACGTGTCGTCTCGGCGAACTTTTCGCGCGTGCGCCGGTGCCGCAGAGTCGCCGCGCGCTTTGAGTAACTCAAGAGCTTCCTCGACGGCGCGGTCGAGCTGAGGATCGGTGTTTTGATAATAGTTGGCCGGTGATATGCGGATTTCGACGTCCGGTATGACACCGCGGTTCTCGACGCTGTTCGTGATATGTTCAGTGTGCAACTCATCGACGAGGAGCACGTTTGTCGACGGAAGGCTCAGTTCGGATCCGTCGATGAGGTCAGCCGTTTGGTCGACGGCGAGCAAACCGCCCCACGTGCGAGTACCGACAACTCGTCCTAGCCCAAGCTTTCTGAAAGATTCCGCCATGAGTTCCGCATCGGACCCGGTGCGGTCATCCACGAGCATGACGAGCGGGCCTGGCGTATTCGACGGGTAAACTTGCAACTCGCCTCGGCGAGGGATATCCCAAGCCAACGCCCGCTGCGAGAGCTTGGAGAGCAATAATTCACTGATGTGACCGCCAGTGTTTCCACGAAGGTCTAGAATCAAACTGCCCTTACGAACTTCGCACGCGTAGTGTCGCCAGAACTCTGAATATCCCGTACTTTCCATATCGGGCACGTGCAAGTAGCCGACGACTCCCTCGCTGAGGCCGTGCACACGCGACGTTCTCCGTTGAATCATGTCGCGATACCTCGCATCGAGCTCAGTGTGCATCGCACGAACCCGTACGGGTATGATTTCTCCCTTCTTTGGCGCTCTCTTGTCGTTCTTCTTTGATTTGTTCTCCTTCAACGCGAGCTTACCAAGAGCGGTGTCGATTTCTTGAGCATCATCGGCTTTCTTCACCGTCAAAAGCACCTCGGCACCTCCTTTTTCGACGAGTAGCGCCGCTGGGGAGACATCTTCCGTGAGAGGAATGCGATCTATCGATAGCAATATATCACCCTCGTTGATGTTCACGCCAGGTTTGCTCAGCACGCCGCCGCGCATATCGTCCCAGCTATCACCTTTCACGATGTTCATGATGCGATAGCCGCGAGCTTTCTTATCCCAGATGAAATCAGCTCCGAGATATCCGGCCGAGTGCCTTCGATGCGCTCTGCCTGGATCCCCAGAAGTGATGGCCACGTGCGAACAACCTAATTGAGCGGTCATCTCGTGAAACAAATCGGTGAGCTCGGTGCGAGTGCTCACTTTTGGCAGCAACTTTTCATAGTGAGACAATATCGACGTCCACGTGTGGCCGTTCATGTCTTCATCCCAAAAGTCGTCTCGCAGACGGCGATACACCTCTCCGAGCATTTGCGCCCATTCTTTCGCCGGATCAACGAGCACCCGAATCCTCCCGTCGAGGTTGACTAAACCCGTTCTACGATCAAAAACCTGTTGATCTAACTCTTCGCTATCGCTCCCTTCCTCCTCTGGACGCATCCCAGCTTTATACACGCGAAGCTCTAAGAAACCGTCCGTTTCTTTCTCGACAACCATGCACTTTCTATCCATAGACAGCGAAACCTCACTCACTCCACCCTGAATCAATATACTGCGACGTAGATCCCGAATGCTGTATGATATCAACGATCCAAAGCCTTCGTCCTCTTCATCAGAGGAGTAATCCATACCGACGCCCCCGGGAGAACCTCGACTTGGTGGATATTCTACAACCATAAATCGACCGTCTTCCAAGCCGCAGAGGCAGTCGTATCGCGATATCGGCATCGGTAAGGCGACAACTCTCTCCGCCAATCCATCAATGTCGATTTCGATGGGCGGAGGGGCATCTTCGGAGTAACGATTAGGCACGTAATCTTCGTCATCTTCGTCATCGAATTCGTCATCCTCGTTCTCATCCTGTTCTTCGTCCTCATCCATCGTGGACCAGCCACTTCCATCATCTTCATTGGTCTGTTTATTTTGGCGACCAAAATTTCGTCCACGTTTGTCCCCACCGCGCACGCTAAACTCAGACTCTGAATCGTAGTCTGAACCTGAAGAAGACTCCGTATCGTAAGGCGGTCGCAATTCTTTCAACAAGGGATTGCGAATGTCTTTTCGGAGTATGATGAGATGAGGTCGCTCGACGTGTGGGAAAGCTAAACCAAAAGTAGCGGCATCGTACACTGGCTCGAGCTCGCGAGAGCCAAGAAAGTATAAATACTTCCCATCAGGATCCCAAGCCGGAGAATGGTCTCCGAGCACAGGCTTCGTCGCATCGAAAACCTTACCGTTTCGCACGTCTAGTATTCGGATACAAGACCGCTCGTTGTTCATGTAATACGTGTATGCAAGCCAGTTACCACAAGGACTCCACGTCAGGTCAGCTATTCCGTCTGATTCGTCCGACTTGTCTGCCGTCCGCATTTCTCCAGTCTCTACGTTCACGATCAGTAAGGCGTTTCTGTGGTTGACGATGGCCACGAGTGGTGCTTCTGGGCTGGGAATAAGCCGCTCGACTCGTCCGAGCAAACCATGGTGCAACCCTAATCGTTTCGCCGGTCTGTCAGCCTCTTCCCAGTGCACTTCAATGTCTTCCTCGCCGCTCGCGTCCGAGACGTAAACCAGACGTTCGCCATCGTACAAGTACACCCCATGGCGAACTCGCGACTGCGCTCTGCACGCGAGCTTCTTGAGCGGTTCATCTACCTCGGCGCTCGGAGTTTTCGTCTTGGTCGCAGGTGGATAGCTCAGAACAGGACCGTCCCAAATACCCATGGTGAAGGGTTGGCCGCGAACGAGAACCATGATCGTTAAACCTTCCGGGTGCAGGTCCCAATCCTCTATCCAGTCATCGGCGTGAACAAACCGCTTAGCGAGCTGAGTTCGAGGGCCACACCATTTGATCGGAACTGCGCACGCGAGTTCGTCATCACCGCCTTGTGCCTGAGCAACGTCCCGCACGTGGATGACCCCACCGATAGTCCACGCCATTCGAGCCTGATGAGACGGATCGGATGAAGTATTTACGTTTAGATATCGCACTGGGTAATCTCTGTTCGAACTCGTCTTCTGCGTCACTTCACTCAAGGCGACTCTGCCCTCGACGAGCTCAATTTTTGCGGTGAACACGTTGATGTTTTCATCCGTGGCCATCGTGAATATGATGTGCTCATCATCCAACCATTGTACATTTCCAAGATTTCCCGTCATTTCATCGAAGGCATCGATGCGTAATAAATTTTCTGGCGTACCGACCCAAACCTCACCACCGGCGCCTCCTTGGTACTTTGTCCAGTGCGCCACCCCGGGATCATCAGTGTTCCTCCCGACGAGGTATATCTCCCTCCCATTGACCGTTCGCACGTCAAAATCACACACTGGTCCTACTTTCACTCGCACTGGCGCTCCCTCGTCTAAATCTATCACCCACAGCTCTTGCCCACTCGGCTCAGCCGTCGCTCCGCTCGACGTAAAGTACACTCGCTTCCCGTCCTCCGAAAAGCAACAAACTCTCGCGTACGAGGCTCCCATGTGAGTGAGCTGCTTCATCGCTCCCCCACACGCGTCTACGACGTATATTTCCACGTATCCATCCTCCACGCACGAAAAAGCGACACGAGAGCCGTCCGGTGAAACGGCGGGGCGAATGCACGCGCCCTGAGCCTGAGTCACTCTTCTCGGCTTGGACGGTGCGTCGGACGAGGCGGCGATCTTCGCCGCGTACACATCGTCTTCGCACACGAAAAAGATCTCATCGCCGCTGATGGTGGGCCAGCGATAGTACCCGATCTGGGCCGCAGCCTCTCCGCCGCCCGAGTGCTGCGAGCGCATCGAAGTCGCTCCGCGAGGCGCGGGGCGCATCCGCAAACGATCGGTCGCGCGCGTTCGTGAGCACACACGCGCGCGCGGCATGATTGGAGTGCTATAAACGTGCGTACGTCCGATCTCTGCCATAGACGAGCGACGCTGTGAGGATGCCTGAACAATTCAGCTACTTCTCTATACTGGTATACAAAGCTCTCTATTTCCGCGTCACTCGTACGATTTGCATGCATCCACGACGCGTCTTATGCCCACACGGAGTGTATCGGAGTCGACGGCCGCGAAACACATTCTAAACCAGCCTGCTTCGCGACTGGCGCAGTCATTACCGGGGGTGAGAACGACTTTAGCGGCTTCATAAATGTGCGACCAGAGACGCTGCTCATCCGCAAAAGTCGGGGACTGGGGAAGGAGGTGTTGGAGATTGAAGTACACGAACATTCCAGCGTTCGGACGAACTTGCGGAGCGTATGAGTGTGATTCGACCCATCGATCGTCCTCGCTCAACCTCGATAACTCTTCGGTCACGATGTCATATTGCTTGCGCAGTCTCGCACAGTTTTCGACGAAAAAGTGGTCGAGGAAATCATCATCCTCAAGAACCAAGGATAATGCGTACTGCATCGGCCCAGGAATCGCGCAGAAATATGAAACATTGTCCAGTGCTCGGTGAATGTCCGCGTTTTTCGTCCAAAGAGCGCCAACGCGGTAACCACTAGTGCAAAAGTCTTTCGACAACCCATAAATAACGTGAACATAGTCCTGCGGACGCTGAGCAAGATGTTTGAGATTCGTGTCATGATCCTGGACTGAAGCCTCGGGCGCGAGATTGTTGACATATTCAATCGCGCTGAAGAAACCCTTGGAGTTCTCAGAATGCTCGAAGATTGAACAGGCGTAAATCTCGTCAGAGATGACGTGAACTCCGCGCTCAACCGCCCAAGCGATTACATCCATGAGACACCGCGTCGCTTCATCAGTATCCGTGTAGTTGACACCGGTTGGGTTCCCCGGATTGGACAATAAAATCATCTTCGTCCTCGGTGTCAGAGCGTTTTCGAAGTCCTGAACAGTCGGCAAAGTTGCTCCGTCCGGCAGCGCACTCGAACTATCATACACGGGCACCGTCTTCACGCCCAGTCTAGCCCGCAAATCGTTGGGAAAAGCCGGATAAAACGGAGCTGGGATCATCACCTCATCATCTTCGTCGCACACACAAAAAACTAAGTTTTCGATCACTGCACCTGCGCCCGCGGAAAGCACCAAGTCCTCTGGGAAAACCGTGCAGGCCGACAGCCCGATGAGTCTCTTCTTCATGTGCTTCGCCATGGCTGCACGCAGCGCGTGCGTTCCTTTCATGTCATCGTAAGCGGCGGTTGACAGCGGTGGCGGCGTTTGCATCGCTCGACACAGTCGCTCGTGCATGAGGTCGACGGTTAGACTGTTTTGGGCCACGGCCAAGTTGATGAAGCCCGTCGCGTTTTTGTCTGCGTCATAAGAGTCACTGAACGTCTTGATGAAGGCATCAAAATAACTGAACGGTCGAGCTTGCGCCCTCCTTCCTCTCGCGCTGAGCTCCATCTTCTTCCGTTCGGTGTCAACGTGTCAGGCACGAAGTGGGGTGATGCGACCTTTGATGCAGAAAACTAGACAAATACGTATAAATATGAGCTACGTACGGTACTGGTACAAGGATTAAATACGCAATGAAGCTGGTGTACACATGGTCGTCTACGGCATCAAGTTCGTAGGAATGGTCGCATGATGGCAGATTTATCAAACTTGAAGTCGGCCAAGGCAGAGAAGGCTTCGTAAGGCTCGTCGGCCTCGTCTTCTTCCTCGCCGTAACCCGCCAACAATTCGCTTTCAAGATCCTCCAATGACATGGCCGCCGCCTTTCCTGCGGCCGGAGATGAAGGCGTCGGTAGGTCATGCGTCTGCGGCTGGTTCTGTTCGTTCCTCTTCTTCTTCACCCAACACCCGAGCTGACGAAGCGCCGGGTAACAGTGGCCATACTTGCCCTTGTACTTTTGGAGCTCGCCATTAGGTAGCTCAAAGATCCAAAGAGGATTCCACACGATGTCAGAAATCTCCTTTCGAGTGTGCGTCAAGAACTTTGTCTCTTCGGATATTCCCTGAATGATGTACAGAGTGTTCTTTTGAATCACTTGCGGCGCCGTGCTTTCTTGCCCCTGTCTTCGTCGATGAAACACAATCTTGTCCTCCTCAACGATATATTTTCTAATATCGACACCGATCTCTTCCTCCACCTCTCTCGCCGCGCATTCAGCCTCCGATTCGCCGGCGTCCATCTTCCCTTTGGGGAATCCCAAGGAGACGCTCTGCTTGCCCCAGCCCTTCACCATCAAGCACTTATCCATGGTTGGATTCAACAACACGGCTCCACAGGTGGGGATACCGAATTTGTACTTTTTGAATGCAATATATCTCGCTTCAAAGTTCTTCAAGCGATCCTTCAGCGAGGGCACAACTTTACACAAATCTTTCCCGAACAATTCTAATCTATTCTTCTTGGGCAACTTCTTATTCTGCTCGTACGAGAAATCCATGTAGTACCAGTGCGCCTGTTCCAGCAAGAAGAACAAACGATTATCATCCGCGAGCTCCTCCGGCGGCGCGTTGAGCAGGAACTTCGCCGCAAGTTCTATGCAAACTTCTTTGTACGCACTCTGAGAAGAATTCCCCGAATCTCCATCCCCGCCCTCGTCCACCTCGGGGTCGGCGGACTCCGCGCTCGACCGCGCCTTTTTACTTCCCATCTCGCGTGCGATGTAACCGCGTTTGCCGCGCGCGCTCCGGGGTGACCACGAGGCGCGTTCTGCAGTGTGGCCTCACGATGGAGACGCGGGCGCGCTCGAGCCAACCCTCACTCGTTGCTCCGCGTCTCGTCGACGCTTCGACCGCGCGTCGTGGCCGATCGATCGCGCTCTCGACGCCTTTTCGATGACGTCCTTCGTCGTCACCTACGACGTCGAGGCCTCGGCGAAGGCTGAGGCGCGACAGATCGTCGACGCCCTGTGCCTCGAGCAAACGGTGGAACTTCCAGAGTCGCTCGTGCCGCCGGGCACGTGGATCAACGAACACGTGGTGGGAAAGTGCGAGTCATTGGAGCGATGCACGATCGGCGATGGTGCCGCGAGTCGTAAGGAGGTGTTTCGGGCGCTTGTGCGATACGCGGACGACACCGCGGGCGGGGAGCTGCCGCAGCTCCTCAACGTCTTCTTCGGGAACACGAGCATCAAGGAAAAGGTGATGGTGCGAGACGTGGATCTATCGCACAGTATGTTGAGTAGATTCTCTGGCCCGAGGTTCGGGACGAAGGGCTTGAGAAAGCTCCTCGGAGTTGAGCGGGGACCGATCGTGATGACGGCGCTCAAGCCTATGGGAACCCCTAGTGATAAGCTGGCAGAGATGGCGTACGCTTTCGCGAAAGGGGGGATCGATATCATCAAAGATGATCATGGATTGGCGAATCAGCGTTATGCGCCTTACGAGGAACGCGTGCGGGCGTGCGCGGCCGCCGTCAAGCGAGCAAACGAGGAGACTGGTCGTAAGTGCATCTACGCTCCGTGCATAAACGCGCCGGCGCATCTCGTCGTGCAACGAGCAAAGTTCGCGAAAGCTGCGGGAGCCGGTGCGGTTTTGATGATTCCTGGAATTACGGGGTTAGATAGCATGCGCGCGTTGGCGGAAGACCCGGACTTTGGGCTTCCCATCATCGCTCATCCAGCCATCCTCGGCGCCATGCTGGGCGGTGGCACGCAAAACTCCATCCGTGGATTCTCTCACGGTGTTTTGCTCGGCTTGTTACCGAGACTAGCGGGTGCGGATGCGACCATTTTCCCCAATTTCGGTGGTCGCTTCGGTTTCAGCGTGGAAGAGTGCAAGGACATCATGCACGGCGCAAGACGCTCTCTGGCGCACCACCCGAGCATCCTACCGAGTCCTGGGGGTGGCATGACCCTGGATAAGGTCAAGAAGATGCTGGAGACGTACGGTCAAGATGTGCTTTTACTTGTTGGTGGATCGCTGTACAGTCATAGTTCAGACTTGACGGCGAACGCGAGGTACATTCTCTCCATCTCCGGACGCACCGACACTCACGGACCAAAAGAGGCGCGAAATGGATTCCACACCACAACGCCGTACAATAATGGCTATTTCACTCCGGGCACGGGTGTGCGCCCGAAGTTGAAGCTTGTTGAGACTCCTACTCCTAGCGCGAAAGCTTCGTACCCGTCACACCCGGTGACGCCGTACAACACCTACCCAGCCGCCCCACCATCGACGCCGCTCACCGCGGGCATGGATCCCGAGGCTGTGGCTCAAATGAGCGCGCTCAAGGAGAAGAATAGCGCACTTGAATCGAAAGTAGACGAGCTAACGGCGTTGGTAAAGGATCTCATGGATGCTGAGGCGAAGAGATACCACGGAAATGGGTCTAAGCACGCCTCGACCGGTCTGCTTGAGGGCAACCATAGCAAGGTGCTTAATAGGAAAAAGGGTGAGTTCCAATGGGAACGCGTGCCGCAGGAAATGTACAAGATGGATGGAGCGAGTTTCAAGGAGTGTTCTCGCGTCGAGCTCATCGGTAAGCGCGGGGAAAGTCCAGTGTTTCACGTTCGCTACTTTGAAGTTGCGCCTGGCGGATGGACGACGTTGGAACATCACCAACACGAACACGTGGTTGTCGTGCTTCGTGGAGAAGGGGAGATTCAATTAGGCCTTGAATCGTATGTTCTTGGCATGGGCGATGTGGGATACACCGCTCCTGGGGACACACATCAGCTCCGGTGCAAGGTTGGCGCTAAAGAACCGTTTGGATTTATATGTGTCGTCGCGGCTGACCGCGACAGACCTATCGAGGATGAGCCGTCTGAACTTCTCAAAATGTGCAAAATGGCCCACATCTTAGATGAGAACGTGCGCGTCGCTCTTGAAGCACAGAGTAAGCATCGTGCTGACCATAAGGCTGCTCATGGAGCCGTTGCTGATGGATCTGCATGTGAATGGAAGCCTGGCATGAAGAAGAAGGCTCACGAAGAAGAGGTGAGTGCGTGTGAGTGGAAGCCGAAGAGCAAACAAAGTGCGACACCGAAACCAACACCGAAACGTTACTTCCCGTAACCATCTCTCAATTCAGTTATCTAGGTAGCAACCATTCTCTGATATTTTTTATTCGATCGCAGATCTACGCTATGCTATTTTTTCGCTAGGACATCATGATCTCGTTCAGCGGATCACCTTGAGCCAAACTAAGGACACTCTCAATGAAACCATTCACGAGACGCTGCACCCCAGCATCCGTAATCTGATGATGGAAAACGACGCGAATCGTTTGTGCGTTCGTGGGCAAGACTAAAACACCGTGGGCCATCTCTAGTTCACGAGTGAGTGCGTCGGAAGTCACATTCGGAGCCGTGATTCCGACGAGAACCATATTCGACATTGGTGCTTCACACTCGAGCCCCTTGGCGCCCACGAGCGCACTCGCAAATGATCGAGCTCGCGCGTGGTCATCCGCTAGTTTCGGAAATACTTCATTCAACGCCTCCAGCGCCGCCGCGGCCAAGACCCCGACTTGACGCATGGAGCCCCCGAGAGCTTTCCTCAGTCGCTTTGCTTTTCGAACAAACTCTGCATTACCGAGCAAAACACTTCCCACGGGCGCGCCGATCGCTTTAGAGAGACAAATACTGGCAGAGTCACATCCGGCGAGAATTTCTTGCGTCGCCAAGCCGAGCGCCGCGATTGCGTTCCAAAGTCTCGCACCGTCCATATGCAACTTGACTCCATGCGCTTGGCACAAAGAAGCCACTTCTCGCACGTACTCCCCCGACAAAACCTTTCCTCCGCACTTATTTTGCGTGTTCTCGAGGCAAACAACCTTTGTAACCGGGAAGTGATCGTCCGAGATCGTTCGTATCGCTCCCTTGATGTCCTCGATTGCGAGCGTCCCGTCTGGTTGGTTCGCCAGTGTTCTCGAGTGCACGCCCATCAAGGAAGACATCCCGCCCTGTTCGTACACGTGCACGTGCGACTTGTCGCCGATGATGGCTTCACTACCGCGCTCATCGCAGTGAGTAGCGATCGCGAGGAGATTCGCCATCGTACCGCTCGGTACGAAAACACCGGCCTCGAAGTTGAACATTGAAGCCATTTTATGCTCCAACGCCTTCACCGTTGGATCGTCCCCGAGCACGTCGTCGCCGACGACCGCAGCGGCCATGGCCGCGCGCATCGCCTCGGTCGGTTTCGTCACCGTATCGCTGCGCGCGTCGACGACGCCGTCGGAAAGTTGTTGCCGCATCATGCTTGGTGGGAACGGGGACAAGCGCAAAGTGGCGCGTCACTCCGATGCCCCGTCGGCGGTACCGCGACGAGGAGGACGAAGAGAACGACGCGTGGGAATGGATCGACGATAACGTGCTGAGTCGCGTCGTCTTGGACGACGGAGACGAACTCGAAGCGATACAGGCTCTCGTTGAAGCACAGTTCCTGGTGGAGAGGGCGCGGGAAATTGGGTTCAGTGAGAAGGCTCGCGCGGGGAAATTGGCGGCGGTGATCGAGCGAAAAGTGCTTTCGTTGGGCGACGATGCGTCGCGTTCGTTCGTCAAGGCGATCACGGCGTGCGTGGATGCATGCAAACGCGCGAAGGTGATACCGGCGAAGCGAGTTCAGCTCTTCGAGCGACAGTTGAAGCGAAACCTCATCGCACGCGCGAGGGCGACGCGACGCCAGACCAAAGGATCGGCGTCGTTACAATATTTTCCAGAGGACGTTCTCACCGAAATTCTCACGCGGTGTGACGCCAAGACGCGTTCTGTCCTTTGTTGTGTCGCGAAGGCATTTCGAGACGCGGATAAACGAGTCGGGACGCTCTCGCGCGACGATTTATCGAGTCATCCCAGGGCCACTTGCACCTTGTGCCACGAGTATGTATGGGTGAGTGATTTACCTCGATGTCAGAGCGCTTGCAACGGTAAGAAACGCGCCGCTCACGCGTGGAAGTCGTCCATTGAGACTTGGAGACGAGACTTGCTCGTGTGTGTCGGCATGGAAGACGCCGAGAGCGACGGAGAAGACGAGGAGATTGCCGAGCTGATAGGGAAAAAATTCTGGAAAATTTCTGTAGTTGATGAATGATAGCGAGTTGATAGCGAATAGGTAGATAGCACATGTGTTAGTTTTACAACATCTTCGCGTGGAGCGAATCCAACAAGTCAACCGCAGGCGCAACTTTTGCTTCAACTGTACGCTTATCGTACGTCGATTTTTGCATCTGGAGTGAGTGCCCCATATAAATCGCGAGCGCTTCCAGCTGACGCTCTGAAGCATCGGTTCCCCGCAAGTGCGTCACCACGAGATCTCGAATCAAGTGTGGATTCATTCTCTTGCCCGTGAGTCGCATTGAAGCGCTCGTGAAGAGTCTGTATATGCCCTGCGCGTCAAATTGTTGACCATTTTTCCTGGTGAATAGGAAATCGTGCGTCGGATTCAACTCTTTTCGATGGTGCTCGATGAAGTTTTCCAAAGTCGAATACAGGTGAGGCGCGATGATGAGCGGAGGTCGCACGCCGTAGTCTTTACCCGTTTTGTAATCATTCGGACCGTGGCGAATCACCCACTTATCGCCCTCCTTGAAAAGCGTTCGACCGATGCGAAGCTCACGCAAAGTTCTTTGACGATCCGGCACACACGAAAGTATTCCAAAGATCAAGTACTTCTGCACGCTCCATGCCACCGCGCTCGGAGACCGTGACTGACCGAGATGATTTTTCGGCGAGCATTCGCTCTTCAATCGTTGCACGAGATTCAAGTATTCGTCCCATTCCAGCCACTTCAATCTTTCATCGCTCACGCCCGGCGCTTTGGCGGAGCGCGATTTCGCATCTTTAGCCATGCGTCGCAGTTCCTTCATGATCGGCAAGTCGTGATAGGGCTTGGCCTCTCCCTCGCCGGGCTGCGCCTTACTCAAGCCACCGTAGAGAAACTTGACCGCCGCCACGCACGCCCGAGTGACGACTAACTCATAGTTGGCGGACGTCTGTCTTTCGTCGTTCAACCACGTTATGTACTCGAACGCGGCATCCGCGCTCTTTGCCTCGATGCCCGGAAACAAGTCTGAAAGCGTCACTTTGGACCTATCCAAATTTCTCTCCGCGCACAGCCACCCGAGCGCGCCGCGTAAGACATCCTCATACTTGACCGCCGTCACGTTCGCAATCGTCGCCTCTTGCGGACCGAGTCGGCGCACGGTAAGAAATCGTCGTAACTCTTTAAACTCTCGCTTCAACTCATCCCCACACTCGTCCAGAGGGATGCGATAATTTGGCAACACGGGTCGCCTCGTCACTCGAGTCGTCTCCGCGGTGACGCCGGTTCTCATCTTCATCGCGATTCGATCGCTGAATAACGCGACGTCGTCGACGCTCATCGACGCACTCGGCACCGGCAAAGCATCCTCGTCGACCACCGCTGTCGCCACTGGCGCCACTGCCGCCGTCGTCATCGGAATCTCCGGCGTCAATCCGCTCGCCGCGAAGCCGCTCGTGAGCGCTCGCTTGAATTCGTCCACCAACTTCATCGGCACCGCCATCGCCCGCGCCTCGTCCGCGCTCAATTTCGCCAAATCACTCGGTCGCGTGAACCAATTCGCCTCCAAAGTCGCCGCGATCTGCGCTCCCACCCCCGCGTCTCCCCTTCCCAACGCGCCGGCGCACCTCGCCACGAACGCCTCCAGTTCCGACGGCGCGCTCTCCATCGTCATCGGCACCGTCGCGCTCGCCGCCATCGCCCTCGACGTCGACGCGAGCGTCTTCTTCCCCACCCGCGCCCCTCTCACGAGCGCATCCGCGCCTCGCGCCATCTCTCTCGCCCCTCACCGCTCGCTCTCGGAATCGGGGGAAAGAGAACCGACACTCACGCGATTGATGCCCCCCGCGCGCGCGCGCGCGTTCGCTCGCCTTCCCACCGCGTCCTCGTCTTCGACCACTCACCGGACCGACCGACGTCCAGTCTCCCTCACGCTCGCTCGATCGCTCGCACCGCGCGCTCGCACCGTCTCCGCGGTCGACGACGATGTGCCGCCGCCGGTCAGCCGCTCGACCGAGCGCGCGCGCGCGCGCGTCGGCGTCGGCGTCGGTCCCTCTCGATGCACCGTTCACGACTCACCCCGATTCGAGTCGATCGATCGAGTGCGTCCGTCGATGTCGACATCGATCGATCGATCGAATCGATCGATCGAATCGAATCGAATCGAATCGAATCGAATCGATCGCGATTGACATTGAAACCGACCGACCGACCGACCGACCGACCCTCGACACCGATCGATCGAACCTTCCATCGATCGGAGTCAACGATCGATCGAACCTTCCATCGATCGATCCCGCCGTCCCTCGGATGGCGGATGAGTGACTGACTGACTGAAAGATGGCGCTCCTCATCACGCGTCGCGCGACGACGACGAACGGACCGAGGGTGACGTCGAGGGTGACGTCGGTGACGCCGAGGCGAGCGCGGGAGACGGGACTTCGAGCGCGATGGCCACCATGGCCGGAAACGCCAACCCGAGCGTCCTGAGCGAGGGCGCGAGCGAGGAAAAGGGCGAACACGCGAGATTGGCCTCCTTCGTCGGCGCGATGGCGATCGGGGACTTGGTCAAGTCAACGCTCGGACCGAAGGGGATGGATAAGATTTTGCAGAGCGTGCAGAAGGGGAACGACGTGACGGTGACGAACGATGGAGCGACGATATTGAAATCCATCTACGTGGATAATCCGGCGGCGAAAGTGCTGGTGGACATCTCCAAGGCGCAGGATGACGAGGTTGGGGACGGGACGACGAGCGTGGTGGTCTTCGCGAGCGAATTGTTGAGGCAAGCGGAACAGCTCGTGGCGCAACACGTGCACCCGATGACGATCATTCAAGGTTTTAGAGAGGCGTGCGAAGCGGCGAAGAAGGCGCTGGAAGAGACGGCGAGAGACGCCGGAAACGAGGAAAAGTTCAAAGAAGACTTGACCAACATCGCGAAGACCACTTTGAGTTCGAAAATTTTGACGCACGACAAGGAACACTTCGCCAAGCTGGCCGTTGAGGCCGTTTTGCGCCTTAAGGGATCGGGAGATCTGGAGATGATCCAAGTGATTCAAAAGCCCGGTGGAAACTTGAAGGATTCATTCCTTGATGAAGGCTTCATCTTGGACAAGCGCTTTGGCGTCGGTCAACCGAAGAGAATCGAAAACGCTAAGATTTTGATCGCGAACACGCCGATGGATACCGATAAAATTAAAATTTACGGAGCGCGCGTGCGCGTCGATTCCATGGCCAAGGTGGCGGAAATCGAACAGGCGGAGCGAGAGAAGATGAAGCGCAAGTGCGAAAAGATCATCGGTTACGGCATCAACTGCTTCATCAACCGTCAGTTGATTTACAACTACCCCGAGCAGCTTTTCACCGAAGCGGGCGTGGCTGCGATCGAACACGCGGATTTTGATGGGATCGAGCGACTCGCTCTCGTCACCGGTGGGGACATTTGCTCCACCTTTGACAACCCGGAAGATGTCCAGCTCGGCGCGTGTGACTTGATTGAGGAAGTCATGATTGGTGAAGACCGATTAATTCGATTTAGTGGTGTCGCGAAGGGCGAGGCGTGTACGATTGTTCTGCGCGGAGCGTCCGAGCATATCTTGGGTGAAGCGGAACGCTCTTTGCACGACGCGTTGTGCGTCTTGACGTCGACTGTCAAGGATAGTCGAGTCATTTACGGAGGAGGATGCTCTGAGATGATCATGTCCAGAGCGGTAGAAGAGCTCGCCGCGAAGACTCCGGGTAAGAGATCGTTAGCGATGGAAGGTTTCGCCAAGGCTTTGCGAGCGATCCCTGGCATCATCTGTGACAACGGCGGTTTGGACAGTTCAGAGCTCGTTTCACAAATGCGCGCTGCGCACGCCGCTGGTGAAAGTAACACGGGTATCAACATCTTGACTGGTGAAGTTGGTGACATGCAAAAGTGTGGCGTTGTTGAATGCTTCCGCGTCAAGCAACAAGTTCTGCTTTCCGGAACCGAAGCTGCTGAGATGATCATCCGCGTCGACGACATCATCAAGTGCACTCCCCGCCAGAGAGAAGGATAGAGATAGCCCGATACCATCGGAGGAGAAATACACGCGGTTCGAAAGAAGATACGTGTTATCAATGAATAGTTTCTACAGTCTACTACACTGTGTCCTAAAAGTTGAATCCATCTAAACTAGCACTGTCCTCTGCGTCGGGTACCCCGCAATTTCTTTATTTCGTTCAATCATCGCCAACAGTTCCTCGCAATACTTTTTGTGAAGAGCTGCAACTTCTTCTCGCGAAGGATGGGAATTCTGTTTGACTTCGATGGGACGACCAACCACCGTCGTGAGCTTACCTTTGGGGAAGCAAAATCCCCAACGGTGGATGATCCCGAGTGATCGCACGGGAAAAACAAGCTTGTAACTCAGCCATTTCCTCAATTCACGGAACGGGACCCAATCTACGCCAGTCGCTAATGATTCACCAAACGTATAGACGGGTACCAGCGGCGTGCCGGCCTGAATGGCGACTTTCACAAAGCCGTAACAGTTTTTCAGATAAAGTTCCTCTAAGTCTGCGTTTCCAGTCAGAACAACCTCTTGCACGCCACCGACGACGATTAGACCCTGTTCTCCGCGTCGAAGAACGCGTTTCATCATCTTTGCGGTGCATGGAATGAACCCTAACGACGCTAAGACGTCTTTGATGACCGGGAAAACACCAATCAATACATTGTTGATGAAAAAACGGATGTGAGTTGCGCGAAAAGTCTTCAACGCAGATTCACTGAGCACGACGTTCCCGACGCATCCCGACGCGAAAAGACCGTGTGGATGCGCTGCAAATAAATACGTCCGCTTGGAGCAATCAATCTCTTCCTCTTTCTCCACGATAAATCCCCACCCGTTCTCGTGTCCAACTTCCAGCCAGCAGAAGAACTTGTGCAAAGAGTTCATCGGAACTCTCAAGCCCAGGACGTAGGACGCGAAGAGATAGCAAGCCGCGTACACACGAAGACTGGGGAATCGTATCACCAACATCGTCGACACGACCGGAGACAGGATCCATGACGTGTACACGGCGCTGACACAGAGGACCGATAAGAAGCGCTTCATCGAGCTCCAAGGGACGTCTGCGACGCCCCTCGCGCGCATTTCCGCCTTGAGTTCCGCATCGGCGCGCCGATGTTCGCGCCAAAGCGAACCGCGCTCTGGAATGCGAGCCATCGGCGCTAGGCGCGATCGATTCGAGCGCGGGTGACTGGGGGAGGATACCGAGCAGCAATCATTCCTCAGTGCCCGTCGGTTCGAAGCCGCGCGCGTCCGATCATGTCGGCGCCGCCCGCCACGCCCCTGGGCGAGGCCCTGGAGAAGTCCATATGGGAGCTTCACCAGCTCGAGAAAATCATCGAAGTGGGCGCGCCGAGCGACGAGAGGGTGATCGAGAAGATTGAGGACTTCGTGAAGACGCTTCCTGGACTGAGAGAAGCGGCGCAGAAGTGCGGCGACGTGGAGATACCGGTGGATCTCCTGAGGGAAATCGATCAGGGAAAGAAACCGATGCGTTTCATGATTAATCAGATACTCGCGGCTGGTAACGTGAACGAGGTACGCCGTTTGTAGAACCTGCCCCAACGATCAGCCCGTCTCGTTCCAGGTAAACAGGACCTTGTGACTGACCGAATGAGCGTGTTTTGTCCATCAACAGACGGTGAAGGGGAAGACGAACGTCTATAGAGAGTTTGTTGAAGCGTTGGAGGAAAAGTCAAAGGCCGCAGACAAGGCAAAGTGACTACGCATTAGAAATTGATTAGTGATTAGAAAGCAATTCTGTTGTACAACTTTACAAGAGATTCGTGTGCTACGGTGGTACGTCGCTCCGAGGAACGCTAAATCTACTCGGTCCCTAGCAGCATTGGCTCGTTTTCGGTGCGCGATTCGTATTCGTTAGGACGACACCCGGCCCATTAGTCGGTGCTGGTGCCTTTGGTAACTTGACCGCAATCTCGTGGAACAATTCCGTCACGTTCACCGCGGTCTTCGCTGACGTTTCCATGAAGAATAAACCGTTCTCTGACGCGTACGCCTCCGCTTCCTCACGCTGTACTTCGCGCTTTTCCTCTATGTCGCACTTGTTTCCCGCGAGCGCCATGATGAGCGCCGCGTTGCCTTGCTTTTGCAATTCCCGCACCCAGCTCTTCGCTCGAGCGAAGCTAGATTGGCTCTGAATGTCGTACACGATGATCGCCGCCGCTGCTCCGCGATAATACATCGGTGCGAGCGAGTGATAGCGCTCCTGACCGGCGGTATCCCAGATTTCAAACTTGATCGTTCGATCCTCCGCGCACACCGTTTGCGTCAAGAAAGCCGCACCGATCGTGCTCTCCTGATGCTCGTGAAACTGGCCCTTGACGAATCGCAACACCAGGGATGATTTCCCGGCGCCCATATCGCCCAGAAGCACCTGCGTCAACGCGGAAACGTCGAATCAAGTCAGTCCAGCGCGTCGAGAGCGTTCGCGCTCGCGCAGCCGCGGACATCGCGCGCGCGATCCATCTCGCCTCGCGCGATGCGCACCAACTTCGCCTGCGTCACAGGCTGCACGCTCGGAGACGATGCCATCCTCGTCGCGTCTGCTCCGCGCGTCGATGTGTCCGGTCACGGTGCCCGAGGGCTGCAGTGTCGAGCGCTCGGGAGGTGACCGGGTGAGTCGACGACGGCGAGGACGGGCGCCGAGGATGAAGCCGACGGAGATTGAGCTTCGACGCATCGTGACGTCCGCTCGCGCTCGGTTGCGCGCGCTCGATGGGGCCAAGATGCGGGTCGCGGTCGGCTTAACGGTCGTGGTCTTCGTCGTGGCCACGGCTTTGGCGAGAACATCGAGCTCGATGTGGGCCAACGTTCCCGCAGCGAGCGTGGTGACGGCGTGTGGACTCGTTTTCATGACCGCGCTGGCGCGAACGAACGAACGGGAATGGACTGGGAAGCGAAAGAGCTGGGGAAAGGGGGTCGATGCGTTCTCCGCGTCGACCGCACCGACGACGGTGAGCGAGCGCGTGAACGAGATGACGCGAAGCACACCGGAGGTTTGGGGGGCTTGGAAACCGTTGCGAGAGAAAATAATAAGTGCTTATGTCACATCGTTGTGGTATGAGTCGATCACAGATGATGTAGAGGTTCCAAATGCGTTGAGATCAGTATTGGACGGTGCTTTCGCGACACTATCAAAACAGGCGAAAGAAATGGACTTGGTATCACTCATTCTGCGCGAGCTACCAGATATTCTATCACAAACTCTCGAGGCTTATCGTTCCGCCCGAGGAGAGATCGGAGAAGAGGAGTTTCGAAAGATGACTCCCGAGGATGCGGAGGACGTGCTCAAGTGTGTTTTGCGAAAGCAAGGTGAACTCCATCCTGCAGTGAGTGGGGAGATCGATACCCAACGCGCACTTCGTGCCCTTGGTAACGTGATGAGTGAAGCATTACTTGACGAGGTGTTCGTTTCGCCTCTCATCAGCCCCCTGGTTCGCGAGCTTCTCGTTGTTTCATTGTTGCGCCCACTGTACGGATTTGCAAAGCCTCATTGGGCAAATCGGGGCGTTTTATTTTTGACGGGAAGAAGCGTGGAGTACGATGCCGATGAGGGAGAATTAGCTGAAGAAAAGAAAGTAGATACGATAGATGAAGACAACGCGGCTCCGGACCGCGTTAGAACGAGCATGATAGCACACAGTCGATCCACGAGTGAGAGCGGCGACGCAACGTTTCTGTATAGCGATTTCAAGATTTCTGCACGTGTCACGGGTGCGGAGATCGTAGGATCCGGAAGCTCATCGTACGCGGTTTATCTCGTGACTGTGAACACTAACGAAAACGAAAGTTGGGTGGTTCCACGACGATTCAGAAATTTTGAGACACTTCACAGGCGCCTCCGAGACGTTGATCGAGTCGCCGTCAGCGCATTGGAATTTCCTCGAAAGACTTGGATTAAAACTTCTTTGAGCGCAACATTCATGGAAAGTCGTCGAAAAGCGCTCGATGTGTACCTGCGTGCCGTTTTGGCAAACAAAAAGCTCGCAGAATGTAGTGAATTATTTTCTTTTATGGATGCTCGCGCCGGCATATACGATCCGGAGCAGCAAAGCGCTCCTGAGCTCATGAAAACCATGTCTGAAGCCATGGAAGGAGTAGCGATGATGATATCCAGCTCTACGAGCGATTTGGTGAATATTGATGCGGATGGTCCGGTTGGTGAGTCGACTATTGCTCCAGAAAAAAATACCTCGGACGAGGCACAGAAGCTCACGACGGTCGCAAAAAAGCCACCGAAACATACATTAATGTCATCCATGTATGAAAATGCGGCGCAGACGGAACTCAGTGATTCGTACGAGACGGACGTTTGGACGGAGAGTCCTTCCAAGTTTAAAGAGAAGGGCGAAGTGAAAGAAGAAGACGAGGAACGTGATTCGTTTGTCACCGAAATTGAGTCCTGTATGAATGGCCCCGTTCTCGATCTCTTCGAGTGCGTGTTCACTCTGCGTTCGAAGCCGATGATGCGCCGAGCGCTCGTATCCTTGGTTCGTCAGACGATCGAGTTCTTCTTCTCCATTGAACGCTCAATTTCTCAACGCATTCGCGACTTTCGGAGTGCGCAGTCCATGGCGACGGCGCTCTCGTGGCTCCTTCGCGTCGTCTGGCCCGAGGTCCCGTATCCCCCGGACACTCCAAAGCGACTCGTCCGCGAGGCCGAGACCGCTCGTCGCGCGCTGTTCGACGTTTTCACCAATCAAAACGTCCAAACAGTCATGGGCACTCGCGCCAGCGCCCGCGCGGCGCACGACGCCTTCTCCCTGATTCAGAGTCCAACTTGCTGTCAACACGTCGGCTTCGTCCTCATCGAGACCATCGTCTCGGTTCTGTTCCCAGAAATCACCGCTCGCGCCCTTCGCCACGCCCAGGGTGAGATCACTGAGAACTGAGAGCCTCTCGTCCGTCCGCGCGGCGCGGCGCGGGGGGCGTCCTAGGAGGTGCCCACTCCACCCAATGCTCACATGCCGCAATCTGATTGGCTGCCCGCGTACATCCGTTTTGCCCCTTGAAACAACGATCCGAGGATCACGAACCAAAGAGTACCCCCTCCCCTCCGCACATGATCCAAAAATTCGTGGCGTGGAACGTCACTTTGGCACACCCGTCGACGGTCGACGTCACGCGTCACGCGTGGGGGCTCCTCGCGACGCTCTCGGGAACCCTCCTCACGAAGGTTCACGACTCGAGATGCCGAACGCGTCGTGCGATGCGTGCGGCGAGGCTGAGGCGTGCGTCCTGCGCGTCGAACGCGCGAACGGACGCGCGCGGTGCGCGTGCGCGACGTGTGACGCAAGGTGAGAATTTATTCACGCTCGAATGCGCGTTCGCGCGCGAAATTCGGCTCGCAGCGATGGATTGGGGAAGAAATCTCAGTCGTCGGATGTCTCGTTCATCCGCCGGCACCCCAAAGGGATAGGAAGGATGGGGACGCGCGGGGTGAGAGTGAGGGCGCGTGAGGCGCGGCGAGGGGTGAATCGATGCGAATAATTATTACCTCACGTCGATTCGCCCGCGGTCTCGGTGCGGGGGGCGAACGGCGAGGTCGAGACGCGGCGCACGTGGCACGTGCTTTGTTCGTTCTCTCGGTGGAGTGGGAAGACTGACCATTTTTCTTGGGTCGCGAATAGGCAAACGCAACAGCTCTCGATTGTCGAGCGCGTTGGACTGCGAGCGGCGAGTGGAAACGGAGGCGATGAACTCGCGTGCGACGTGTGTCAGATGAACCCGGTGTACGTGATGTGCTACGAGGATAGGGCGTTCCTGTGTCGAAGTTGCGATGTGAACATTCACTCAGCGAATGGCTCGGCCGCGAAGCACCAACGGTTCTTATTCACGAACACTCGCGTGGAGCTCGAATCTTTAGGCGCGGGAGAAGAGGTTGGTCGCAGAACTTCGCCCACGGACAGTGCCGCTGACCACATGGTGCCGCAATTCGAACAAGAGGAGGTTGGAAGAAAGGTGCGTTTTTTTTCGCGACGAACGGCGAACCTCCCGCAGATGCACATGTTCAAGGAACATCAAAACTGACCCATAATTTCCATTTCAAAACACAGAGAAAGTATAACAGGCAACAGAAAGCTTTTGTACAATCCGATGACGCAACTGTACCGTCGATGGATAATCTCGAGCCGGGTGTGTTTGAAAGTTTCATGACGGATTTACTCGGTGAAGAAGGACGCGCGCACGCGGCAAAAGCTACGGATAATGAACTTGACTTCTGGGGAGAAATTTTCTCCGACAATTGGGCTGCTATGGGTGGTATCGAAGATGATCTCACCGTCCCGGACTACAATAAGCAGGTTCCGAGTTTTTGAATGTACAATACCTATTCCAAGCACTTGCGCGGAGAGACACATGTATGTACACTGGAAACCTCACTTTGAAAAATCGAAATCTCCCAAGCCAAGACTTTGTCTAGTTTATTGCATACTTCCATGGGTTTGTCTTTCCCAACTGTACCGAAGACTTTTTATTGTCAATAAACCAAATTCCTTTCATAAAATTACATGACAGAGGGCTCTCCGCATGGAAGCCAACGACCGCGTCTTTACCTGTACACGGATGAACGCGCTTTCGCTATGAATGATGGTGCCTCGGAGTGATGACGATCAGGACCCCGCGCAGCTTCTTCGACGAAACTCATTTCGTTACCCAACTCTCCCACATTCTTGCGAAGCTTGGAAATTCTCGCGTTGTCGTGTGCTGTGGCATCGGCGGACATCGCAGCCAACCTCGCAGCCTTCTCCTCCGCCGTCAACCTTCCCGTTCGGTGACCGACATTGTTCCCACCTCGCCACTCGGGCTCGGGATCTCGTTCAGCCGCACGCTTTGCTTCTTCTTCGCGCCAACGAGATCTCTTATCACGTCGAATCGCAGCCGCATCCTCTGCGGTATCGTTTGCGTAAGTTAACCCGTATCCCTTTGATGCATCTTGTGCGTGTGCCTCATCGCGAACGATTTCATCGCGATGCCGTTTTCGATCATCTCTATCGTCGTGTCTACGTCTATCACGCGAATCTCGGCGATGTCTTCGATCGCGATCGTCTCTGTATCGCCGTTCTGATCTTCTCGGGCTCCTGCTGCGAGACCTGGATCGAGATCGAGAGTCTCTACGGTGACGCGAGGAACGCCCACGACGACGTTCTCTTCTTGGACTACGACTTCTAGAACGGGATTCTGAGCTCGAATCGTATCTTCTCCTATGTCTCTCTCGCTTGCTCTCCCGTTTCTTCTCCCGCTTGGCGTCTTTCTTCGAGCGCTTCCTATCCTTTTCTCGTCTGACTTCATCCTTCAGTTGACCCATTCGAACCGGGTTATTCGTGATATACTGCTTTGACTGCAGCTCGCGCTGCTTCATCACAAGCAGAGGATCAGCGTTCAGCCTGTTCCACGCTTCGTTCTTGGAGTGCATCTCCTCTTGTCTCTCCTCGGCTTGCGCCACTAGATTGTGCCCCTCCTCGACGGGCAGGTCAAAACGCTTCTTGCCGATCGCTTTCTCGACGGCAGGCACCGGTGCCGGAGCGGCTTCTCCTACTCGACCTTTGTACATGAATTCGAGGCGTTCCTGCGTAGGTTTCGTCACGTGACCGGACGCAATCGCTTCGGCTCGCAGTTCCGCTTGCTTCCTCTCTTCCTCAATTTCCTTCTTCATCTCCTCCAACTTACGCTTCTCGTGCTCAGCCTGCTGCTGACGCTTCCAGACATCTTCTTGTACCGCCATCCCGGCGGTGTGCCATGACTTCTTGTGCAAGAACGCTGCGTGAAACGAAAGAAAACGTATGGTTAGTCTATGCAAATCGTCGACCGCAGAGGGCGCTTGCCATCTTTGCGTCGCGAGTCTTTTACCACGGGTACGACGACGAGACGCGAGACGCGAGTGACTCACCTAATCCTCCCCCCATGCTTGCTGATTTTTCGCGTGTTCCAGTTCACCGTCGAGATCCCTTCCTCCGACGCGAACGTCGTAGAATGGCGGCCGCTACAGTCTGAAAGTTTCATTTGGGTTGGCACAGAGACAAGTGGGCGGGGGAAGACAGTGGCGCTCAGCGCGTGACTCACAAGCGAAGCGAGGACGTAGCTTCTTAAATCCACTGAGAAATTTACGCGACGGCGATTTCGCTTTGAAAATTTCGATGTGGTGATGAAAGTGTACGGTATGTTTGCACTCGACTATTGCGTTTCGGCTAAAGAACGCGGGAACTAATTTCTCTTTACCTCTCACCTCGAGCTTCGTCACTCTCGGGGGTCCAAGGCTCGCCTTTGCTCTTGAGAAACTTTGGTAAGTCATCGTTCACGTCGATGAGCCTGTGACCGTAATACATATGATGAGTAGGTTTCAGGTTGATCGGCGAACCTGGCGTGTTGAGCAAAGAGAGCGGCACAGCCATCATTTTTCCCTGTTTTGCGCGCAGAGCGGTCAGTCGGTGAACAAACTTCGCGCGACGTTTCACTTTCCTGAACCCAGCGAGCACGAGCGCGAATTGATGCGCGCATCAAGTTTACGTACCTTCATCAAAGACGCGTAAATCGGGCTCCCACACTTGATGCATCGACACCTCTCGACATTCGCGCTCGACGCCGTCGTCGTGGGTTCGCCGTCATGTTCGACTCGCACTTGCTCGGCTTTAAAAAGCGCCTGCATAGAGAGAGGCGCGCCACTGAGCTTGCGACAGATAGAGCAGTGACATACGGACACCGCCACTGGGGCACCGGTCACCGTAACCCGAGAGTGTTCGCAAAAGCACGTCCCAGAGCGAACGATTTCTTCCCCATTCGCCATCGACGCTCGAGTCAAAGCCCACCCGCGACGATGCGTCCGTTTCGGCGATGAAGCCGCCGTTCGCTGGAGAGGAGCCACGCGTCTGTTTGACACGAGGGCGGCTCGCATGCACGGAATCGAGAACGCGAACGACGCGTTGGCTTCTGAGGTCTGCAGTTGGTTACCACGTCACGCTCGCGGTGAAGGTGTAAAGCTTTACACACACTTTGCAAGTAAGAGTACAATGTCTAAGCGAAAAACAGTCTATCGTCTCTCTAAAAGAGAGAGGAGTGCACGGAAATCCCCCCCGGCATCTCGTGCACGCTCGTCGCGCGATCAAAGTTTGGATCTTCGTCGAGGGAGAGGAAATAGCCCACCCCGACCAAGTACACCGTCATAAAGAGCGCGAAATCCCTGACGATGACCCTTCCCAACCGATGCATCGCTACCTTACTCCCCACCGCGAACTCGGCGACGATGGCCGGAAGTTTGAGCGATCTCAGAGTGTTGCTCTCCTCCACGCCGTCTCGCTCGTCGATCGCCGCCTGCGCGTACGTCGCCGGATACAGCACCACGAACGCCGTCAGCAACACGTTCACCTCACACAGCACGAACGTCGTCAACGGATTCACGATCATTTTCCTCACCGCCATCGGCACAGGCGTCCCTCCCTCCGCCGCGCTCGTCTCCAACGCCGCCAAGAATCGCGCGAAGACCGCCGCCAGCGCCGTCACCGCCGCCGCTCGAACCCTCGTCGTCTTATCGATCGCGATCGCCAGACACATCGGCCACCTCGCCGCTTTCTCCGCGCTCAGTTCCACCGTCGTCATCTCCCACGCCAGCGCCCCGCGCTGGGTGACGTACTCTCGAATCTTTTGCACCGACTCCCCTAACGACTCTCCCGTCGCTCGCTCCCCGGTCGTCCCCGCGTCGTCGTCGTCGCCGCCGTCGTCGTCGTCCCGTCCCTTCCCGAGCGCCCGCGCGCGTCCTCCTCGCGTCACCCGCGCGCGCGCCTCCCCTTCCTCCTCCTCATCGCCCCCGCGTCGTCGTCGACCGCGCATCACCCTCGCGCGCGCGCGCCTCCGTCCGGTCGGTCGCGGTGTGACGCGCGGCGACCCGGTCGGCGACCGACCGGGTCGGTCGATCGCGCGACACCGCGGGTCGATCGATCGCGTAAAAATGTGGACCCCCACCCCCCCTCTTTGTGATTTTTTACCGTTCACGACCCATCGATCGTGTGCGCGCACGCAGCCGTCGTCCCGGCGGCGGTGTGGGATCGACGGACCCGCCCGGATCGTGCCGATCGGTGCGTCGATCGATCGATCGGCGAGACCGAGACCGAGACCGAGACCGAGACCGAGACCGAGACCAGACATGATGATGATGATGATGAATATGATGGCGCGCCGGCGGTGGAGCGACACTGCGCGGCGGCGAGTACACCGGCGCTCGGCGATGGCGATGACGACGCGAGCGAGCGCGACGCGCCGTATCAACCCGTTCGTCGGATCCCGGACGAATGTCTCGCGAGGGAAGAGCTCGGTGAAGCGCACGACGCGACGGGTGGCGGCGACGGCGGGCGAGAGCGAGGTTTTCAGAGCGTGGGATCAAGCGACGAAGAGCGAGAAGCGCACGGATATCAAGAAGATTATGATCTTGGGCGCGGGACCGATCGTGATTGGACAGGTGAGAGGCGACACGCGCGACTGCGGGGGGGGGCAGACCGAGCGACGACGCGAGGAACGGCGCGGGGACGCGCCGATGGGTGGTTTTTGAAAAAAACAGGATTTGAAAATGAGTCCGATCGGGAGAGACGAAGGGGCGGCTGTGAGGTGTCGTGGATGGGAAGATGCGATAGAGAGAACGCGGGAAGAATCTTGGACGCTTGTTTTTCGTTCGTGTGCGCGATACTGACCTTTTACGCGCGTGTTGATGCGAACTCGATAGGCGTGCGAGTTTGATTACTCTGGGACCCAGGCGTGCAAAGCGTTGCGTAGCGAAGGATACGATGTCGTCCTCGTGAACTCGAACCCGGCGACGATCATGACCGATCCGGAAACCGCGAGCCGTACGTACGTCACTCCGATGACCCCGGCGAGCGTGGAACAAATCATCGCGCGCGAAAAGCCGGACGCTTTGTTGCCGACGATGGGTGGCCAAACTGCGCTCAACTTGACCAAGGCGCTCGCAGAGTCTGGTGTGTTGGACAAGCACAACGTCGAATTGATTGGTGCGAAGCTCGACGCTATCAACAAAGCGGAAGATCGTCAGCTTTTCAAGGATGCCATGGAAAAAATTGGATTGAACACCCCGAAGTCTGGCACCGCCGAGACTTGGGAACAAGCGCAAGAAATTGCGAAGGACATCGGCACAATGCCGCTCATCATTCGACCGGCCTTCACTCTTGGTGGTTCTGGTGGTGGTATCGCCTACAACATGGCGGAGTTCGAGAATATTGTCAAGGGTGGTCTCGATGCGTCTGCGACGAGCCAAGTTCTTATCGAGCAATCTTTGCTCGGATGGAAGGAGTATGAGCTCGAAGTTATGCGTGACCTCGCGGACAACGTCGTCATTGTCTGCTCCATCGAAAACTTTGATCCGATGGGTGTACACACTGGTGACTCGATCACTGTTGCTCCCTCTCAGACGCTCACGGACAAGGAGTACCAACGCCTTCGTGATGCTTCGGTTTCTATCATTCGTGAAATTGGGGTTGAGTGCGGCGGCTCCAACGTCCAGATGGCCGTCAACCCGGTTGACGGGCAAGTCATGATCATCGAGATGAATCCTCGTGTCTCTCGATCCTCTGCCCTCGCTTCCAAAGCGACAGGTTTCCCGATCGCGAAGATGGCGGCCAAGCTTGCTGTTGGTTGCACTCTTGATGGCATCCCGAACGACATCACTCTCAAGACCCCGGCTTCTTTCGAGCCGTCCATTGATTACGTCGTGACGAAGATTCCTCGATTCGCTTTCGAGAAGTTCCCGGGTGCTGAACCGGTGTTGACGACTCAAATGAAGTCTGTCGGTGAAGCCATGGCTATGGGCCGTACGTGGCAAGAGTCTTTCCAAAAGTCTTTCCGTTCTCTTGAGACAGGTTTCAACGGGTGGGGTCTTAACAAGAACGATGGCTTCATGCAAGGCGACGTTTCTGCTATTCGTGATGGTCTCACTATTCCGAACCCGGAGCGTATCGTTGTGATTCATGAAGCGTTCCTTGCTGGATTTTCTGAGGAAGAAATCATCAAGCTGACGATGATGGATCCGTGGTTTGTCAGACAGCTTGGTGAACTCTACGAGACTGAGTGCTGGTTGAAATCTCTCAGCTCTCTGGATGATCTTAGCGAAAACGACTGGTATGAGGTGAAGAGACGTGGCTTCAGCGATGTCCAAATTTCTCGTGCTTTCACAGGTGTTGACGAAATGGCAGTCCGCAAGGCGCGCACCGCCAAGGGCGTCACGCCATCCATGAAGCGAGTCGACACCTGCGCCGCAGAATTCCAAGCGGATACTCCGTACCTCTACTCCTCTTACGACGGTAACGATGAGGCGGAATCCACCAACGAACCGAAGATTCTTATTTTGGGTGGTGGTCCGAACCGTATCGGTCAAGGTATCGAATTCGACTACTGCTGCTGCCACGCCGCTTTTGCTCTCTCTGGCGCTGGATATGAGACGATCATGCTCAACAGTAACCCGGAGACTGTGTCAACGGATTACGATACGTCTGATCGTTTGTATTTCGAACCGCTTACGGTCGAAGACGTCTTGAACGTTTGTGAAACTGAGCGTCCGGAAGGTATCATCGTCCAGTTTGGTGGTCAAACTCCGTTGAGTCTCGCGACTCGACTCGAGGCTGCTCTCAAGGCGAACCCGATTCCGGCCGCGTCCGGCAATGGCTTCACCAAGATTTTGGGTACTCCGCCGGACTCCATCGATGCTGCTGAAGATCGGGAGCGTTGGATCGATATTTTGGACGAACTTCAAATTTTGCAGCCTCCGGGTGGCGTCGCTCGCTCTGAGGACGAGGCGTTGGTTGTCGCCGAAAAGCTCGGTTACCCCGTCATGGTTCGCCCCTCGTACGTCCTCGGTGGTCGTGCGATGGAAATTGTCGGATCCAACGCGGATTTGAAGCGATACATTAGAACTGCCGTTCAAGTCGACCCGGACAGACCTGTGCTTGTCGACAAGTACCTTCAAAATGCGACGGAAATTGATTGTGACGCCTTGTGCGACACGGCTGGCAACGTCGTCATCGGTGGTATCATGGAACACATCGAGCAAGCCGGTGTGCACTCTGGTGATTCCGCCTGCTCTTTGCCGACTCAAACCATTCCGGAATCCGCTCTCGCGACCATCCGTGACTGGACGCCCAAGCTTGCCCGCCGTCTTGGAGTTGTTGGTCTCATCAACATCCAGTACGCCGTCGCCCCAGATGGCACTCCGTACATCATCGAGGCTAACCCCCGTGCGTCTCGCACGGTGCCTTTCGTCGCGAAGGCGATCGGTCACCCGTTAGCAAAGTACGCTTCTTTGGTGATGGCTGGCAAGACGCTTCCAGAGATTGGCTTCACTGAAGAGGTCAAGTTGAACCACGTTGCTGTGAAGGAGGCTGTCCTTCCGTTCGACAAGTTCCCGGGTGCCGATACACTTCTTGGGCCGGAAATGAGAAGTACTGGTGAGGTGATGGGTATTGATGAGGATTTCAGCCGCGCGTACTGCAAAGCGCAGCTCGCTGCTGGACAACGCTTGCCTGCTTCGGGTAATGTTTTCATATCTGTCCGTGATGGTGACAAGGATGCCATAGTTGACATAGCGCGCGACCTCGTTGACATGAAGAACTACACAGTCATGTCCACCGGTGGTACGGCGAATCATTTAGAAAAGGCTGGCGTGCCGGTCACTCGCGTGAAGAAAGTTCACGAAGGTCGACCCCATATTGGCGACATGATTCGCAACGATGAGATTGGTTTGATGATCGTCACCTCTTCAGGTGATGCACAGGATTTGGTGGATGGTCGGGAAATTCGCCGCACTGCGGTCGGCTTGAAGATCCCGATGGTGACCACCATTGCCGGGGCGAAGGCGACTGTTGGTGCTGTGCGGGTCTTGCAACAGGATGATCTCAAGATGGACGCCTTGCAAGACTTCTTCTAGTGGGTTTTCGTATCAAATTTAATACACTATCTTCTATGAAACCTCGGTGTGTCACCGTCGATCCTTTCTAAGCTGCGCGGCACTCACTCCATTACCTCCTTGTAGAGATGACCCCGAGGCGAACAGTTTCGTCGGATTGCTCGCTAGTTTCTCATTACGGCCGTTATTCATCGGGCGACCTCGCATTGCACGATAATCCGTGATGATCTGCGCCCTGAGTTGAGTGAGCTCCGCTTGACGCTTGAGACCTTGATTTTCCAACTTCTTCTTACTCTTGCCTGAAGACGCTTTGGCGGCCGATAAAAGATCTGCAAATATTTTCGACTGTCGATTCGATTTGCCGCTTTGATTCTCTGCGGCTATCTCTACAATTTTATGACCGCTGAGCTCGATCGGAACAGCTTTTTCGCCTTTTCCGCCACTTTTCCTCTTCAGCGTGATAGTTGGCGGTGCCTCTGCAACTTCACCGAACCGAGCAGTGGTTCCAGTACCATTAATGAACTCAGATTCTTCCTCTTTCTGAGCGCGAAGAGCCGCGCGCTCTTTTCTTTTGCGTTCTCTCAGTGAGAGATATTTCTTCTTCTTCTTCGTATTTTCAGTCGCCGCCGCCACCGCTTGTTCATCCATCTCCCTGAGTTTAGCGTTCCCTTGATCTGGTTTCGCTCGAACGAGAGGTGCAACAACGTCGGTAGTACGCTCCCTTTGATCATCCTCGTCGCCGCCTTCGTCTTCTGAAGACGACTGGCCGCCGTCTGAGCGACTTTTTTCGTCCCCGGACGCAGCCGCCGGCTCGTCTTCCTGTTCGTCCTCTTCACGCTCTCGACGCTTCTCGCGTGACTCTGCCGCAGCTTTGGCGGCGAGAAACCGACGAAATGATTTCGGTGCGCTCAACATTTCGTTCTCTGAGACTTTACCTTTTGGCATCGCGACTTGTTCGTCGTAAAACCTTCCAGAGATGCGGTCGAAAGTCTTCGTGTTTTGTGCCATCCTCGCACGCTTGCGCGCGCTTTTGCCGCGAATGCCTCCCATGACGGATAGCGACTAAACCACACGATTTCTCACGTCTCGCCGGGCGCGAGCGTCGTCGGCGGCCCGGAAGCGCGCCGAATTCTGAACCCTAGGCAAGTCGAAATTCCGTTTCCCAGCGATTTCATTCGTTCATCAGCGCCCACTCGGACCGCGCCTCGCGCCACTTCTCGTCTCGACACCGGGCGATCTCGGTAAAAATGCGACGCGCGGAAGATGCGGTGAGCACGTCTCGCGCCGCTCTCGGTCGCGGGAAGTCAGAGATCGCTCTCTCGGCGTATGCGCTGTTATTTTCCGAGTTGGTCCAGTATCATCGAGGACGCGCCAAGGACACGACGGAGCTCGAGGCGACGTTGGAAGATGCGGGAGCGGACGTGGGACGACGGTTGTACGAGTCGCAGAGCTTTCGCGAGCGCGGTAATGCCAAACGTGATAACAGACTCCTACCGCTCTTACAGTTCATTCAGAGTGTCTTCTGGAAGAACGTGTTTGGACGACCGGCGGATTCTTTAGAGGTGTACGACGACGACGAATATTTGATGTCCGACAAAGATTTACTGGTCAATCGATTCGTCAGCGTTCCAAAGGATTTGGGAGATTTGAACTGCGGGGCTTTCGCGGCTGGCATGGTGAGAGGGATTTTAAGAAGCGCGGGATTCCCAGCCAAGGTGAGCGCTTATTACTCTGAATCGGGGCCGAGTGACCCGCCGGGTCAAAAGACGACGAATATCTTGATGAAATTCGAAAGTCACGTCATCGAACGAGAGCGTCGATTAGATGGTCGATAGGATAGAGTCATTTAGAATGCTTTACGGATAGTTAGATAATAATTTCAATACAGTAGCAGCAACCTATGCGCTTCTTGTAGTAGAAACTAGGATCCTACAAGGAATCGATGCACCAGTTAAGATGCGCTCTGAGTTGCATCGCCGCGGGATAACTCATGTCTCTCGGGACTCCAACTCTATCCCGTAAATATGACAGACACTTGCCCACTGACTTTGCATCCTTGCTAGGACTAACGCTTGACTCTCCTGGTTGAGCGGTACCTTCAATCAGAGCTTTGGCGACGCGTCGCAGACATTCGTCGACACGAGTTTCGTAGTTCAAATTCGGAATAGCGTATGGGTCCGCGAGTGGCGCTCCGAATTGCTTGCGACCCGGCTCGCCCATTCCACGGCATGCAAATTTCACGATGTTTTCATAATTCGTGATCAATTTGTGTGCAGCTTCGTGACGAGCGTCCTCGACACCTCTGTTCATAGATTCTGGAAGCGGTTCAAATCCATCCGCCGTCAGATTTACGGGAAGTCTCCAACTCTTCTCTCCTCCGATGATTGCTACAGCCTCGTCGACCGAACTATTTCTATCAGGGACTCCTGGACCATATTGAGGAGGGATATCCATGACGTGAGTGTAGTAATCACTCTTCGTCGCTTGATAATTCGGACGAGCTTCAAAGGCGAGAAGCCATTTCTCAATGTTCGACCAGCGCTCCGTACCACGGAGTTGTAGACCTTTCCAGTACAGAACACTCGCATTCATGCGTTCGACGTGCGAGACGTACTGAAAATCTACAATGCTAGGGTCGTCGCCTCCGAGAAACCAAGGTCCTGGAGTCTCCCCGAGGGCTTCGTTGACTTTATCCAACGTCTTCTCGAACCCAGCTCGAGCGCCAAGAGGACCCGGCATCGAAGGACGGAAAACAAATCCACACCAGTCCGAGAAAAGTTGACGCTCTAATCGCAGCAACACGTTTGCCGCTTCGAACTTGTCTTCTGGGAGAGTGGTGCGCCCGGGAAATTCCCGCTCAAGTATTTGCATGATCACCAGAGACTCTGTAATCAACTGACCGTCAATTTCCACCACTGGAAGGAGTCCACTTGGAATTTTCTCTAGGAAGGCTTGCGGTTTATCGCCGTAGGAGCGCATGTTGATCTTTTCTACACGGTACGGTATTTGCTTCTCTTCGAGCATAATCCATAGTTTTTGACAGTAGGGGCACCACTACACGGGTAGAAGGGCGAAGAGCAGTCAGTCAGCTTGCTCGGGACGCCTTGGATGAAACGTCATCGGAAGAGCGAAAGTTTAGCGAACGCTTACCCCGGCATGATCTCGGTAGAAGGTCACTCGTACGTCGCTTTCGTTTGCACCAAAGAGACGAAGTTTATTATCCTGATGAGGCGGACCTTCACCGCGAGCGCGCGCCGCAGCCTCCTCCGTCAATCTTTTCACCGTGGGTGAAGTTGTCGGTGTGTGCGCTCGTCCCAGTTCGCCCCACGTTGGTACCGCCGCCGTGGATGTCATCCTGACGACAGTCTTTCCACGACGACAATTCCTTCGTGTCGAGTTCGACGTTGGACGTCGAGCGTGGGACACCTTGGGACAGGACGGGGACGCAAGGCCGCCGCGCATCGTAAAGTGGAGTCGTGTGGTGACTAAGAAGAATTTTGTATTGACATAGGATTGCTGATAAATCTTTGATTTGAACAATTTGAGCGGAGAGATGTGATGGTGGAAATGTCTTCCTTACGCGCTCGCGATGAGGCTCGGTTCCATTTCCGCGGGGGCCTCATAACCCATGAGGTTGATGTACGTGGCGGTGACGTTAGCCAAGCCCGCCTTCGGGAGGTCATCGCGGAACTTGATACCTTCCGGCAACGCGGGACCGCCGATAGCTACAGGAACCGGGGCAAGAGTGTGCGATGTAAGGGGCAAAAGCGCACCGGTCCCCTTGTCCTTCATGGGACCTCCCTTCTTATCACGTTGGACCATGTCGTCAGCGTTGCCGTGATCGGCGGTGACAAGGAACATTCCTCCGAGCTCCTCGACCAGGTCGAGAAGTTCCTTCACGCAAGCATCGCACTCTTCGCAAGCCGCAACAGTCGCACCCATATCACCCGTGTGTCCGACCATGTCTGGGTTGGCGTAGTTCACACGAACGACATCATACTTACCAGAGAGGAGCGCCTCCTTTCCGGCGGCGGTGATCTCACGAGCCTTCATCAACGGCGCTTGATTGAACGGCACGTTGTCGCTCGGAATTTCCACATACGTCTCGAGGTCTTCGTTGAAGTAGCCAGAGCGGTTACCGTTCCAGAAAAACGTGACGTGACCAAACTTTTGAGTTTCGGAGCACGCAAACGTTTTCAACCCGTTCTTTGCGAGCCACTCGCCGGAAGTTCTTTCAATGAGAGGAGGCGGGACGAGATAGTTGGCCGGAAGCTTCAAATCACCATCGTACTGCATCAAACCCACAAATTTGATCTTGGGGAAACGAACACGCTCAAACGCATCGAAATCGGCGTACTCAAACGCCTTGGAGATTTCGACGACGCGATCAGCCCGGAAGTTCGCAATGACGACGGCGTCATCATCTTGAATAGTACCGACAGCCTTGTCATCATCATCGACGATGACGAACGGAGCGATGTACTGATCCGTGGCACCATCTTTCTTGAGTTCCTTGAGAGCTTCTTTCGGGCACTTGAGCTTGTTTGGCGCTTCACCCAACACATGTGCCTTCCAACCTCGCTCAACCATAGCCCAGTCCGCTTCATAGCGATCCATCGTGACCGCCATGCGACCGCCACCTGAGGCCACCTTCGCATCGCAGCCTTGAGCAGCGTACGAATCGAGTTCAGCGATGAGTTTTTCCATGTACTCGTGGCAGGTACCGTCAGCGACGTCTCTACCATCGGTGAGAACGTGAAGACGCAACTTTTTGCAGCCGTCGGCGATAGCGCCTCGCATCATTCCGAAAATTTGATCGGTGCGCGAGTGAACACCGCCATCACTGAGCAAACCAATAATGTGAAGCGTGTTGTTTGCGAATGCAGGCTTGATGTATTGCCAGCCAGCATCGCTGAACATGTTTTTGCTTTCCAAGGCGATGTCGACCAAAGACGCGCCTTGGGCGATCACCTTTCCGGCGCCGAGGGCGTTGTGACCGACCTCGGAGTTACCCATGTCCGCGTCCGTGGGGAGGCCGACCGCGGTACCATGCGCCTGGACGGTTCGGTAATACGCGCTGCCGCGCGCCTTTAGCGAATCCATCGTGGGCGTTTTGGCGACGTGGACGGCGTTGTGTTCATCTTCTATCGGGTTTTCTCCCCAACCGTCGAGGATGCACACGAGCACGGGCTTCTTCGTCGGAATCGTCGCGTGAGCTTGAAGTTCCATCTTCGCTGCACCGACCCTGGTGGAGGCTGGAGACGCGCAGTCGTGGTGTGAGAGCGACGACCGATGACGCCGACGACCCGGGTCTTTTTCGCCCCTAGGGCTGAGTGTCGCTGAATTTCATCGATGAATTCGATCGATGAGTTTTTTCGTTCATCGATGAATTTGATCGATGAAACCATTCGTTCCATCACGTCGATCGACAGATCCAAGATGGACATAGATCGAGGTGGTTATCGTTCGGTCGTCCAATCCTTCCCCTTTGGAAAGTTTCCGTCTCGACCGCGTGCGCGACGGTGTCACAATCGCGCGCGAATCCCGCGATTTAGTTTAATTCAGACGTGAAGTTTCTCGGCTCGAGGACACTTCTCGACCCCATGCGCGATCTCGTTGCGCCGTGAACCCGCGCGATTCCCTCCGACACGCTCGAGGCGTCTTCCGAAAGTGGCCGCGGGTGCCAACGTGCGAAGAGGACCGTGACCTCACGTTCTCTCGAGATTCTGGGCCAAAGAGATGAATGAGCATCGGGAGATGCGTGAGGATGAATCCGTGAACGCTTGGGGCGTTCCAATTCTTCGCTACTCGGAAGAGGACGTCGTGAAACAAAAGTTCATTCAGACCATTCACCGAGTCGAGTGGCGAGACAGGTCCAATACACAGTTCAGTGATCCCGACCTCGTCGAAGGTTTACGGTTAAACGACTCTGACAGCGAGGAGGAAGTCAAAATAAGTAGAACTGACGATAAATCGGGCTCTGATGGACGTTCGAACGTATCCGAATCAGATCCAGAAACACAGAAAGAAGCGTCGTCAACCGGAGCGCTCATCGTGCGCGGGGAGGATAGTCAACCAGAAGAGGACATTTACGCGCCTGGGACATACTGTGGTCTGTTATTTGATGGATGTGTACGCGATCTCGACTTGACTGGCGAGAAAATGGTGCTTCTACTGGAAGAACGGTTGAAGACGTTACGCGGTGTCCCACGCCACTTGCACCGGTACGTGAAGCCCATCAAGATAGAACTTCCCGTGGGTTCTCGAGTGAAAAAGGTATCTGGAGGAGATGATCATGCGCTCATTCTTCTTGAATCAGACTCGGAGGTCCTGGAGACTCTGGATCCCACTTACACAGATCACCACGGGTGCGTCCTTGTGGTTGGATCTGACGCTTGTTCGCAACTCGGATTGAAGACGTCACGTAGGCAAGATGTTCCTGTCAACCTGGACACGATAGGTGACACAAAGATTCACGATATCGCCGCCGGGGGGCGACATTCAGTCGCAGTTTCGACGACTCAAGAGTGCCTCACGTGGGGTAAAGATTCTAATGGTTGCACTGGGCACGGTCAAGTTAGCGTGAACTTCGAGCACCATGTTCCTAAGTGGATGTACTGGGTGACAAACGCTACGACGAAAGTCTTGACTTGTGCGGCTGGAGATTCTCACACTGTCATCACGACTACTGAAGGGAGTGTATACAGTTTCGGAGCTGGATCTCGCGGACAGCTTGGACACGGAGATGGAATGGACTATTCGAAACCGAAGTTGGTATCCGCGTTGAATGGTTTATCAGTGTCATCCATCTCTTGCGGGGGAAACCATACACTCGTCGTGACAGAAAGTGGCATTTTATATGGTTTCGGTTCCAACAGTCATGGTCAACTGGCTTGCGATGACTTTTCCGACGTTTTCCTTCCGCGTCGGATGGGTCACGACGACTTGGTCGGAGGAAAACCGGAAAAAGTTGACGTGGAAGAAATTTACCTTGATGCCCAAGAACTCGAACAAAAATTTATTGATGAGATGAATAAACTCGACATCGTCGATGCTAAAGAAAAGAAAAAGCAGAAACATCGCCAGAAAGTCATCCAGGTTGTAGGAGGGGGGGCACACACGGTAATTCTTACCGATACTGGTAGAGTTTACGTCTGCGGAGCAGGTGGTCATGGTCAGTTGGGATTACACTCAGCGGAAGACAGAAGCTCGCTGACTCTGCTATCTGTGATGACTAGCGTGTCCATCAATCAAATAGCCGCAGGAGATCTCCATACAGTGATGTTGACAACCTTGGGCGACGTGTTTGTATGCGGTGCAAATGACTTTGGGCAGCTCGGCAACGGCTCTGTGACGGGATCAAACAGACCACAGAGAATCCAGCCGGTAGTATCCAATGATGAAAGGAGCCAGAAGAAAAAGTCAGAGATTGATGAGTGTGAACGTCATCCACTTTACGGCGTCAAAGCTGAACGGGTTTATGCGTCAAAGTCTTGCACATTTGTCGTTCCGCGAGGGAGTCAAAGCTTGTTTATATGTGGTAGTGGAGCCTTTGGTCACCCGAAGAATGAACACCCCACCAATCTGTTTGAGATGATGAGTGAGCCACTTACGAAGTGGAACGAAACTCAGCTACTCGTGATCAGCTCAACTTTTGCCAATTTGAAAATGGACGAGCACATTTTTCAGAATTTAGTCAAGCAAATGGTCATGTACGGCGTGTACCACGAGCGCGTGCTCGCGCACATCTTCAAAGATAGTTTTACCCAAGTACTACGATATCCACATCTCTGCAGTGTGTACGTAAACATGATCAAAATGATGAAAAAGCACAGTCTGGGGTGCACAGTTTTGTCATTCCGCAGGTTAGTAATGTTTGGAATAGAGGATGTTGGCGTTCGTTTGCTCGACGCTAGAAATGAAGCTCAGCGTCGAAGGCTTCTCAGAGATCTGGGGCTCATTTCCTTCCAGAAGTTTCAGACAAACGCAGAAGACATAAATTTGCAGCAAAGAATAAATACATACGTCTCCGATCGAACTGGGTATGCTGACTTTGAGCAATTCAAAAACCACTGCCTCATACTCAAAAGATTTGTCAGAGAGCTCCTTGAAGCTGATGTTCTGACACGTCAAGATCTTGAGGACATGCGAGTGGGGTTTCCTGGTTCAACTCATAGTATCTCTCTTTCAAGTAGCGTCGATGCCGAACAAAAATTGCATCTTTTCGATGGAATCGCGAGTCTCAACTCTAGTAAGCGGGCGGCGACTCGAGATCGCCGGACAGGCCGTAGTGCTGTACCAAGTCTTCTCACGACCTGCAAGGAAGACGCAGCGTGGGGGCATGGGATCCTTATGCCAGACAAAAACACATGGAAAAGCTACGCAAAGAATGCAGCTGAAGAGAAAAACATCAGAGCATCATATCATGGAATTTCAACCACGTCGCAGTCAAATAATCGTTGCGAATCGATGCTTTCGCCTTCTACACGAAATGTATACATAATCGATGGAGACATCGCAAAAACGCGAAAAAACTCTTCAAATTCCAGATGAATAGATAATCTACAACAACCTAGAAGTCTAGAGATAGCTAGCAGTCTAAGCGCCGAGGTGTAAGGTCAAAATCATCAAAGCGCCCCCAAAGATGATTCCTCTGTACATGTTGTCATTATTTCCGCACTTTTTCGCCTCTGACCAGAGCTCGAGACCACAAACAGCAGTCATGATTCCACCAGTCCCCGCAAGAAGGTAATCTAAACGTTCAGGCGTGAGGTAAGGTTTCATAAACTTCAGAGCGAGAAGTGCGCCCACCGGCTCTGACAACCCACTCGCCGTCGCGAGAGCGATAGCACGTGGCCGGCTGCCCGTCGCCGCGTACACGGGGGCTGCGATAATGATACCTTCGGGAACATTATGCATACCGATGGCGAATGCCATCGTGGGTCCGACTTTCGTGAACGACGCACACGCAACCGCAAAGCCTTCTGGAAGGTTGTGCAGTGTCATCGCAAAAGCCATCAAGATTCCAAGTCTCAACAATCGTCCTCTACTCAATCCACCGACCGCGGGTGCTTCTTTGGAATCAGCGCTCTTCGAAGTCGCGCTTATTGTCGTCTGCTCGTTCGGCGAGGCCACTCCGGTTTGTCCAGCACTGTGTTCGGGATTCGGGAGGCAAGGCGCAACACACGCGTACAATCCAGCGCCCGCTAGGGCCGACGCTGTCACCGGAAGAAAGCCATACTCCATGACATTTTTAGCGTATAGTTCGATGAATGACAGCGAGCTCATGACGCCGATGGCGATGCCGAGCAGGAACGCCAGCGCCCTCGCGTCCGGCTTCTTGTAAACCGCTATAAAACCGCCCAGGGTGGTGGTGAGCCCCGCGAGCGTGCTCAGAACCATCGCCCTGGATTCATCCGCGTCGAAGATGAACATGTTCACCGAGGCTCTGATCCGGCTCCGCGATCACGGGTCCGCGACCGCGGATGAGAGTTTCAGTGTGGCGCTCGAGACGAATTGAAAGACACCGAACGAGCTGAGCTCGAGCAGAAACTTCCTCTCCCCCTGGGGGGCTCGATGGCGAGTAATGACTCGCCATGGGCACCCCGCCGGCGGAAAGGAGGGAAGGAGACTCTAGAAGGTCGGAGCGCCCGCACTGCTCGTCCTGAGGGACGAATCGCGTCAGCGTCGTCTACATATTGAAAAGTCTCGCTCGGGGTTCGTACAATGTCGGCGTTCACCATTTCAGCGTCGCTCGCGACCGTGAAGGCGCACCATGTGTCGAAGCTTCGCTCGGTTTCCAGAAGCCGGGTCGTGCAAAAGGGACGGTTCGGACTTGTCGTCCGGGCTGGAGAAGAGGAGGTAGGTGACCTCCCGGCAACATACACTCGGACGCGTCATGCAACCAACTCCGGGCTCGAATCCAACCAGACGCGCGCATCGATTTCGATACCACAGGCCAAGTCAAGGCATCTTGAGGGCAAGGGTATGAGTAGAGTAGGGACTGACTGTATTGAATTTTGTTCGAAATCTACGCAGGCTGTCGACGCGGCCGAAGAATCTCCTGAGGTTGAAGTCGTCGAAGATGAGCCCGAAGTCGAGGGCGAAGGGAAGGCTGAAGACGACGGCGTGCTTGGAAGTCTTGTGGCGCAACTTGAGTCGGTTGTCGGCGATAACGAGGAGGCGGTGGAAATTTTGACTGCTCTCAAGGGAGAAATTGGAGATGCGAACGCGAAAGTTGTGGGCATGGAGGACCAAGTCGCGGCGATGAAGGATCAGTACTTGCGCCTGAACGCGGATTTCGACAACTTCCGCAAGAGAACGCTCAAGGAGAAAGAAAACATTGGTTCCAGCACCAAGGGTGACTTCATCAAGGCTCTTTTGCCTGTTCTTGACAACTTTGATCTCGCCGAAAAGAACATCACTGGTGAGACTGAGGGTGAAACGAAGATTCTGACTGGTTATCAGAATATGCACAAGCAAATGATGGAAATTCTCTCGTCGCAAGGCCTCCAGGCAGTGCCGGGCGTTGGTGAACTGTTCGATCCGAATGACCACGAAGCCATCATGCGAGAGGAGAACGAAGAGATGGACGAGGATACGATTATTGAAGAGTTCAGAAAGGGTTACAAAATCGGTGATACCCTCATTCGCGCCTCTATGGTGAAGGTGTCCACGAAACCGTGAATTTAATGACTCGCCAGAAGCCTGGCTTGTGCCACTCAACTTGTTTAGCCTCGGTGCAATACCATCTATATCGCCCCCCCAGATCGACCTTCATTCACGTCATGTGTTTCTCTGCACCGTTTCATTCATCGCACCACTTTTTAGATGCAACGTTTACGCCGATGGTGAGCTCGAGCTCTCTGTTGACTCGCTCACAAAATGGAACCAACAAAATGGAAATGTGTGGACGAGAAAGAAGGGTCACCCGGGCCTCTGTGGAAATTTCCGCCTTAAACCCCATTCCACTAACTCGTATTAAATGAAACTAAAAGCTATATCAAATCGAAAAAAAACGCCGCGAGTTGCGGCGGCGAGGGGCGTCTATCCAAAGTGGCGTACCTCGATCTTTCGCGAGCTCGCCGGCGTCAGTCCAAGACGTCCACGCGTGGAACGCGTAAATCGACTACCCTTACGGTCGATACTCGTACCTTCAGCGAAACGCAAGCGGAGCTTGCAGCTGTCGACGTCGGACGTACAAGCCGTTTCTAGATCCGGAGAGTTAGCCAGACAAGATGGCGACGGAGCGCATCATGGGCGCGCTCGAAGATAAGAAGGTCCAGATGGTTGTCGGTGGTGTTACGATCACCGGTGGTCTCTACGTGGCCGTCAAGCTTTCCTGGTTCCGCAAGAACCCGTTGCACTCGTTTGGTGGAAAGACCGGCGCGATGGCGAAGAGCAGGGTGGACCGTGGGATCAAATCTTACAACGAGTTCTTCGATCAAGAAGATGGCAAGGGTGTGGGATCGCGCATTCTTTCCACTCCAGATTTTGTGAACAAGTTTTACTCCCTTATCACGGATTTCTATGAATACGGTTGGGGTGAAAGTTTCCACTTTGCCGCTCGTGAGAAGGGCGAAAGCTTCGAGAATTCTATCATCCGTCAGGAAGTTGGTACGTTCATCGCTCAATCATTGACAACCCGGCGCGTCGAAGTCAAATCATATAGATGACTAACCTTTACTGATTTCATTCATTTCGCTCAAACAGCCATCGCGGAGAACATTGGCCTCAAGGAGGGGATGAACGTTTTGGACCTTGGGTGCGGTGTCGGTGGACCGATGCGTAACATTGTGAAGGCCACCGGCGGTAAGGTCACGGGTATCACCATCAACGAGTATCAAGTTGGTCGCTGCAAGACCTTGAACGCGGAAGCTGGCGTGGAAGATTTGACGGAGATCGTCCAAGGTAACTTCATGGATCTTGCCAAGGTGTTCAAGGGCCGAGCCTTCGATGGTGCCTATGCCATTGAGGCTGCGTGCCACGCCTCTAACACGACCGCCATGTACAAGCAAGTTTTCCAAGTACTTAAGCCCGGTGCCCTGTTCGCCTCGTATGAGTGGCTCAGAACTGAAAAGTACGACAAGAACAACAAGCTCCACGTTGACGTTGTTGATGGTATTGCGGAGGGTAACGCGTTGCCGGAAGTCCGAACCATCGAAGACTGCATCGAAGCTGCCAAGGCCGCTGGTTTCGATGTCCAGTTCACGTTCGATCGCGCCACGGTTGGTGCTGTTCCGTGGCAGCAAGCCATGAAGTCTGCGCGTCGTGCCGCTTACCTTACCCACATCCTCACTGGCGTGCTTGAATTCGTTGGCTTCGCACCGAAAGGTACCCAGGCCGTACACACTATGCTGTTGAAGGCGGCTGTGAACCTCGAGAAGGGTGGTGATCTCGGTATCTTCTCGCCGATGTATCTCATTGTCATGAAGAAGCCGATCGCGACTGCGTAAAATGTCCAGCCAGCTAGCTCACCTTCACTCAAAAGCTTTTGGTCAAGTCAGGTTCGGCAGTCAGTCCTCAAGAGCCTATAGTATTGTTATGTAAATGCGACTAAATCACCAACAAGATAATTCGTGATGACTAATTATGCGAAAAACTTATTCAGAAGACTTGTACCTATCCTAGCACGTCGTGAATTGTCACCTGTACGATGGCGCAACAATGAGTGTACAAGCAATTAATTTAATTCGCTTCTTGAAACGAGAACGTTATCGGTCGATTTCAACCCGAGTGATCGACGTCCTGTGATTCTGCAGGCATGAACGTTAGAAATTGATACGCTAGATGATTCAACCGCGGCGATAAAAATCGAGCGCACGCGTTCCCATACTAGCCTGAAAACGCCATGCGATTTTAATTCGAAAATTATTTGTGTTCAAGTGGATCGAACCACAGATTTATGCGCACTTCCATGAAAGCTTTTCGAAACAACAGTGTACGCATGAAATAGGAGAGCCGTTCACTGGAACAGCGTCAGTTTCCAGTGGAGAATGAAAGCTGGAAGAGGAAAATCATTGTGAATTAATAATTAATTAATCCGATTAGAGTTAACTCGTCACGGGCGAAGAATTTCACTATTTCACGCGCTTAAATCACTTGAGAAAACGTAACTCTATTGTCTAGTACAGAGAAACGGCAGGAATATCGAATATAGTGCCGTAGTGGAATTATTAAAAAATAATTTATTATTTAAATGAAATGAACGCGACCAATGTGATCGATCTAACACTCTACGTTGATGAGAGCAGGGACATAATATCTTGTGTCGGCATATTAATCTTGGGGAACTGCATGACCATCAATCTTCCATTCCAATCAATGTGGACACGTCGAATAGTGTCACAAGTAATTAATTGTAGTGGGAATTAATAATTGAAAGTGCTCGCGTTCTTGTACACTTTATGGCTTCGTGGTTTCGAATATTATATCTCTACTTTCTAATTCGGCGTGCTACTTGATTCGCTCAAGTGGATCAAGTATGCCCACATCTTTCTAGGCGGGCATTGACTGAATTAGTCGACACTATTAATAAATCCACCTCCTCCGAAACCAGGCCCCATCACTAGAGCTTCGTCATCATCGATGACTTCCACAGCCTGTGGTTGATTCAAGCCTTCTTGTAGATCCTCCGGTACCATTCCATGTTTCAGGAATAAATCACCGGTCGCCACCAGCGCCGCACAAGTTTCTGCGTGCTCCTCAAGCTCGTATCCATCCCTGAGTGCTCTAGGAGCCTCCAACTTCCCGAGAAGCTCACGTCCCTCTTCATCCTTGGCCAATGCGAAGATCGCTTCGGCACAAGCCTGACGAACATTATCAGATAATTCGGCTCCAACTTTCTTTCCGCTGATCGGTCTTAGCAGCGCTCTGACTATTTCACCCTCAGGCTCTTCAGTCGGCGAGGCGAAGTTTAGGAGAGCCTTTCTATGTACATCGTCCATGCAGCAATTTCTGAGAGCGGCAGCGACACGCTCGCGTCTGAGCTCATTTGATTGCGTCATAAATGGAATAACGGAGGCCAGCAGTCCTCTCTTCGGGTCTAGGAACACTCGCCGACCGATAGGATCCCGAGTGACGTTCGTCAGAACTGAGGCTGCTTGGTCGTAGTCAACCTCCGAGGTCCCCGTGGAGAGGAGTTGAATCAGCTTAGATAGCCAGAATCCCTCCAATGGCTTACCTTCCTGAATTAAAACGTGAACACCGCTCTCCGCCGTCGTGACATTCGCCAAAATGGACAGCAAGAGATCAACTGGGGCTCCGTCGCCATCTCGGAGACTGTCCATGGCTCGCTCAACCACACCCTTACCCACAGCTTTCGTGATGACCTCGGGATCATGAGTCAAATTGACGAGTGCTGTGGCTGCATATTTTGATTCTCCCCCTTCTGCGCCCAGTGCATGCAGTAGTTTCGGCACCAGCGCATCCGCTTTCGCGTAAAGCAGTTTTGCGCCGTCATCGGTCCCCGTCAAACCTTGTACGATTTGCATCGCCTGTTCTCGCACCGCTGGTTTCTTATCAGATAGAAAATCGATCACTTCATCTATTTCGTCTCCCATCGCGATGTTCAGGGCGCAGTCGCGGGTCTAAGTCTGATGCGTGAGATCGCAAGCGCCCTGAAGTAGCGAGAGTGCCATGCCATGGCCCGGATATAAGCTGCCGCTCGCGACGACACTTCGTGGCCCGCGGCCCGATGTCGCGGCCGTCTCTGCACGGTAATAGGGATCTTAGACACATTCCATATCTCCCAGGCGATGAAGATGGCCTCGACGAGCGTTCTGCGTTGGCTCGTCGGGCGCTAACGGACGTTCTCGATAGTGGGTTGCGAAAAACAAACGAAGCGTTCTGGACACACGTCGAAAGAAACGGGAATGGGCTCGCGAAAACTTTGGATACGTACTTGCAGTTTAGACCTCGCCCTTATGAGTTCAACGGTGAAACGAACATGTTGTCGACAGGCGCGGAAGAGGATGAGCTTGGAAAGAAAGTGTTTCTTACTTTACTCCGACTGGTGAACGATGGAAGTCGAGAACGCTTGCGTCTGACAGCAGACGAGCGTCGTCGCATAATTCTTAAGCATAGCCTATTCGATGTGCCGAAGATAATAGACCTGTCGGTCTTGTACGGTCGTTGCGATCGTGATTTGGTTCGAGAAGTAATAGATGGCGGAGTGAAATTGTTGCCGACTCTCATCGATGACTTTATCGAGACGGGAGTCATAATGGAGAAGAATCTGAACGAAATGTCAGAAAGAGGAATTTCTGCGACGAAGGGCGGTGGGTTAGCACCGGATGATCTGCTCGAGTCGTTATCATACTTCCATGATGTCGCGGTTTCGTTGACATCCCTCAGTGTGGTGTATCCTGAGGCTGGTGTGTGGTTGTGCCAGAAAGGTAATTTGGTGCGTGCCCTCGAGATTGTTCGGGACGATGTCGTCACACACTTTCAAACCGCTACGCAGGATAAGAGAAGTTTAAATTTGGTTAAGGAATCGGCGAGTGCAGCAATTCGTGGTTTACGCGGTGAAAAAGCTGCACCTAAAGAAGTAAGTAATCAGTACATTGGAATTGCTTCTTCCATCGTTTCTGTGATTGAATCAGTGAAAATGGTCCTACCAGATCTTGGGATCGGGTTTTTGAAAGCTTGCGTGGACCACTTTGGTCCGAACGCAGAGTTAATAGTACAGAACATATTCGAGAATTCGCTTCCACAGAATCTGAGTTGTCTCGACCGGACTCTTGGATGGCCTCCTCTAGATACCAAGTCTCTCAAACAAACTCTTCCAAAATTGGGCGAAGCGATTGGAAAAGGAACAAAGCAGGTTGGTTTCGAACTCACTGCTGATGAAAAGAGGCAAGTGTTAATGGCGGCAGCAGAGTTAGAGTATGAGGACGAATATGATGACTCATTCGACGATCTTCCAGTTAAAGTTGCAAACACTGCACTGGGTATTGATGAAATTGAAGCTGGGAACGCGAATTCCCGGTCCGCAGGAGCGGTAAAACGAACGTTTTACGTTCTGGATGAAAAAGTGTATCACTCATACAAAGAGGGTGCAGAAAAAATTGCAGCTGGAAGTGTAGCGGAAGCGGCTGCGATGGCGACTGCGAAGGCGAGGATAGAAAAATCTGAGATCCAAGGTCTTGGGGCTGGTGGTAACAAGGCTCGCTTTAGTGCAGGTTTTGTTCCAAACGCGAATGCTGCGCCTTTTGCACCAAAACCAACTGGTGCCGCCGCCTCAGAACAAGGTACACGTAGTGTGAGCGAAGGGCACGAGTCAGATCAAAGTCGAAAGTCTGGAGAAAAAGCTACAAGAGGATTGACCGCAAAAGATTTCGCACATAAACATCACAATCAGCGAGCGAAAGCCGCGAAGAAGAACATGTTGTTGTAATGACATACGTAGCCAGTAGAGTAGAAATGAACCTCCAGACCACCGCACGCGTGCTCCATCGCGGTGCGGTTAACACGCGTGAAGACCGCGAATGAGTGATGGCAAGGGTGACGAAGTCATCGTGTACGCCTTGAGCCCGGTTGACTTCATCTTGCTCGCGTTGTGCTCTTTCTTTTTGTTCTACGTGTTGCCGCGGAAGTTCCTCAAATCTTTCGATCGGGAGGCAAGACGATGAGCATGAGTGCGTACGCATCCACGACGGCAGCTCTGAAATCTCTTCGCGCGTTTTCTTACGATGTCGCATCAGTGTCGACCGAGGTGATGATGGGCCCGTTGTTCGACGCTCTCAAGACGAGTGGAATCCAGGAGAGCTCCATTGACGTCCTGGACACAGTAATCGTTCCCAACCTGCGCTGTATGCTAAGACAGGAAAGAGAGGGCGAAATTCGCGCGCGCGGTGATATTTTCGACGTGTTATTTGCGGTTTGGAGCTCACATCTCGTTGGAAAGGATGGAAAGCCGCTCTTAGAACCAGTTGACCCATTCTCCCGAAGAGCAAAGTGGTCTCTTTCTACGGAAACATTCACTGAGTTGCTCTCACAATGCGAAATGCAAGATGTATTGTATGATAGAATGTCACGTGCTACAGAAGCAGTGAGGGAAGCAGTGATAAAAGCGTTCGGCGAATGCCAAAACAACAAAGAAATAGTACGGGAGTTAACGGTGGTTATTTCTTCCGATGTTGCTCACGACCCACACAAGGATACGGAATCATTGAAAAAAGCAAGTGAAACCGCGATCAATCCAAGTACACCGGATTTGCACGAGTCAGATAGCAAGTTAGTCCCAGAGGTATCGGAAATAGAATCCCTCATGGACGACCTCGTGATGGAGAAAGATGCGGCAGTCGTGAAAGAGAAGTTGAAAGCAGTTTCTCAAGATGATACCATGCGCATCATTCCTACTTTGCTTTGTTCTGAACGCTTTAGTTCATTCCGAAACACAATGCTATCTCAACAAACTTCAAATTCACAGACCGCTGAGCGTGATACAGTCACGGCATTGAACCGTATTACTTCAAGCGCACACGTAAGTGTATCCAGCCGTATGATTTCAAAACTAGCAAAAGACTTGGTTTGGCCAATACTTGTCGCACCAGACGTGGTATACCGTCGACTCTTCCACACAGCCATCACGCATTCATCACAAGCGTCAATATTGCTCGAAACTCTCCGTCTTGTGCCAAGTTTTGTGAAGGCAAAACACGAGAATTCAACACCTCACATCTTGAATCATTTTGCAGATTTCCTAAGGACCATACCACAGGAGCTGAGTACGACCAAAACGCTAGACATAGTCAGTTTCATTTGCGAGGAGTTCTTTGCTCGAAAATCCGATCGTGCACATCTGCTTAATCCTCAAGAAGGAGTGTTGTCTATTGTGCTTCCTTTCTTGACGGCTGAACACCTGAGTGAACCATGTAATGGACCGTTTCACAGAGCTCACTTTGCTCTGTGCGTCTTGAAGTGTATCATCGTACAAGATGGGGAAACAAATGTGGAAGTCGTTGCGCAAACTTTTCCCGAGGGGATTCTGCTTGGGTTATTGCGGATTATGGAGTGGTGTGATGCGGAAAACGCAACGTCAACGCTTGTCTTGTCTACTCATTTAGCCAGTGAAATCAGCGAAAGTCTGGCGCAATATTTGGTAAAAAATCCACCTCCGCAGGAAACGATAAGCTCGTTCAGAGCCATGGATGAAATTACGAGGTGTGAAGTCAGATGGGATTTACGTCTTCTGGTTGAGCCGGTGTTGCATCTCTTTCGGACAGATGTGCTGCAGGCGCCGGTTCCACCTTCACTTAGTTCCAAAGATGCGGTAAAAATTACAGAGGACATCTTGAGATTCTATCGCATAGGCAAAAGTGACGATACATCGTTGGTCGCGCTACTTGAGACCCTTCAGGAGGCGGAAATGAGCGCGGCTGAGTTTCGCCAGAGTCTTTTGATTGGATGTGTGCTAGTTTTACCGGGAGCATCGATGGAAGAATTCGAACGCATCTCAAGGATTGCTATTCCCACGCTTCTCAAAGCACGAAAGATAATTGATGACGTTGGGGATGGAAATGTTACAATACCCTCCCTCGTGATGGATATTTTGTCGCACTCAGTGATGTTTGCGCTGAAAGAATCGTCAGACAAAGCACTCATGATTTGCCGACACTTCACTCATCTGGTGTCGGCACTTATCTCTGACACAAAAGCTACAATTCCCTCTTGTCGTCAGTCGCGAGCAATTCCACGCGATGCTTTCACATGCATCTGTGACATTTTGAGGGTGCTTGTCGACAGCGTGCAATTTTCTCATCAAAAGGCATGTGAGGTACTCCTCACTTCTTGCGCACTTGTGAACTTGCAGAGCCTGCATACTTCCCATTCTCATACACGTTGGGCACTAGATCGCGTCAGGGACACATTGCCGAAGGGTTGCGCTCCTAGAAGCCAGCTTGAAGCTGCACTAGCGCAGAGGAGGACTGCAGTACATTGAATTTTTGTGCGCATAGCAATACAACATTTGTCGTCGGCGTCGTCGATTGTAAACATTAGTATTAGTCTAGCAACTCGTAATCCGGAAGGTTCGTGTCGATACGAGTGCCATCGCGAATAACGACTCGATCGTGCTGAGAGCGAGAGAACAATTCGCTGTAATTTCTTGCGCGGAAAAGAATAAAATTTGCCTTTGCGCCTGGAGCAATGAGACCAGTGTTGTCACGTAATTTCATCGCTTGTGCTGGATTTGCACCAATAGCTCTCGGCCAAGATCCAAAGGGCCGATCTAGATGTGCTATGCACACACTCGAACGAAATGTCTCGAGCATATCGCCATCTCCGTAGGAGAAGAATTGATCGCGTGTGTTGTCACTAGACAAACAGACAGGCACTCCAGCTTCGGCCAACTCTTTTACTCGTGTCACACCTCGGTACGTTGGTGTCACTTTACCGGCTGGATCTCGATTCTGCAACCACTGATTCACCGCGGGGAGAGAAACGACAGTGACACCAGCTTCACGAGCGGCATGAATGATGCGCTTCGCTTCTTCCCGAGACTGAGCGGCGAGGGAACAGCAATGTCCGCAGACCACAGATCCTTTGAACTCATTGCGAATGACCGCTTGGGAAATATACAGTAGACCCTTCGACGACTCGTTCCCGTTTTCATCGCAATGAAAATCAAGATCCAAGGCGAATTCTTTGGCGAGCGAAAATACGACGTCCAATAATTTGGGCATATCATCTCCACACGTCGTGATATGATCGGTGGGTGTTCCACCAGCATCACTGCACGATACCGCGGCACCCAACACTCCTCCGTACGACTTGACCATTTGCACCAAAGCGCGAGCTTTATTTTCATCGCGAAAGAAACTCAACACAGTCAGACTCACGCCCTGGAGTTCGATTTTACCTCTCCACTCATAGCGTAATTTTGCAAAAGCTTCCCATGCAATTTTCGTCTGCTCTTCCTCACCCGACATCAAGTGTGTTCGCAACGCTGAAGTTCCGTACGCGTAGGCACAGCTGAGCGCGAAACGCATCCTCTTCTCGACGTCCTCCGCCGTCCAGTACTGAAAATCATTCGCGCACGCCGCATCCGCTCCAGCGAGAGTGGCGTTCAAGTTTCGACTCCTCTCGCACGTGTGCGCCTTATCGATGTGCGTGTGTATGTCCACGAACGTCGGTAGGCACACGCGCCCCTCGCCCGGTACCGTCATCTCGCCTCCTCCAACCGCCGCCGCCGTCGTCGTCGTCTCGTCCTCCCTCCGCCCTTCACGCGGATTCTCGCTCCGTCGCACGTCCACGACGACGCCCTGACTCACGTCCACGACGACGTCCACCTCGACCATCCCGTCCGCGTCCTCCTCGTTCGCCTCCTCCCTCGACGCCTCCTCCCTCGTAGACGCGTTCGTCACGCAACAACATCTCGGCACCTTGACCGATCGCACCGTCACGCGCGTCACCGCGCCCACCGCGCCTCGCGGATCGTCCAGCGCGCTCGACGGATCGTTTCTCGCGTCTCGTGGATACGCGCACCACTTCCCTCCTCGCATCGATCGATCGTCGTCGTCGTCTCGCGCGTCGTCGTCGTCGTCGTCAACGCGACATCCATCCATCCATCCATCCTCGTCACGCCTCGTCGCTCGGTCGTCGAATGGGCCGACGAATGGGTCGACGAGTGAGGACCCGGCACGGGACCCGGGACGAAGAGAGTAGGGTTTAGATTCGACGAGTCATGACCCGTCATTTTACGAGGATGAAAAAACAATGTCTCGACCCCGCCCGCCGCGAGCACGCCACGAAACGCACGCGGGACGACCGATGGGTGGGGTGCTCATCGAAGAGTCGCGAACGGTGGGCAATCGACACGGGACCTGCAGTCTCTTCTTCGCAACAAACGAGGGCGCGGGAGGGACGTGAACGCACGTGAAATTGACGTACAGAACGCACTGTGCGTTTGCATTCTCATTCGCACTTCGAGGCGCGGGTGATGGGAACGGGACGGCCGTCGTCGTCCGGTGCGACCGGTGGTTTGAACGCGTCGGCGTCGGCGTTCGTGTTCGCGCCGCGGCGGTGTCCCGCCGCCGTGGACGTCGTCGTCGAGCGCGCGATGCCGGTGCCGGTGGACGAGTTGGCGTCGCTGGGACTGGTGAGCGAGGAGGATGCGGACGCGCACGTCGACGGGGTCGAGGAGTTGGAGAGAGAGGGGGTGGTGGGTGGAGATGGGAGCGCGGCGGTGGAGAAAGCGTACGCGCGATACGGGGAGGAGGAGGCGGAGGAGGGGGCGGTGGGGGCGACGACGACGAGCGACGGAGGATTCGAGGATTCGCTCGCGTTTCTCGAATCCATGTTTCCAAACTTTGACTCGGCGTGCCTGGAAGAGGCGTTGATGAATACGGGTGGAGACGTGGAGCTGGCCATGGAGCTGCTGATGGATGATGAAGTGCCGGAGGTTGAAGCCCCGGATGTCGACGACGTAGAGGCATTCCCCACGCTCGGCGGTGGCGTCGGAACTGTGACGACAGAGACAGAGCCGGAACCGCTGCCAACGAAAATTTATCTCTCGGGAGGTAGATCGAACGTCAACAAAGCGTCGACGATGTTGAATAACTGGCAAACGAACGGCCACGCATCCAGTGGAACTTCGCGGACGTCGAAAGTCGAGCGAGGAGTCTCATCTGGAACGAAGACGAAGATAGAGTGGGTGGAAACCGGCGCCGCGGTGTCACAGTTGTACACGGCGAATAGAGACGAGGCACGAGATTATGCACGAGTTCGTAATGTGTGCTACGAACAGGCAACGAACGCATATCTCAGCGGAAATAAGGCTCTCGCCAAGGAACTTTCACGACAGGGTCGCGAAGCCGCAGCAAAAATGGCCGAGTCCCACGTGCGCGCCGCGAATAACATCTATTCTAGTCGCGGCGGCGGCAGTGACGGTGTCATAGATCTACATGGACTGCACGTAGCGGAAGCGATTACACTTCTTAGACGCGAGTTAACTCGTTTACAAACGTCTGGATACTCGCACGCACGCATTCTTGTGGGCACAGGGCACCACACCGTCGGCTCGCGAACGCCGTCAAGACTTCCAGTCGCCGTCGAGACTTTCTTGCAAGAGCAACGCTGGCGTTTTAGCGAACCGCAATCGGGTTTACTCGAAGTAAGCTTACAGTAGCTAATTGTGTTGTATTCTGTTCTACTGGCATTTGTATCTTCTAGACAAGATGCTCCACGCGCTCACCCAGTCTCGCCCCTCACTTCATCGCCAGGCGGTCGTCCGACGACGGGTTTCGACGTCGCGGGAGTCACTTTCGTATCATGATACAGACGTCGAGTGCGGTGGACAACTTCTACATCACCGAAGATGTGAAGAATACCCCGTCGCGGTCGAAAAACGTGGACGAAGAGACGGAGTTTTTGCAAAGAGTGTACGGCGCGCTTCTCATTCGGTCGTCCTGTTTACTTTTGAAGTCGCCCGTGAGCGTCGTGATCACAGCTCAGACGCTTCTTCATCGATTTTACACGAAAAAATCACTCACAGAGTACGATGTGAAACTCGTCGCGACGGCGTGCATCGTCTTGGCGTGTAAACTCGAGGAAAAGGATCGCAAGCTTAGGGACGTACTCAACTCCGTGCGAAGGGCTGTGCAGAGAATCGAGAAGAAGCCACGAGTGGTGTTGCCCATCAACACGCCAGAATATGAGATTTCGAAGACAGATGCAAAGAATATGGAAATGGTATTGCTGCGTGAGTTCGGATTTTTTGCGCACGTCAGTCCTCCTCATCCCTTTGCGTACACGCTGGGCGTTCACCTCAATTTGAGTGACGAGTCGATGAAACGCACATGGACTTTGTGTAACGACAGCGCGATGACAGCACTCTGCGTGAGATTCAAGCCACAGATAGTTGCTTGCGGGTGCATTCTTTTAGCCGCACGAGAATTAGGGATAGCTCTGCCGTCACGTCCACCGTGGTACCGTCTTGTGGATGGCGCGACAAAGGAGAATTTGGAGGTGATTGCGCAAACCATCTTAGCACTTCATCAACTCGACACGGTCGAGTATAAAGATTTGAGCGGCCAAGATTTGCCACCGCTCGAAGGGCACGTCAAAAAATCTGAGAGAAATGATCGACGTTGGTCGAGTCGGGATGGGAGCCATCGAAGACGTCGTGAGAGTCGCAGTCCGCAGGGATCGAGACGCGTCAGGCGCAGAGATAGCCGTGACTTCGACGAGGGACGCCGGAGGTGAGTAGAAAATGATTAGATTAGTAGTTAGTGTAGACACTATTCTCTCTCAAAGATTAAATGTATATGAAACAACAGCACGATGCGCGCTGAGCCAATTACTTAGGCAGCAACCTTGTTCAAGCACAACAAATCAGCCAACTTGTCCGTGTAGTAGTTCGGGGCGATGGTGTTGTCGTCGCTACAGAGCATATCCTTCGTCGTGACACCAGACAGAACAAGCAAAGTGTTCAAGCCACCATCGTTGCCGAAGAGAATGTCAGTGTCAAGGCGGTCGCCGACCATGGTGATTTGGTCCTTGCGGATGTCAAACTTGTTGGCAATGTAATCCAACATGAAAGCGGCCGGCTTACCGACCACAATGGGCTCTCTCTTCGTGCTACCCTTGATGGCTCCAACCATGGAACCGTTTCCAGCCCACTCTTGCGCATCAGTCAAGTGAGTCACCGCGTCCGTGTTCGTGGCGATGAACATGCAGCCCGGGTTTTCTCGGATGCAAAGCGTCGCGTACTGAATCTTATAGTAGTTGATGTTGCGATCGAAACCAACAATCACGGCACCAACATCCTCATCATGTTGCATCAACTCCCCGCTCGCCAAAGTGACTTGCTTACCCGCGTCGGCTTCACCGCCGGTGTATTCCACACCGACACCGTCAAGCTCCTCCAAAATGCCAGTCTCGCCGACGACGTACGCCTTCTTCTTGAAATCGATCGACTCCAAGTACGCGGCGGCCGCGAAAGAGGAAGAAAAGATCTCTTCCGGATTGACAGCGAGTCCGAGGGACTCAAACTTCTTCGTGTAACCGGCACGAGACTTGGTCGAGTTGTTCGTCACGAAGATCAGTCGCTTCCCCATGGCGCGCAACATCTCGAGCGTCTCTGGAACGCCTTCGATCAAAGAATCACCCTTCCAAATGACACCATCGCAGTCGAAAATGAACGTTTCCGTAGCGTCGACGAGACTCTGCGCGTTGGACTCTTGCAAGCGGTTGGCCTTGGCGCGAGTAATCAAGTTTTCACCTCGTCGAGACATCGCGGACTCGTTTCTCTTGGCGACCGTTCTCGACGATCGCTTCGTCGCGGAGACTTTGAGCGCGGGTGCGACTCGAGCGGACGCGTACGTCAGCGCCATCTAGACGTCAGTGGACGAATTATGACGTCGTTCGCTCGCCAGACGCCGCGAACGTCCACGGCTCCGTGGATAAACTTCCGAGAGCCCCCCCCCTTTTCGGGCTCTTTGTTCAGGACCCTCCAATGTGTCCCCATTGTTCTCAGAGCAAACGAGCAAGCGCCGCTTCGAGTTGCGACACGATGTCATCGACGCACGACATCGACATAGGGACGGTCGTCGAATCGGTCTCTTCAGGGATGAAATCGTCGTCTTCGCCCGCGTCGCAAGAAATGAGAGACGATGCGCGGATGTCTCGGCGGACGTCGTGACACGCGACGGCGACGTCCGTTTCGCACAGCTTTGTTCCGGCGAAGAAAAACTCTTCGAACGACGTCGAGACTTTCGCACCGAGAGACTCGTTCGAGGCCAATGCGAAAACCAGAGACGTTCGATCGAACCGTACTTTGGTTTGGTCAGACGACGTCCTTTCGACGCGTTCCAAGGCACGTAAACTGGCGAGCGTGGTGCGGTTCGACAGAGAGTAGGCGTACGCCGCCACCTCACCCTCCGCGAGCGTGTCTCGCCATCGTTCGCGATCACCGACTTGTCGTAAATCCAATCTCACGATCGCCGATCGCGCGACGCGCGCCCACGCGAGGGCGGTGACGACGGCAGAAGTAGAAACACGCATACGCGCGCGACACTTTGTCTCTCGCCTTCGAGGCGAAACGACACGACGTGCGTCGACGTGCGTCTCATCGTTCATGGTCCTCGAGGTGCTTCAGTATGGTAAAGCGGATGACGTCATCAAACCATAGCCCAAAAAGAATCCACAGTATGAAGAAAAACGCGCGTCCGTCAAGCGATCGGACAGCCGACGGCGATCGCGATCGCGAGATACGAATGATTGATTGATTGATTGTGGTCGACGCCCCTCGCGCCGCCTCGGGCGAGCCGGCGGGTGTTCGCGCGACGCCAGTCATCATCTTCCTCGTCGTCGCGCGAGGATCGTCGCGGTCCACAGATCTTCATCGTCTCGCGTCCGATCGCGTCGTTGCTCGCGGATCCGAGGCGACGCGCGCCGCGAAACGGCGGCGCCGTGGGTTGTTAACTCCCGAGAGCGGCGTGTGGTTGGTTGTCAACGAGAATTTCGTCTCGGCGGTGGTTCGGTCGGACGCCCGAGAGTGCTCGAAACGCGCGTCGGGGCGAAGAAACACGAGAATATCCGTCTCGATCGGAGTACGCGGGTGAGATCGACGCGAGCCGCGCGCAAGGTTCGCGATGGTGTTGGGCAGAGGCGGCCACGCGAAGGGCCCCACTACCCAAGAGAGGCAACGACAGGGAGGTGAGACGTCGACGAGTCGAAAAGAGGGGCGGAAAGATAAAAAATTATCTTCGATCGAGTCCAAGGTTGTATCGAAGAAAGTTTCCTCAGAAGAAGCGACGAGGAAAAATGCAAAATGTGCGGAAGCGACGGCGAAACAGGCTTCTCGCAAGACTCAACGAGCGGCGACTGGAGCAGACGAGAAGCGGCAAGGCGACGGAACACGAACTCGCGTGAGAAATACGGCGAGAAAAAGAGGGAAGAAAATTAAAGAGGGAAAAACCGAAGATACCATGGGGAACTCGGAACTCGAGATGTTTTTAGGTGTACACGCGCAGGAGCCCGTACTGTTGGAATTTGCCACAAGTGGGTCCGCACGCATTCTGGATTCGGATTTGAGCCTATTAAATCCATTTGCACCACCTAAAATGTCGTCGTTTTCGTTTCAGTCACTTGCAGAGGAATCTAAGGATTTGGCTAACACTACCACCGTCATGCAAGAATCCTTTGATAGACTTGAACCAGTCGACGTGTTTACGCAAGACGATGAAACATTCACAAATACCTCCACCCCGGGAGACGCTCAGATGGGAGCTTCAGACTTAGAGATGGCATTTTCAGTATGGCAGGAAATGGGGAAAAATTCACCTAGATTGGTTCAAGAAATGTTTGCACAACCATTCTTTGAAGAATCTGGCAACCCTGGTGCTGCGCCTTTCTTCACGGTGGGTGAGGAGGAGGCGATGGGTGAAGGTCGACAAGCGAGCTCGAAAAAGGCTGCCCGCGAAGGAGTTAAGGCAAAATCAACTGCACCAGCGTTTTCACCGGACCCTTTCACACTGCACCAGCGTTTTCACGCTCATGCCCTCAGTTCACTTTCAGGCTCCGTCTCTGGTTCAACTGGTACGCTCTTACGTTTACCTGATATTTTGAAGGAGGCTCGAACATCTCCGATTGAAAATAAGAGTGAGCAATCCGAGAAATTGAGCGACGAAGATAAACTCGTGCTCGCAGAGCTCGAAGAAATCATCTCTAACTTACCAAGCACGACGCGCGAAAACATCAAGAACAGTCTTCGTCGGCTTATGAATTCCACCAAGACTTCAGAAGAGCCGAGTTCTTCCGTCAATCTAGACAAAGATTCAGATTTTATCGATCGTCTCGTGGCAAACGTGCTGTACCATCGGTACACGGATGTCGTTAGCGTCGCAAGACGAACCAACAACAAAGGAGCAACCTCTCGACGAAAGGCCGAGTCAAATTCCAGTCGGCAAAACGAGAAGCACATGGGTTTTGTGTCAACGTGATCGCATAACGGCCGTTCCCGGTAAAGGATAACTAATCGTGTAAATTTCACCTTTTCTCTGTACAATTGTAATGTTATCAAGTCTTGTCATCTCTTATGCCAGTATATTGGCATAACCATTTTGTGGTGCGCCAGGAGCCTGTCTGGTGGTGCCAGTGAAACGATCCGATCTCGAGTGCTTACACCGCGTCGTGTAAGGCTGGGGAAAGCACGACGGTGGTGGAGAAGATACGTGAGGAACACTCTAGAGAATGTTATTTACCCGCGCGAACGTGGCGCCGATAGCGCAGACCACGCGTGGAAAGAGTCCGAGCGGACGACCCGCGCGATTATCGCTGACGAAGACATCGTCAGCGTCGCCTAGGGTGGCCACGAGAAGGAGAGCGGTCGTCGATGGGTCGTCCAGTCCGATAGAAAATAGTGAAAACAATCAAGATTCCTCGACGGCGAACGGGGCCGAGGCGTCGACGAACGAAGATGACGAGGGTGAAGTGCTAATCGAACTCAAAGGGGTGGTGAAGACTTTCGGCACAAAGGTTGTTCTCGACGGAGCTAGCTTCAAGATTCGAAGAGGCGAGGCCGTCGGAATTATCGGTCCGAGTGGCACCGGTAAATCCACGGTTCTACGCATCATGGCTGGTCTCTTGGTGCCGGATGAGGGGGAGGTCTACATTAGAGGCGAACGGCGAAAAGGTTTAGCGAGTGACGAAGCTCACCCAAAGCTGCACGTTGGGATGGTGTTTCAATCTGCCGCTCTATTTGATTCTCTAACTGTGGGAGAAAACGTGGGGTTTAAGCTCTATGAGCACAGTACCTTGTCCAAAAGGAAGGTGGAGAAGGCGGTGCGGAACAGCTTGGCCGCCGTGGGTTTGCAGGGCTCGGAGGATAAATATCCAGCACAGCTCTCAGGAGGTATGAAGAAGCGAGCCGCGCTAGCTCGCGCAATCATTAAAGAGGAGCGCGAACATGAAGATGATGCCATCGAAGAAGTAGTCATGTACGACGAACCAACCGCTGGTTTAGATCCTGTTGCGAGCACAGTGGTTGAAGACTTGATGCGTTCGCTCCACTGCAAACCAAACGAGTCATGTGAGGAGCACGGAGGAGTGTCGAGTTACATCGTGGTCACACATCAACATAGTACGATTCGGAGATCAGTTGACCGCTTGGTCTTCTTGCATCAGGGGAAAGTAGCCTGGGAGGGAACGGTGGAAGAGTTTGATACAACAACGGAACCCATCGTGCGGCAGTTTGCAACTGGGAGCTTGAAGGGTCCTATCACCTATTGACGCACAAGCAGTCTAAATCGCATGTAATATAAAAAATTGTGCACTATTCCTCAATCAACGATAGCTCCTCGTCCTGCCTCTCTGCTTCCTGCGCCACAAGGTCGTCTGCAGCTCTGTCGACCTCTTGTGCGCTGAAAACTGTTCCGTATCCCGTCTTTTCGCGAGCGGTCTCTTCGAACATGCGATCCTGCGGAAGTCTCGGTAACAAAGGTCTGCACTTGTATCCAAATTCAGGATCTCGGGGATCGCACGGTTCTTTGAGAAGCTCTCCTCCTACCAGGCGGTTGATCCGAAAGTCGCGTCTGTAAAAGGAATCGAGCCGCGCCTGATCATTCTTCTCCTTGTTTTGTGCGCTTTTCTCGACTAATCCTTGGATCAATGAACTCTTACTAGGGTCGACACCGCTGTAAGATGGTGCAGCGGGAGCGGCGATCGACGGCGCTGGTGTGATGGCAAGGACGAGAGCAAGCGTTGCTCCCAACGCGTTTCGACCCAAAAATGGACGCGAAGGACTAGATTCGCGAGTACGAGCACGCGTGGACGACGAAGTGGATGGCGCCACGTGTTGCCTCGCACTCGTTATCGTCTGCATGGTGCGTGATGCGCACAGCACGTGGATTTGTGACGTTGGCTCGTTGACTCGTATGTTGAGAGCTTACAATCTTCTATCGTGCGACATGTCATAGAACGCATCATTGCTTGGATTTCTTGTATCCACTCACACCCTTAGATTTCTTATTCGCGAGACCCGCCTTACCTTTACCATTCTTGCCCTTGGTTTCTTCCACCTTGCGCTTACCGATCGTGCTTGAGATGATTTTTGGTGGACCGAAGAAGCTTTCCAAGCGGTTTTGCGAAGCCTTACCAGTACGTGCCTTTTTCACGCGCGCGCATACTCCTCTGACACGGTCCTCATTGAACTGCTTTTCTTCGACCAAGAACTTGACGAGTCCTTCTTCATCCGGCGCTTTCCACGCGAGTTTGATGCCGTTCGTGTCCATCACTTCTGGATTTTTGAACAGTTCGCGCGCACCTTGAAAGTTCCAATCTTTCGGCGGCTGGTGCTTTTCAGTATCGATCGCCTCGAGAATGTTCTCGATGGTTTTGTGCTCCTTTACGAGTTTCAAAGCAGTCTTCGGACCGATACCGCGAATGGTGTCGGTGTAGTCGCAGCCGCACAAGATGCACAAATCAATGAATTCATCAGCTGTCAGTCCAAGTCCGGCCAACACTTTCTCGTAGTCGAATTCTAACACTGGCTTTTCTGCCGACTTGGGCGCCATCAAGTTTCTCGCCATGCGCGGCGCGGCGAACGTGAGCGTATCCATATCCTCCGTCGCCACCGCCCACACCAACCCGGCTTTGCACAGGGCCGCGCACGACGCCTCCGCCTCGCACGGAGCCTCGTAGACGGGGACTCCGAGCAAAGTCGCCAATCTCATGACCTCTTTACTGTGTTCCTTGCTCACTCTCACCGTGCGTTTCGCCAACTTTTCAATCTCCGCTTGGTCTCCCGCCTCGCGCGCCGCCTTGAGCGCCGCCTCGGCTTCCTCTCTCTTGTCCTTCCGCTTCGCCAATTCCCCACCCTTCATCGTCGGCGGTTTCCCATCGAACACATAGATCGGTTTTATCCCCGCCTCCAGCATCCTCGCCGTTCGGTTCATCATTCCCACCAGGTGCGACGTCCCCTCTCCCGCCTCGCTCGTCAGCTGACGCTCGCCCTCTCGTCCCACCGCAATCATAAACTGATAGATGTGCATCGACGCGTCGACGGCGACCCGTCGATCGAGGTACGAATCAAACTTTTGCTCTCGCATCGCCCCCGGGGCGTTATCTTGCAACAACTGCGTCAGGCCCTTGATCCCCATCGCGCGCGCCCGGGCGTCGAATGACGATTACATTTTGAAATCCACCCGCCCATCGCATCATCGATGTCGACGCGCGGGATGGATCGAATGCGCGTCATCAGAGGGTGACGGATCGATTAATCGATTGACGAGCGAGCGCCATGCTCGCCGCCGATCGAGGGAGAGCGATGATGAAGATGTATCACGCGTCGTCGTTCGCGCTGGCGGGACTCGTGCCCGCGGCGGCGATCGCGCCGGGAGGGCAGGCGGCGATCGATCTCGCGCTCGGGGTGGCGATGCCGGTGCACTCGCACGTGGCGATGAATTTCGTGCGTGATTCGATGCGATGGAGACGGGGGAGAGGGAGAGAGGGGAGAGAGGGAGAGGATGGAGACGGGGCGATGGGTCGTTCGAGCGCGGGCGCGGTGACGGGAGAGGGAGGAGAAGGAGGAGGGACACCCGACTGACCGAGGACGTCTTCGCGGCGGCGACAGATCATCAGCGACTACGTTCCCAAGGCGGCGAGAGGACCGACGAGATTGGCGATGTTGGCGCTCACGGCGGCGACGACGGTTGGATTGTTCAGATTGAACGCACGGGGCGAGGGCATCACGCGAACGGTGAAATCGTTGTGGAAGGCGTAGATTAGTCATGCGCGTAGACGCGCACCTGTAGAATTACAACAACCTCGGCGGCGTCGCGGCGAATACCCTCAAAACGCGACCGTGCGCATGGCCTCGACCGACGACGACTCGAACGCGCGCGACGAGGATGATTTCAGCGTCTTTTTGCGCTGGTGCGCGTCCAACTCGATCGACGTGCGCGAAGATGCGGTGGAGTTTACGTTCGCGATGCGCGGTGGGAGCGCGGCGGCGGGCGCGGACAAAAACCGTGGGGTTGAGGCGAAGCGGGATCTCGCGCGCGGAGAAGTCGTGGCGACGATTCCGTTCGAAGCGTGTCTGACCCTCCGCGCGTGCTCGAGGTCGGACATCGCGGCGAGCGTGGAGACGAGGTTGGCGGAGACAAAGTTGGAGGCTGGTTGGTTGGTCGGGTTGACGTGCGCGCTCTGCGTCGAGCGAAACGAGCCGACGTCACGGTGGCGAGCGTACGACAAAGTCCTGCCTCGTCGCGAAAATAATGTCGTGTCCCTGTGGGGTGAGACCGAGAGGAAGCTTTTGGTGGGTACGGAGCTCGAGATGACGTTGCGCGATGAACTCTCCGCGGCAAAGTCGGAGTGGGAGCGCGTCGTCGAGCCGATTTTTGCGCGACATAGTTTAGCTTGTTCGTTCGAGGATTATCACGACGCGCGAACGGTAGTCAGTAGTCGAGCGTTCACGTTGAGTCCGAACGCAGGGGTCGGTCTAGTACCGATCGCGGACGCTTTCAATCATCGCACGGGTGGCCACGACGTCAACGTCGGAGATGGGAGCGCCGCGACGACGACTTCGGGCGACGCGCTGTGCGTTAAAGTCACGAAAGAAGACGGGGTAAGGAGAGGACAAGAAATATTCAATACTTATGGTATGCTAGGTAACGCCAACTTGCTAAACTCTTATGGATTTGCGCAAGAGGAGAACCCAGCTGATAAAGTTCATTTGACGACTACAAACATTCGCGCAGAGGCTGCCCTCGCGGGAATTTCAGGAGGACAAATAGCAAAACGCTTCGAGTGGTTGGAAAGTGTGGGATTGTGCTCATCGGATGGATCGTTCGCCATCGATAAATCAAGGGACAATTTCAGAGAAATGTGCGACGTGGTGTGGACGTGCATCACAGTTGATGAATTGTTCAATAGAGTTCGACATTCAAATACACGCACAGATGCGATTGATGCGATTTTCAGCGTGTCCAAGTCAATGAATACGCGCCGAGAAAATGACGTCTATTCCACACTCACCCCAGAGGTCTCTGACATCGTTTCTCGAGCCATCGAGAGACGTTTGAGTTTGTATGCTTCTTTACCACATAATTCTGCAAGCGGCGTCGGCAAAACTTCAGAGATGGAAGAGCGTCTCGCGCTAGCGGCACAGTTGATTCGAGCTGAGCGTGAAATTTTGAGCACGACGCTTGATTTTCTCAGAAGTGCGCATGAATCAGGGTGTACTAATAAACGACCGAAGGGGGCGGATGATTCAGCTTTCGCTCTGTTTGATTGATAATACAACACATGCTTGTTTTCTAGCTTAAACCCGTGAACGCGGCAATCATCATCCACAATCGCGCGCCTAAAAAGTTGTTGCCCATGCGCAACGTCACAGATGTGCTTCTTGCGAGCTTGGTGGACATGTGGTCGTACGCCACTCGCTCGATGCCGTTCACTAGTTGGTACCTCGTATTGGAACTGATTCCCATGTGCAGAGCACCGCACACCAGCGCGCGGTAAAACACTTCGAGAGTGAATCCACCGGCATTACCAGCCAACGAGGAAGCTAAAAACATCGATATCACGCAGGAAATCGCGCCCATGATGGCGTAGAACCTACCCTTTTTGAAGTAGCACATGGCGCGCTGCGAAAGCGAGTAGTCTCCTTTCGCAAAAACATTCGCAATTTCAGGTTCCTTCTTCGCGGAAAGCACCGTCGGTGCCAAAAAATACACGATCAACGTGTCATTGATAAACGCTGTGAGCAGCTGGCACATCACCATCAGTGTGGCGGAAAACGACCACAACGTGGGGTTCCCCCTAACCATGATGTTGACGGTGAGGGTGATGAGAAAATCGATCAAGATTTCAGCAACGAGCTTGAAGAAAAAGTTTGGATCGATTTCCAGTCTATCTCTCAATCCCGCCACGAAGATATCAATCGGATTCGCACTCCCGCGCGGAGGCTCAACGTTGACCCCCGTCGCGTCGCCACTGGATGCCAGAGTAAACGTTCTGCTTCGCGATTTTTCCCGAACGCACCGCCCGGCGGAAACATCTCTACGACTCGAAACCGGGGTGGACGCACACACCGCTTCCACATGGGCTCGCGTTCCGCGCGTCCAGGTGGAGCCCGACCGCTCCGATCGCGCTCGGCTCGCGTTCACGCCCGCGTAACGGTCGAACGCCACCTGTCTTCTGTGGCGCTCGTTCGCGGCGGATTGGGACACCAATCCCCTTAATGGTGTGACTCGCATCATGTTCTCGCCGACGAGAAGCGTGTTCGTCGTCGGTATCGCGCGCCGAGTCGACTTGTCGCGTCATCTTCTCTGGCCGGTTTGACTTGAGAAAGGGCAGTTGCAACTCTCAAAAACAATTCAAATCAACATTAATTACAGAATACAGATACCGAACCGTCCTCGTGCCCTCGGGTGGTACCTAGCGCGCCAACTATTCCTACACAAGCGCGCGGTGGAGGTGCAGCCGAAAGAGGACTTTGGACAACTATGCTACACCGCCGCTGCTTTGCTGCAGCTTCTCGGCCACAGCGTCTTGGGCACTACGTGGGACCAGGGATGGTCGATGTCGCCGTATTGAACGCTGACGAGGAAATTAGTCAGGCGAACCTGCATCATGTTCTCGTCAAAAGGAGTGACTGGTTTATACTCCTTACCCTCGTACACGATGCCGTTGATTGGTTGAATCACGGCAGCCGTACCTGTGCCAAAAATTTCCAAAACATCCCCCCTCTCGAATGCCGCCTTCATTTCACGGAACGGTATCATCTTTTCGATTGTCTCACACTCATTCCACTGCTTGCTCAACTCAATCACGCTTTGTCTCGTGACACCAGGTAAGATGGTTCCATCCTCGAGAGAAGGGGTCACGAGTTGCTTGACTCCGTTCTCGTTACGAATGAGGAAGAAAATGTTCATCGTACCCGCTTCGGTGACGTACTCTTCCTTATCATACACAAACAACGACTGAGAAGCACCGTTAGCGGTCGCAGCGGCTTGCGAAATCACAGTTGGACCGTAATTACCTCCAGACTTGACGTTACCGGTACCTCCTGGCCACGCTCGAATGTACTTCGCGTCCACGCTCAACTTGATTGGGACGAAACCAGATTTGAAATACGGTCCTACGGGACAGCACAACACGAGAATCATAGCCTCCGCACATTGCGTCAAGCCCAGCCAAGGAGTGGTGGAGAAAATGACCGGTCGAAGGTACATGGAATACCCTCGTTGCTGTGGTATCCAGTCCTTGTCGATGTCAACTAGAGTTTCAATACACTTCAACAACTGTTCGCCATCAAAGTCCGGCAGAGACATTCGCTTTGCAGACGTGCGAAATCTCTGCATATTCATCTCTGGTCTGAACAGTCGCACCGCGCCGTTTGTATCCACGTACGCCTTCATGCCCTCGTAGCACTCCACGGCGTAGTGGAAGACGTGCGCGAAAGGGTGCAAACCCACCGGACCGCTGGGAACGATCATCGGCGCGTTCCAACCGCGCTCAACGCTCCATTCGATCTTCAACATGTGATCGGTGATAACCTACGTCCGAGAACCGTTCGAGTCAGTCTCTCAAAGTCTCTCACCGAGGTCGCCGTCGCCGCGTCTCGCGCGTTTTCTCCCTCAACTTTGGCGCGTTCGCGCGCACCGTTCCGAACCCCAAGCTCTCGTCCGGGCATCTCGGCAGCGGTCTGCTCGTCGTCGTCACCCTTAATTTCGAGCTCTGCGTCCACGAATACCGTCGTCAGTCTCTCCGCGCGCACCGCGACGTCGTACGAGACGCGACGATACCAATCCGCGAGATTCCATCCATCCTCCCACGTCGTCTCTCCCTCCTCGTTCGTTCGTTCGGCGCGCACGCACGTCTATGTTCGAGACATTCCCGCCGTCCACGCCGCGCATGTTTCTCTCTCGTCCGCGCCGTCGACCCTCGTCGTCGTCTCTCTCGCGCCGCGTCGTCCTCCGGCGTCTCGCTCGCGTCGTTTCGCGCGGTCGTCCCGCCGCGCCGTGCCGTTCGACCGCGTCCGGGACGATCGAGACCGATGACCGATCACGACCCGTCGTGTACCCCCCCCGGGATTTCCCGCGCTTTTCGCGATCGAGCCGATGCGCGCGCGCGCGCGTCGTCGCGTCGCGACCGCGTCGTCGACGAGGGGACGGCGCGCGCGAGACAGTTGGACGCGCGAACGATCGTCATGCTCGGTGCGCGCGCGATGACGTCGACGTCGACGGTGCGCGTCGCCGCGGACGCGGGTACGGCGCGCGAACGAGGGACGATGAAGATCGCGCGCGCGCCGGGACGCCACGCGATGGCGCGCGGGAGAGAGGACGGACGAGGCGCGCGAGCGACGCGAGGCGCGCGCGTCGTCGCGAGCGCGGGCGGAGCGAAGATTAAGGTGATCGGATGCGGAGGCGGCGGTGGGAACGCGGTGAACCGGATGATTGAGAGCGGATTACAGGTGCGACAGACGGACTGGACGACGCGAAGGCGCGAGGGCGCGAGGCGCGAGACGCGCGCGAGGGAAGACGGTGTGCGATGGATCGTCCGTCGAGCTTGGGTCGATGGAAGTCGATGAAATCGCGCTTCGATCGTTGAGACTGACTGTGAGAGAAATGTCGCGACGTAGGGTGTCGAGTTTTGGGCTCTGAACACGGACGCGCAGGCGCTCGTCAACTCGCTCGCGCCCAACAAGTGCCAAATCGGTGAACAAGTGACGCGAGGTCTCGGTGCCGGGGGTAACCCGGAGCTCGGAGAGATCGCAGCGACTGAAAGCAAAGAATCGCTTGGTCGAGTCGTCATGGGAAGCGATCTCGTATTTATCACCGCCGGCATGGGCGGAGGCACGGGGAGCGGCTCAGCGCCAGTCGTCGCCAAGCTTTCCCGTGAACAAGGCATCTTGACCGTCGGTGTTGTGACGTATCCGTTCTCTTTCGAGGGTCGACGTCGTATTCAACAGGCCACCGAAGCGATCGAAGCGCTCAGAGCGAACGTCGACACTTTGATTGTCATTCCGAATGATCGTTTGCTCGATGTCGTCGAAGAGGGCACCGCGTTGCAGGATGCGTTTTTGCTCGCTGATGATGTCTTGCGTCAAGGTGTGCAAGGCATCTCGGACATCATCACCATCCCCGGTCTCGTGAACGTGGATTTCGCCGATGTTCGCACCGTGATGAAGGATAGTGGTACCGCCATGCTCGGCGTCGGCGTGGCGAGCGGTAAAAATCGCGCCGAAGAGGCTGCGAGAGCCGCCATGAGCGCGCCGCTCGTGGAACACTCCATCGACCGGGCGACCGGTGTCGTGTTCAACATCACCGGTGGTCCAGACATGACGCTTCTCGAAGTGAATACCGTCTCCGAGGTTGTCACGTCTCTCGCCGACCCGAGCGCGAACGTCATCTTCGGTTCCGTCGTCGACGAAAAGCACACGGGCGAAATCGCCGTCACCATCGTCGCGACTGGCTTCCAACCCGCGGGACCGGGAGGACGATTCCGCGAACAAGCCGCTGAGCGCGCCCCGGCTCAATCGCGAGGACGCGAGAGTGATGACTCGCCGCCGCCGAGAGAGTCAAGACTTCCTTGGAACCGAAGCGGAAGCGAACGCAGATCTGGCGGTTTCATGCGACGATAGATATGTATACGACGAGAATTTTTATCACAAGTGCAACAGCTTAACCTAAAATCAATATACAAGAACACACATCTAATTGTGCTTTTCCGAGGACGAATCGTCACTGTCGCTCACTTCTCCTTCATCGCGCAGTTTCAGCACCTTTTGTCTAAAGTGTCTCACCATGCCGTGTATTTTGTACGCCCACGCGCAGTTGAGCAAGAGTCCGCAGCACGTCAACACGTAAAGAATCGCGCGAACGACCCACGGGATGAAATTATCTTCTACTGATCGTAAATCAATCGTTAAAGCGACCAACGCGCTTCCGTATCCCAGCAGACGAACGGCGATGAATACCCAGAAAAAAGCGACGCTCACGTAGTATTCGAGCCAGTTGCCCGCCGTCACGCCTCGCGTCTTCATGCCGAGCGTCTTCGCCAACGAATCGATGTACGGCAGAGTCCTATCCATTTCTCTCCACGACTTGATGAAAAACCGCAAGTTGAGAAGCGGCGTCGAAGTTTCACACGTGCACAACCATCCCAACATGTACGGGTACGCTCCGTACGCGTACGCCAGCAGCGACGCGGTGAAGAACCCGAAGTGGTGCACGAGTATGTCCACGCCCCCCAAGTTTGGATACTGCTCTAAAACGTGCAACAGATCGTACACGACGTAACTGAAAAACGCGATCGTCACCACCTCGACGAATCCCACGAAACCTTCGTCTTTATTCGCGTACAGCGACAATCTCTCCGGCATGGACGCGTCTTTGAGACTAAACACGATCGACCATCCCGCCCACGTCAGGAAGAACGCGTGCACGAACGACACCACGTACGAACTCACCGCGTGCTTATACGTACGCTCCTTCTCGCTCGTCTCCGGCAATTTTCTCGCGATCAACCACCGCGAGATCTGAAATTGGCCTTCCCAACACGCAACGCCCGCGCACACGCGCGCGACGCTCCACGCCGTGGACGGTTGCGACGACATGTCCGAGACGTCGCGCGGGACGATCGAGGGCGGTGGTTTCTTCGTCCTCCGCCCGGCGTGGATGTCGACTCGCGCGCGTCGCGTCGTCGTCTGTCGCATCTCGTCGCGGTCGCGGTCGCGGTCGCGTCGCGTCGCGTCGAAGATGGGCGTCAGACGGCGGCGTCTGGAACGAGGGAGATGTCGAGTTGGGACGTGCGTGCGCGATGAGACGCGACGCGACGCGATCGATCGATGCCCTCGCGCGCTCGTCCTCGCGCGAACCGAACGCGCGCGCGCGCGACGACGACGAAGCGACGCCGTTGAACGTCTGCGGGTGCCGATGATGATGACGACGGAACGGGGCGCGGGCGCGGCGAGGGACGCGTCGTCCGCGACGACGCGCGCGCGCGCGTGATCGAGACTGACGCCAGAGATTCGTTCGCGACGCCGTAGGCCATGATTGAATCGCTGAGCGTGGTGGCGGCGCCGGACGGCACCGCGGCGGGGGCGCTGAGCGCGTCCGCCATCTCGGACCACGCGGGGAACATTTGGGGACAATCCGAACACTTTCCGGGATTCAACGCCGAGGAGGCGAAGAATTTGATGGCTCTGTTCGCGGATCCAATCGAACGCGCGAGCGAGGGTATCATAGTCGGTGGGTCGAGGTACGTGTTTCTCAACGGCGGCGACGACGCGGGCGTCGTTCGAGGGAAGCGAGGCTCCACGCACGGAATCGTGGTGAAGAAGACGAAGACGGCGTTGGTGATCGGTATTCACGGGGATAATCTCGAGACGAGACAGGTGAGCGCGCACGTGGAACAGTTCGGTGACTACCTCGCCTCGCAGGGAATGTGAGTCTATCTCCCGCGCGGCGCGGCGCCGATTCGACGGTTCGATGAAGAGCGAATGGAAGGAAGATGATGTAACACTTAGCACACAGTCAAGAAAATCGATGCTTCCTCGTCATTCCTTCGTCTCCATCCGGCGCTCACGTCCACCGTTCGCCTCGGTGTCGTCCCCTCGCGAGCTCCGAGTCGGCGCCAGAGTCAGGGTGGGGAACCGCCCGGTCGACGTCGACGCGTCCCGAGCCTCGAGTGACGCCAAAGCGGCGCGCGTCCGAGTCGTCACATCGCCGCGCTCTCGCGAGACCGACGATGATGACGATGCGCGTGATGTCCGCGCGCGCGACGAGCGTTCGCGCGCCGATGCGTCGAGGACGAGTGAGCGCGTCGTTCGAGGCGCCGATACGGATGGGTTCGATTGTGAGCGCGCGCGTGTGTCTCAAGCGGCGAGGATCTGTGCGCTCGAACGCGGCGCAGGGTGAGGATGAGGTCGGAAACGATACGATGAATAACTTGGATAAGCTTCTGGGGACGCCGGAGCCGGCTGAGTCGTCGGAGCCGCCGCCGCCGCCGCCGCGAGCGCTGGACGCGGAGGCCAAGAAGGAGGGCGCTCGCGTGGCCGCGGACCTGGCCGCGGCGCAAGCGAGAATCGCGCGCGAGAAGGCGGCGCAAAACAACAGAAAACTGGTGAACCCGGAGGAGGAGTACGATTACAGCGAACGCGCGATCGCGGCGTTGGTGTACATGTTGCCCTTGTTGGACAGCCTCAAGTACAGCAAATTTTTGTTCATGCAGTTTCCGATGCTCAGTCTCGCGTTGTTACCGCTCGCACCGGTGATTAGTCTGTGGGGAAGTCTTGGGTTTTTACAAGTTGTCGTGTTTTTCGCCACCTATCTGGGTGTCGTTCAAAACCAGAACATGAAGCGTTTCGTTCGCTTCAACGCACAACAAGCCATTCTTTTGGATATTTTGTTGATCGTTCCAGATTTGTTGACGCGCACCTTCCAAGGCATCGATGGATCTGGACCTACTGGTGGAGTCGGCTTACAGGCCGAAATCCTCTTCTTCAACAGTGTATTCCTATTCACGTACATTTGTTGCACCGTCGGCGCCGTCGGCTCGACGGCTGGTAAAGAGATTAAGCTTCCTCTGATTGGTGATGCGGCCGACATGCAACAACCGCGTTAGATTATAGTAGATAAAACATCGCTTGCAGCATTATACTAATGACAGTTTCCGTTCGAATTTCCGTTGAAACGCTCCCTCACGTTTCTGCATTCTATCTGAGAACGCAAGAGCTCTAAGGTTGCCTCGAGCACGATAACTTTGCTACGTTCAACCTTCAACGCAGCATCTCGGAGCGCTATCTGAGATTTCAACGCGCCGTTCTGACCCTTAGATGGCATGATCAATCGGACGGGTTTCAACGCTGTCTCACCGTCCTTTGACTTTACGCGAGCGAAAAGAGAAATATTTTGTGGAATGTTCGTTTCCGCTTTTTTGGCGCCTACATTCCGACGCTCCTTTGCACCGGTGACTTTCTGCGTACTGGCGACTTTCTTTGCATCCGTTTTCGTTCTCTTCCGCTTCATCGTCCACCGAGGTATCCGACGAGCGTTTATGCCTTGATCATTGTTCGCGCTGTCATTCGTACAAGTGGACTGAAGGGGTCGTTTCTTCGGCGGACCTATTCTCTCCATTCGCGTGGGTGGAGGTCGCTTCACAGTGTTCGTGTGAAGCATTTCCAGCTGATTACACGTGTGATCGTGCATGTACGATACTTCTAATTTATCCGACCCCGAACGAACGCACACGTGTTTCCGCGCCGGAAACCCGGGAACCGAACAACGATAATAAGAACGCTCAATCGGCGTCGGTGCCTCCTTCATGATGTACTTCCGCCCGTATTTTCTCCACGAGATTTCTTCTTCACCCTCGATCATCGTCCGCGACTTCCCTTTCGCTGCGACATCGGCGGTCTCAGTCTCTCGCCGCGGTCTCCTCGTCTCCCCCGTCGCTTCTTCCCCGCGCTCGGTCTCGGACCCCACGCCCGCCGATCCCGCGTCACCGCACGATCCCTCGCCTTGTTCCCCCGTTTTCTCGTTCGCGGTCCCATCGCCCGCCTCGCTCGTCCGTTCCCTATCGGTCGATCGAAGGAAGCGAGACACCGCGCGCACGATGAGTGCTCCATGTCCCTCGGGTCGTCCCCGGGATCGCGCGACGCGCTCGACGTCGTCCGAGACGTCATCATCGACCGCGGGCATCGCCGCGCGTTCGTTCCGATCGCGCCGCGTCCCGATCTCTCGCGCGCCGCCTCCCTCGTGGTCGCCTCGAGGGACCGCCTCGGAAGTCTCGAAAACGCTCAAACGACCGTTTTCGTCCCGAAAATAGAAATAATGGGGGATCGGATGGCGATGGGCGTGGAAATAGAAAATTCATCAGCAAATGTATGTACTTACAACCCACGCGCGCGCTCAAAGACGCGATGCGACTAATTTACTTGCGACCCTTGCGACGCGCGGGTTTTTTACCGGCCATAAAGTTTACGGTGTGCTCCTTTTTGGTGGAACCGGCGGCGCCGAAGGCGTCGGCACTCTTCTTTTTGTCGACGCGAGATTTGGTGGATGATTTGACGCCGGATGGCTTTTCTTTCACCTCACCCTTCATCTCCGCGAGGACTCGGTCGAAAGATAAACCGTCCGGACCGTAGCCGTCGCTATCGCTATCGCTATCGTCGCCTCGCGCGTCGCTGTCTTCGTCATCCGAGGCAAACTTCTTCAAAGTCTCCGCGTCGACGCCGTCGCCAACGAGTTCGTCGTTGATGTCGACGTCTTCGCTCTCAGAATTCTCGCCGATTTCGGTGGCGGCGTTCTCGTCATCCTCTTCGTCGCTGTCTTCCTCGTCGTCTCCCGACGGCTCTTCACGCTTTCTCTTTGACTTTGTAGACGCGTCGTTTTCCTCCTCGTCCTCCTCTTCTTCACCACCCTCGTCTCCGGATGCCGGCTCATCTTCATCCTCGGTTGCGTACTCTTGATCGTGCCTATCTTCTTCATCGAACAGACCATGAGCCTGCGGCATGCGGCGGTGAACTTGCTTCATGGTCGCTTCCGCCGCCGCCGAGGCGAATCCTTGCGCAGCCGTCTTCTCGGCATCGGTCGCATTCTCCGTCACGTTCACGATGGTTTGGGAGGGTCCGTCGGGAAGTGAAGGCGGAGCCGTAAACCAAGGAATTCTACCGCGCTGCCAGTCGTGCAGAATAGTCTTCGCGACGGCGTTGACGTCCTCCTCGCCTCCCTTGAGTAGCTTACCGCTCATGCGTGCAATTTGGCGCAAGAAATCATCTGGATCAGTCCAGCTCGGCACCTTGTACGCGCGGCGAAGATATTCAGCCTTTACGCGCATCACGACGTCAGCAATATGTTCTTGTGCGTCTTCAAGATTAGAAATACGCACGACACCCTTCAGCACGGAGTCGGTGTCCGTGTCCTCCGTATCCTGATAAACGACACCAGGACAATCAATCAAGAAAATTCTCTTCGTCAGGTTTACGTATTGCCAAACTTTCGTCTCACCCGGAATCGGCGCGGTGATGCACACCCTTTTGGCGCGAAGCGCGTTGATGACGGATGACTTGCCGACGTTCGGGTATCCCACAAAACCAACAGAAATATTTTGTTTGTCCATTCGCAAACGACTGAACTGTCGAAGGAGAGAAAGCACAGCGCCTTTACCGAACGGATTGCTCACAGACGCGTGGAAAGCAATCGTGGGGAATTCTCGAGACAGTGTGTGCAACCATCTCTTGGTGACCCAAGCTGGAACCAAATCAACCTTGTTCAAGAGGAGAATCATGTGCTTGTGTCTCTTCATCGCGTCCTTTTTGAGATGTTGCTCGAGATGGTAACATCTCGTTCCCATGGGATCACGAACGTCGAGCACTTGAATGATGACGTCAGATGAATCAACGACCTTGTAAAGTTCTCCCCAAATCCGCTTCGATTGGCCTTTCTCGAACATACCAGCCTTCGCTTCGGCGCGGACGCCGTCGTCCTCGCGCATCAAGTCCCGGTCGGTGATGGCGCCGGTCTCCACACCCTCCGTGTAAATGTCACCCATCTTCGACGCCGTGCTCACCATCGCCTCCAAATTATCCATGGACAATTTAGGTTTCTTTCGTCGCTTGTTAGCACCGAACGTATCCGCGAACGAACTCTGACTCAACAAATTCACGCGTCTCGCTCGACCTCTCTCTTCATCCTTGAGCAAGGACAGCGGTAATTTCTTTTGTTTGATGAGCACCGTGTACCCATCGCGACTCTTCGTCGCCATCTCTTCTCTAAACTCTTCCAATTGTTTCTGTCCGATCACTCGCGTGTTACCGAACCACCGTCGATCGGGCACGATTCTCGTTGACGGCAACTCCTTGCTCTGCAAGTCTTGTTTGAGAATCTTCCCCTTTTTATCCCGCACCGCTCTCTGCTTGTACATCGCCAACCTCCGCACCGTCGCCGCGCTGCGCTCGTGAGGATTCATGTTATTCGTCCGTCCCACCGTGCTCATCGAGTGCTTGGGCTTATCCCCCTTCGACCCGGACGCGCCGCCGCCGCCGGCGCGACCGCCGCCACCTCGCTGTTTCTTCGCCATCGTCCACGTTCTCGCCCCTCTGCGTCGCTCGTCGCGGTTCGAGCGTTCTCTCGCGCGCCGCCGTTCGAACGCTCGCGTTCGTTCGCGCCTCGCTCACGGACTGGCGACGCGCGCCGACGTCGACGCGCCGAGGGACGAAGAGTCGCGATGTGCGCCACCGACGGCGGCGATGCGGCCACGGGCGCGCGTCACTCGACCGCGCGTCGCGTTCGCGAGCGATCGAGAACGGACGCCGTCGCGGGCGAGAGGACAAGGCGAAGGAAGATTGAATCGCGAGCGAGTCATGGACGGCGCGGGCGCGGGGCTCACGTGCCACACGGCGCCGGTGCGTGGGCGACGCGAAGACGATGTGTGCCCTCGGCGGCTGGGCGAGTTTTGAGACCGGACGCGACGGAGACGCGCGCGAGGCGGGGAGACGGCGGACGAGAGACTGACGATGATGACGATACGTTCGTTTCGATCGCCGTAGGGCGTGGTGTTCGACACCATGGACGCACTGAAGATGCATTATAAATCGGACTGGCACCGGTACAACCTCAAGCGGAACGTCGCCGGTTTGCCGGTGGTCGGGAAAGACTTGTTCGATCGAGTCATGCGACAAGCCGCGGCTCAGGAGGCCGCCACGAAAAAGAAGAGCGAGGGTGGAACGGCGGTGGCGGGCACGGGGCACCTGAAACGCAAGGATCAACTTCCTCGAAGCGTGCTGCGCGCGCAACGATTCGAGAAATGGGTCGAGGCGCACAAAGAGACGCTCGACAAGGTGGATGGATACATCAAGCGCGGCGAGGAAGTGCCGGAGGAGTTACTGGAAGAAATCTCGAGACGACGTGGTGAGGCTGAGGACGACGATGACGTCGATGAATACGAAGGAGAGTGGGAGGAGATGGCCGACGACGAAGCGCAAGAGGCGTTGGCGAACATCGAACGCGCCGCGCAAGAGGCGTCTAGTAGCGAGGACGAAATGGACACCGAAGCGCCTTCTTTTTCCATGGAAGAGCTCACCACCGGTCCGGTTCGACTCGCGGACAACGGTTATGAGCTCATCATCATCGGTAAAGACGGCAAAGTGAAGCGCATCGGTCCCAGAGAGTTCCGTAGATACTACAAACAAAATCATCGTCCACGCGATGAACGCGATTCCGTACGAACGAACGCCAAGCACATCGGCGCTTCTGTCGATGGCGTCCGTCGCGGAACCGGCGGTGGCATCACTCGCAGAGATTACCCGACGATGCCCACTCAAATTTCCTTGGTGCATCGGCGCGCGCAGCGCGCCCTGCGCAAGTACCAGGGCGATCTCATGGTCATGGGCGGCAGCGCCAACAAAAAATTCGACATGAATGGCCGGAATGCGAAGACCAAGCTCCCCAAAGCGTGCCCATATTAGAATTCAACGTTGAGCTTGTAAAATCATACAAATATCTCCCACAGCTTGTTGGTTTGACAAACCGTCGCGGATCTCGCAGTCGGCGCATCCACACTCTCTGTCGCGTCAAATCGTCGCGGCGACCATGTCGCGATCGATCGATGAGACTCCAATCAACCCATTCGAGCGTTCGGACGCCCCTCCCAGCGCCGCTCCGCCCGCGCAAGCGCGCCCGACGAGCGAGCCGGTGATCGGGCAGCCCGTGTACGCCCTCAATCCAGAACAAGATGCGCAACCTACGCAGCCTTGGTACGCGAGGTCCACGAAATTGTTCACCATCATGGAGATAGATGTTCACGTGTCCGGTTTACTGGTCCTTTACTGCGCCATAGTCGTGGTGCTGGCGAGTTTCTCTGGCTTTTACTGGTTTTTCCTGCAACTCATCACGAGCTTCGTTCTCTTTGCCACCGTCCTCGTCCACGAGCTCGGACACTGCGCGGCGGCTCGAAAGGTGGGAGGCACCGTGTCGCACATATTACTTTGGCCCCTCGGGGGATTAGCGTACATCAACCTCGACGATTCGTCCGCAAAGGGTGATCTAGGAGTCGCCGTAGCCGGGCCCGCTACGCACGTGCCGATGTTCATCGTCTGGTTCCTGATTTATCTCGCCGCTGGTGGGAATTCAACCGTCACGTCTCGGTACGGTCATAATTTCGTGCGAGACGTCGCCGCGCAAGGCTGTTGGCTGAACATTTATCTGTTACTCTTCAATTTGCTGATCCCCGCGTACCCGCTCGATGGCTCGCGAATCATATCAAATGCGTTAGCGCTCTGCGGCGTGCCGGTGAGGACTGCCGGTTGGATCGTGATAACGCTGTCTGTCATCATGAGCTGTGGGCTACTTGCCTATGGATTCATCCTTTCACAGTTTCTGACGCTCTTTGTCGGCGTTTTCACGCTCGCTGAGACGTGGAAATTGTTTTCCTTGCAGCGAAACGACCGGTTGGGGGAACATCCGACGTTCGCCAAGTACAGTGACCGAAGCGGTAATAGAGCTAGCGGTACTTCTTGGAGTGTGCAGGCTATCTAGATTAGAAATGTAGTATTTCAAACAAACATGTATGAACAAACATGTATGTTTTTGCGAGCATGCTAAATCTATTGTGCTAATCTTCGCTTTCTTCGTTGACGTTGATGTTCTCTAGTTGTTTCAGACGTGCTTTTCGTGCGGCAATGCGAGCCTCAAATTCGGCGAATTCTTTCGCGCGCTCCTCGCGCGCGTTACGGAACGATTCTCCGGCAAGACCTGCGATCTTATCCTTCGAAGCGATGTGGCGCAGACGATTTATTTGAGCCTCACTTAAAGACCCATCGCCGCGCTGCATCAATCTGAGTTGCTCCCGCTGCCACGCTTGCACCTTGGCAATGTCTGTTCCGAGGATCTGAGATCTTCGGTAGCGTAAATTCGAGTACTTGTTCAACATATCGATCCAACTTTCGGGTATGTACGTGATGTCGAGCTCCAGTTCTTCAAGAGCCTTGATCTCGTCGTCCAAGAGTAAATCGTCACGGACTTTGACTCGAGTCTTCATCAACCACGCGCCGATTGGCGAAGATATCAAAGGCTCAGAGTACTCCCCATTCTCGTTTAGAAAGGCTTTCAGTTCGAGAGCCATCTGCGAAAATTGAGTTCCCACGACTAACATGGATTCGACGGGCTCAACCGTGACGTCTCGGAGCATAGACGACATGTTCCGAACTTCTTTGAGAGCTTCGAGAGCATCAAATGCGATGCCTTGCTGACGCAATCGCTTCTCTCTCATTGGCCTCAATTCTCCGCGTCTGTAAAGTTCGCGTTGTTCCTCGAGCCATGCACCGAGACCGGTCGTCATACCTGGCTCATACGGTGGATTCGTGAGGCCGAACTCGATCTGAAACGCCAGAAGCTCTTCAAAAGATGTCTCCCACGTCTGTGCGCGCGTTTGGCGTTCCTTTGTGATGTATCTATCCGAGTCAAATCCGATGGAATCGAGAATGTACAGTTGTTCTTGGTCGAGTTCGGCTTCATCTCTCTTCGCGCGTTGCTCCAGGACCCATGTGCGCATGGGATCGTTTGCTCTGGGTGCGCTGCGACCTGTCCAACCTCGTTTTCGGATGCGTCCGCCGATGCCGCCCGTCTCCGTCTTTTGGCGAACCACGTACTCTAGGACCCTCATGTTCCATTCAGTGTGGAGATCCAACGAAAGGACTATGGCATAATCGCGAATGATATGCGCGACATCTTCCCTGCTCGCGCCGAGTTCGAACATTCTCTGCGTGGACGGAATGATGTTTTGCTGCGCGAGCCGCATGCGGCGCCTATCGACGAGCGCTCGACCCTTCTTCGTCGTTCGCCACGCCGCCGCCGTGCTCAACGCCGCGATGGCTTCGTCCGGAGTGAGACCGAGCTCCATGGTCAGGTATTCTTCACCAGAACTCGGCGCTCTCGGCGGAACGGCGCGATCCACCACGCGTCGTTCCGCTTTGATGGTGGGAAGAATTTGTTCGCCCCAGCCTTCGCCCGGACGTTCAAACACCCACACCAATTCCGTCTCGGGACGTCCTCTCGACGCGTTACCCTCGCGCGACCGTGATGTTTTCCCATTCGACGACGATGACGATTTCACACTCTCCGTCGACCTTCTCCGCGACGACGAAGACGTCGACGCCGTCTCCTCTCCTCTCCGCGTCCCTCGTCTCGACGTCGCCGCCTCTCCGCCGCCTCCCCTCTCCGCGTCCCTCGTCGTCGCTTCCTCATCCATCGACCTCTCCGTCCCACCGCGCGATCTCGTCTGCGTCGTAAACATCATCTTCCGCCTCTCCTCAATCTTCGCCAGGTACTCCTCCGTCTCATCGCGCGCCTCCGTCGTCTCCCTCGCCGCCGACTCCCCGCCCGCCTCGGCGCGCGCCCGCGCGCCCGCGCGGTCCACTCGTCCACTCACCCCCGTTCGTCCACGTCTCGCGCGCACACTCGTCGTCGTCGTCGTCCTCGTCGTCGTCGTCCCCATCGGTCGCATCGTCGTCCCCATCGTTCGCATCGCGCCCGCGCGCGCCGTCGACTCGACGTCACTCGACTCGACTCGAGATCGATCCGCGGTCGGTGGTCACACGATGCCCACGCGCGCGCGTCTCTCTCTCTCTCGTTCGTTCCCTCGCTCACCCTCGATCGACGATACTCTCACGATCGATCGTCGTCGTCGTCATCGTCGTCGTCATCGTCGTCGCGTTCGCGTTCGCGTTCGCGTTCGTCGCGGTCGTCGTCGCGTTCGTCGTCGCGGTCGTCGTCGTCTCCCGTCTCGTCGTCGACCTCGACGCGGATCGCGTCATCCGTTCGCGCGATGCTCGGCGTCATCCATCCATGGATACACGGGCGTCGTGGATACTCCACTATGGATGTGTAATAGCATGGTGCTTTATATTCATGAGATACAGTTTCATAGGTATTCTATATGGTATATACAGGGAAAGGGAAACGACCCCGAAAGGGACGCCTGCCCACGACCACGCCCGGGTGTGTGTGGTCCATGCACCGCACGGGTCGTGACCCGCGCGCGGACGCCGCGGGGCCGCGACCGACGGCCGACGGGCCCGGTGGTGGTGGTGGTGGTGGTGGTGGTGGTCCGCACTCGTCGTCGTCCGCGCGCGTCGTCATGGGCGCGCGCGCGTCCAGGGTGGACGTCGAGGACGGGTCGGCGAGCGAAAGGATCGAACGCGGGAGGAGGAGCGCGAAGATACGGGTGCGAGACGCGCGACGCGGCGACGCGATCGGGGGATGAGACGACGGTGGGGCGTTCGAACGGGGAGGATGGACGACGGCGACGGACGGGGGGGTGGGGGGTGTGAGGGAGGTGTGCGCGAGGGTGAGACGGGCGGTCGTGGACGTGGGTTTGTCGCGCGCGATGGTGGGGGGGGGGGGTCGACGCGCGTGGATGCGAGACTGACGAGCGCGGGGCGCGGCGAACGCAGATCACGGCGCATTTGGTGCGCGAGCTCGAACGCGAGGCGCGACGACGAAACGGTGAGGCTCCGGTCGCGGTGGACGAGGATGAGGCGGATGTGAGAGGTGGGGACGGGCGTGGACGAGCGGCGTGGACGTCGACGGCGCGTTCTGGGGGGGTGTCGACGTCGACGGCGCGTTCGGGGGCGAGAGGACGCGGCGGCGCGGCGGCGACGCCGAGAGGACTCTTCGCGCCGGCGGATTTATTCACGGCGTCGCACGTGACGCCGAATCATCGGGAATTGGCGGAAGAACCGTCGGCGAAACATCCCGATTTGCGAGAGGCGCTTCGGCAGAGCGCGCGCGTCGGTGACTTGTTGTTGAAACGCGAGGCGAGAGAGATTGAGGAAATCGACAAGTACGCCGAAGAGTTGGAAAAGCTCGAAAAGGATCCATTCGCGGGCGCGAGAGAGGCACCGTGCGGCGTCGAGGCGGAAAAAGTACGCGCGTGCTACGGATCCAACGCCAAAAACGTCACAGCGTGTCGCGAGGTTGTCGATGAATATAAAAAATGCGGCCGCGTCGCGTTGCGCAAATTCGTGCAACGCGAGCCCGCGGCGGCGTAGCGCGCGCACACTCGTTATACATAGCGTGAATTTAGCAGAAACGTACCGTTTCGATCACCTTTAGTTCGCTCGGTTCGCATCACTCCGCGCGCGCGGCC
>MDTD01082803.1_pt1 | contig 86688 bp, 56 predicted proteins | sample 811221 | NCBI WGS metagenome assembly MDTD01 (sample SAMN05326646, study PRJNA326480) | marine metagenome | isolation source: seawater | place: Pacific Ocean: South West | collected 2011
AGGTACTGTGTTCGTTCTCTCGTGAGGATAGGACTTCAGTCCGTAGCTCACGAAACTTCCCCTAACCTACCGGCTTCAGCCGGTAGTGGTTCAGTGTGACTTTGAGGGTTGCTGTGCTGGTTAAGCTAAGGGTGTTTACGGCAGAAAATGCAAGATATGCCAAGTCTAGGGGTAAGGCGTTGGCATGGCAGGGTGTGTAGAAATTGGACAAAGGTTTATGTGAAACAGTTGCAACTTGTTTTACAGTTGTTCTTTATAAAACAGATTGCGAGGCGATTGTGGCGGATTAAAGAAATCTCGCGATATGTTGATAACGAGATAAGGTTTATGTTTCGTATAAAGCACAACTAATTAACATTTCATTTCCGGAAGCTGGCGAACATTGCTTCGCACCTGTCGCCATTGTTTTAGGGGATGGCTACGAACACAGACAGCAGGGCCAGCAATATTGAAAATGTTTTTTATAGGGGCTGTGCTTGTAGACCATGTTTGAAGGCCATTGTGTTTGGATTTGGAAATCTCAACTCTGCCTCTGCCCCAATCTGCGAAGGGACTGCCGTCGCGTCGAGCAGGTAGTTGGCTTTCTCAATTGTTAATACCTGATGATGTGGCGGCAATTACTGATGCGATCCGACTTCAACGCCATCGTTAGCAGATTGGCGTCGATTTGTTGTTCACTGGCATACCAGTTACAGAACATGTACATCGAAAGTACGTATTCGTTGCGTGTGTCTGCCGTCATGTCTTTGTCATCGACCATGCTTTGCCAACGGTTTATCGCATCGCTGCTGATAACGGCCAGATGCTTGGTCTTTACTCTTGTACGAGGAAATTCAGACCACTCCTGGCAATCTTGCGATCGTTTGTCCGAGACTTTTTCGGCCATGGGCATGCATGAAAAATAAGATGTTCAAGGTATTTTTCAATGCCATTGCTGATGGCAGCCTTACTGTATTCGGCAACATTGATTTCCAGCGGCGTGATGAAGTCGGCACGAATCTTCTCCTGTTCAGCCAGAGCATCGGAGAGGATGCGTTGGGCAGCCTATTCATCACGGCAACCAGTGGAGATTCGTTTAACGTTCCCGGTATGATCGGTGTGGCGGGTATACCAGACTGACGAGATGTATATTGCCAACCCTTATTGCTCTTGGTAAAGCGGCAGTATCAAAAATACCAACGGTCTGCTGCACGACTTCTTTACCAAAGGTTGTGTTATGCGACAGCAGGCCAGGATCAAACGTAACAACACAGCGATACCATGATGGTTTTCTACTGTTCAAGAATCTCCCCTCTTGGGGTTACTTTTTCTGATTCGGTAATGATTTCATTGATTGCCATAGGGCAGATTGCTGATAAAAAGTTTGTCAATTCTAGTATCACTTTCCCTACCTAGGAGTGTCAGTGTGTGCATTCCTTGGGATAGGTTGTATGCATTGGGAAGGCTGTTACCGCGTACTTGGATCAAGTCCCATTGCCATTGTGTTTGAGATTGTGATACGTCCCAGATCGCTTCGGTATCCGTGTCTATTTTAAATCGGAAGGAATCGTGTGATCCGGCAGAAGGTGGCGTCAAACACAGGGCATTGATGTAGTACGTTCCAGCTACAGTCACGTTAAATGTGTAGGTTGCGATGCCCTGTCCCCAACCTGGCGCGCTTATGTATTGTCCGCCACTGGCTGAAGAATCAGAGACAATATTAAAGCCGGTGCTGGTGGTGGAGTTTTCTGCTTCAAAAATAAACATGGTTTTGTCATTGAGGTATGGTTGATTGGTAATGGTGATTCGATCAAGCCATGCCAGGGATTCGCGCGTGCGCATGTCAATCCGATGGGTCCCCGCAGTGAGATATCTCTTTAAAGGCTCGACACCATCAGCCCGGACTTTGATATTCCCCCATGCCCATAGGCCTTTGAGACTTGCCCAATCCCAGATGTCGTCATTGTTCCATACCAGTGGGTTTTGCGTGTTGTCCACACGGATGTACCACGAATCGTGTGCACCTGCATCAGCCACATTCCCATCAATGGTATGCGATGCTATGAAGTAGTAATCTCCGGGTTGACTGATGGTAAATGTGGCAGACAGTGAGCCATTGGATCCACCATCAGGTCGATAGACATAGCTGTCGCCGTAGGCATTGGTGTCGTTACCGATGCTTAGATTGATTGGATTCATATCCTCCGCTTCGAAGCTGATTATCTGTGGGAATTCGTCATAAACCTGCATGTTCATAAAGACAGTACGTACGCGTCCGGATTGGCTGCGAACACTAAGCGTGCCTTCATAGGTTTGGGTAAGTAGTCCTGTCGTCGTGGCCGTGATGGTAATTGATTGCGATCCGGTACCGCTTGCAGGAGAGGCCGAAAACCAGTCGCCGTTTGTAATTGTTTGCCAAGTCTCACCTTCAGGCACTGTTATCTGCACACTGGTGGTTTGAGCGGGTTGTCCTTTGACATAGTCCATGATCAGTCGGTTTTTTGATACATTCAGGCCATTTTCACGATAAGGGAAAATCGCTGCTGTCTGACCTTCCATCGCTCCGATGTCAGATCCTGCGCCTGTGTAATCTGCGTTGATCACACCCAGGTCGATCCCGACATCGATACCCACTGAACCCGTTGTCAGATGCCAATCACCTGCGGATAAATCGAGAAAATCCATAGCACCTTCAAAGCCATTGATTTCCCAGTTCACTGGATCCGCCAGAAAGGAATCCTGGTAGACCAGATCGTAATCCAGGTCAGCCACACCCAGCGGTAGTGTGTGGTTGGCAACTCTGCCTGCGAAGATGTTATTTCGTGAGACAACAGGTGTTGGTCCACCACCATCGTAGAGTCCATCCTTCATTGCCAGATTCGGGGCGATGACAGTGTTATGCCAGAGTGACAACAAGCCGGGGTAAATGTATTTGTTGCCGCCGAGCTTTAAAGCGCTTCCGCTGTTACCTTCGACATCACCCATGTCATCAATGACATTGTGCCAGATGTAACATGGTCCGCCGCGGTTTAGTGCGGTACTGATCCCCACAAAGCATCGTGTGATCCAATTATCCCACATGCGAACATTGATTTGGCCACCATCCAGTTCGATGCCATCGTCAGCCGAGTAGGCCATGATGTTGTTATAGATATCTGTATCCCGATATGGTCCGCCGCGACGTTTTGAATTGTCGATGCTGCCGATGACATCATTAAGCCAATGCTCTTCATTTCCCATCATGTCGTTATCGCGGATGACGTGGTTGCCGCCTGTGCGCCTGAGCATGACGGCTTGTTGGCCAGCGGGATGTCCAACGGTCCATGTGTTGGATGTTCCCCGTGGACTATGAATTAAATTATTTTGGATAACGATCTGGCTACTGGCTGATTCGACATAGATACCAGCCTGATTATTGATGAGTCTGTTGTTATCGTTTGGGTCAATGTAAAAGCCGTTTGCATCAAGTATGCCAGCAACACCCCAGCCGGAGATGTTGCAGTTTTCAATGCGAATATGATGGCTGTTGGTGACGCGAATTCCGTGTTTTTTACCTCCCAAGATGGTCATGTCTCGGATCACGACATATGCTGCGTCGACAATGTTTAGTGTTTGGTCAGCAGTGGTTCCCGAGTCCAATGGGCCAGGCGCAGTGTAGACAACCCAGCTGTTTTGATTTCCTTGATCACTGATGGTCATCCCGGCTGTCGCAGTTTTTCCCGAACCTTGTGTAACAGCATTCGACCAGGTTTGTCCCGTAAGGATGACCGCGTGAGACTGTGTCTGTTGATCGTTGTCATGAAGGGTGCATTCGACTTGCACTTGTGAATCGGGAGACAAATACATCACACTGCCACGAAAACATTTTCCCGCGCGATCTGGGATTAGATTCATGCCATCGATCCACGCTCCCCCGTCAATGCGATAACGCACTGTTGCGGTGCTGTTGTCGTTGCTGTCCCCGTGATACATCAACGCGATACCTGCTGATTCAAACGTGCAGACGATCTCCCCCGATAGCCAACGGGATTGGGTGTAACTACTGTCAGTAGGTGTCGAAGCATTGATATAACTGGGCACCGTGGTAATACGCGTTGTATCGTTGTTACCATCGACCCATTGACGAGTCAGGATATCCACAGGCGTATAGCCCTTAGCAAGCCTCAGATCGTAGACCTGTCCAACAAATCCGTTACCTTGTCCATCGTGTAGGATTTGAACATCAGTAGTTTGAACCGAAGCGATGTTACCTGACCCGTATTGATGTTCAATGTAGAGCGCTTCGGGTTCGGACTTTGTACCTGCGACCCATACGGTCAGGCCGTGTTCTCCCATGGTAGAGTCGCTCGGGTCAACACCGGGCTTGTACATGACCGAAACATAGACCCATTGATCATAGGTAACGCATTGTTCGCTTTGGTCACTGAGTAAAGAAACCGGACCTTGATTGGTTTGGACCGTGACAGTGACAATGCCGCCGCGAGTGTATTCATCTTTGACTTCAATTCCACAGGATAATATGCCATCCCATTGAATCAGTGGTAAGTACCTGTCGGTTGATGATGCCTGAATCTTTACCCATGCCCCAAAACTCACACCATTGGATAACACGTTACCCGATGGAAGTCCCAAGGCATCGATTTCCTGATTGCCGTTACAAGACAGATATCCCGCCCCCCAGGACAAGTTGGTGTCCTGAATCGAGTGATCATAAATGGATGAATCTGCCTGCTCGCCATTTTGCGTCAACGGCAAGCGTAATAACGCATCAGGATCTTCAAACAAACGGATGTCCGCAAAGTAAGCGGTTTGGTTTGTATAACCTGCAGTTCGGACAAAGCGTCCCAGGACCATCAACTGATTAGCACCAAGGGAATCGAATGTCATTTCAATATATGTCCATCCGCCACTGTTTCTCTGTGAACTGACACGGTTAATTTCCGCGCCTTGGTTGAGTCGCTTGAATTGAAGAAAAGCCATGTCGTCGATGGTGGCATGGACCCAGCCGGTGAGTCTGTATTGGTGGTGAGGTTTGATATTGTAAATCTGCTGCTGAACATATCCCTGCGAACTGCTACTTTGACTGCCTACTGTTGCGGTCAGGCTTTGGGATTTGCCAGCTGGGTACTCGGTGTCGCTGTATGCGAAGCTGTAATCTCCCGAACCATAACTCCACAAGATTGGCAGGCCTGATCCGCCAAGTGCTGAGAAATCCGAGTTACTCACCAGATTCCCGTTAGCCAGTGCCGTTGAGTGAATGATTGCCAGAATCCCCAGAAGACAAATAAAAGATGTGCGTTGTGCCAATGTTGTCTCCAATATGTAGATGTGACCGTGGATAAAATGTGATGCAACTTAATTTCCAAGCATGTTTCAATAATCAAAAAACTTTTGATCAGCTGACGCAATCATCCCCAAAGAACATAGGTGACTGCCCCACGAAATGTACGGTTATGGCTTTAATCTCGTCATCATGCGAACGAGATGATGGATGCATGGAATGCTATAAGGAGCAAAAGACTAAGTCAATAAATTTCTGACATAGTCATTGAATTTAACGGAAAAGCGTCGTAGTGAACTGTACGAGGGGCCAGCTTGATTTCTAAGTTTTTTCAACTGACAGATTATTCTTAATTCTTTTCAGAAAACAGTTAAGGGCATGTTGTAGCATGAGCATTGGATTGTTTTGAACAGTGGGAATGCAGAGTTTGGTCGGGCCTGACACAACATGACGGTCTATAGTGATCTTGACCACGGGCAAATTAGCATTGCTGCCGAATCACCTGCATCGAATATGGATAGAAGCGTGTGGGAAGGACAAGCGACAGCCCTGATCGGCTATGGCTTGGCAGGTAGAATTGCATACCCAATTACCGCGGGTGTCAGGCTCTTGAGTGCATGGCGTTGCGGTACGGTGTTGTGCCAAGCTCGGAACTGAATAAGGCGTTGTTATATGGCACGCGAATTCACATCGTGGACCGGGGAGCGAACTATGTAAGATTGACTCGGTTAGTCGATTGGCACAAAACCATTTTGGCACTGATGAAGGTCTATAAAATTTGATATTCTTTGATTTAACAGGATGGTTATCGAGTTGACCTTGTAGCGATTTAGTGAAAACAATAGTTATGGCACTTGGGAAGTGTCATCCATTTTCTGCACTTATCAGCTTATTGAATTTCGTCTGAATGCTACGGTTTGGTATAGGCTCGTACACCACTGACAATCATGTCATAGGGCACATTTTGGCCATGTGTCTGGGCGCTGATGATTGGGTAGAAATGCTGTAACTTGGCAACCTCTGGCACACAAATCACTGGGTTACCATTACTATCGGTATAGTTTTCAACTGTGAAATACTTCACGCCATCCAACCACCACGACACACGCATATGTACAGGATCAAAACTTGCTCCGAATGTATGAACCTGTGTGCGATCCAATGATGTACTGGATAGCGTACTGCTCCAAGAGTTTTTGATGACAGATTGAAATCCTCCCTGACTCCAATTGCCTTGCCAGGAAATCACTGAACCCATCGGGCCGGGTCTGAACCCACCTTCATCGACATCCAATTCCATCCAGCGTTCATAGCCCGCAGGATCAGGTGCATATACATCTCCCAGGGGTTCACCGTTCCCACCATTATGCTCCACTGGCATCATCCATACCGCCGGCCAGTGATCGGCATGATTGTTGGACAACCGCACATCAAACTCCACGTAAAATCCCTTGGCCCCATTGAGTGTCGGCAGGATGCCTTCATTTTCAAACAATCTCGGAGTCCCTGTCAGTGAGAAACCCGATGCACCGGAATACTTTAATGTCAACTGTCCATCGGTGTCGGTGAAGTTGCTTATGGATGGAGCTGTCGAATTCCATACCGTGCCTTTGAACCATTTGTACTGCCCATCATCCGTCGGAGCGATGTCAGTGACACTGGGATGTTCATTGATCACACAGGATGTGTATCCCAACTCCGCAGCGCCTTGCGGGACGGAATCCAACGTGATGTTATCAAACTGCAATGATTGCCCCGGCACGGAGTTGTTATTCATATATGCATAAATCGATAACGATTTGACATGCGGCGAGTACGTTGTGTCATTAGCAATCAGGACCGACTCATCATTGAGTACCAATTTTAATTCACCCGTTGTTTTCCAGTAAAAACGGACATTGTTCCATGCTTGTGTGGTTGGCGGAAAGTCGGGCATCGTGCCGGTGTAGTTGTATTTTGCGAGTAGTTTTCGTTCATTGTCGTAGTATGCATATTTACCCTTGCCATCAATCCGCCAGATGGAAATGTTGCTTTTCATAATCTGGATGGCGTAACCTTTGGTGCCGGTCGCTGTGGTGTCCAATGAATCTAACAGGTATACCGTCGCAGAATAAAAATCCCATGCGTCATAGGTGTTGATCTGAAAGGATAGCTGCAATTCCTGGCCAGAGCTTTCAACGACTGGTGTATCAAAATAGACGGCATTGATATTTCCTCCCGGTGATGAAAGTGACTGAACGTCAGAAGAGCTAGGAGAGTCGGGATTCGTCATCACTTCATATGCTGCAGATGCTGTCCAGTTACTCTGGGATAATCCGTAACTCCCTAATGAATAACTCTCAAAATCGTCCCACAACAAAGGTGTTGCATTTACGCTTGAAACCAGCAGGGCAAGTATCATCACGAATGGGAAAAGTAACTGTCGTAATAAACTCCATCCACATGCTTGTTGTGTTTTCATAGTGTCACGCCAATCATTTCTGGTCTTTTTCATCCATATCCTGTCCTTTGATCTGAGTATATGCATGTGACAGCTTGGTGAGATATCCACATATCACACGCCGACAATATTGATTTAGACATTAATAGTTAAAGGAGAAACCCAGCCCAGAATGTTTCAGTCGTATTGATTTAAACTGTTAATTGGAACCCTATTGATTTCGAAATATCACTGCAACGTAAACACCATCACCACGTTGCATACCAGAATGGCTTCTTGAATCGGGCGACACCTGCATACAACCCGCGTGGGCGATCGGTGACGACATGACTATCAGCGAAAAGAATATTGCTCTTTTCATTGTGAGGATTTCTCGCGTTATAGAGAGATTTATTGGAAGGACTATCCTGCGTCGCAAGATATCGGTAATAGCTGGCCTCAAATGCAGAAGCCAATTGTGACGGTGATTTGATCTGGTCTATCTTTGAGCCCAGATACTGGTTGTCATAACTGGTGCGTCCGTTGTAGCCATTGCCTGAATAGCTGGTGTCCTTTTCTCCTTGCCCGGTGGTATAGCGCCCCCACTCCTGGCAGACCGAATCCTGAATGAGATTTTCCGGGCAATTCCAGATTTTCAATTGTGACCGATCCGACACAAAGGAATTTTTGCGACAGATACCCATGATATCATCTACCAAAGTCCCCCATGTGATCCCTGCACCTTGCCACATAAACGGAAGCTGTCCCTCGTAGGTGTCGGCATACATGATGAAACCCTGGCCGATCTGCCGCATGTTACTTTGACACATGATAGTACGTGAACTGGCGCGAGCATTGCCCAATGCTGGCAGCAATATTGATATCAACAGTGATATGATTGAGATCACTACCAGCAACTCAATGAGCGTGAAACCTGTGCATTTAGCGTAGATGCCGGTTTGGTATGACGAATGTTTGATTGTCTTGTTCATAATATTCTTCCCATATTCAAGTATTTTATTTCAAGGTTAATATGCCCCACTGGGCCGGGGATTCAAAGGGCTTGTTTCGCGTCCCGAACATGGAAATAAACCCATTAATCGCTACATCCATACCCACATGGGCGTCGGTTTTTGCTTTAAAAGCAGGATCAAGGCAAGACCAGGGCACAAATCCTTCCAATACATATCCAGTGGGATTCGACTCATATGCACATTGCCAGGGGCCTTGGTATTGCGTCCCGTTGTGAACAACAGATTCGGTTTTGCGGATGCGCAGACATCGTCCGGATGAAGAGATATTGGATGTTGATCCGTACGGACAGAAATAGAATTGTCCGTCGGTCGGAGCATATAAACGACTCTTCCTGTTGCCCGGATCGACAAATAACTCCAGTACATCACCTTTCCAAAATTGCTTGGCAATCTCCGGCCTGGCTGGTGCTTGTCCCGTCTTAACTGTCACCGCAAAATAGAGATTCGTTTCATCCCAACCAAGTTGCATACTTGCGCGCTTGGCATTGTCCTGAATTTGTACAACATACTGATTTGACCAGTCATCAAGCTTCCCGTCGATGACAGGTTGTTGTTTGATGTAGACCGCTTGTCGTTTGGGATAGGTCGAAATCGACATGGGGTACTCACGTATGACGCCGGTGTCAGTTTGGAGATTGACAATCAGACGTTTGAGTTCAATCGCCTGACACTGCTTTGCCGTAATTGTGCCAGTGACATGATGTGTTGCATTGGCAGGCACCGTCACCGGCTGGCCAGAAGTTGGCAAGTCCAGTTCAACACCATTGGGCACCCGGACGGTCAACGTGCAGGTTACAGGTGTATCCGAACGATTGATCAGTTCCAGTGACCAATCATTGGCCTGCCCATCAATGAGTCCCTTGATGGGAGCAAAGCGCACCGCAACATGATTGTTGGCATCCAATAAACGCTGTTTTTCCAGTGCTTTTGCTTGCTCAACGCCTGGCTGCTGACGGTATACCAATGATGCGAACATCAGATGGTAGTCCGTATCCACATCCGAAAAGTTCAGCACATTGTCTTTGCTGATGACATCGCGCGGGACAGGTATCTGCATCCACCATAGGGTCCGTTGGGAGTGTTCGCGTTCACGTGGCGCATCAGTCCATGCGACGGCTTTCTGATAACCATTAACAGAAAGACTCAACCCGCGGGCAGCAAGTACATCATCGGAAAACACTGCAAAGCGAACAGCCACGGTCTCATCCGATTGTGGTAGACGGGGGGTGGCGATACGTGTGTTGAGGCCGGTCTTGCCAAATTTTTGAGCAACCGTCTTTGCGTAATACTCCTGTTGATCCAACTTCCCGGCATCAGCAGTCAACGGTTGATTCAAATCCCAGACATAGCTTTGCACTTCACCATTTCGAATGTGAACTTTCGGATTGGTTTGGCTGGCCAATGTGTCCTGAACATGCTGGACCTGCTGGTTTTTTCTCCATGCAGCATAGCGCACCAATTGTTTGATCGAAGAAGTGTCGGTCAAACCCGAATCAAGATTTACTTCGACGGTGCGGCCGGTGTTGTTAAACAGGCTTAAAACCAGCTGGTTTTCACTGGGCGAGCATGCAATGACCTTCAAGTCTTTTAGAGCCGGCATCTCCACGTGACGAAGTTGGCCCCGTGTATGACGCAACACCCAGTACAACCAATACGTATCGGTGGAGTGATAGGTATTGCCATCACTGTAGACGAGATTGCCTTTCATTCCTGGTCGCCAAACGGTCAGGAAATATTCGAGTGCATGAAATTTATCCGGATTTTCCAGTGCATAGAAAAGTTGCTCCGACCACCATTCAAACTTGTTGGCTGCCACTTTGATTGTCGCATCGTCATTCATCTCCGTCACAATAGCGCGCGGTTTGTCTTTACCCAGTGCCAACGCCTGAGCCTGGAGCATTTGCACCCAAGCAAGATGAGAGACGGCCGCAGTGTCGTAGTTGTGATAGTTGTAATACTCAAGGTCATACTCAGCCCCCTTGAGCACGGGGATAGTCCATTCCTTCCAGCCGCCCCATGAGAAGAATTCCGAACTGGCAAGACATGGCCCGAGTAGTTGTGTCTTGGGGTGTGTCTGACGCAGGTGTTTGTCCACCACGTTAAACAGATCGACATAGCCCTGTACCGCTTTTTCCTGGTTGCCGCCAAAACTGTTGACAAACCAGCTGTAATTGGGTTCGTTGAAGAGTTGGGCAAACGTCACGTTCAGCCAGGGCGCGTACTTGTTCACTGCGTCAAGATATTGGTCGAGATAGCGGCATACACCTTCACTGTTGCGCACCGCACCAGCATCCATTTTGTGTGTTGCATAGAAAATGATGTTGTCCGTGCTGTTCCATTCTTTTTGCAGAACCAGTTGCGATGCCATTGATCCCCCGTGCGGATTGGCAATGCCGGAAGAAATCATAGGATCAATGAACTGACTGAAATCCAGCTTGAACCACTTGTCCCATGCAGCATCCACTTCACTTTCGGGTACAGGAGTCAGATATCCGCCAATGGTCCCGAATTGTGCGACGAAATAAGGTGTCGTTGGTGACTGCAAATGCTTGGGCGCACCGAAGGTTTCGGGCCAAAGGTGCAGACGCGATGTATTGAGATTCAACTCGCGCAATAATGCATTGGCACCACCCCGGCTTTCCCCGTTGGTGTTACCGCCAAAAAGTGCCTGCACCTGGTCATATCCTCCGTAAGCTTGAACCCACTTGGGGTAAACGCGAATATCGGCTGACAACTTGACACGGTCGTCTTCAGGTGACAGTTTGTCATCCGCGGCAGCTTGTGGCTGATTGGACTCAAATAATTGTGCCGAAGCATGTGACAGATGAAGCTTGATGGTGTTCTTTTCAGTGAGATTCACCAGTCGAATCCCGCAACCCGCATCACCGTTCCATTGTGATACGCTTAAGCCATGGCGACCAGATCGGGCGCCGGTACGCGTTTGAAAGTCCGCACTGGATTTGAGTGAGAACACATCCTGATTGCATTGCAGATCAATGGTCAATGGGAATGTGTTTGCGGAAGAAACACCTTGATAGATCAGTTTGCCTGAGCCTTTGGCCGTACCATCGTTACTGTAGAGTGAGAGTTGAATTTTCTTCCCATCACCTTTGAAATCTTCCATGTTCAGCCATAACACATGCGGCTTGCCATACGGATCAATCCACTTGAAGGGTGCCAGTTTCTCCGGTAGCAAAAAGTAGCGTAGTGACCAGCCTCCAGCTGTCGCATCCACCTTGTCGATGGTCAATGACAGATGCAACATGCCCTGTTCGGATTGTGGTAAATGCAGAGCAGTTGGAAAGACGATCTGTGTCCCGTCATATTTCTTGCCACTGTCATTGGGTAAAACAAGATGGCTATTGGTGATGGTGGCAGCAGGTGTTAGTGATGCCCATGTTGCGTTTTGTTTACTGGTGAATGACTCGTCAAAATAGGACTGCGTCAATGTCTGAGCATTCACATAGCCGGACACATTGGCTAACACCGTAAATAAAAATACAACTGTGAAAAATAACCGAACCATAAGTGTTCAACCTTTACAAGAAAGTCGATGGACAGAAAGAAGATAATATTTACAACTCTGATATTTACATGATGAGCGAACAGGTCTTGCGTTCGATCAATTGACAATCAAGATTAATAGTACGAGAAACCATCGTCGGATCACCAATCATCTCAATGAGCAATCGGCCGGCAGCTTTACCCATTTCAAGGTACGGCATGGCCATGGTTGTCAACGGGGGATCATTCAACAGTGATACCTGACTGTTATCAAATCCCACCAGAGCCAAATCCTTTGGGACGGACAGTCCTTTTTTCCGAAGTACGTTACACATGGTGATGGCATAGATATCCGCTGCACAGCATATGGCCGTCGGGCGATTGTCACCCATCTGCAACATCTGATCTACAGCTTGTTCAACGACTTGATCAAGATTCTGCTGCTGCCAGTCGCGTGTCATTTGAAACAGGTATTGGTTATCGAAGGGCAACTTGTACAGTCGCATCGCTTCCAGATAACCCGACAAACGTTGATCATGGTCAGTGTGATATTCATGTTTGAGAATATCTGTTGGACGGTTCACATCATCTATGCCCAGAAAACCAATGCGACGATGTCCCTTTTCGATGAGATGGCGAATCATGATGTGCATGGACGCATAATTGTCACACATTACCGAGGACACCGAGTGCTCAACGGACTCATGACGACATGAAAGCAACACCACCGGCACGAGTGAGGCGATGTTTTCGACCCATTTGGGCGAAGGTAGCATCCAACTGTCGAGTACGACACCATCAACCTGGCCACGTGCAACCATGGCAGGCAGTTCACCATCGCGCATCAATTCATTACAAGTACTGAACATGATGCTTAAACCATGCGATTGCGAGACCGATTCTGCTCCGTTGAGCATTAAGCCGTTGACATTGGCCTGAAGATAGGCATCCGTGTCATTACGTCCTAGAAATCCGATGATGCCGGTCTTGAATTTCGATGCGTCCACACCTTTAAGTTCATGTTTCCGGGCCAGATTTGAAGCAATGGCATTGGGCTTGTAATTGAATTTATCCACCGCCTCCAAGACGCGTTCGACAGTGCCGGGTTGGAGGTTTCGTTTGCCATTGATAACTCTGCTAACTGTACTTATGGATACGCCAGCAGCTTGGGCAATGTCTTTAATGGATGCTTTTTCTGATATTTTGGGCATAGATTATGTACCTGAAAGCGTTTTCTGAAAACATTCTATTCCGGCGCTTTTGATAAAGTCAACCGCCTGCTGATTCATTCGTTGGCAATGAAGCGTCAGAATTGTGTTTTTGACAGGGATAATTTTGAGTTAACCGTTTTACTGGAATTGCTTACGGTATTGACCGGGTGTAATACCATAATTTTTTTTAAAACAGGCATTGAAATACTGCTCGTTGGACAATCCAGTCAATTTTGCGATCTGCGCTTGATTGAGTGTGGAGTGTTCGAGTAACTGTCTGCCACGTTCGATACGGGCATTGATCAGATACTGGTTTAACGTGATGCCGGTGTGTTCGAGAAAAAGATGGCGGAGGTGGTCGTAGCTGATTCCGATATGCGCGGCGATGGATTTAACGGTTGGGATTTTTCGGAAGTTACCCAAGATATATTCCTTGGCTTGGGCCACGTAGTCTTCCCCCGTGGTTTTTCTGGCTTTGGGGCCGAATTGTATGGCCTGTAAAAATCGCATCAAGACAAAACTCACTTGGCAGTCCATTGCATATTGCGATATTTCCGAACGTGATATTCGCGTGCGTGTCAGGCTTAGGCAATTGCTGATCAGGTCGTTGTCATGGATGGTGGGACTGACCATACACGGTGGGAGTTGCTCGGCTAATTTATCGCAGATACTCAGGTGAATGCAGTGATCCATCCCACTGCGTCTTCCGATCTGGTCATGTTTTTGCCCTTGGGCGTAAAGTACGATGCTTTGATTTTCAAACGTGTAACCTCTGCCGTCAGACAGACTGGTTTTGCCGCGTACATTCTTGTGAAAAACAAGTTCCCAATTGGCATGGGAGTGCAAGGGACAGTAGTCGTTGTTATTAACTTTGACATACCAACCAGCGATAAATCGAGCGGGGGGATGATGCTTGATATTTGTAAGGTCCATGGGATATACACCATTTTGAGAAAAATTGTGATATCAGTTTATACCTGTAAATAAAGTTCCAATCCATCGTAGATCACCATTTTTTATAAATTCGTCACAAAGCTCGCAATTCACTGCGACCAATGAGCCATCTATGCTTGGATACAGAATTTTAAATGGAGATCGCAGATGCAAGCCCAAACAATGGTTTTTGAACGCAAGCAACACGTGGCACTTATTTCGCAGGATTTGCCACAGATGCAACCGGATCAGATTCGCGCCCATGCCCTCTGTTCCCTGATTAGTACGGGGACGGAGGGGATTTGTTTTAACCGTATGTTCAACGAAGACAGTCACTGGGCCACATGGGTGCGTTATCCATTTCGCCCCGGATACAGCTGGGTGGGCAGGGTGACGGAAGTGGGCAGCGATGTAAAGGATATTGCGGTTGGTGATCGTGTGGCGGCACGCCGTGGTCATGCATCAGAACACATCCTAAGTGATTCTGAAGTCGTCAAGATTCCCGATGAAGTTGCATCGGATCAGGCAGCCTGGTTCGCACTTGCCAAGATTGCCGCCATGGGAGCCAAAGTAGCTGAGTACCATTTGGGGGATGATGCGCTGATCATTGGTGCCGGTCCCATTGGCCAGATGTCGCTGCGGTGGGCTTATGCAGCTGGTTGTCGCAATGTGATTGTTGTTGATCCGATCAGCAAACGTCTTGGCGCTGCCATTGATGGGGGGGCGACAAGCGTGATTGATCAACCGGTCGCTGGCATTGAGTCTGCCGTTCGAGGCATTCTCGGCGGCGAACTGCCCGACATTGTGATGGATACAACCGGCCATCCTGCGGTCTTTTCTGAAGCTTTAAGATTGACGCGTGATTTTGGACGGATGGTGTTAATAGGTGATACAGGACATCCCGAACAACAGTGTTTGACATCGGATCTGCTGCGTAAGGGGCTGCACATTGTCGGAGCACATGACGTGCACAATACACCGCAATGGAACACCAGCACCATCAGCAAATTGTTCTTCTCACTCATCAAGCAGGGCCGGTTCAACATGCAGAATCTCAACTGGCATGTATTTAAACCTGCGGAATGTTCCAAGGTGTACCAGATGATTTCCGAACGTCGCGCCGACACCATGGGCATTTTGTTTGACTGGTCGGATCAATAACACTGCCATCAATCAGACATCATCAAACACCTCATACGATTCAGATTTGGAGTTATGATATGGCCGAAACAACCTGCACCAAACAGCAGGCTCTGCAAAGTGAGTATGCCACACGCGACCATGGGAACACGAAGAAACTCACAGTCCCGCAGCTTGCTTATCGCCCCGTAAGACCCAAGTGGTATCGCCCACGCATCGGCCTGATTGCCTGCGGGGGCATCACCAAGGTTCATCTGAGCGCTTATGAAAATGCCGGATATGATGTCGTTGCCTTTGCTGATCCTGTCATTGAAAATGCATTGGATAAACGGGACACGTACTATCCGAATGCGGATGTGTATGACCATGCAGATGCGATTTTCAAACGTGATGATATCGACGTCGTGGATATTGCCGCCCATCCTGTACATCGTGCGACATTGCTGGAACAAGCGATTCTTGCGGGTAAGCATGTCCTTAGCCAAAAGCCATTCGTCCTTGACTTGGATTTCGGTGAGCATCTTGTGGCATTGGCTGACCAGCATCATGTGAAACTGGCGGTCAACCAGAACGCGCGCTGGGCACCCAATCAAAGCTGGATGCGCTGCGCGATTGAGCAGAACATGCTCGGCACAATCAGCAGTGTCGACAGTCACGTGGCATGGGATCACACTTGGGTCAAAGGCAAACCCTTTGAGCAGATTCCACACCTGATCCTGTATGACTTTGCAATTCACTGGTTCGACATGTTGCAAAGTTTCATGCCCAATCAGCAGCCGCTTGAAGTGATGGCATCTGTCACCAGTACGCAGAATCAATGCATTCGCCCACCACTGTTGGCGCAGGTCATGGTGCAGTATGAATCCGCGCAAGCGACTTTGATATTTCGAGCTGATACCAATGCAGGTAAGAGCGCCCGTACATTGGTCATCGGCAACCGTGGCACTTTGTGCAGTGATGGCAGTGACGTCAATGAACAAAACGTGCAGTTCGCATCCCAGGAAGGTATCGCCACACCAAAACTTCAGGGAGCATGGTTCCCTGATGGTATGGATGGCACGATGAGTGAACTTCTCTGCGCGATTGAAGACGACCGACAGCCTGCCAATAATGCAAGTGACAATCTCAAGGCGCTTGCGATTTGTTTTGCTGCCATTGAAAGTGCTGAATCAGGGACGCCCCAAAAGGTCGGGACTGTCCGTCGACTCAAAGAAAGCTGGCTGAAGTATCTGGCTTGAGTATCAATCCTATTTCACACATACGACATGAATATGAATACAAAAACCGGCATGCTGTCGCTTACAATCTTGATATTGTCCAGTGCCATCACGATGGCAGCAGAACTTGTCAACCAATCTGAGACCATCGCCATCACAGGGGATTCAATCACCTACGGCGGCTATCCGCTGCTTATGGATGCGTACTTGAACATGTGTGATGCAGATGCTCCGGTGCGCGTGGTTCCCTTTGGTTGGCCCGGTGATTCACTGGCATCCTTCTGGGGTAGAAAATGTGGTGCTCAACCCGTCATGGCATCCAAGCCAACCGTGGTGACAACACTCTACGGCATGAACGACTCGCGGTACAAACAGGTCAATGATAACACGATCAAGTGGTATAAAAGTGGCCTGCAACGCATGATTGACACTTACAAATCCAACGGCGTCAAAACCATCATCATCGGTTCTCCCACCGCTGTGGACACAACCACCTACAAGCCACGCAATGGCCTGGATGCGGCAGCATTCAATCAGTCACTTGCGCTTCTGACCGAAGCAGCCCGTCAGATCGCTGAGCAGAATCAGTGTCGCTTTGTCGATCTGCATCACCTGATTCTGGAGGTCATGCAAAAAGCCAAAGCCATGTATGGTGAGGATTATCACGTGATGGGTGCAGATGGTGTTCATCCCAGTAGCAATGGACGATTGATCATCGCCTATGCCTTTCTCAAAGCACTTGGCTGTACCGGAGACATCGCAACGATCACGGTCGACATGAAAAAACAAACGGCAACTGCTACGCAAGGTCACCGCGTGATCGACTTTAAAGACAATACGATTCAACTCCAAAGCAGCAGATACCCATTTTGTTTCAAAGGTGATCCGACATCGCCCAATGCCACCTCGGGCATCATTGCGTGTTTGCCATTCAATGAGCAACTCAATCGCTACATCCTGGTGGTGCAGAACACGCCATCACACGCTCGGTTCAAAGTGACATGGGGTGAGCATTCCAAAATATACAGCACTGAGCAATTGGCCCAAGGCATTAATCTGGCCAGCGAATTCCTGGACAATCCATTCTGCAAACCATTTGAAAAGGTCTATTGGTTTATTGTCGACAAAAAATGCAAATGGGAAAACCGTCAGTACATGCACATGCTTGCCCGGTTGCCAGCTTTCCATGCCGATTTTACGAAAGAACTGGCAACACTTAAACCGGATGTACAAAGTGATATTCGTAAGTTGTTACAGATTGATCCTGATGCCGGGCAATCTTTGGATCGACTTGAACGAACCATATTACAGGCTGATTCACAATATGCAGCCAAAGTTTCGGAGATTGTACGCCCTGTAGACCACACCATCCGAATTGATTTGATAGATCATCAATGAAGATGTCCCGGTGACACGATCGTCTTTGTTCGCTGGTTTTTCAGATTCTCAAAGCAGGCAGTTGTATAGGCCAATGGCTTGGATTTGAAAACGTTATATTTCGATGCGTTGATTATGTGAAAACCAGATGCCACGGATCTGTCTGCGATTGTTGTCCCGCCGTTTTGTTAGTCTTGTGGTGGTGTGTCGGTTCAACACGAGTCGCGTCTTGACGCCGACACGCCCGAGGCATTTGCGCACGCCTTAGCTGTTAACTCACTGCCGTTGTCATTGCGAATATGGTCAGGTACACCGCGCGTTTGCATAACCACGCCAGACGTTCGAGCACATCGTCATGCTTGTGTTGAGAGGCCGCATCGATCTTCAAACACGCGCGTGTGAATTCATCGATCAAAGTAAGTGTCCGGAAGCTCAGACCGTCACGATTCGAGCGGACACAAAATCCCACCAACTGGCAGGCCTTCATCCAACTCAATAAAGAAATCCAGAGCCTGTCTGACGTATTACTTTCAGAACAACAAATCGGGCAGACAATCTCTTTAGCTGACCCCCAACTCTTGCGAAACACTACGCGTCTGCACAACGGTTATGCTTACGTCATCGCCTGCAACATCGACGCCAAGCCAATGAACAGGGTCAACTTCATCCTGCCCACTGGATGGACCTATGCTTCTGAAGCTCAGGTGTTGTTTGAGGATCGCGCGGTTGAGGTGACTGCTGGACAATTTATTGACAAGTTCTCCAGCCATTCTCGTCACGTGTACAAGATCAAAGTCAAAGAAGACGCTGTTCAATAGTGATGCATTTATCCATGGTTTTATCCTACTAGTTCCACGCCTGTATTTGGAATAAGGGGCTTGCTATCCCAATTGACCAGAGATTGGTAATGTGGGATTACGATTCGGGGTGAATTCCAGAATTTTACCCTTTTCCATTAGCCTGTATTGTTGCTCTAATCACAAACCCCTTTCCAGTTCTACACTTGTCTTATTCAAAACTCAGGTTTTAAATTTTTTTAGCTTCAACCTTGACCTGTACTACTTGACTGTTCTATTATTCTGAAACAAAACTATTCTATTGTTCTGAAAATATTCTAATGCTTACTGCCCCCAGCCGACTTTCCAAACACCAGAAGATCGCCCGCCTGATCCGTCAGCGGGTGCAGACACAACATTATCGCACGGGCGAATTGCTGCCTTCGGTGCGGGTGTTGGCTGACGAGTTGGGGGCAACACCCAACGCGGTGTACCGGGCAATCAAGATTCTCCAGCATGAGTCGATTCTCGAAGGGGCTCAAGGCCATGGCATTCGCGTGCTCGATGCTGCAGCAAAGCAAAAGTCCAAGCCGCTGAACTTCGCCTTCATCACACCTTACAAGGCTACAGACGATTTTTACGGCGACATCCAGGCCTTCCTTGCCAACGCGATGTCCGGCCGGGCGGATCACTGTGTCTCACGGCTTAGCGATCGTGATCCAGCTCAAGAGCGTCAGGCCATCGAGTCAGTCGTAGAAGCTGGTGTACAGGGGCTGATGGTCTGGCCAGTGCGATCGGATGAGAATGCGGACTTTTTCAATCAGGTTGCCAGAGAAGTTTCACTGGTCTTTGTCGATCGAACCGTGCAAGGTGTCGATGCCCCAAGTGTGGTGTTGGATTGGCATGATTTAGGTTGCAACATCATCCGCCGACTCCGTAGCCAGGGGATCGACCGGGCATTGATTCTCGAAGACCCGCTGCCTGTGAGTTCCTATCGGCAGATGTATCAGGGCATGCGAGACACATTAACCAGCAACCGCGGCTTTGACTTTGCACCGGTGTCCACGACTCAGTTCAGCACCGACTACAAATCCAATCCACTCGCTTCAATCCAGCAGGCCCAGAAGCAACTTTCCGAGTTGATGTCCGGCCAATCGTATCAGGCCTTGGTCTGCCCACAGGATCTATATCTGGATCTGGTGTACGCCAATTCGCCATTGGTACAAAACGAGCCGGTCAGTCAAATAGTGAGTATCACGCACAATCGGCCCGAGTGCCGAACCCTGCCGTTCTACCAACTCAATCCCAGGCGATGGGTCGGCCCATACCAGCAAATGCTCGAACGTGGCATCACTTTGCTTGACGAAATGGTTCATCTGCGAAGCAAGCACCGTCGCCAACACCGACTGACTTTCTCGGACTGTACCCAATCCGCACACAATGCTCAGATCACCTGCGAGTAAGTCGGCTGGACTTGCGAAAGGTTCAACTTATGTCCACGCACTGCAAAACCAAACACGCCTTCACACTCATCGAACTATTGGTGGTCATCAGCATCGTCTCGTTGCTCATTGCGATCCTGTTGCCTGCACTATCCAAGGCGCGGCAAACTTCATACGCGATCCGCTGCTTGGCCAATGTTCGGCAACTGGGGGCGGTCGTCTTTGTCTATGCACAGGACAATCGCCAAAGCCTGCCGCACACCGGTGACTACAGTCCCACGGGTGCAAGCGGTTTCTCGCCAGCCAACAAAACCGACAATTGGATCGCGTCCGTCGGCAGATACCTCAGTACCCGCGATGCCAACGTCTGGAAATACAACCGAACACCACCGGGCAGTATTTGGCGGTGCCCCTCCAGCAAGGAACAACCCACCTTCGTCAGCGAAGAAGTCGGCACCATGTTCAACGAACCGTCCTACGGCTTTAATCGACTGCTCGGTGGACACTATGGCAACCACGGCAGTGAAAACTTCCAGCTTGAACCCTACAAAATCCAACACATCGACCAGCAAACCAAAACGCCGTTAATGGGTGACTGTATTTCGCCGTACCATCTCTACCCGCTGGCTTGTGCTGAAAACTTTCACCCGCAAACCAACACTGTTTTTCCTCATGACGATATGGATGCGGACAATTTCTTCTTTGTCGATGGACATGCCCAACGTATTCCACGCGTCGAAAGAATCGGTGACAACGGCACCTTTACCGCATGGCGATACCGCATCAATACTCAATATTTCACCAGTAACCGGGATGTCTGGTTTTAACTTCAAGTCTATTTCAAATTGATAACAAGATGAACACCATACTCAAAACCATCACGGCGATCACTCTGTTCACATTTGCACTATTCACCAACACTGGCTTTGCCGAGGACGCATCACAAAAACAAAACCCCTTTGCCAACGTCAAACACATCCTCATCATCGGTAACAGTATCAGTCACCATGGCCCGGTCAAAAAGCGAAACTGGACTGGTAAGTGGGGGATGGCAGCTTCCGCTGAGGACAAAGACTATGTTCACGTCCTGCTCGCGGAGTTGGACAGACGCGATCCCGACATCAAGCATACCTATACCATCAAGCGAATCCAAAACGAAGCAGCCATGACCGGCCATGACCATCTGCTCAAGGAAAAAGCTGATCTGATCATTATCGAACTTGGCGACAACTACCGCGGAAAAGCCACTGCTGACGAATTTCAAAAACCCTACGAACAGATGCTCATTGATCTGAAAAAACACGTCACCGACAACATCATCTGCGTCGGTCCATGGGGCTTGGGCAAGCACCTTAAAATCTCACCGTTTATCAAAGATGCAGCTCATAACCAAGACGCATATTTCGTCCAGATTGCCCAACACGGTCACCTGCAAGCAGGCAGGGAACCTAACTGCCCGTTCTCCGACGATGGTGTCCGCTGGCATCCGGGTGACGAAGGTATGAAACAAATTGCCCTGACCATTCTTGCTGCCAAAGATACCAGGCTCGTGAGTAGAACAAATCAAATTCGTAAAAACATGACACTGGCTCAACTGCCTGTTGACGAACACATCATCCAAGACGGCAAGTTCGTCACCATTCAGGACAAGCACCTGACCTACGACGGCAAGCGACTTAAAGTCTGGGGCGTGAACTTCTGTCATCCCTATGGCAACCTTCGCGATCATCAACAATCCGACCTTATGCTCGAACGCCTTAAAATACTAGGTGTAAACACCATTCGCTTGAATCTCGACGCACCGATCTGGCTCAGCGGCGAGAACCGCACCAACAGCTACACGGTTCCAGCTACACAGAAAAATGTGGACTCTAAACTCGAACGTTTCGATTATGTCTTCGCTCAGGCCAAAAAGCAGAACATCTTTTTCTGGTTCACCTTCGATCGCCCCGGCACGATGAATCGACCGTATCTGCCGGATGACTACGATCTACTCGGTGGTCCGAACAAAAAAGCATGGGCTCAGGCAATTGCGCAACTGAGTAAAATGGGCGGATACAAAATGCTGCCTTATTTCGATGACCATGCCTACGCGACCCACGTCGCCTACGCCAAGGCCGTTCTCAATCACGTCAATCCCTACACCGGTAAACGCTATGCCGATGATGAAGCCATCGCCCTGCACGAAATCGGTAACGAGAATCGCCTGGCATTGGAACTCATTTACGGCGGACTCTATGCCCGACTGCCGCAGTACTTTCAGGATCGCATTACCGAAAAATTCAACGCATGGCTCAAGCACACCTACCACTCCGATGCGGCACTGCATAAGGCATGGGGCAAACTCCAAAAGGGTGAATCACTGTCCATGGCCAATATCGCATTCGCGCCTGTCGCATTGGATGCTCATGAAAAAACAGAGGCCGGTGCCACCACGGATTACGATGCCAACATCCAGTCCGACTTGCCTCGTAAGCGACTGCATGACGTTCACCGCTTCATTTACGCACGCATCAGTGATCATTACCAACGCTTCACCGCGGACGTCCGCGCGTTGGGCAAAGGCATCGCACAGGTTCCAATCAACATCTCAGGCGGTGCAGGTGAAAACATTCCCATGCATGCATCGTTGTCGATGGGTGATTTTTACTGCTTTGGCAACTACGGCTTTGCCACACGCCAAAATGAGATTGCCAAAGACGATCCGAATTATCCGTTTGTCTCTCGTTTGAATCAGATGCCCATGCTTGAACGTCATGGTGATCTGTTCACCGTTGCTGGCAAACCCAACCTGTTTTACGAAGTGGGCGATCATCGCCCCAACCCGTTTAAAACTTACTATCCTTTGCGGATTGCACTGAACTGCATCAATCAGGATTGGGATGGAGCGTGTTTTTTTCAGTGGGATAATTACACGTCCTATGGTGATCTGAAAAAACATGCAGACTATGGTAATCGACTATTACCGATGGCTGGTGGTTATCCCAACGCGGGGTTGGTGATGGCGAATGATGAAGTCAAACTCGCTGCAATCAAGAGTGCTGGCGCGTTGTACAAGTCCGGTGCGCTGGATCGGGCAGAGGCACCGTTGGCGTTAATCTATGGCGCTGATGCACTGCTTGAGGGTGGGGAGCAGGCGAACATCGATCTTAAACATATCACCGAACTTCGCCGTAGCAGTTGGCAGCAAGGTCTGCGTGTGAGTTACGACATCACACGTCACCAGACCCTTTGGCCTAAACTCGATAAGTCCACCGAACGCATCCTGCAGATGGGTTCATTCACCACATTCAATTGGCAGAACCACAATCAGAGCTTTGTAAAAATCGACGCACCGGCTGCTAAAGTGTACTGTGGCTTTATCACCAAGCCGACGGTCGTGTTTAAAAATACCACTGTCACAGGCATAAATCGAAACTTTGCCAGCATCAGCATTATCGCTGAAGACGGTTTGCCGTTGGATCAGTCAAAACAGATTTTGATCACTTTGCTGGGTAACAGTCAGAACATGGGATTGAAATTCAAGCCTGACCGCATGACAAAAAAATGGCGGTTAGGTCTGGTTCAGGCAGTCGTCGACAAGGGACATTTGCCTATCGACATTAAACGTCTTGCCGTTCATATTCAGGGCGATTGGTTAAAGGATCGGAAATTTGAGATGGTCAACTTCAAGCACGAAATCTTCAAGTCCGGCACCTGTGATGATGTGCTTGCAGTCTCGGCAGATGATCCAGTGTTCTTCATTACGCTTGGTGACAAAGATCGGTAATTCAACTCACAAGACCCCGTGACTCTCAGACGCGTCATTGATATCCAAAAGATCAATCATTGATGTTCGTCTGATCATGTTGCTTAAGTGATGTAAGAAAATGTGGACCTGTCCCGAAAATCTACTCGGTATTTAATGAGATAATCTCATGACAGGTACCGACAATGCTTAACACCGAAAAGCGGATATCACCATCCACATGAGATATAACTTGCCAGGGAATATGCGAAGGTGTTAAGTGATTTAATGCCACCCGTAGACACTGAATCTGCACGCAATCTATTGCAATGATGACGAAAAACGAACGAGTCATTACTTGTGATGGGTTGACTTGATTGGAGCGTGTTCAAAGTTGCTTGGCCCGTATCCGGGTATTCCCGCAGGTATGCTTGATGAGGGCTGATGCGGCACGTCCTTAGGACTGGAAAACGCGATGCGGACTTTCATGCGCAGCGGTTTGCGGGTGTGCGCCATTTCCTGAAGCAGGTCCATGCCACGATTTAACATTTCAGTGGCAGAGCCATGCCAACACAAAAAGCCCAATTGATGAAGTTTGCGATTGATACGTTGGCTTAAAGTGTCTGACGTGAGTGTATGGATATGAATGTCTGTTGCTTGTTTAGGCGTGTCTTTTTGATTAAGCCACTCAGCCATGAAGGACCACTGCGGGCAAAAGATCGCATCAATACGTTTGCGTTTAATAAGCTTATTGAGTTTGGCAAACGCGCCGACAAAAGCATCTTCGACACTGTTGTTGAATTGATTATCCATATCCACCAGGGGGAGATCGATTTTTTCGTACCCATTTTGAAGACCGAGTTGTTTGATAGTGTTCTCAAAGTTTTCCAGGTGTTCTCGATAGGTAGAGATGGGAAGCGGATCGTTGATATACAAAATGCGCTTGGCATGATGCGCATGCATCCATGTTGCGATATCCCGCCCAAGACTGGCATAATCCAGTACCACGGATGGACCGTCGAGTCCGGGAACACTGTCATCGACAATGACCAGGGGGACCTGTTGCGCCACCTTTGCGAGATAATCGCCGTTTCGGTCGTTTTCCGTCGGCCAGAGTAGGATGCCGTTGATGCGGTTGGCCAGCAGTTGATCAATGATTGATTTTTCTCGTGCCGGATCATTGCGTGAAGTCCGCATGATGCACAGATTCGCCCGGTCTTCCAATGTGGATTCAAGTATGTGATAGACCACCGTTGAGAACAGCGAATAGAATGGCTGGATGAATCCAAAGAGCAGTGCGGAGTTGTTGCATTCAGATTGTTCAGTGACCCACGTGCCGACACCATGACGACTTTCTATGATGCGCTGGCCTTCGAGTTCACGAAGTGCGCGTTGCATGGCATTGAGACTCGCGCCATATTCACTACACAGACCGCGCAGGGTGGGCAGTCGAGTGCCAGTAGGATATTCACCTTGCTTGATCCGTTTTTTAATTTGGATCGCCAGTTGTTGATAGACGGGCAATCGGGTTCCAAGGGTGTCGGTATTCATGTCGGTACTGATGATTGCGTAAATGGTTTGTGTGAAAAGTGTAATGGTGTTATAAAGAATAATGCAAGGGGTGATGTCATTTCAATACAGGAATTATACGACAAAAATGAAAAGTATGCGATGGTTTTGTGGAAATAAAAGCATAAGTGTTCTATTGTAATAGATATGTCATGCGAGGCCGTTTCTGGCTGTGGTTAGGCTAATACTGTTGACTTGAAGATATAATAAGGAAATGCGATGACCCACTGTGCACAACAACACGCTTTGGTAGTCGATGATGATTCGTCACGCACTGGCTTCACACTCATTGAATTGCTGGTGGTGATTTCCATTATTGCGCTCTTGATCAGTATTCTCCTACCCGCACTGGGGGCTGCTCGTGAGTCGGCAAGACGCAGCATCTGTTCGGTTAATCAACGACAGTTGATTATGGCCAGTATCGCGTATTCCGGTGACTATAAAGACCGTGTCTCGCCTACAACTATGGATCGCAACAACGATGGTGATGTCACTGATCAGGAGGACTGGTATTTTTACAGTATCTGGACTTATCTGGGGTATGCCAGCAATCGCTTTATTTATCCTGAAAATGACTTTCAAGGCAACACTGGAGCGGATAAGAATGTCTTTCACTGTCCGGTTACCAAAACAATGGGGATTAGACGTTTCCCATTGGCAACCAGTCCCGGGACAGCCAGAATATCCTACGGGTATAATTACATTCCTGCTGCGGTGACATATGAGAAGTCACGGGGCTTTACATACGCCAGTTGGAACAACATCCGGTCTTTTGCTTTGCCAATCAATGAACTTCTCAAACCAGGTGAAGCTGCATACAGTGTCGAAGCGACAACGTCTTATCTGAGACATTGGGAATATCGTAACGAGGGCTTGCTGCCTCATCAGCAAAATATGAATGTGGCATTTTGGGATGGGCACGGTGCTTCGATTCGCAGTGAAGATATTGAGGTTCCCTTTGTCCAGCCTGAAGATCTGAATACCTTCTGGAATGGTATTAACTGAAATTAATACTGTTTTTTTTCTTTGTCTTGATCTTGTCAAATATTTGATGAGGATCGCTGTCAATCGATCAAAAATGGCAGATGGATCGTTCTTAATCATGAAAGAGATGCCTTATGAAATTTAATGACTTCGTGCGTTTGTTTTATTGCTTGCTCATTGTTTTGAATTTTCTGGCACACTCGGAAAGCCTTGCAGAACCGCTGTCGTGGGGCAAGCAGTCTGATGGAGATATGTTGCACAATGATGGACAGAAAATCAGTTGCTATGCCCCGGGGATTATTAGAGCCGACCAGGGTACGGTGCAGATGACAGTCTTGATGGATAAACCTTCAAGCGAGTTGGGTAATGACTGGGAACCGTTGTTTCAAATGACTCCTGCCAAAGAGATCGGCGGTAATTCGCTGATGACGCTGATGTTCCCCCAACTGTCCTACAAGGAACCGGGCATATGGTTTGTCGTTCGCAGTGATGCATCATCGCCAGTGAGTTATGGCAAAGTCCATTATTCCGATGTGTCATTTGATGCAGGACAGGTGGTACATTTTGCGTTCTCATGGGGTGAGCAATTGCGCGTTTACATCAATGGTAAACGAGTCGGCAGTGCTGCATTTAATCAACCCATTTCCCCAATCCCCGCGGTCTTTCATCTGGCACGCGTGTCTCCCTTTCGTACACAGTCGGTGAAAATATCCAGTATCCAATTGGAGGATCAGCAGATTGCACGTGATGCACAGCAATCACTGGATGTCGATACCCATACCACCTTCCTGGTACAGGACGCTTTGAAAACCGTACAGACTTTTGTCACGCCCTGGCATAAGCATTCAAAGTATGCGTCGGTTACACCACACTGGTCACCGGCGACACAATCATTTGTCTTGGGCGATGAAGTGACCTTCCCCTTGTTACTGGTTAATGAGTCAGATCGGGATCAGCAAGCTGAGATTCAAATCAAAGTCAGCCAATCTTCCGGAGAGATGGTTTGTGAACAAAGTACCAAACTCAATATCAAAGCGATGTCTGGCTTCACCGAATCGAATATCCCTATCACTGGGATGCCATCCTTGCCGGATCATTATCAGTTGGAAACAATCATCACCATTGGTAAGGCTGTAACACAATACAGCAGTCATATTACCGTGATACCCACGCCACAACTCAGTGTCAGTGATGGTAAATTGGCTCAGTATCTAGGCTATCATTACGACCTGTCCTTCGACGCCAAGCCGCTTAAGCAAATGGGGGTGCATTGGGTGCGGATGTGGGGCGTTGAACCTTTTCTCTGGTTTAATGCTGAGCCTGTCAAAGGGCAGTTTCAGTGGGAAAAAGCTGATCTTGTGATCCAGCAAGTCAAAGCCAATGATCTGCAATTACTCGGACTTTTAGGCAATATGCCCCGATGGGCTGCAGTCGAACCTTCTGAAGATCACAAGGCGCAACATCCACTGGCCAATGTTCCCGCTAGATGGAAACCACGCAGTTTTGATGAATGGGAAAACTATGCAGGCAAGGTGATGCAGCGATACAAGCATGATGTACATTACTGGGAAGTCTGCAATGAAATCGACTTCCACCCTCCGGGCAAGCCTGCCTCCTTTTCAGGTAGCACCGACGAATATCTTCAGATGCTCAAGCGTGTCTACAAACAATCGCGCATGGTCAGTGACCAAACACGTGTGCTGCTAAGCGGTTTGAGTTTAGGCAGTGTCTGCGACCCAGCCATGGCAACGGACTTGATAGAGAAGGGGGCCTGTGATTCGATTGACATATTCAATATGCATGCTTACCAGGTGATGCATCGTGTGGACGAATTGACCAAAGCAGTGCATGCCATCAAGCCCGGCATGCCGTTCTGGCAAACTGAACAGATGTGGATGAATATCAGCAATCAGGAAAAACGTCTTTGGCTCACGCCTGCGATTTACCTTTGGTTCATGGAAAAAGGATTTGAAAAATTCTTTACCTTCGGCTTTTATGATATGTACTTTAATCGCGCGACACTCTCACCAACACGCGATCACTATGTTAATGCCATCTTCCAGAATCAGGTCCGTGCCTGTGATCAATATATAGGGAAACTGACCTTTGAGGGTGATGCCGCATTTACCGTCCGTCATCAACTCAAACGCACCGATGGAAAAATTCTCACCGTCATCGGATCGGAAGTCGGAGCCAACGACCTGGTCCTGGCCAAGCAGAACCACATCACAGCAGTCGATCTGATGGGGCATACGATTCCTGTCAAAATGGACGATATACAGGTCAAATGCACCGTCAGTGATATGGCTTATATCATTAGTGATCAGCCACTGGTCATCACCAACGTCAGGCAAAGTGGAGTGACTCCACTGATGGCCAATGGTAGTTTCGAAGATGTGACCGGTGATATTGACATGGCGGGATTACAGGCCGGTAAGGCGGCGCAATGGACCATGCGTCGGACCGATTTTGATCCGCAGGGTAGTATTCAACTGGATCGTGATGCGCGGACAGGGCGCTTTGCCATGCGGGTGCAAAGTTCCGGTGCCGGTCGCGTTTATGTGTTTGAGGATGTGAAAATTCCTGCTCCAGGTGACTACCTGTTCACCGCTCATTTCAAAAAAAACAATCCAGGCGATTCGGCTGTCCCGTACATGAGTTTCTTTAATCGCGATGAAAATATCATCAAGGTTCACCAGTTAACTGACATTGGTAGTGACTATCAACAGTGTCGCATGGTGATCCACTTTGACAAGACGCCGCCATCACCTGTGGCATTGATCCTTGGTATTTTCAAAGGTGTCGGCCAGTTGCTTGTGGATGATGTAAATATACAAGCAGTCGAGTCGATGAAGCTTCTCCCCCAGCAGTCATGGAATATGCCTTTGAGGCAAACGGGCAACTGGAAGGTTGCGCAGAATCTCAAGGATGCCGACCGTGCCATCATGCTTTGTGAGTTGGGTGCTTTGAGTCAATTGGTGACACTTGACGGTGTCTGTTTTGAGTTGCCTCAAGTACAGGAGCAATGCGCACTGGTTGCCAGTTCCGATTGGCCGGGGACGACCACACAGGTCAACGGCATGAAAGTCGGTCAAACACTTAAGCGCCTGTTCTTCACGCAAACGTGCATGTACGTCGGTAACGAATCCGGCAGGCAGTTGGGGCGATATGTCATTCATTATGCCGATGGTTCGATCACCGAGGTGCCTATTAAGTTGGATCAAAATATTCGAGACTGGTTCGTACCTGCCCAGTTACCCAAAGAGGGTGCACCCAAACCCGCTCATGCCTTTACGACTGCCCAAGGTATCGAGCTGTCGGTGTTCACGATGCAATGGATCAATCCCAAGCCCGATCAGAAAATACTTTTCATCGACATGCAAAGCCAGGCGCCTGGCGTGTTGTGTCTACTGAGTCTAGCAGGTGAACGGGTGGGTTTATAACGCTGTGACTGCGCAGAAGATTGTCACTTGATTATTGCATGGATTTGACCCGTCAAACAACCTTTTGACTCTCGGAAAGAGCACGCTATGTTCCATGCAGGCACGTACTGGACATGATGATATTAATGCTTTATTCAGATTGCATGACGGTGAGTAGACGGCTGCCGCGCGTTGGTAACAATTCAAAGAGACCTTCTTTGGATATTGGATATGGTTTGTTATCCCAGAAGTCGAATATGTTGGCATTGGACTTGATCCCCAATGACGACAACACGCTGCCTGTCATTTGCGGTTGATCCGTCCAATTCAATAGTGCAATATGCTTGGCAATACCACGTTTTGCGGTTCGGCTGTTCACTGGATAATTAATCACGCAAACGCGTGGCATGGGAATGCCTGTGTATGCTGAATCATCCACCACTCGACAAGCATGCCCACGGTCTGGTTGGTCTAGTACCCGTGCCAACATATCCATGGCCTGTGGGGGATAGGTCTCCAACTTGCCTCCTATTTCAAATAGACCGCCAGTGATAAAGCACCAGGTTGAACGGTGGCGATTGACAGCCATGCTCTCATCGTGGTTCCAACCGAAACTGTCAGCGTTGAGCATCAGACTTTGGTTGCCAGGAATTGACAGGACAGGCAACGTCCATCGTGCGCTATCGACATGTCTTTGCCAGGTGCCTTCCTGAATGTCAGCCCCGACACGGTATCCATCACACCATTGTGACAAATGTGGGTTGCCCATACTCATTGCAATGCAGGTTTCAAAGAAGCCTTCTTTACCAATACGATTGCGAATCTGCTGATAAAACCAGTCTCTCCAGATCAGGCCGTTCCCCTGGCGGTAACGTACTTTGTCAGATTCGAACATTTGGGATTGAAAATCCAACTTGCAACCTATATAGCGATCTTGGCCGTAAAGCATGTCCAACACTTTAAGCATCCACTCTCGTGCAGGTTCAACAGACATATCCAGGTAGCCGTCGGTCCCCAGGCAGAAGGGGCGATTTTGATCATCCAATAAAAGCCAGTCCGGATGTTCCCGGGCCAGCTGGCTATTTAGATTCAACGTTGGAGAAAACCATATTCCCGGTTCCAGTCCCAAATCCCGAATTTCTTTGGCAAGTGCTTTGATACCTTTGGGGAACTTGTCCTGATCGATATTCTGCTCTGGGTCAGGATAAAACGGGTCGAGTGTCCGTGGCCCACGTTGGTAACCATCGTCGATTAAAAAATGATGGACGTCCGGGAAATGTTTGCGAATGATCTGAGCCCGTTTGATTAGTGCGTTGTGATCAATGTCACGTTCAGGGCCATAGTTCCATGTGCAATAACAGGCGCCGTGTCGCATGGATGAGATTTTGCCACGAGCTGGAAATTGCTGAGCAACCTGTAACGCTGCCGCTGCAAACGCATCTGCAACCGAAAGGTCGTGAACCAGCCGATATTCAGTGCAGCTGACGAGGGTTCGTTGATTAGGATCAAGATCAAGGTGGTCGCTGCCGATGGGCTGCATGGTGGCATGCCAGTGTTTGAAACCAACCTCAGACATATGTTCGGCCAACTCCGTGGACCATATACGACGAAGCGGATGTTCAATCAATGAGACTTCCATCAAGCCGTATTCGCATACCTCATCAGTCAGATAGAGTACGGGCAAATCGTTGCTTTCTCCCAAGCCATATTTTTTAAGCTCATAGGCTGGCAGACGCAGCAAAGGATAATCCGCACGGGATCGAGGGTAGTGTTCCACGCGAAGATGATTGGTGTGGGCAATGCGCAGTTGCTGGTTGGATGTCCAGGTCAGCAAGCCGGACTCGTCGTTTAACATGCCGTCGGCCAATTGATCAATTCGCAGTCGAGATTGGGGTTGAAGAAATCGACTGACAGTCACAGCATATTGGTCCGGATCAATAGACAGGACGAGGGTTTCCTCAAGCTGAAGCGATTCATGATTTGTCCGCCAGACCTGATGAAAATCGGTGTTGGCAGGCTCTGGATTGTATGCTTGAGCAGAACTGAGTTGTTCATTGACTTGGAATCCAATGCCATTCCAACCCCATTTTCGCCCGTTTAGGGTTTGGGCTGTAATGTTTAATTGCCCGTTTTTAAAATCAACCTGAAAGTTTGTTAAGTGTTTTTTATCAATATCTTGTAGCGATGAATTAATATTCGTGCGTTTGTTTGATTCCTGATCAATCCATGTCGTGGGCTGAAGCATTTACAAAATCCTCTATCGAAAGTGGTTGACATGTGAGCCTTTAATGATAACATCATGTAGTCATGACATCAATTCAAATCACATCCGAAAATGTTAAGCGTGACGGTTTGCAGCAGCAGGTCGCAAGACTCCTGCGACGCCAGATCGCCGTTACTGAAAAGTCCGGCAGTCGTTTGCCCAATGAACATGATCTGAGCGATCGGTACGGCGTGAGTATTCGCACCATTCGTGAAGCGGTTGGCACGTTGGTTCACGATGGGTTACTTGAACGACGCCACGGCAGCGGGACCTATGTTGCTGATCTGCGCAAGATACGATTCGTCGGAATTCTTGTCGGTCAGGGACTTGCAATCCCATCGCCATATAGCCCGACCTTGCACGTGGCGCAGCGCTTACTCGATTGGTTAAGTGAGCATGGTTTGCGTGGCGAAATTTATTCAGGTCATGGCAATGAGCTTTCGCCATATCAAAGTGTTCCCTTTGAAGCTGTCGAACTGGTCAATGATCTGGATCGAGGTTTAGTCAGTGCGTTGGTTGCCATTTCTGCCAATCCCCACCCAAGTTGGTTTGATTTGGCCAAGTCATTGGATGTGCCAATCATGGGACTCAATGAAAGTTTTGATCATTCGGCTAGCTTTGATATTAAGCAGTCCCTGAAACTGCTCTTTGAACGCAATGCTCAATTGGGGCATACGGATATTGCCTTGGCTGCATGGTGTGATCAGGATGCACCCAACAATCAGATATCACCTGATGGTTTGATGCAGTTGGCCGCCGAGTATGGTTGCACTGTTCGACCCCAGTGTCTGATCACCAATGAGCATCCGGGTAAACCGGGAGCGGGTTGGCGTGTGATGGAGCATTTTCTGTCACTGGATAAACAACCTCAAGCCGTCATCCTGGCTGACGATCACTTTTACCGTGATGCAGCGATGGCATTGTTGGCCAAGGGGGTCAAGGTTCCCAAGCAGTTGCATATCTCAACACTGCTCAACAAGGGACAAAACAACTTCCTGCCGTTTCCTACGGACGTGGTCGAACTGGACCCGGGGCAGGTCGCAGCACGATTGGGCCAGATGCTCAAAGACCGTATCGATGACAAGGTTTTGCCACAGGTTCACTATCAATGTGCCGGCCAACTGCTCATTGATCAATGCAGTCTTTGATCGTTGGGCGGTTGTATTGTTGTCGTGACTTATATGTTGGATTTATGGAAAGAGATTCTCATGCAAGATACACAACGGAATTCATCAGTGAACATGAATAATCATGGTTTTACGTTGATCGAAGTTTTGGTGGTTATATCGATCATCTCTTTGTTAATCTCAGTGCTCTTGCCCGCCTTGCAGATGGCGCGACAGGCATCCAGACAATCCATGTGTCTAAGTAATATTCGGCAGGTCAGTATTGCCATCAATTCGTTTGAAACCGACCGCAACCATTTACCTTTTCTCTACAACAGTACCGCTCCAAATGGCTATGGCACGAAACTTCGTTTAGCTGAACAGTTGGTGGCGGACGACTATCTGCCGGAGACTGAAAAGTGGGGCGAGGTCAATCAGGTTTACAGCGGTGTTCTGTCTTGTCCGAGTATTCGTGGGGTTGATGATAATTTTAGATCCAATGGATATGCGACAACCTACGGGTTTAACAGTCTGTTTCGCTCGTTGGTCCCGACGGATAGCTGGCGGTCAAACGTACCATTGCGAACGGATGAAATCGCCATGCATGTCGGTCTGTCTAAAGCGATTGGAGCGATGGATGGTATTGTGAATCACACGTCACATTCGAACGTCACCGGCGAAAAAGATATTGATCCGGATCATGTCAGTACGTTGCTGCCAGGTCGATCCATTCACATGAAGCGGACCAGTGTCAACGTGTTGTACATGGATGCACATGCTGCAAGTAGTCCAGCCAAACAACGTGTGACCGGTGAAGTGGTTTGGGGGACAGATTTTTGAATTTGATCAAGCGATTATTATTACCATTGGTGCTGCTTGTTTCTGTCACCATGACCCAGGCACAAGTGACTGTGTATGTTGATCCGGTCAAGGGCAACGACACCTATGATGGTCAGCAGGCATCGCCGGTTAAGACTTTCAAACAAGCTGTCAAAATGATTTCTGATTCGGGGGGCACGATGCATTTGGCTTTAAACAGCATATTCGCTGAGCCCATGCAATGGCTTGGTCATGACGACACTGCGCCTGTTACAGTGATGGGCAACGCAGCAACCATTGATCTTGGGACGGACATTTCTGCTGGCCCATGGATTCCTGATGGCGATGGATACATTTATGCCAAGCCGGTTCCACGTCATGTGGGTAATGCGCCCTGGCAAATGGCTAACGTCTACATCAACAATCAACCCATCACTGCGTACGATCCGCGTTTTGGCAAAGCGCCTAAACCAGGCCAGCTTCAACATCTGCCTGAGGATCGGCTGCGCATTGTCTTGCCACAGGGTTTGTCCATCAGTGATGCAAAGATCATTCTCAACCCGGACTACAAGACAAGTTGCGTGGCAATTCGTCGGGGGAACATTACTATCCGCGATCTGAATGTCCGCCATGGTGGTAATGATGGGTTTAATATTCATGGTCAAAATGACAACGTGGAACTGCGCAACGTGACCGCCATGTTCTGTGGTGATGAAGGTATCAGTGCACACGGCCAAACTCGGATGAACGTCTACGACAGTATCATCGCCTTCAATGGTTCACAGGCTGGCGGCGTGGCAGATGTCAACCAATCCAGCACGACGTATACCCGATGCGCGTCACTGTATAACCGTGGACATGCGTTTTATTTTGACAAAGGTGAACATGTTCTCACCGACTGTTTGGTTGGCTTTAACGCGATCCCATGGAAGCGGATGAAAGCGGATCGTTTTACCAACAACAATGTCATTGAAATGACAGATGATAAGCCGCTGGAAAATCTGCCTTGGCAAATGGAGCAGTTGTACAAGCAATGTCAGGCATTACGTCAGGCAGAATAATCGAGTTTTCTTGAGTCACGATGAAACAGTAAGTCAGTCTAAGGGCTTTAGGCTATCCCATGCGCATCGTGGTATTGATGATCCGCTAACACGATGTCCGTTCTAAGTAAATTGGTTTGCTAAGGAAACAGTTATGTTTTTGAATTTGTTTGTTCCGAACAAAGGTTGGCGTGTATGGCTTGGCTGCATGTGGGTGATGGGGCTTGCCGTCATGCTTGTGCCATCTGTTTTACAAGCGTCGATTGACAGTCAACCATCCTCTATGGATTACAAGGCCTTGCAACGTGGATGTCTGTTGGCTTACTACCCGAATTCGAATCAGGCACACGTGTCTGTGGATATGCGATTGGCAAAGGTGCGTTTGAGTCGTATTGTGGATTGGGGGAAGGGTGTCTCCGATGCAACGGTCAGTATTATGCCCCTTGGTAAACAGCAGGTATTGGCCACAGGTCAACTGCCCGTGCGTGATGGCATGTCAAAGCCGATACTTTTGACATTGCCCGATTTGCAGGGGCAATACATTGCACGATTCACATTGCAGACACCTGAGCAAACGGTTGAAATTGATGTCCCATTTATCCGAGAGCGTTTTACATGGGAGAACAATCAACTGGGAATCACCGATGAGGTGTATCCCCCATTTTCCCCTGTGCAAGCAACGTCAAATGGCCAAGTCAAGATTGTAGACCGCCTCTATCAACTCAACGGACTTGGGTTGATGAATCAGGTCACTGCATTGGATCGCGCGTTGTTAGCCAGTCCCATGTCATTGCAATATGAATTGGCCAATGGGCAGGTCGTCACCATCGAGCCTGGCACATTAACACTCCAGAAGTCCGCCGACACACATGCCGTCTATACCAGTAGCAGTCACACAGCACAGATGCAGATTGATGCTCATATCACCATTGAGTTTGATGGTATGACAAAGGTTCAGTGGATCGTGACGCCTGGAGAAAATGATGACATTATCAAACGCATGTGGCTTGATATTCCAATCAAGTCCGATCACGCGAAACTCATGCACAATGTCACCGATACCAACCGTGTGCATCACATCGGCTCAACCCCATCAGGTCAAGGTGTCGTCTGGACCAGCAATGACGCACGTCGCCAGGCCGCATGGGTCAATAGTTTCAATGCCTATCTCTGGTTGGGAAATGAAACGCGTGGTTTGGCATGGTTTGCCGAAAACGACAAGGATTGGATCACCGAAAAAGCAGGCAGTACCAAACCCATCCAACAAGTTGTGCGTGATGGGCAAACCACTCATCTGCAGGTCAACTTCATCAACACGCCTGCCAAACTCGGTCGCCCAAGGACGTTTATCTTTGGCCTCCAGGTGTCCCCGACCAAGCCTCGCCCAGAGGGTTGGAAAAGTCGCGATCCAATGCCTCCGGGAATGTCCGGCCCGGTCAATGCATGGGGCGGCATTCAGTGTGCTGCCAAGTCACCGTACAAGGATTCTTGGGAGGTGGTCGACAAAATCAATGAAGGCCGACAAACCGGCAAGGTCGATAAGCAGTGGTTTAAGGATTGGGCTGCAAAAAACAACCCGCCATTGGTGCATGGGAGAATCGATTGGGTCAAACGAACAACCTATCTGGCTGACCGCGAAGCCAAGCGTGGCACTTCATTTCCCACGCTCACTTACTTCGAAGAGATGCGTGCATCGACGATTGAGAAACCATGGATCACCTTCCAGGACGAATGGGGCGTCGATACGTTTACTGATCGGCAATGGCCCGATGAGGCAGTCATGCGCCGCGGGTTTAATGCTTCACCGTATAGCTTGATCAGTTTTCCTCAGAGCTATCAGGATATGTGTCTTTTCTATGCCAATGAGTGGTTCAAACGCGGTGTCGGGTTGTACTGTGATAACACCTACCCGCAAGCCTGTTACGACCCATTGACATCCGCAGCGTATGTGACGGAAGACGGAACGGTTCAACCTGCTTTATCAATCTGGAATCAACGGGCCTATCAAAAACGCCTTTGGAATCTGCTTCAGGAACACCGCAAAACGTCGAAGGTTCCGTTGGAGTGGTCGATTCACATGACCACGACGTTGCTTTTGCCGTTGCAGACTTTTGCCACCATTCAATTGGATTATGAATTCAATGCGACCCAGCCAGCAAAGCCGGATTACATTCGCACCACCATGCTCGGCAGCAAATGTGGCAACCTGCCATATGCGTTGTATCACCTTGCAGGCCGATACAATCCATTGATAAAAAATCTCAGCAAACCACACGTCCAACTCATCGAGTGGGGCATGCGACGCGTCCATGAACTTGCCCCTGCCCATGACCCCGGGCGCGAATACCGGGAGATGGAAGATATTCTCCACGGCTTTGGTTATGGCAAGCCTGGGATTCCCAACTATCGCTATTGGGATGATCAACCCGTTGCTCAAGTGGAAGAGGATCAAGTCAAATGGATGTTGGTACACAATCCCAAAACCAAGCAGGCTCTGATACTCTTGGCATCTTGGAATCCCAAGGATACGCAGGCTACGTTGCGCTTATTACCTGATCTGACAGAAGGGCAATCTCAGAGCTGGCATTTCATTGATGCACGAACTGGTGAACCCATTGATTCAATAGACAGCCAAGCGACATCCATCACATTGCCTGCGCCTTACGGGGTTCGTGTGTTACTGGCATATCAATCCCAATCCAAACCGCAGGTCAATTGGACATTTCGTGATGCAAAGTCCATTGCTCAGCAACTCATGCCTCAAGATAAAAAAGAATCATCACAAAATGAAAAACAGGTCACAAGTGTTTTGCCCGACGGTGACCCCTATCGTGGAGTGGACGAAAAACGACTGCTTTTTAAGGATGATTTTGAATCAGGTGTCAGTTCGCAATGGACTATCAAGCAGGGGCTCAAAGCACATACCATCACGCTGGACAATGGCAAGCAAAAGAATGTCGGGCGGATGAGCCAATCCAGAGCAAGAATTTTCACGCCACCGATTGCAGGACGAAGTCATGATACCCAATCCATTGATCAGCAGTTAAGCCAATGGAAAGATTACGCCCTGCGATTTCGGTTTCGGCTTGGCCCTATTGTTTCGGATCAGGCTGATGCATCAATCGTGACCTCATTCTTTCGCGTGGATTGGCGAAATCATCGACCCACGCCGGATCATCCCAGCGAATACAAGCTCGCATACATTCAGGCTTATCGCCCGAAAATGTCATGGCGGGTAGATGGCCCACGGGTGGCATGGAACGGATCACAACCATTCTTTGATATGAAGAACATGACCGTCGGTACAGGGCTTTCCAATCTGGGCTCGCGTATTGATCAACACTGGCACGAACTGGAAGTCCGAACCGTTGGTGATCGTTCGCAGGTCCGCCTTGATGGTAAAGTCATCATTGATGCCAAAGATCAGCGCGCGCCAAGCGGTGGGATCGGAATCAGCACACTGTGGAACCATCGTGCTCAGCCGACGTTCATGGACATTGATGATCTGGTCGTCTGGCAAATTGATACCATCGACCAACCTTATGACCATCAGAACAAAACGGCACAATTTCAACCCATTTACGCACAGCCTGCCAACGTACCGCCCACAATTGATGGCAAGATTGATGATGTGATCTGGCAACGCATGCAGGCTTCAGGACATACCCACACCGGACCTTGGTACCGGTACATTCATAAGTCCGACAAAGTCGAATTGCCCGTGAATCCCAGGCAGTCATGGGTGAGTTTTGATGACCGAAAACTCTACATCGCCATGCGTGCAACGACTTCCGACATTATGGCGCTTAAGCCCGGGCCTCCTGGCAATCCCTACTCTGGCGATGGGTTGGAAGTGCATCTGAAAAATGATGATGTCTACCTGCAATGTGGTTTGGATTTTAACGGGCAACTTGGGCCGGGGAATCTGACCAACGTCACGAATTTCTCGAGCATCGAATATGCAGTACACACCAGTCCAAAACATTGGACTGCAGAAATCGCTATCCCATGGGAATTGGTTAAAGTCGATCCAACCGCTAACCCACATCTGTTGTTTAACATGGCAGCAAACATGTCCTATCAGGAACATGGCACATGGCTCCCACTGACCTTAACACCAGGGCAATTTAATGTCATACTCGCAGGGCGCAGGTTGGTGCTTAAATCACCCGCTGCTTCGGTGGTATCCATTGCTGATCCAATTCAGTCACCCAAACTCGATGGCAATTTAAATGATCCCATCTGGGAACAAGTCATCAAATCCGGCAATCAAATCGGTGGTTGGCAGAAAGCCGATGGCACCGTTTTGACGCGACCCCGTACGTTATATCTGGCTTCGGATACAAATCAATTTTACGTTGCCATGACAGTGGACTTGTCGCGCGATCGCAATATCGTAAGCAGTCAAGGCCAACCCGAGCAGGGGGATCATCTGCAAATCGATTTTGAAAATTTCTCCTTTGGTGTTGATCTCACTGGAAAACCCCTGCAAATTCTCCTGCCATATCAGATGCCCATGGAGGCAGCAGTCACGCAGACTGATGACCGCTTGACTTTGGAGATGGCTGTCGATTGGACGCAGCTTGGTGGACAGCCTGATCGCAACCAACCGATCCGTATTAACTTCAGCGGACTTGATAGTGTGGACGGTTTTGTGACCTGGCAACAGGCGACAGACGCCCGTGACCTTTCACGCTTCGGGCATATCATTGTTCAGTAAATAAATTGTATCTGCTCGCAATCAGAGGATGTCAAATACTCTAAGAGAGTGATGATTGGGTGACCCATTCTGATCTGCCTGCGTATCGCTGGGGCCAAAGACGAATAATCCAAAGGCACATGGACCCGACTGGCCACCTGATGGTGGGGTAAAAGTGGTGCCGCAAACAACAAAGATCACCCCAACTCAACACCACAGCTGGCATGCGCGTGACTGCAGTCAAGCATTGACCCTGATCTCCATGTCCTAATGACATTGCCAGTTAACAGTTGCTGGAGTTGTCATGTAAGACTGGTAAAAAATTTGACGGATGTCGGCTTCAATAGGTGGAAAGGTCATTGCTAAAGTTGGCTTGATGTTGTGTTTTTGGGTACATGTCGGTTAATCTCCAAACGCAATAATCCACGGGGATTCGACAACAGCAGCAAGCCGATTTAGAAAAATTTCTAAATTTTAAACAATTGCATTTAAACATTTTGTGATTGTTGTCAATAATTTTAATCGTCTATTGTTTGACTGTCCCGTACATCGGACTACTATTTAGAAATTGTTTTCTAAAAGTTCGTAATCAGGACAACTCATGTCAGAATCAGCCGCCAAGTCAAGTCATGCTGTAAAAGCACAAAGTAAGAAGAGCAAAGCGACACTGTCAGATGTGGCACAACTCACAGGGGTTTCCGCATCAACGGTCAGTCGTGTACTCAACGGCTATACCAAGGGATTTTCAGTCAAACCCAAGATCCGCCAGGCCGTTTTGGATGCAGTAGAACAACTGGGCTACAAGGCCAACATGAATGCCAAAGCGATGCGATCCAAGCGGACAGGTGTCATCGCGGTACTGGGACTGCAGTACGATCAGGAAGGGGTTGTGTTCCCCTCAGACATTCAAATCATTCATCACTTGGCGCAAAGTCTGCGTAAAACGGATTTGGATCTGTGTCACTACTTTGGTGCAGGATTGGAAGAGCCTTATGGCACACCCGACTGGCCGGTGGATGGGATGTGTGTACTAAATGCCAGTACTGAAGCTGACTGTCAGTTGCTCGAAGAGTCTCGATTACCTTATGTAAGTATCAATGGTTTGTCTGGTCCGAATGGTTCGAGTGTCATGGTCGATGATGCACTGGGAAGTAAGATGGCTGTTGATCATCTGGTCTCCTTGGGGCATCGACGTATTGCTTACATCATGGAGTCCTCATGGACAGAATTACATCCATCCGTTGAGGCGCGTCGTCAAGGTTATGTCGATGCGATGCAATCACACGACTTACCATTGATGCCGACATGGAATCAAACCTATGACATGGTGGAAGAAGCAGTCACCGACTCCTATGAAAATCGGTGTACGGCATTATTGGTGTACTCACATTTCACAGCCATTATGGCCATGAATTATGCCCGTAAAATTGGATTACGTGTCCCCGAAGATTTAAGCATTGTGTGTTTCAATGATTATTTCCCGGTGAAGCATACCAGTCCAAAATTGACTGCAATAGCTCTGCCATACAAAGAAATGGCAGTTATCGCATCAAAAATTCTTACCAAAGCAGTCATCAAGAAGCCCGTAGATTCCAAGTCAATATTGGTTAAACCTGAGTTGATTGTTCGCGAATCGACAATCGTTCCAGCCATCTAATCAAATGAATAGAACAGGATTGACTATGAAAAATAATAAATATTATCGTGGTTTTACTTTAATTGAATTATTGGTTGTGATTTCTATCATCAGTCTGCTGATTAGTATTTTGCTGCCAGCCTTGGGACGAGCCAGAGACTCGGCTGTTTCTATTCAATGTGCTGCAACAGTCAAACAGTTGGCTATGGCTCAGAACCTGTATGCGGATGATTATAAAGGCTATTTTACACCTTATTGGTCGACATCGTTTAATAGCTCAAGCATATCACCCAATTTCGGGACAGCAACTGCCTGGAGTTATCGCTTGCGGGAATATGTCAATGGTGCACATCGCTATGATTCGAAAAAGAATCTGATGTGTCCAAAGATTTCGCGTACAGCGATCGTCGACGCGACAACTGCATACAAGCAGACCTACAATGTCAATCCCTTTATGCTTTGGCCCAAATGGCGATGTCGGCGTGAAGCAGTGCTTAGCCCATCTACCATTCTCTTGATCGGTGATAGTGTTATCAGTAATACGGATAGCTTAATGACCAGTGATTGGCGTTTGCCTTGGGTGACATCCAATACGTCATATGGTTCATACGCTGCAGGCAGTGGTTATGCAGAACCTGGTTTTCGACACATCACTGAAGGCGAAAGTGCCAACATGGGATATGTCGATGGGCACGTGGCGTTGAAAAACAGTGATGCGTTGAAATACGGTGGATCGCCTAGTCATTGGAAATGGTAAGCAAAGATTAAGTTTACGATTTTTCAGATTTTTGTTCAGCATTTAATATTTATATTTAGGTAGTCTCATGACGTTGTTATTGCGATCTCTATTGGTTGGTATTCTGGTTTGTGCTTGGGGAACGTCAGCGTTTTGTGTGGCGGATAAGCATGTTCAACCCAGTGACGAAAAGTCAATGCCGTCCTACGGCCAATGGCATTCGTCGCGGTTTGGCGGCGGTGGATATGTGCAACAGGTTGTGATCAGTCCAAGCAATCCTAAGCGTGTTTATATGTATGTAGATGTCGGTGGTGTCTATCGAAGTGATGATGCAGGTCGGTCTTGGCGCATGTGTCATGGTAGCCTGCCAGCAAATCGTAGCAATTATAGTGTCCGTGGTTTATGGGTTGATCCAGAAGACCCTGATTATGTCATCATCGCAACGGGGAATCGATGGGATGGTCGAAAAGGTATCTACGTTTCAACTGATGGTGGAACTACATGGGAAATGACATATAAGGCATGGTTCTGGGGTAATGGTCATCGTCGAGCTGCGGGTAATGTTTTGGTAAGTGATCCAGAAAATTCCAACAGACTCTATATCGCAGCGGTGGACGATGGTTGGGCAACATCAAATGATAGAGGAAAAACATGGCAAGCCAATGGCCAGCTTAAATCACTCGCCCCCATTGCCATTTGGATTGATCCAAACAATCACATGAATATTTGGGTAAGTTGCTACGAACGTAAGCTTCGCTTTGAGGGGGTGGATCGACATTTTAAACGAGGTTTATATTTCAGTCAGAACCAGGGTGAAACTTTTGAATTAGTCAACACATCGGATGTTCATGAAATGGTTCAATTGCCTTGGGCAAATCATCCACTGATAGCCATTTGTGAGGTAGGCCATCTGCGTATCAGTGAAGACATGGGGAAAACCTTCAAGCCACTCGAAGAGGGTTTGCCGATTGATGAAGTAGCAATGAAGAAAAAAATGTCGACCAGTGGCTCAGCATTTAATGCGCTGTCTGTTGGCCCTGACTTTGTTCTACTCGGCGCGCGTAACGGAGATATTTACAGACTTAATAAAAACGAAACAACTTGGCATCATGTCAAGCCAACAGCTGTTAATGAAGGTAGTTGGTGGGGACGTATTCAGCCTGGGAAATGGCAGCATTACGGCAAGGCGCTTGGTTCGATTACGGTTTCGCCTGTTGATCCTGATCACTGGTATATGACAGATTGGTATGCTGCCTATCAATCCACCGATGCAGGTAAGACATGGAATCTTTCGATCGATGGTATTGAAACAACTGTAATTCATTGGATTTTAACTGATCCCCATAATCCTACTGTCATTCATGCAGGTATGGCTGACAACGGGTACATCCGTTCAGAAAACCGCGGTGTGCGATTTGAAAAACCAGGCGGTGGACCGAGTAACGTTAAGCATATCGTGGCCAGTTATGCTCAGCCAGGATTGATGTTTTACGTAGGTCCAAAAGGGCATTCATGGTTGGCTAACCAGCTTTACATCACCACCGATCATGGCAATTCGTGGTCACGTTGCAAAATGCAGGGCTTGCCAGATATGGAATCGAGTCGATGTAATAGCATCGCTTTGGATCAAAGCAATCCCAATCGACTGTGGCTGGCAGTATCTGGCAAAATTACTCCCAATGAAGGCGGAGTTTACGTCAGTGAAGACCAAGGCAATACCTTTGTATGGGACAGTATGGGTATGTCTGGCACATCATTTTTTTCGACATCAATCTGGCAGGCTGGCCCTCAGTTAGCGGTTAGCAAAAATGGCAACATGATTGTCGCCAGTAGTAGTAGTCAATCCATCTATACACGCGCGGTTGATGATAAAAATTGGAAGAAGGTCAAACTCAAGAATTCTAACAATGGTAAGCCATCATCAGTTGCTGCAAGTATGTATGCTCCAGGTATCTTGGCTGTGGCGATTCGAGGTTCAGGTTTATTTCTGTCATCCGACAACGGGACATCATTTCAACAGGTCTGGAAGGGCGACGCGAGCTATGTAGCGATGGACCCGTATCTGCCCAATCGAATTGCAATATCAACTAGTAACGGTATCGTATTGACCACAAATTTTGGCAAAACTTTTGAGCAGTTGGATTCGAATCTTCCTGATCGTGTATCACGATTACCCCTTGCCTTTGCAGGTAATCGGATTCTTGTAGGTACTGCAGGTTCCGGTATTTTTTATATTGATTTACCCAAAAATCAGCAAGCACTCACCGATGCGCCATGGCATAGTCAATTAAATCAGGATGTGTTGTACTTGAAAACGGATCAGATTCAGATCGGGGTGCTTCCATATGGTGGGAATCTGGTTGATTTTCGAATGATTGGTAAGTCCAATATAATGGACACATATAGTCATACCTGGCATCAAGATGGTAACAACATGCCATCAACATCATCGACGGATCGTGTAGAATACCGTGGCCATACAACATGGCTCTGCCCGCAGTCTAATTGGTGGCAGTATCAAAATATCAATACCAAACTCAGGGCAAACAAAGCAACATGGCCACCTGATCCATACTTGACTCAGTTGCCATACAAGGTATTGGAGCACTCGCAAAATAAATTAATCATACAATCACCGCCAAGCCCAATTACAGGAATGCAACTGACAAAAATCTTTTATATTGTAAATGCCAATTCAGTGAAAGTAGTTACTCAGGCTCAAAACATATCTGAACGAACTTTGCAATGGGGCTTATGGTCTAATACACGTGTGAAAGCTGTGGGATTGGCATACATTCCCATTACTGACCAGAGTGAATACCTCGTTGAACATGTCAATCCATGGAAAAATCCTGATACCCAATACAGATTTAAAATTCAGGATTTTAAGGGATGGTTGTCTCTTGGCAGTCAGACATCTATAGCTTACGATCTAAAACGTGATACGAAGTTGCGTGTCAAGTCAGCACCTCGGATGATAGTCTATCGTCTGGTTGATCAGGTCTTTGTCAAGCAAGCAAACAGTATCGATGAGTCAGAATTGCCTGCGGAACACCGCAGTATGGAATGCTACCGTTCTGAGAATCAGGCTGTTCCAACCGATGAATTGCTGGAACTCCAATTTCTATACCCAATGAAAAGCTTGCAATCGGGTGAATCGCTTGAAGCTTCGGAAACTTGGACACTGAACCAATCCCAATATTTTGGACCGTGCGATGATGTGACATCATGGTTAAATGCAGTTCAATGCAAATTTGCGGAAAGCAAATGAGTAGTCCTAGATTCTCCTGTTTGCGTTCATTAGCTTGGTTTTAATAAGTATTTCCGTGCTCAGGTAAAATAGATATCTCCTCTGGATGGTTCTTCTTGATCAACTCGAAGCGATTTAAAACATCCAGCAGGATATTGCATATTTCAAATCAGATGAACTGTAGATGGAAACACGGAAAATGTTTGCTTGCTTGCCCTACATCAATTGAGTAGAGCCTAATGGAGATGGTGTCGTGATAGCTGTTGTAAATTATATGCTGAAAATTGGGGTAGTTATCCTATGTTTGGGGGGCATAGTTTCCTCAGCTAACGCACAAGTGTGGACATTTGTACAAAACCTTATTATTGAGCCTGCTGTTACCTCTGATCAGATTCAGATCCTACCCGTATTCGATGGCAAGGATTGGGCGTTTACTACACGCTGGGATGATAACAATCCCAATGCTTTAAATATGCATAAGATCATGGTCGAGACAGGTATTAAAGGTAGCTTTTATCTCAACGCTACAGGAAGACTGATGACAGCGGATAATGCAAGAGAACTTTCAACAGGTGGTTGTAGTATAGGAGGTCATTCCTTGCATCATTACTGGATGACCACCCTTAATCCCAATGCAATTTTTACGGAGGTTCTGCTTAATCGCATTCAAAGAGAAGCGGAAACCAACAAGCCAATTAACTCATTCGCATTTCCATTTGGAACCTACTGGGACCGGAATGTACCTATGGCTCAACCGGATATTTCTGATGCATTGGTTCACAGTGGCTATCATCACAGTGTGTACAGTCAATTTGTCAAGGGCAGCCATTATCTACCCGAAAATCTATTCTCGACGATGAATCAGATTGTTCCTGGTGATCGCAAAATTAAGGCTGATAAATTCAGAGAGTCCATCAAGACTATATTAGATAATCCTGAAAAATACAAAGAAATAGATTACAGCATCAGTCTTGGCGTTCATCCATGGCAATCTCCTGAGGAATTACAGAAGTTGAAAAACTTGATCAAGGAGTATGCCGGCCGAGATGATTTCTGGTATTGCACGCAAACTGAATTTGCTGCTTATAGATTGTCTGCCAAAAACACTCAAATTATGACTAATAATAGTAAGGTAGGAACATTTAGTATTACACGTCCAGTGATTGATTGTACTGGTGATGATGTATCATTGAGTCTGGCGATTGCCGGGAAAAAACCGAATAAAATTACATTGGATGGCCAAAATTTGGATGTCTCTGAATTGAGTAATGAACTTTGGTTAGTTAATTTGCCTTATACTCAGAACCAAGTGATGCCGAAGCATATTGAATGGTTGGACTTCAATGAACAACAATCTGATCAACTTTTAGAATCAGTTGAAAATCCAGGCTTGTCCTATGGATTAAAGCAAACGAGTTCCGGTGATTATGAAGTTACAGTGTCCAACAAGACAAAGTTTACAATACCGACTGTCAATCTCATTCTTCGCAAACCACTATTTTATACCGAGGGCCTGGATCAAGGTCAGATAACGCAATTGCGCCCCGGTGAAGTCAAAACACTGACTTTTAACCCCGGGGGGATTCGTGATGGTATTCGTTATAGACAGGGGAAATCTATTGTCGCTGCGGAACTTTCAATCACGGTTGAATATGTGCCGAGCCGTGTCTACCTGACGTTGGAAATTAATGATCCAAAGGCTCATGACATCCAAAAGGAAAAAATGATCCGAGATTATATTGCTGTAGCAGGGCCGGTTGATCCCAAGATGTTTGACTTTAATACCTTTATCCCTCTTTCAAATGTTGAAGCTGATTTGAAAACTGGCTCAGATGATGTGCTGTTGCAATGGTCGCGTGCCGATGAATTTGTGGCTAATACATTCGCACATGATTTTGTATATCCATTCTCCTTAAGAGCTGGTTGGTTCAAAGCTGCATCGAGCTTTGCCAATAAACCAGCGTGGTTTGTGGTAGCTGTTGATTTTCAGATGCCGCATGCTGGTAAATTGATCATTCGCTGCCAACTCCCAGTTAAAAATCTAGCGATTGATGGCAAGAAAAAACCTGTGAATGCGGCAAATAGTGGGGTCCAACTAGCTAAAGGTCATCACCGTTTAATTGCAACCGTTGACACTCAAGGTGGTTTGGTATTTTATAAAGTCAAGCCATTTTTTATGGCTTTGACAGTTGATGGCGAATCTGTTTCATATCGATAGTTTTGTAAAAGGCGGATTGCATTTCGATTTTTATAAAATGATTTTCTTGACAGCATCAGATACTGATGTGAAAGTGGCTTACTTGTGACAACTACGGAACCGGAAGATATTTTGGAACGAGTCGCAGGATGCACTGAGTTCTATATTCTGATGGTTGTAACGTGTACGCCGCATCACGTAATACACCTTGTCCTACACGAAGGTATTGAACAGACTGTAGTGAAATGATACAAAGTTTGGCCAGTCTGTATAGTTGTCTGGGGCAACCCCTAAGTATGTTACAGGATATTGTATGCTTTACGCGTTCACCGTTGCGGTCTTATTCATCGCGACATCACGGACGACCTTCATGGCATCGGCCTGGAGTTGGTTGACCTTGGACATCGCTTTGCTTACGCGGTCACGTGCATGCTGCGGGTTGTCGATCAGGTCATCCAGTGCAGGTTGAATGTCGGATGTAACCGTGTTGTTGATATCAAAGAGCCAGTCGCCCAGATCAAGATCGGGGAAAATTTGACCCTTGCGGCCTGCCATGGGATCGCGTGGATGTAGTGTTGGCGTACCTACGCTTAGAGACATGATCGCTGAGTGGTGATCCATACTTAACATGCTGTGCGCCCGTTGATACATACTCGTTGCCAGGCAGGGCATCCAGAAACGGTCATGATATTTGACCATTGATTTGTACTTGGTAGGTAACGGTTCTTGAAGCAGCCGGCCGGTGGGTTCGACATCCTTGCGCGTTTCAGGACAGAGGAACACGGGCATGCCGGTGCGGTCGATCCAATGCTTGATCAGTTCGCGCAGTTGATAGCAATGCTTGGCTTCACGCTCTTCGGTGGTGAATGCCAGCGCGCTGGATCGCAGTAACACTGCAAGGAACTTGCCTTCCTCAAGATCAAATTCTTCCATGAGTCTGTCAGCGCCAGCTTCATCGCGCATATCAAATGCAAACGTACAGTCAGGCACGAAGTCCAACAGTGGCGGATTGATGCCAGACTCACGACAGTAATTCATCGAGTCGGTTTCGCGGGTGTAGAAAAAGGCAGCATCATCCAGAATCGATTTAAAGACCAGGTTCGACGGCGTGGCCATGAAGTTAACACCAAGACCATAACCACCAAATGGCAGGCCCATGTCACGAGCAACGTAAAACGCAAGCAAGGGTCCCATGCTCGAATTCCAGTCATACGCTCGCCAGCCTTTGGTGAGGACCGGGCCATCATAGGGTTGGTGGCCATGAGCAATGGTCGGGCCTGACGCATGCAGATACAGATCCGATTCTTCAAAGGCTTGCTTTAGTGCAGGTGTCATCGGCTGGCCAAGTTGACCGAGATTGCCTTGCACCAATTCGACATCCGGGAAGCGATCAGAAAGGTAGGTCTGAATCAGCTCATGGGAGTTGGCAGGATGCAGAATGATCCGGGCGCCTGGGATGTGTTGCTCAATGAGTCGCAGCATGCCGGGGGTGATGGCGATGTCACCAATGTTGCCAAAGGCCCAGGAGGAACGTAGAAGAATGGTCGGATTTTGGGGCATGCTCAGTACCTTTTATGGGATGGATACAATTTCAAATCAGTTGTCTAAGCATAGCCAGTCGCATGAAAGGAGTCAATGCAAATTGCATAAATTTTGCATTGCAAAAATTATCGGTCGGCACTAGCAGGCGGGGCGGAAGTGGTGTCACCGACGATGAAATCCATCTCCATGAGCACGGTTTGTGGGGGTGCCTGGGGATTGCGAATGTGTCGGACAAGGTGTTCGACAGCGGCATGCGACATCTCCATGGCAGGCATTTGCAGTCGCGTATAGTGTTGTCGCATCGAGTCATATGAGCTGGCGCCGGTCACGGCATTGAGCAGGCTCATGTCCTCAGGAACCTTCAGGCCGCGTTCTTCAAGGACTTGGGCGATATCGTGACAGAAGCCTTCGCTTGAGATGATTGCAGTCGGTCGATTGGGCGAATTAAGCCATTGATCCACGGCCCATCGACAGGTTTCAGTCGCATCGGCATAATCTTTGATATCCGGGATGAGCATGTGATCAGACTCGTTAAGGCCAAGTGATATAAGTGTTTGCTGATAGGACGTGATCTTGTCCATGTTGTCAAAACGCTGATTGGCCAGGCAGAAAAAGCCAATTTGCCGATGTCCCAGTTCGTGGAGGTATTGCACGCATCGAGCAATACCCATGTGATAATTGCAATTGACAGACGAATATTGGCAAGGCATCCCCATGGGGAGTCGCAAAACCACTGTTGGCAAGCTTTTAGGAAGCATTTGCATCACACGCGGCTCAATGGCTCCTTTAAGGATCAAGCCATCAATATCCGACTGTGGGCCGAGCAAAGGCGACCGATCCGTCGTGCGATCAAGGTCCAGATAGTCGATACAAAGCTGGTGTCCGGCTTGATGGGTCGCTTCCCATGCTTCGATCATAAATTGCTGATGTAAATAAACTTTTATGGAATGATGGGGCGTATAGTCGCCAAGAAACGTGTGCAGTAGTCCAATTTTCAGACTCTTCTGCCGAGGCTTGGCGCCGGATCGCATCATTGCAGAGGGCTTGGGCCGGTAGCCAAGCTCGTTGGCTGTGTTGCGGACTTTTTCAATCGTCTGCTTACTGATCCCCTGGCCCCCAGCAAGGACACGGGAAACCGTCGAAATCGACACCTTTGCAGCATCGGCAATGGCGGACATAGTAGCTTGGTTACGCGTGTCGGCTTGGCTCATGATTGATTGATATTATGTCACAACACCCCAAAAGTCACAATTCACTCACAAAAAACAAAATATTTTGCATGGAAAATTGCAATGCAAAAAGTGCGTGGCTAAGATCAAGTGGAAAGATTGCCAAAATGCGACCTTTTAGGCACCATTTGGGCATCTTATATACAACAATTCACTATTGGGAGGTTGGCATGATCAATCAACATGACACGCTCCGGCTTGACTGCAAAAAATTCAATCGATCAATTCGCAATTCCGATGCATTTACGCTCATCGAATTGCTGGTGGTGATCTCCATCATCTCATTACTCATCGCCATCCTGCTCCCGGCATTGGGGGCAGCTCGCAAGAGTGCTCAGACACTTCAATGTGGAACCAATCAACGTCAGGTCTTCGTGGCGATGGTCGCCTACTCTCAAAATCACAACGACTGGATCGTCCCGACCTATATGCAAAATGGTGCATCCAACCGTCTCTGGTCCGTCGGACTGGCAATCGAAACGTTGAATATGCAGGCCGGCGACTTTTGGCCAACCGGTCAACGTCCGCCGGGTATCTTTTCCTGCCCATCGTCGGACTACTTGATGACCACCAGTCATTACAGTGACTGGGGACGCAGCACATGGATCAGTCGCATCTATCATCAAACCTATCTGTGGCAACAGGAACTGCGTCACTCCGACATTCCTCAGCCAGGCAAAATTCTGGCGACCACTGATTCACGGATGGTGACGCTAACATCAAACTCCAGTGGTGCTGATGCGATCAATGCGACGTTTAATATCTGGGGTCGTCACCGCGGATCACTTGCGCCAAGCGATCCTAAAAACGTTGTCAACATTTCATACTTTGATGGTCATGTCCGATCGCAGCAGATTGGCGAATTACAGTACGTCGATAAAACCGACTTCCCCTGGCAGCCTTGATCAGGTTCATTGTCTTGTCTGAATAGAAAGCCACCGATGTCAAAGCATCGCCATCCTGTTTCATTGATAACAGTTCTACTGCTGACGTTTACTGCATGTGCACAGTCGCCCCAACCTCTTGAGCAAGCGACACCTCAAGCCATGCATTTAGGTCAGTGGGTTGATCAACTCAAACCTGCGTTTGCTGATGATGTACAGCTTCAAGCAATGGTCGCTACCGCGCGTCAGATTCTCCATGAGCCGATCATTAAACGCGTTGATACCTATCAGCAGCTTTGTGATATTGACCCCGCCAGGCAACGCAAGCTCACGCATAGTCGGCCTGATGCGATCAAGCATCCGGTGATCCGAGAATACTTCGCGCGGGCGACATCCGATCAGGAGTCAGCCAATCTGATTGTCAGTGAACTGCCTTACCTTGCAGCATGCTATCGACTCACAGGTGATCAAGCCTTTGCTGATTACATCACCCGTCAACTCACCGAAGTCGCGACATGGATTCCCTTGCAGCGTCCGGGTTGGTCAATGCCTCATAGTGGTCGAACCCAGATGCCCGAAGGTGGCGATGGTGTCTGGCTGGCGACAGGTATCGGTATCCGTGCGGTGGTCTATACGCGTGAGCTTCTTGGCAAAGGTGTCTTGCCGGATAAACTCGAAAAATCCCTTGATTTACTGCTTAAAACGGAGATGAATCGAACCTTTGATGATTGGCAGGCGGCAAAGCCCTGGTATGTCCGCGATCAAAAATATCAATCCAATCAATGGGTGATCCCCAATGAAGGGTTGATGCTCGCAGCTTGTGCTTTAGGCAAAGACAAGTATCCCAGTCAATATGCATTGGCTCGTGAGAACCTGTTTAAGACCATGTCCACACTAGGCGATGAAGGTGCCAACTCCGAAGGCTTTACCTATGCGTTGGGCCTGACTTTACTGGGGGTCCAAAGCAGCGCAATGGCAATGGCGCAGGTCGGGGACTTTGAAGCAGTCAACAATCCGTTTTTGCAAAAATATGGCAAGTGGCTCATCTCGCATTACCAACCCGGCGAGTATCTGGTCAATGACTTTGATGGCTACGGCGCATGTCGCGGTATGTATGATCGCGGGATCAATGAAAAAATAGCGCAGCTTGCAGTACTCTCAGGAGACAAGGCTTTACTCTGGGCATTGGCCAAGCAACACAAACAATTGCCACACTCACTGTTTGGCATGCTCGCAACGGCAATGCTTAAAGAGACTGATTCACTGACCGATTTACCTACGCATTATCAGTGGGATATCGCCCGTGTGATGATCTGGCGAAGCAGTTGGGCGGATTCCGCAACAGGCTTGTGGGTTCGTGGTTCACATCCGGGGGACTTTCATGCTCACCATGATGCAGGACATGTGAACTTCATCGTCGGTGGTCAGGCAGCATTGATCGAAGCTGGCACATCAGGCTATCGCAATCCTCGGCTCAAAGATGACTATCAATCCGTACGCGGGCATAATGTCCTGCAAGTCGATGACCAATTACAAACGCAAAAAGGAACCGACATTCCCATCACCGTTTCACGTTTGACGAATCAAGGTGGTGAATTGTCCATCAATCCCGCAGCAGCATACCCGGACATCGCTTCATGGGATCGGCATGTTACGTGGGGTATTGATGAAATCACTGTCTCTGACCAAGTTGCAACTCAAGACAAGCAGCAACATGAATTAACCTTGCGATACTTACTTGGCAGCAATGAGCCGGTGACGATCACGCCGTTGGATTCGGCTGCGGATGGCTATGCATACCAAATCACAATTCGGGCTGGAAAACAAGTCTTTTCCGGTTGGCCAGGTAAGGGCAAAGATTATTGGATCATCCCTGACAAGGACGTTCTGCTCACGCCTGCAATGACGATTAAAGTCCAATCGCCCATGCCCATCACAGTTAAAGCGATTGAACATGTGAACCATACCATGCGATTCAGGTTCCAAGGCATGCCTTGTAAAGCACTGCTCATCCAATCGCAAGGCAAGGTTTCACAGATGGATCTCACCATGCACATGCAGGTGTCGCCCAATGATGGCAAGTAACAATTAAGGACAGACAGCTATGCGTCATTGATATTTTGAGCTGTTGGGAATGTTGAATTTATTGGAGATATGGGCGCCAGTTTTTTTAACACGAAGGCGCGAAGAGCACGAAGGTCACGAAGGACAAACAGTAAGGCAGCAATACATTTTAAAAATGTTTGAGCGCAAAGAAATGGATAGCAATATGAAAAACTTACACGTTCAATCCAAGTGGCATGACACAAATCATGCTGTTTCATCTTCGTGTCCTTCGTTCCTTCGTGTTAAAAATAAAATTCATCGACATGCTAAAAAACACTTAAAAACAAGTGCATTCACACTCATTGAATTATTGGTGGTAATCTCCATTATCTCGCTGTTGATTTCGATTCTTCTGCCGGCCTTGGCAGCAGCTCGCAAGAGTGCTCAGTCGGTTCAGTGTGCAGCCAATCAGCGACAGGTATTCGTGGCGATGACGGCATATAGTCAAAATCACAAGGATTGGATCGCGCCGATTGTCATGAAGGTGGATGGCAATAATCGTTTCTGGCCGGTCGGTCTTGGGATGGAAATACTCAATATGCAGGTCACGGAATTTTCAACCAACGGTGTCCGCCCGCCAGGTATCTTCTCCTGTCCGGGGACGCAGCATCTCATGGACGGGGGCGATAAGTCCGACTGGGGCCGAAGCAATTGGATCTGTCGCATTTATGATGGGGCAGGGACCGATGTGGAAATTCGCAATGCCGACATGATCAAGCCCGGCAAGTTGCTGGCGATAGCTGACTCGGATAATCGTGAGTTGACTTTCACCAATGCGCCGCCTGATGGTATCCCAAGTACATTTAATTTATGGGGACGTCACAAAGGCAGTCTCGCAGCAGACAATCCTAAAAACCTTATCAACGTGACGTATTTCGATGGGCATGTCGTGAACACCGCGATCAAAGAGTTGCCCATTGACTCCTCGACCAATGACCACAAACGGGCACCCTGGCAGCCTTGATTTTATTTTATGAGGCGACTGTCATTGCAACGTTATTTTCTGATACCTGTTTTAATTGGAATGCTGTTCATGTCCGGCTGTGCTGTCAATCCATCACAAAACAAGGCAAAAACGCAGGTCGAATCAGTCTTGGCTTCACCGCAGTATGTGTTAGGTGATGAGGGGCTATCCGTGTGCGTTGTGACGCAGATTGATCCATCAACTGATACATTTGCCCAATGGGGACAGCGATTTGATCGTACCGCAGTTGTGACCGATATCACATTTGCAGGCCACACGATGGTCAATCAACTGGGCTTGCCCGACGAGTTTGGCCAGTTAGGAGTTGGCGTCCTGGGCTTTGATGATGCTCGGCCTGGTGAGTCCTTTATCAAGCCCGGTGTTGCGGTATTTCGTAAACCCGACACGCATGCCTATCGGTCTTCTAATGTGTATGAAGTGGTTTCATTGATCGCTTCAAAGGTGACCGCAGGTGATAATCAACTGACTGTGCAGCAGACATCACCAATCGTGCGAGGCTATGGCTATCACATGGTCAAGACTTATCGCGTGGATGTGGAGCTTGGTCGTTTGGTGATTACCTATGAGCTAACCAACACTGGTAAACACCGTTTTGAGTTTGAACATTACAACCATAATTTTCTGACACTCGACAACCAACCGTTTGGCGAACGCTATCACATTACCTTGGGCAAGCCTGTTGCGAGTCTGCCGCACAGTTGGATGCATATGGCTGGTAATCGCCTGGTGATTGAAGGTGATCCCGGCGCGGTGGGCTTTGTGCAGGTCAATGAGTCGATGACTGCAATACAAGCAGATTTGCGGATCGAGTCGGCCAGTGGTCGATTAGGTGTCAGACTGACAGGGAGTCATCCTGCGTATCGCTTTGCTCATTTTTTTACAGCTAACAGTTATTCACCAGAACGTTTTACCCGTGTACAGCTTGAGCCTCAGGCGTCGGCAACATGGCAGGCGTGTTATGATTTTTATACGACTATGCCGTAGTCCAAGTCAGGATTTTTAAAATGGATTCACATCTTCTCCGATTCATGCCTTTGCTTTGTGTGTTGTTTGTTGTGACTGCTTGTGTTGATGCAGAGGTTTCACCGACATGGGAAACTTATGTCAAGCAAAAGCAGCAGGGCGTGGTGACCGACACGCCGGACTATTCATGGGCTGGATACGCTCGGGGCGAGAAGGCAATTCCCGTTGCAGTTGGCAAGCGATTTGATGTGGCGGACTTTGGTGCGATCCCCGATGACCTGCTTGATGACCGGGATGCGATTCAAAAAGCCATCGACGCTGCTGCCGAAAAGGGCGGCGGTGTCGTGACGTTTCATGCCGGTCGATATCTGGTGAATACGGATATGAATGACCGGGGCACGATTCGCATTGAGTCTTCCAATATCGTTCTCAAAGGCGCAGGTTCGCGCGAAGGCGGGACAATCATTCACCAGATTCAACCCTTTGGTAAAGGTGATCCGTATGACATGAGGCGTATGCATCTTGGGGATAATGTGCTTCTGATTCATTCACGTGATGAGGAAAAGCGGCTCTCGACTAAGCCGGTGTTCTGCAAGGTGACAGGTGATGCAGGGCGTGAGACGTATTCATTGACCGTCGATGCCGTGGATCAACTGGCAGTCGGCCAGCGTGTGTATTTGTATGCGATGAATCGCCAGGTGATCGACGAAGCGGTCAAGCCGTTTACGATTCATGAAGACTGGACGACGACGACTCAGAACAAAGCCTACATCGTGGAGATTCATCAGATTGCTGCATTGGATGGCAAGAAGGTGACGTTCGCTGAACCGATCCGTTATGACATCTTTGCCAAACACAATTGGGAACTGCGCGAGCATCAACCGATTGAAAATGTCGGCGTCGAAGACATCGCGTTTATGGGTAACCATTGGCATCCCTACAAGCATCACCGCAGTGGTATGGATGACAGTGCATGGGCGATGATCAAAATCAAAGGTGTTGCCAACAGCTATGTCAGACGATGCAGTTTTATCAATGTGTCGCAGAGTTTGTACATTTCGCTGTCGTCTTATGTGACCGCCATGAACATCACCCAGGCAGGGAATACCAGTCATCATTCGCCACGGGTTTCGTTTTATACCTATGGCGTTCTGGCGGGACTCATTGATGACCAGGCAGCATCAACTCATGGGCCATCGCTCAATGCAGGCACAGTCGGCACGGTCTTCTGGCGATGGAAAGGCAAGGACGGTTCAATCGACTCTCATGCCGGCCGACCCTTCACCAGTTTGTATGACTGCGTTGAGGCAACGTGTATCCATTCTTCGGGTGGGCGTCGCAGCTACCCGCAGCATCTGCGCCAGTTGATGCTTTGGAATGTGAAAATGGATGCTGATAAACCATTGCATTATGACTTCTGGATGCCTGAGAAAAACAACGTGTTCGTGATGCCCAATATCGTGGGGATGCATGGCTCGCCTGTGACATTCAATATGGATCATGTCGGCATGGTCGAGTCCAATGGCAAAGCGGTCTTACCTCAATCGTTGTATGAAGCGCAGTTGGCGTTACGACTTGGCAAGTTGCCTGCATGGGTCAGCGATGTGCAGCAAGAGCAAAAGCAGTTGGAGTCCCAACCGTTGGTGAAGTTTTATGATCGCAATGATCCCAACTCGCCGACATGGTTTTATCCCGAAACGTTCAATGTCAATGACATGCTCGGCTATCTCACCAAGCTGTCGCTGAAAATGTTCAACACCAAGCTCTATACCTATCGCATTACCGATGACAAAGCGACGCTGCATACCGATCAATCATTTGTCCGTCAGACATTGTACGCGCTGATGAATGCGATCTATCAACATCACAATACGGGGAACACCATCACTGCCCAACCGATGTCGATCAACGGAAAGCCGGGCATTGAATTTGTCATCACGTCCGGCCAACTGTCCAAGCCCGTTACGGATCTTCAAGCCGATGAGTTGGTCGTTGCTGCTCATGCAATGGCGAATCGAATTGGTGGCAAGATTCAACTCAAGCAGTCCGATTCACAGATTCAATTCGTGGTGCGTATTCCGCAACTTTCGGCGCAATAAAAAAGTCGCACAGGTGATGGTGCGACTTTTTTACATTGTACTGACACCATGCAAGAGAGTGTGTCGGTCAGGGCAGTGTGTGATTAAAATTCTTCGATCCAGAAGTCGAATCGGTTGTTGCCACCGGTGCCTGATCGGACCTGGTAGTCTGTGAAGTTGCCGTGTGACATGGCTACGTCATGGTAGTTGGTTGAGTAGTCTTCAATGCCAGCAACATAGCGTTCGCCGCCCAGTGCCTTGGCATGTCCATCGAGGAAAAGAGTCGGGCGGGTGTGTCGTTTCTTTCGGAAATGCCATGATGTGTGTTGTTTGTCACCGCGTCCGGCATCGCCCCCGTTGGCAGCATCTGAGTAGTTGGAATTCCATTTGTATTGGCTGCAGTATTGCAGTGGCAATCCGTTTGGGCGTGAATAGTAGTCAACGGGTAGTGACGCCGCAGCTGGGTTGCCGTTATAGAGTCGTGATTGATCACCGCCTGAATAGTAATGTAATCCAAGAGCACTTTGGTAACCATTTTGAGCAACGTAATCAGGCCCGCCGTGAATGTACAGACCGTAGGTTTGGTTGGTTCGCGGATGGGTGATGCCTGAACCGGGGCAGATCATTGCTGTGAGTAGTTTGTTGTTGCCGGAGAAATGTCCATCTTTATAGGTCTTGCCACGTTGTCCGCCTAAATAAGGGGCAAGTAACCATTCGTAGGTTCCACCTTGCCGTCCATTGATCTTGTTGGCGTCGATTTTAAATGGGAAGCTGCCGTTGTGGTCGGTGGTGTAGGCATAGAAGCCCACGCCTTGACTCTTGAGGTTGCTTAAGCACTTGATCATGACTGCGGTTTCACGTGCTTTACCCAGGGCAGGCAGGAGAATGGAGATGAGCAAAGCGACAATGCTGATCACCACCAGCAGTTCAATGAGTGTGAAAGCGAAATGGTCAGGTTTTGGGTTGTTGCGTTGCATCTGGATATTCTCCATGCGCCGATCGCCTTATAACAGTGTCGGCTTGAGCAGAGTCTGACTTTGACAAACATATACATATCGCAACCGATCAGATGGATCAGCTGCGTGGGACAGTAACGGATTCGCGTATGACAAGTTGGTGATCTAGTACCATTTTTTGAGGCTTCAAATTCGGGTTGTCGATATGTTGCTGCAGAATATCAATACCTGCGATAGCCATGTCATTTAAAGGTTCTGTGAGGACAGTCATCGGTGGGCGATAAAACTGTAAAGCAGGATTGGCATCCATCCCCACGAGCGACAGGTCTTCAGGGATGGCCATGTTCATGCCTTCCATGCACAGATAAGGAACTTCATAAGTCAGTTCACTGTTGGGCATGAAGATGGCTGTGATCTTATGTGATAGCAGTCGCTTGAGCGGTGCTAATGATGAACGGAAAAAATTGTAGGCAACGTGGTCTTCGTTGAATGTACCACCTTGAGATTCAATGTACTGTCGCATGCCTGTCTGGTATGCCTGTTGTTCCATGGAGGGTTTGGTGGCCATCATCCCAATGTGTCGGTGGCCTTGCTCCCAAAGGTGTTGGGCTACGATTTGCCCCCCTTGTTTATGGTTCGTACAGACCGTTGAAAATTCCTGAATTTCCGGTCGATTGAAGATCACCACTGGGATGGTTTGCGATAGCGCTCGAAGTACATCAAGCGTTTTGGGTTCCCATGCGATAGCCAATACAGCATCGAGATAGCGTTCCGTTATCGACTCGATATTGTGTGTGCCGAATGTTTCAATTGAGAATTTCTTTTCGGTCAGTGCTTTGTCGACACTGATATTAAGTGTGCTCACTTGCGTTCCCATGAAGTGTTCAGGGACGTAGTCCTGCACGACGCCGACGGTACGCTGACGAACCGCCATGCGTGGTCGGAAGCCTGATGCCCTTGCCGCTTCCCAAACACGCTGACGGGTTGCTTGGCCGATGCCTTCTCGCCCATTAAGCACACGGCTGATGGTGGTCGTGGAGACGCCAAGCTTCTGAGCCAGTTGGTAAATCGAGATGGGTTGCGATTGTGTCATAGGTTGAAATTCTCTTGCTGTACACAACATTTTAGTAGTCAGGTTAGCAGAGTCAATGTTTTAATGGGCAACAATTGCTCTTTGTGGTATTTTTAATCTTGTAAGTGTTTTAATTAATAGTAATAAGGGAAAATACAATATATTTTTAAACAGTCAGACTTGATAGGGCAACAGTTGCTCCTATGATATTATCACTTGAAATGGATACCCGAATTTCCCGTTGTAATCAGCATTATGGAGCAAAGAACATGTATTTACGAAACTGTTGTGTAAGCAAAAGGCGCACCCTGCAATTTGTTTTCGCAAGCATTTTGCTGGGGATGGGAATGTTGACTGCATCAACGCATGCTCAAGAACTCATCGCCCAAACCGCTGCGATGCATCGGCATGTCAAACACAGCCAAACGCTCCTCGTGCATCCCATGGATTCAACCGACGGCATGTACGGCGGGGCATGGAAGATGGCCAAGGTCGCTTTGCAATCCCAGGCAACACCAACTCCCAAGCTAGGTAGTTCGGTCGTCAAGATGTCCAGCCGGGCATGGAGTTCCGGTGCCAAAGGTGATGTTCATGTGGCAGGTAACCAACCCGGCGAACCGACACACCTGGGTGTCTGGGTTTATGTCGATGATGCTTCGAATGTCGCGAGCGTCGGTTACCAGATTTACGACGGCGAAGGCGAAGCCCTCATGTACAAGACCGAACTTGACGGGTTTGTCGGCGGGTGGAAGTTCATCGAAGCAGACTTGCTGGGAAGCAACATGCGACCGGCATGGAAGCAGAAAGACAAGAACGGCAAGTTCGACTATCCCGTCAAATCCATCAACATCATCTGGTTCACCAAAGCCGAAGGTCCAACGCAACTCATCACCGATGCCCTGGTGAGTCTGAGTAAACCTCAGGACGATAGCTCATTGTCGGCCATCACCACCATGCCTGTGACTTTTGAATTGGATCAGTCGGCAATGGGACAACTGGTTGTCACCAATCCGCAACCCACGTCTGTAAACGTGAAAGTCGATTGGGTGATTCAGGCTAATGGCGATTACCAGATTCCCACTTTGCCAGACAATCGCCACGGCTCAGATATTGCCAAGGGGTGTCCGAGTTGGACGCTGCTTGATGGTGAGCGTATTGGTGAAAATACACTCACGGATGACGCGCGGAATTCGCATGTCGAAACACCTTATGACAAAGCTGCCAAGTTCAAAGAAGCGTTTCAAGTCATCGACCTGGGGGAAAAACGCAACGTGACTCATGTTCGTTTTGTGAACTCCGACGCCAAGTGGATTTGGCATGTGAGTTTTTCGGGTTCAATGGATGGCAAGACATGGACCGACTTCCCGGACATGCAGCCGGTGGATATGTATCGCAAGTGGGGGAGCAAAGACGTGGCCATCCCCTCGCCACAGTCGTTGCGATACTTCCGCATTCGTCATCACAAAAAGGGTGAAGGTGTCCAGAAAATTGCCATGCCCGTCAGCGTCATGCTTTTTGATGGGACCGCAGATGAAACATGGCAGTTCCCCACAGTCGGCCAAACATTGGCAAGCGGCAGCACGGAACAATCCGTCCCCGCACGCGCCTTTGCGTCATTGGCATGTGATGCGAAAAAAGCCCTTAAATCAGGGTCTTATCGCTTCTTTGCCCGATTGATGCTTGACGGTAAAGTCAGCATGAACCAGCAACAATTCTTCGTCATGCCCAGCAAACTCACCGACGAGCAACTCGAACCGCGCATCGGCATCAACACCAACAATACAGCGTTTCTGGAATTGAATCGACGTATGGGTGTCAAGTGGGTACGCTTTGAAAATCTCAAATGGCGACTGATGTCCAAAGCGCCAAAGCAGGTCGTCTTCAAAGGACTCGCCCCTTGGAACGTCAACCATGATGAATACTTCGGCACCGCAAAATCATTGGGGATGAACGGCCTGGGTTATCTGTTCATGAGTCCGCGATATGCCAGCACGTGTCCACCGGAACTGAATTTCAAACACGATGCAGCCTACCCGCCCAAAGATCCCGAAGACTACTACTTCTATGTCAACCAGGTCGTCGCACGCTACGGCACGGTGAAACATTCGCCATCGGATCTTGTCAGTGAGGATAAGCAGTCGGCGATGAACCTGGTGCAAGCGTATGAAATCTGGAACGAACCAAACCTTAATGATCCAAGCTGGGGGCACTGGATTGGTACGTTGGATCAATACTATGAATTCATGCGTCCAGCCATTGATGCAGGTCACCGTGCTGACCCCAAAGCCCTGATGTTTAACGGCGGATATGCCGGGATCGAACTGGGACTCATCAACACCTTGGCGACATACACCTACAAAGACGGCACGCATCCCTGCGATCACCTTGATGGTTTGAGTGTCCATACCTACACCGGCGCGATTGCTCCTGAACTCTCAAAAGTGGATACCAATCTGCATCGTGGTTCCAATGCAGTCTCCGGCACGCCGCATCTTGAAAATCTCATGCGACTCGATGATTGGCGAAATGTGCACATGAAAGGCAAGCCGATTTGGATGACCGAAACAGGTTACGACACAGGTGGTAAACGCGCGGTCTCCATGCGGAATCATGCTGCTTATACCGTGCGTAACACACTGATGATGCTTGGCGCCGGGATTGAACAGGTGATGATTTATCGCGAAGCAGGAGATGGCAACAGTCTCTATGCCGCATCAGGTATGCTCACCAGTCAAGGCCAACCCCGTGCTGCATTTTTCACACTGGCAACACTCATCCGCCAGATCACCGGTTCAGGTGCGCTCTACAAACTCCACCATGACAATGAGGATATCTGGCTCTACGCATGGACCCGTGATGGCAAACCAACACTCGCAGCATGGTCGACTTCCGACAAGGGAACGTTGAACCTGAATCTGGGGCAAGCAACCATGACCGACGCGTTTGGATTTGAACAGTCCGTCTCTCAAACACATGACATCCAACTCCGGGGTCTGCCCATTTATCTCAGCGAGGTGCAGCATCCCGAGGTGTTACTCAAGGCTATCGAACAGAGCAAGCAATGGACTGCCCGGTGGACTGCTGACCGTCATGCTCAAGGCAAACTTCGCACGTATCTCTTTGACATGGGTGATGACAAGTTCGTTGAAAGCTTTGATCTTGGGATGACACGCCCGTACACGCCGGTGGGGTTTGATGCGTTGTATTCCTCAGGTAAGGGATATGGTTTTACCGACAAAGCCAAAAAGAATGGGGATATACGATGGATCAATAACAAAGCATCGCGCGATGGTGTGATGATGGAGGGCAACGCGCCTGCGTTTAAGTTCGACGCAGAGCCTGGCGTGTATCAGCTTCAATTGCGATGTTTACCCCGTGGTGGTGCCGATGCCAAGGTGGTGGTCGATGGTGGTCGCGAAGGTCCCATTGAATTGACCGTGAGCCGCAAAGAGCCCACCGCAAGTACGACGGTCACCGTGGGTAGCAAGCCCATCACCGTGCAGACACGCGATTGGGTGATGCTGAATTATGTGCATATGGTTGAGGTACAGGAATAAACAGGAACCCCCCGGGGACTTAAGTCCCACGGGCTTTAATGTGCATGTGGTTAGCAATGGCAAGACATCTGCGTCACCCGAATACGGTTCGAATATTGAAATAAAGCCCGTGGGGTTTTAACCCCCGGGGCCGTGTGACTATCATGCACACATGAACACCCAACACCTCAAAGGCAAGACCATCCTCATCACCGGCGCCAGTTCCGGGATTGGTAAAGCCACCGCCATCGCATGTGCCAAGGCAGGCATGCGCGTCGTGCTCTCGGCTCGTGGACTTGATGCACTGGAACAAACCGCTGCACAAATCAACATGGCCAAGGATGCCTTCGGAGACACTTCCGGGGGCGGGGATGCCATCATCATCCCCTGCGATGTCTGTGATGATGACAGTGTTCAAACACTCTTTGAACAAACCCTAGATGCGGTGGGGAAGATTGATGTTTTGTATGCCAACGCTGGTTACGGACTCTTTGCCAGCATTGAGGACACCGCCGACAAGCAGATTCGTGACATCTTTGAAACCAACTTCTATGGCACGGTGCGCTGTGTTAACCAGGCTTTGCCCATCATGCGAAAACAGGGCGGCGGACACATCATCATTTGTTCATCGGCTTGTTCGGAGATCAGTTTGCCAATGTATGGTTACTATGCAGCGACCAAGGCAGCACAGGACTCCATGGCAGGTGCGATGCGAGCCGAGCTTGCTGGTACTGAAATCCACGTCAGCACCGTCCATCCCATCGGCACGTACACCGACTTTTTTAATCAGGTCTCCAACAAAGCCGGCAAGGATGTCGGACTCAATACCCCCGATAGCTTGATGCAGACACCTGAACATGTTGCAAAATGTATTCTCAAAAATATCGCACGCAGCAAACCCAAACCTGAAGTCTGGCCCCATTGGTTCACACGATTGGGTGTTAGCCTGTGTACAGCGTTTCCGGGGTTAGGTGCAAAGGTCACCCGCAAGATGCATCAGCGCAAAAGTGGGTGAGTGTTTGCGAGTCATCTTTTTTAGCCATTTTCATTGTCAAATTTCGAACCCCAGTGGCTCTAGTTGTCCACAATCCTCATGCCGAGTAAGATGTTAGCGCTCTGATGACTGGTTTGTCCGGAGCATGATTTTGACTTGCAGACAGGAATGCGTCCCGCCATGCAGCAGTTACTTTCTATTACGCTCTTTGCAGGTTTTGGCATCCTTTTTGTCATTGGTGGCTTGGTGGGAGGCTGGTTTCTTCGCCCCAACATGCCCAACCGTGAGAAGAAGGCGATCTACGAATGTGGTGAACCCACCATTGGGACCAGTTGGGTCCAGTTTGACCTGCGTTTCTATATTGTTGCTTTGTTCTATCTGGTTTTTGATGTGGAAGTCGCGCTGACCTACCCGTGGGCTGCGGTCTTTCGTCAATACCCGATTCCTGCCTTGATTGTCGGACTGCCGTTTCTTGCGATTATCATCATCGGCTTTGCTTATGAATGGTACTCAGGCAGTCTGGACTGGGTGCGTTCCGCGGTCAATACCTCAATCCGTGGCACCGGACACGTGGACATGAAGTCCCTCGCACGTCGTGATCCTGAAGCGCTCGAAGATTCCGCTGCCAATCCCGCCAGTTTGGTCGATGCGTAACACCTGCGGACTGGGGCATGGATGTCCTTGAACGCACAGGTGAAAAATTGAGCTGTATTCTGTGTGGGACCGTCACGCGATGGAGCTGCTGCGGTGCCTGGGATTTTCACTTTCATCCAACATCAGGTCATATTCAACATGTCAAACCGATTCAAGACTGCATTACTGTTAGGTGCCCCAGGTTCCGGCAAAGGAACGCAGGGGAAAATTCTCGGTCGCATTCCCGGGTACTTTCACTGTGCCTGTGGCGACGTGTTCCGCAATCTCGACGTCCACAGTGAACTGGGTAAAATTTTCTACGAATACTCCTCACGTGGTGAACTGGTTCCTGACGATGTGACGGTCCGCATGTGGCATCAGTCAATCAAGAGCCGTACCGCGACCCACGAATACAAACCCAATAGTGACCTGCTGATTCTCGACGGCATTCCCCGCACGGTTGAGCAAGCTCAGATGATGGACGAATTGGTCGAAATCTATGCGGTGGTTCATCTGGTCTGTCAGGATGAAGAAGCGATGATCGACCGCCTTCGTCGTCGCGCGGTCAAAGAAAACCGCAAGGACGATGCAGACGAAAACGTCATCCGCAATCGCTGGAAAGTCTACGAAGCAGAAACCAAACCAGTTCTGGATCACTACCCCTCGGAAACCATCTACGAAGTCAATGCTGTGCAATCACCTGCACGCGTGCTGCATGATGTGTTGGAAGTGGTAACCCCGATCCAGGAAGGCCACTTCGCAAAGTTCATGGGTTAAGCCCCCCGGAAGTCTTGGGTTTTTTGACTTCATTTGACGTTTGAATTTGATCCATGGTTAAATGCCCCGGGGGTTAAAACCCCACGGGCTTTATTTCAATATTCGAGCTTTGTTGGTGATGTTGTCCGTCTTTTTCGGTTGGTGTCCGCATGCACATTAAAGCCCGCGGGGTTTTAACCCCCGGGGTTGCCTTATTGGATGTGTCCTGTGACGTATCTTGTTTCACATGTCCAAATACATCTGAACCAACTCGTCATAGCGGCCCATTTTTTCGAGCACATGATTGATCGCATCACGTACCGCGCCATGTCCGCCGGGGCGTGAGGTGACATATTTTGCATTTGCCTTAACCGGCTGCTCGGCATCGGCAACGGCCATGGGGTAAGCCACCTTCGTCATCGCAGGCAAGTCGATCAGGTCGTCCCCAAGATACGCGATGTGTTCCAATGCAATGCCATAGAGACGTGAGATTTCCCGGATACCTTGGCCTTTGTTACTACAGCCACAGACGACATGGGGGATGCCCAGTTCGCGCATGCGCATGGTCACATTGCGATTGGCACGTCCGGTGAGAATGCCCACTTCAATGCCCATCTTGCGGATAGCGACCACACCAAAGCCGTCGCGGACGTTGTAGCGTTTGGTTTCAATGCCCACGTCCGAGAGGATGATCCCGCCATCGGAGAACACGCCATCAACGTCGAAGACCAGCAGTTTGATATCAGGGAAGTTGTCTTGCATAAGAATCAATCAATGGCTGAACCACAGTGGTGCAGTGCCCGAAAAATGCCGTGGGTTTATTCTGGCTTTTAAACTCTGTGTCTCTGTGGTTAAACATTCGGGTCAGAATTAAAAATCACGATTCAATTACTTTCAATGCCACCAGGTCCTGCACGTCGATGAGTCCGACGGGTTTATTGTCGCTGTCGACCACGGGGATTTCGTCGATACGGGTTTCGCGGACCATTTGCACTGCATCACGTACTAACGCAGCATCCGTCAGATGCTTGGGGTTTTGGATCATCACATTTTCGACCAGTTGGTTCATCGCGTTGGCTGGATCTTTCATCACTAACCTGCGAAGGTCTCCGTCGGTGAAGATGCCTGCGAGCTTGCCATCGCCATCGGCAATGAGCATGGCGCCGGCGCGTCGCAATCCGGGGTTCACTTCACTGCTGGACATGCGATACGCTTGGGCGAGTGTGGTCCCAATGGGGATGAGCAGCATGGTCGATCCAACCTTAAAGCGCATCGCTTCGGTGACCGCCATGAGCTGTTTACCCAGTGACCCGCCGGGATGAAATTTGTGGAAGTCTTCAGCCCGGAAATTCTTGGCATGCGACACACACAATGCCAACGCATCACCCAGGGCAAGCATCGCCGTCGTCGAAGCAGTCGGCGCCAGATTGTGCGGGCAGGCTTCGGTGATCTTGCCAATCCATAACGTCACATCCGCCAGACGCGACAGGTGAGACTCAGCGTTACCGGTGATGGCGATCATCGGCACGTTATCCTGTTTGAGCAGGGCAGCCAGGGTGATGATTTCCTCGGTATTGCCACTATGTGACAGCAGCACGACCACATCACGCTGGCGGATTCGCCCCAGGTCTCCGTGCATGGCCTCAGCTGGATGCAGGAACTGACTGGGGGTGCCTGTGCTGGCAAGTGTTGCCGAAATTTTCTGGGCGATGAAGTTACATTTACCCATCCCGGTGACCACCACCGACCCGCCAGCCTGGCTGGAGGTATTGGCTGTAACCATATCAACAGCCTCAGTCAGTGAGGATGTGACAGGGATGTGGCTTACCGCAGAGGCTTCTGCTGCCAGGACATCCTTGGCTAAATCGAGAATCGACGCTTTATCCGGATTGCTCATGGGTGTACAGTATCGCTATTGTTTGAGATTTTGCCACCCCCGAAAGTTGCTTTCGGATTTTGTAACGAGCAGGTTAAATGGATCAACAGCCTTTGAACATCGCCCAATCCCTTGAAGACTACCGCGTCAAACTTGACTGTTACAGTGGTCCGTTGGACTTACTTCTGTATCTGGTCAAGCGTCATGAGATTGATATTTATGACCTGCCGATGAAGGAACTCACCGAGCAGTATCTCAAGCATCTGAAACTCATCGAACAGTTCAACGTCGACATGGCGGGTGAATTTCTGGTGATGGCTGCCACGCTCCTGGAAGTTAAAAGTCTCATGATCATGCCTGCCGGCGAAGAGGGCGAGCAAGGCGAAGGTTCCGACGACGAAGGTATCAGTGAAAGCGATCCACGGTATGGGTTGGTCCAGCAGTTGTTGGCATACAAAAAATTCAAAGACGCAGCGATGCAGTTGGATGACCGTCGCGAGGAATGGGAGAAGCGTTATGCAGCCATGCCCACGCGTCTGACCAAGGCCGACCGCAAGCAGCTTGAAGGTGACGATGCTGAGGATGCCAAGCCTGTTGAGATTGATCTGGAAGATGCCAACGTTTTGGATCTCTGCGAAGCGTTCGCCAGGATTCTCGAATCCATTGGTCGCAATACCGGTACGCACGATGTCACCTATGACGATACCCCCATCGCGCTGCATGCTGAAGACATCTACGACCGACTGCTTCGCGATGGCACGATGACTTTGCAGAAAATGTTTGAAGGTCGCAAATCCAAAAGTGAACTCATCGGCTTGTTCATGGCAACGCTCGAACTCGTCCGCGAACACCGCGTGCGTGTGATTCAGGATCAAGTCAATCACGAAATCACGCTCGAAGCCCGTCCCGAAGCAGATGCTCAGCAGGGGATGGATGATTCAGGCGAGCGAGATTGGAAAAATCCTCAGACCGGCGAAGTGGAATACGATTGGCCCAGTGAAGCGGATCGCAAACGTGCTGAACGTCGCGCCAAGCTCCGGGCGACTTTTGCCAAGAAAAAACTCGCAGCTGAAGAGGAAGACGCCCTTGCTGATGAGTTGGATATGGAAGAAGACGAGGACGATGAATCGGTCATCAGCGATGAGTCGGATGCCGATGTCGAAGGTGCTGATGAGGACTCAGATGTCGATGAGGACTTGGATGACGAAGACTTTGAGGATGACGAGGATGACGACGACGACGACGAAGATGAAGACGATATCGACGATGATGATGAGGTAGACGACGAAGATAAATGAGTCTTGCACGTCGCCGTGTTCAAGGCATTTTTGCCACAGATGCACACCGATAAACACAGATGTTTTGATTGCTGATAAGATGAATCAACGGAACATCATCGGATTCCGATTCATTAATGCAATCACGTTAATCAAGCCGTATTCAATCAATTCAATACGCCCGTTGAATCCGTGAACTTGGATAGTAGTTTTGCAGGATTTGTTCGGGTTGCAGTCCAGCGACAGCCATGCCCTGGGCGCCGAATTGGCACATGCCCACGCCGTGGCCGTAGCCGTGCCCGTTGGCGAATTGCACGGTGTTACCTGATACCTGCACATCCACATAACTGGAATACAGTCGCTGACTGGATGTGATTTTGCTCAGGGTTTTGGTGCCTGACGATGCGTAGTTGCATGCAAAGCGGAAGGACTCAGGGCCGAGTGTGTATTGCTTGTTGCGATTGTCGGTGATGACGAATTGAGCAGGGCGGTTGCCTGCGTTGCGATGGGTGATTTGGATGCTGGTGATCAAACCCAGTGATGCGATGCTTCTTTCTTTACTCCTGCCCCATGCTGCGATCCGAGCTGAGAGCATGGTGCGATCCCTATTAAACGGACCCCATCGGAATTTCTTGCTTTGGGCGCACCATGCAGTCCGCAGACCCCCACGCAGGGGCGGGATGTTTTCACCATTGGGGAACGCGATGGATGCATCCTGTGCTGCGCCACCGCAGGTACTTGAGTAGTATCCGGGGACGATTCGCCCGTCGTAGACCAGGACCATGCCGCGTGTCTGTGCGACGGCTTGTCGGGGTTTGTAGGCGGCGTTGGAACCGACATAAGCTTGCGATGCGGTACTTGCTTCAAGTTCAAAATGGCGCGACTGGTTGGCAAAGTGTTGAACAATCGCATACGACCGGGCAGCAATGGCTTGAGCGGTGAACGTGACTGGATGCCAACTGCTGTAAAGCTCTTTTTGCAACACACCCGGCAGGTAGGTTTCAATCGCCACATGATTCACCGCGTCCAGTGAAGTCGGCGTCGGATCCCACTTGGTGGGCAGACTGTGATGGATCATGATCATGTTGGGGTACATCGTGCCGTTGACAGTCACGTGACCGCCTGCGGTGATTTGCAACGCATCAAGCCCCCATGCCATGGCTTGCCCGTTGGCCGGAGAGATCGCATAGCCGTTGGCATGCCTGGTAATGGTCAAAGGTGATGCAAATTGTCTTGGGCTGGCACGGTCTATCTGTCCAGGGCCCGGGCCGATGGTAATGGCACCATGGGCAGAAATAATGATTCGATCTTTGCGCCTGACAACGCGGACACGCACAATCGGTTCCGTATCAAGATTGGCCAATGGCAGCTTCTGACGGGCAGGAATAGCAACACGTTCACCCCGCGATGTGCCCGGAATCCTCTGCTCCTGACAGCCTACAAAACTCATCAGCAAGGTCACGATCAACACCAGGCACGAACCGACGAACAGATTCACAGCCCGACGACTCCGCCGACTGGGGACTGACCAGCGCATCTTCAACGAAGGTGACTGCTGAGCACTTTTAAGATGCATAGGCGGGCGAAGCACCATCCCTGGCACACTCCAACTGATGAACCGGACAAGAGGTCAGTATAACTGATTCACAGGGATTCGTGATTAGGGATTAGTGATTAGAGAAAAGGGAATCAGAACAAGTCCGTTAATCCATGTGTTCTGAGATATCGTTCGCCTACTCCCTACTCTCTGCTATCATGCTCATATGTTCGAAGCAGGGATGCTCAAACGCTGGCGATTTCGTCCCAACGGTCAACAGACCGATTTGGCGGCACTTGGTTTATCACCTTTGGTGGACAAGCTGCTTGGCAATCGTGGCGTGATTGAATCGCAACAGGCTCGGGATTTTCTGGACCCGAAGATGACCCAGCTTCATGATCCGCAACTGCTACCCAATATTTCCAAGGCAGCTAGCCGGATGTCTAAAGCGGTGCGCGATAATCAGCCCATCGTCATCTACGGTGATTACGATGTGGACGGCATCACTGCCAGCAGTATTCTCTGGCACACGCTCCGACTTGCCGGTGCCCATGTTCGAACCTATGTCCCGCATCGCATTGAAGAAGGCTACGGCATCAACGCCGAGGCGATCACCGCCATGTGCGAAGCCGATCCGCTGATTATCAGTGTTGATTGTGGTATCACTGCCGTCGAGCCGGCTGCCATCGCCAAAGCCAAAGGTGTCGATCTGATCATCACCGATCATCACGAGATGGATGCCGAGAATCTGCCCGATGCCTATGCACTGGTGCATCCTCGTTTGCCCGGTAGTGAATATCCCTTTGGCGAACTCTGCGGCGCGGGCGTAGCCTTCAAACTGGCATGGCAATTTGCCCGTGTGCATAACGGCTCGGATCGTTTGCCCCAAGCCTATCGCCAACTGATGATCCAGCAAATGTCATTAGCAGCACTGGGAACCGTAGCAGACATTGTCCCCCTGGTGGATGAAAACCGAGTCCTCACCACGTTCGGACTTGGGCAGATCAAACACACGGATTTTATAGGCTTAAACGCACTGATTGATGCTGCGCGATTGCGGGATGAAAAAATCGACGCGTATCATGTCGGCTTTGTACTTGGCCCAAGACTCAATGCCTGCGGGCGGATGGGGCATGCCAAGGATGCAGTGCATTTACTCACCGAAGCCACCGAAGATGAAGCGGTGGACATCGCAGAATTTCTCACCGAGGAAAATGATAAACGACGCGCGACCGAAAAGAAGATCGTCGAAAAAGCAGCCGCTCAGGTGATCGACCGAGGCTATGATCGTGCGGACTGTCGCGCGATTGTCGTAGCTGACAATGATTGGCATCCGGGGGTCGTTGGTATCGTCGCGTCACGGATCGTCGAGCAATTTTCTCGCCCTGCAATCGTCCTGAATATCGAAGGTGATGAAGCGCACGGCTCAGCACGTAGTGTCGAAGGTGTCAGCATCCACGAAGCATTGCAACATTGCGAAGACCTGCTGGTGAGTTTCGGCGGGCATGCCATGGCAGCAGGACTCCGTGTGAAAGTCGACAAGCTCGATGCCTTCCGTGAAAAGCTCGTGGCATTTGTCAATGACAAACTTTCTGCTGATGATCTATGCAGTATTGTCGATATCGACACCGAATGTGAGTTGGAAGATTTAACCTTGCCACAGGTCAAACAGATTGAACGGATGGCACCGTTTGGCCCGCATAATCCCAAACCCGTGCTATGCGTACGTAATGTCCAATTGGATCGAGCACCCATGCTCATGGGGCAGACCGGTAAGCACATGCGCTTGACCATCCGCCAGGGGAGCCAGTATCAAAATGCCGTGGCCTTTGGTATGGCTGACTTGGCGCCGCAGCTTTACCCGGGAATGAAACTCGACATCGCCTTTGAACCCAAGACCAATCATTGGCAGGGACGCACCAGCGTGGACATGATGGTCAAGGATTTAAAAATAAGGGAGTAGGGATTCGTGATTAGACAATAGGCCCAACAGCATATGAGTAGAGCGATTCGACTCCGGGTTTTTTATTCTCTACTCCCTAATCACTATTCCCTGAAAGACACATGACCGATATCCATGCCGTGCAACAACTCTATGAACAGCAGCCTTATCCTGTCCCGCCCACGGACATGACGGACTTTGTGCAAGGCAAAATGTTCCCCGCTGGATCACCCAAAGATTTTTTCCATCTCTATTGGCCAGACAAATCGTTTGCCGAATCGCTGGACATCCTCATCGCGGGTTGTGGTACGGCACAGGCGACCGAATTTGCGATCAGCAATCCAAAGGCAACCATCACCGCGATCGACTTGAGCAATAAAAGCCTGGATCACACGCGGATGCTCCTGGCTAAGTACAACTGCACCAATGTCACGCTGCATCAAATGTCATTGGAACTCGCACCGACACTCAATCAGAAATTCGACTTGATCGTCAGCACCGGCGTATTGCATCACATGCCCGATCCTTCCGTCGGACTCTCTGCGCTGCGCGATTGTCTCAAACCCGATGGCAAGCTTTTTGCAATGGTCTATGCACAGTACGGACGCACGGGTGTCTACATGTTTCAGGAATACTGTCGGCTGCTGGGTATCACCTGGCAGCCCGGTGATTGTGAACAGTTACGCCAAGTCCTCAAGCATACACCTGCCGATCATCCCATCGTGCCCTTGGCCAAGCGGACACATGATTTACTATCCGATGCGGGGATGGCAGACTTGCTGCTCCACCCACAGGATCGTGCGTACACCGTGCCCCAGTTAATGGATTGGCTATCCGATTGCGGGATGGTCTTTGAGCGTTGGTTGATGCAGGCGCCATACCTGCCACAGTGTTGCCCCTTGGCACAGACACCGCATTTGGCCAAGCTGCAAACGTTACCGATAAATGAACAATATGCAGCCGTGGAGTTATTCAGGGGTAATATCCATATGCACACGTTCATCGCATCTGCTGGTGATAAACCGCAAACGCAAATCAGCTGGTCCACGGATCAGTGGCAGGAGCTTGTCCCCTTGCGCACGCGCGGGATGTCGGTACAAACCGAGCAGTTACCCCAAGGCGCCTTGGCTGCATTAAGTCAAAGTGGACACCTTTTTCCGGTTCCCGGGGTCTTGCTCAATGAACAGAATATCCCCATGTATCAAGGGATTGAGCAGGGCGTGACATTGGGTGAACTATCCAAAAAACACCCGCAAACCAAGGACTTTTTCAAAATGCTCTGGGACTTTGACCAGATACATTTCAGAAAGGCATAGTCGATGCCAAGTCGCTTTTTGAGTTTAATCATACTGCTGTTGTGTTCGGTCACAGCAAGTGCGCAGACCACGCTCACGTCCGGGAAGCTGGAGGTGACATTCACGCCCCAGCAAGGGATGACGCAGGTGCAACTTGACGGACGCACCGTCATGACCGGTTCGTCGACACATTTTGCAGGCTCATTATTTACGCTGCTTCGCAACACACCCACACGTGATTGGAATTGGCCTGATCGACGGGATACACCGCATTACGCTCCGTCGATTGGCCGTCTTGTGGATAAGGTTGGACACTGGAAAAAACCGAAGATCCGTGTGATTGAAAGCGCAGCGGGGCGCTATGCCGTGGAACATCGTTTTGAACAGGGATTGAATGTTACTTTCGACCACGAGCTTGATGGGCCGGATATCACGCTCACAATTCGCATCGACAATCAAAGCCAGGATACCTTTCAGCTTGATGATTGGTTGCTGTATTTTCTCAAACCCCAGGGGCCAGCAAAGATCACTCATTCCATGGGCAGCTACTATCCAGCAGGTGATAACTACAGTCCGGTGACCACTGTCAGTGATCGTCACTGGGGCCTTGGGATCAACTGGATCAAGCATGATCTTCGCCCGATTGAAATTCTGCTTAATCATCGCTCAAGTTATTCGGATTATCAATTGGAATGCTGGTTGAAAAATTCACCCATCCCCGCAGGTTCGACGCGAAGTTACACAATGGTCTTCCGTGTCGACAGGACGCCTGGTGATTGGAAGCATCTACTTGAGCCATACCAAAAATGGTTTTCCAATTACTTTGGTCCTGCGCAATACAGTACGGACTTTCGCGTCAAAGCAGGTGTCTTTTGCGCCAGTGTCGAAAATGTCAGTCCAAGTAATCCACTTGGTTTTTATGGGCAATTGGATCGTCAGGGATGGTTGCCGTTTTTGAAAAAACGTGTGGGGCATCTGCGTCAATACAATACCGGGCAAGTCATTATCTGGGCTGCGACGGGGATCAGTCCACGTGGGGTGAACTATCGGCCGGACTTTGATGTATTGCCACAGAATATGACGGATGGGATGGATCAACTGGCTCCGTTTTTTGCAGCACTTGGGCAAAAGCGATTCGGATTCTTTGCCCGTCCCAATACCATTGCCTATCAAAAAACAGTGATCGAAGATGATGATGTAAGTTTCAATCCACTGGATATCAAGCATGTGCGTATGGCTGATCGTCGCTATGAACATCTTAAGGAGATCGGTGCGACTGCATTCTACATGGACACCTATGGCGCGGACTGGGGCTGTTTTCCCGATAGTGCCAAAGCCAGTGTGTATTACCTTAAACATCTGCGTGAAAAGATGGGGCCGGACATACTCTTGGCAACAGAGTTCGGCTTTGATGCAATGAGTGTGTACGCATCGATCTGGCCAATCATGCAGGACAAGGATGGACATCGACCCTATGGTGAGTTTGCGCGTTGGCTGGTGCCTGGGAGCGTGAGTTTCTGTCGCGTGATGAATGTCAAAGGTGCACAGCGTGCATGGGAGCAGGGGGGCGTTCCCATGGTCAACGACTTTATGGTCAATGCAGAGTTGATGCAGTTGCAGAGTCGGTATGTCAATCCTGATGGTTCGAGTAAGGTTCGAACCGATTGTCAGTCGCCTAAGCGTAATGTTGCGGTCGAGCCTGTGTTGATTTCGCCTTCTGCTCAAACAAAAACAGGACCTGACAAAAAGCCAAGTCCTGTTGAGAGTTTATTTCGTTAATGTATTTAGTGATTCACTGACTCATAGTCGATTTTAAACTGACTTACGAGTGCTTGAAGCTGCTCGGCCTTGGCAGAGAGTTGGCCGGAGGCCTGGGCTGCCTGTGAAGCGCCTTCACTGCTTTGACGGGTGAAGTTGCTGATGCTTTCAATGTTATTGGCAACCTGCGTGCTGGCGGTGGATTGTTCTTCGGCTGCTGCTGCAATGGACTGAATCATCTTGACAGCAGACTGCGAGGAACTGACGATCTTTCGCAGACTTTCGCCTGCTTCGGATGCACGTTCCACACCGGTACTCACCTGGTCGGTTCCCTTACCCATGCGTTCGACGGCGTCTTTGGTTTCAGTTTGGATAGCTGTAATCGACTGGGCGATTTCATCGGTTGCTTTGGTCGTACGGTCAGCAAGTTTGCGGACTTCATCAGCCACAACAGCAAAGCCGCGACCATGTTCACCAGCCCGAGCCGCTTCGATGGCAGCATTCAATGCCAAAAGGTTGGTTTGGTCAGCAATGTCATTAATCACCGCGATGATCTGACCGATCTGTTCGCCGCGTTTACCCAACTCTTCAACAGAAGCAGCAGTGTCTGTGACAGTCTGTTTAATGGACTGCATTTCCGTGACGGTGTCATTGACAATCATGCCACCTTGCTCAGCGGATTTTGCATCTTCTTCTGCATGATTGGCGACATCAATACTTTTGCGAGCCACTTCCACGATGGACGCATTCATTTCTTCAATGGCGCTGGAAATTTGGTGTACCTGCGAGGACTGTTGCGAGAGTCCATTGGCCATCTCGTCGGAGACCGCTGCAATTTCAGTCGCAGCAGAGGCCACTTCACCCGCAGACTTTGCGACCTGTGCAATGGTGTCATGGATTTTCTGAGCGAAGGTATTAAAACCCATAGCCAGTTTGCCAAGTTCGTCATTGGACTTGGAGTCGATGCGACGTGTCAGGTCTCCTTCGCCTTGAGCGATGTCTTCCATGGTGTCAGATATCTGACGAATCGGGCCGACGATTGAACGACGAATGAGCAGCAGTGTAAAAGGTGTGACAATAAAGATTGAGTATGCTAGTACAACACCCGCAGCAATGATGGCAAAATGCATTAGAGCTTGCTTCATATCGCCTGCAATGGCTTGTTTTTTCTTTTGTACATCGTCAATGTAAATACCCACACCGATGAACATGTCAAGGCCTTCACCAACTGGTGCAATATAAGATAGTTTTTCGGACGTTTCGGTTTCGCCTGGTTTAGCAAAGTAGTAGCTGTAGAATCCGCCACCTTTTTTAGCCGTGGCGATCATGTCTTGCATAATGTAGGTTTTCTTGGAGTCTTGCAAATCCCAGTAATTTTTACCATGGCGATCAGGATTGGGTGGCATGGCAACACATAAGCCGTCATAGCCATAAACGAAAAGGTATCCCGTTTTCTTCTGCTCCTCAGGGGTCGTATGAAAAAAAGTATTCTTAAGTGAATCACGAATGACTTTTATTTTTTCGTCCTGAGTCTGAGCATTGGCCAGTGCTTCTTGCATTTGACCTTTTGTGGCTTCGGTAAGAGCCAAGAGTTTGGCTTTGTGACTTTCAACCATACTGATTTCAAGGGACTGCAGGCTGATGGTTTCCAGACGTTGAATTAGGAGTAATCCAGATACTGCAACGACAACAGTCAGCCCAGACAGGATAGCGACTAATGTCCATATTTTATGACTGATCGATTGGCTCTTAAACATATTTAATGAAATCATCTGAAGGCTCCAGCGGGGTTAATCAGACAAGATATGCATTATGATTGAATATCCTGCTTGAGACGTTTATGTAAAGGCGTTTTGCACTTTGCGACACATCATTCGTTATGACATATAAATGTGTCTAATTCTTGATTTAATACTTCTTGATTATCGTCGTTTTATAAATTCAGGTTAACTGACGGTGTACTACATATGCGTGTATTTTTCAATGGACAATCCTTTATGCGTTCTATGAATCTATTGGCAAGGGACTTATTACTCAGCTTTGGTTTTGAATTGCTTGACCAATAACTGGAGTTGTTCAGCCTTGGATGAGAGTTGCCCGCAGGCCTGTGCAGCTTGCATCGCCCCTTGACTGGACTGCTGAGTGACATTGCTGATGGCTTCAATGTTGGATGCTACCTGCGTGCTGGCAGAGGATTGTTGTTCCACCGCAGCAGCGATTGATTGAATGCGATCGGCTACAGTATGTGCGGATTCAACAATTTGTCTGAGACTTTCACCCGCATGTGATGCATTTTCGACACCCACGCCTACTTGCTCGGTCCCCTTACTCATTCGGTCGACAGCCTGCTTGGTCTCTGCCTGAATGGACTTGATTGACTGGGCGACCTCATCGGTTGCTTTGGTCGTACGATCCGCGAGTTTTCGGACTTCGTCGGCGACAACAGCAAAGCCGCGACCATGTTCACCGGCTCTGGCTGCTTCGATGGCAGCATTTAATGCCAGCAGGTTAGTCTGGTCGGCAATGTCATTGATCACATCGATGATCTGACCGATTTGGTCAGCACGCTTGCCTAACGATTCCACAGAATCAGCGGATTCGGTGACCGTCTGCTTGATGGACTGCATGCCTTCAACAGTCTGTCGAACAATATTCCCACCTTCTTCAGCAACATGACCGCTTTGAGTCGCCTGAACCGATGCTTCTTCGCTCTTACGGACCACTTCGACGATCGATGCGTTCATTTCTTCAATCGCACTTGAGATCTGATGGATTTGGGAAGACTGTTGTTTGAGCCCGTCAGCCATTTCATCGGATACTGCAGCAATCTCGGTCGATGCAGATGCGACTTCCGTGGCAGAACCGGCGACTTGCACGATGGTGTTGTTAATCTTCTGGGCAAAGGTGTTAAAGCTGCTGGCGAGTTGGCCAACTTCGTCTTTGGATATATACCCAATGCGATAGGTCAGATCGCCTTCTCCCTCAGCGATATCGGCCATGGCATGTGCCACCTGGCGGATCGGGCCGACAATGAATTTGTTGATGATGATCAGCGCGAAAGGGATCACAATGAACAGGAGATAGGCACCAATGACTGCGGCTCCCATCAGCAATAACTTGTTCATCGACGCTGTAAACTGGTCGTGAACCAATTGGCTTTGGACTTGAATGTCATCAATGTAAATACCTGTCCCCAGATACCAGTCCGTTCCTGCAATCGGAGCAACATAGGAGAGCTTGGGAGATGTTTTGTCCTGCCCTGGTTTTTTGAAAACATAGTTAACAAATCCGCCACCGTCATTAACAACTTTGGTGAATTCCTTAAATAGATAGACACCGTTTTCGTCTTTAAATTCCCAATAGTTCTTGTTTTCTTTTGCAGGATTACCCGGAAAGACAATGCAGTTGCCTTTGAGGTCATATACAAAGAAATAGCCGCTTTTGGTTTGTTCGTCTTTTGTAGTGTGATACAGTCCGCTGTTGAGCATTTCACGGACGATATCTGTTTTCTGCTGTTGCGTTGATGCTTTGGACATCATCAATACCAACTGGTCGTTTTCAGCTTCCACGAGTGATTTTAGTTTTGATTGATGGTTGTTGAGCATCGTGTCTTCGACGGCTTGAAGACCGATGGCTTGTGTTTGCTGGGCGATATAGTGACCCATTGAAATTGTCACGAGAGAGAGTCCACATAATACAAGGACCAATAACCCAATTTTCCGACCGATAGATTGGTTTTTAAGAAGCTGAAAGTGCATGGCGGGGACCTTTCCAGTTTTTAGTGCAAATAGCGAATTGCTATGGCACGTTTTTAATTAACGAATGTTTATGTTCGTTAGCAAGTACTATTGCCCTAAATAGATGTTTTTATCGTTTTATTGCTTTGATAGAGATGTATTGGTTGTACCAATTTTGCTCCAAATGTGTCCATTGCATCAAATATCAAATAATGATCTATCCGGCTTGTTAAAAGATATCGGAATGTTTTTATCACCAAATTATAGGGTGAAGTACTTATTTGTAATTAATGTGGAATTAGCAGTCTCATATTGCCGATCTTAGTTAATAGGACTTACTTATACAGGAGACAATGATGAGTGCAGGTGAACCCGCTGATTTACGTCATCCCAATCATGTATTAGATGAATTGGGTTTTCGTTATGATCCAAACAATCTATTTCAGCAAACAGCTAACGCGCTGCTTGAGGCTGCGGAAATATTGGACCTTCCGCATCATCTGCGATTGATACTTGCTCAACCCAAGATTGAAATCATGTTTCATTTTCCCGTGAAGATGGATGATGGGAAATATAGACTGTTCAAAGGCTATCGCGTTCAGCACAATAATATTCTCGGACCTTATAAAGGTGGGATGCGGTATCACGCCGATGTATCACTTGACGATATCAAATCCCTTTCAGTCCTCATGACACTCAAGTGCTCATTGGCCCATCTTCCTCTTGGTGGGGCCAAGGGGGGTGTACAAGTCGACCCGCGGAGTCTCTCCACGACAGAATTACGACATCTCACCCGGCGTTTCACGGCTGCATTGGATGGCAACATCGGCACCGATCATGACATCCCCGCGCCGGACATGGGGACCAACGCTCAAGTCATGGCATGGATGGCTGATACCTACATGAACTTCAATGCCAATCTCGGCAGGCATCAGGCCCGCGCGATTGTTACCGGCAAACCCATCGAGTTTGGCGGATCACATGGCCGTGAAAAAGCCACCGGCCAGGGTTTGGTTTATACCCTTGAGCGTTGTCTGCCGGATGTGGGGATCGCCTTGAACAACATGACCTACAGCCTCATCGGTTTTGGTAATGTCGGATCGTGGGGCGCTCGACTCCTTGCTGAGCGTGGCAGTACGCTTGTCACGGTGATGGATCATACCGGCGCGATTATTGATCCTGCGGGGATTGATGCCGAGGACCTTGCAACCTATGTTGCCGAACATGGGGGTGTGGCCGGTTATCCCAAGGCTGAGGCGATTGATGAAAAGACGTTCTATCAAACCAAGGTTGATGTGTTCATTCCCGCAGCGTTGGAGCAGATGGTTCACGAACACAATGCGTCATGGCTTAACTGTCGGGTGTTGGCTGAAGCTGCCAACGCGCCTTGCACGCCTGCTGCCGAACGGCAATTGCTTGAACGTGGCGTATTGATATTGCCTGCGATTCTCTGCAATGCCGGTGGTGTGACGGTCAGTTACTTTGAATGGAAGCAGAACCGCCAGGCCGAGACATGGGACTTGGAGACGGTTGACACGATGCTTAAAAAGCATGTCTATTCTGCTGCTGAAAAAAGCATCAAAGCCGCCAAGCGGTTTAACGTGGACCTGCGAAAAGGTGCTTATATTGCAGCCTTGGAAAACATTGGCAAGGTGTATGCGTTGCGTGGTATTTTCCCATAAACCTCATGCGTCATTCATTGGTCTTGGATACGATGCTGTATCGCAGATCACTTAGGTCATCACCATCTTGACCGGTGATGGGCAGTGATAGTTGCCATTGCCAATTGTGGTGACTGCTTCGGCAGACCAGCGCGTTCCAACCTTTTTGAAGTTGAATTGTTGTTGTTGGTGCTTTACGCAGTCGACCTTCGTAGACTGTTTTGCCATTGACCCAGATATTCAAAAACATGTAACCCGCAAACATCCGCGTCTTGGGTTGGATCATGCAGGTCCGATCTTTGTCACTGTAAATCCATCGCGCGAGGTATCCGGCTTCCCAGTTACCGGCATGGGTCACTGCTGCAAAATCGACACTGTCAGGATCGTCCTTGCCAGTGAAATTGACACTGGGGCTATAGGGTTTCCATGTGAGTGTTTTGCCTTTGCCCATGTCGATGGGCTTTGTGAAATCGCCGCCAGATTCAATCACATCATCAATGGGCGTATGTGCCTTGTCGGCCATGAAGACATAGCCGGGCTGTTTCCACAGGCGTTGGACGAAGCTGTATCCGACAAGCCATGGGGCTGGGATGTACAAGTCGGTTGATTGCGTTTGACCATTGACATTTGCGTTGAGCGTGAGTTTGTTTTGCCACTGGTTTGCGTTGCCCGTGAGTGTGAATGTGCCTGTAGCTGTGGTGAGTTGATTCGGTGAGACCTGCCAGCCTTGTGGGGTGTTGACTGTGACTGATGGTTGGGTTTGCGTGTCGAGCCAGTGGTAGGTGATGGCGTATGAGAGTTTGTCTGAGATGTCGTTGGCTTGAAGCTGTTTGATTTCCCATGAGAAGGGGGCAGTGTGACGGCTGGCCATATGCTTGTTGTATTCGTCGAGTCTATTTTTCCTTAGCCAGTCAACTGCGGCAGTTTCACCGAGTCCGTCAAGCATGCCCATGGCAATGCCGATGTGTCCGGCTGTGGTGGGATGCACAAAGTCAGCCGTCACATGATAGTCAGGGCGGAGTCGACGGCCTTGCATTTGAATGTCCCAAACTGTTTGTGAAGTTGGCAGCAGTCTCGCGTTGTTGTTCTTAGCCAACAGAGCGATCTGGTCATTGAGTTTACTGATGAGTTGGTTTTTAGGAGACTGCGGATCTTCGGTGCAAGGAGTGATGCCTGCAAGTGCCAGGACGCCTGGCGAGACGCGGACTTTGAGCGCATCAATGAGCTTCTGATAACGAGCCGTCCATTTGTCGATACTTTCGGGGGTGTCATCCACATACGGTGCAAGCACATCATTCATCCCCAGCATGATGACCAACACGTCCGCAGGCTGAGCGAGCACTTTGTGGACATCATTGGTTTTGATATCAAGCACCACGGACTTCTCACGGCTGTTCTTTTCAACGCCTGCCCAACTGCCGACCGAATGACCACTGCCACCGAGTGAAATGATTTGCGGTGTTGCGTTGGGGTAGGTTGCGCGGACTGCTGCTTCAAACTGATGAGCGTAGCCGGTTTTCACGTTGCGACTCTGGCCGGTGATGCTGTCCCCGACGAAGATGACACGCGCGTTTCCTTGTTTAAGTGGCGGTGTGTCAGCTGCAAATACATTGAGGCAGAGACAGACGCAGAGGCTCATTGCCAGAGACAATATCGTGCGGTATTTCATGGTCGGACTTCCATTGTTAGACAGATTGATTCATCAAATGGTGCAGGTATGCGGCGGTTTAATATTTCGCCAATGCCAGAGTTTGGTGCGAAGTATAAATCCGGCTACAGGATAAGCATCTTCGACAGTTGGCGAAAGTATCTCTCAGACTGATATCAATGATAAAGTTGGTGTTGGCGGATATAGTCCTGCACGTTTTGGGATAGCAGGTTGGTGTCGATGGGTTTGCCGGATGCCAGTTGCTTTCGCAGGTCCGTGGAACTGATGTCCACACGGTCGACGTTGATGACGCGGGGTAACCAGATGTCGCGGTCAAAATGGTTGGGCAGAGTGATGGGTATCTGGCCGTCACGGTGCATGATGACCGGCACGGCGAGTTGTTCGATGACTTGCCAATCGCGCCAACGGTCAAAGGCTGCCAACTGGTCAGCCCCGATGAGCAGTCGCAAGGTGACTTGATCACCCCATAATTTTTTGAGTTGGCGTAAGGTGTCCACGGTGTAGCTTGGCCCGTCACGTTTGAGTTCGATATCCAACACGTGACAGTGTTTGGAGTCTTGCAACGCGAGCTTGAGCATGGCAAGGCGATGGTGCGCAGGTGTCTGCGAGGACTTGAGAGGTTGCTGTGCAGTAGGGATAAAAACCAAATGGTTCGCAGCAATCGCGTCGCGTGCCTGTTGAGGCAGGAGAATGTGCGCACGATGTGGTGGGTCGAAACTGCCACCAAAAATCAGCACGGTTTGGCCGGGCTTGGGAGTCAGTTCATCGCCCATTGACCGATCTTCCCTTCGACAAAGTATGCAAGTGACTGGCTGGCGATTTTGGCACGTTTACCCATCATCAACATCGCGGGCAATCGCCATGGGCCGGTGAGTAAGACACGGGCGACACCTTTGCCAGAGGTTTGACCGTCTTCGCTGATGCAGTAAACGGACCATGTGGGCAGTGTTTGATGAGCTTCATCACTGATGCTGCGGACGACGGTGAGTTTGATGCCAAGTTCCATCGCGGTCACGGCGGCGGCATGACTTTCCATATCCACAGCCACGGCTTGGGTGTCGGAGGCCAGTTGTGATTTTTCAGTTGGTGTACTGACAAGTCGCCCGACACTAATGAGCGTGTCTGGCATTTGGCCATCAAGCATGACGACCTGCCTTGCATCATTGATCACGGTTGCAGGGCAGAGGACCGAACCGATATGCAGCGTACTGACAAGTCCGCCGGCAAAACCTGCATAAAGGATGCGACCGTTGGGGCAGAGTTGGGCGGCTTCACGGACGGCCTGGGCTGCGCGATCCGGCCCCATGCCAGTGACCTGAGCGATAACATCCAGGCCTGCGACTTGTCCTTGCCAACTCAAGGGCGATTGCTGCTGAAGATGCAACTGCTTGGCCAATGGCAACATCTCCACGACAGTCGCAGTGAGCAGAATCAGCGGTGATGGGGCGGTGTGTTCAATCATGTGTTGCAGTATCTTAACGCAAGGTTCTCACCACAGAGTCACAGAGACACAGAGAAAGAATATGAGTCAGATTTTCCTGTCTTGTGAACTCTGTGTTTCTGTGACTCTGTGGTTCATCCAAAGATGATTGATGAATTCAACCAATCACCACATTTTGTGGCTTGCCATCCTTAAACGCTTTGAGGTTTTTAAACGCCGTGTCCAGCAGGCGGGTTCGAGCTTCGCGGGTGTCCCATGCGATGTGTGGGGTGATCACGCAATTCGGGGCGGTCAGTAATGGATCGCTTGCTTGAGGTGGTTCGGCATCCAAAACGTCCAGTCCAGCGCCTGCGATGATGCCGTTGGCTAATGCGTCGGCTAATGCCTGTGCATCGACAAGTGGACCGCGGCCAGTATTCAGGACGAATGCTGTTTTCTTCATCGTGACAAGGCTCGCAGCGTTGACGAGATGTTTGGTGTCATCGGTCAATGGACAGTGCAGGCTCAACACGTCTGACTGAGCGAAGGCTTCGGCGACGGAGACTTGCGTGATGGGCAGGCCACCGGTGCGGTCGGGCGTGAGTGTCGAACGATTGGCAGCGATGATGTTCATCCCCATGGCATGAGCGATGCGAGCAAATGCCAGACCGATCTGCCCAAAGCCGATGAGTCCGAGCGTCTTGCCATGCAGTTCAGTCAGTGGGGCGACGGTGAAGCAGAAGTCATCGCAGTTGACCCATTGGCCATCATGCACCGCGCGGTCATGGGCACCGACGCGACTGGCCAGTTCGAGCATCAAACCGGTGGCAAGTTGAGCGACGGAATGTGTCGAGTAGGCCGGGACATTGGTGACGGTCACGCCATGAGCTTTGGCAGCAGCGGTGTCCACCACGTTGTACCCAGTTGCCAGCACGCCGATGTATTTGAGCTTGGGCAGTTGGGCGATGGCGTCAGCGGTGATGACCGTTTTATTGGTTAGCAGCGCATCTGCCTCAAGACTCCGTGAGACCAGATCGGTTGCTGATGTCCGGTCGTGATTGATAAAGGTGCCAAGGCTCTGGAACTGTTCCCAGCTCAAATCGCCGGGGTTGGCAGTAAAGCCGTCAAGACAGACAGTGGTGCTCATGATGATTCGATCCTTGATGAGAGTGCAGCAGTATGGGGCTCCTTTATGCGGGTTGATGCAGTGACTGTCAAATTCGACATGTTGAGCATGGGAGATCACAGCGAGCCAATCAGGCGAGAGTCATCGGCGAATCATCGCTTTGCGGTGGTACGACATCCTCAAAGCAGCTATCATGACGCTATGGCCATTTATCTGGACGAACAGGAACTGACCCTTGACGCGACGTCGATCAAGGATGTAATTCAGGCTGCAAACACTCAGGCGATCAGCCTGGGGCGGATTGTGGTGGAAATCAGTGTCGATGGGCAGGTGATCCCCGCTGATGACCTTGCTGCCCGACAGGATGATCCATTGCCTGAAGGTAAGGATATTAAACTCGTTAGTTCGCGTCCCAGTGAGTTGGCCATCGACACGTTGAATCAATGTACGTTGGCGTTGGATGAAGCCCGGAAGATTACCGCCGAGTCCGCCCAATTGCTTCAGCAGGATAATGTCAACGGCGCGATCGAAGAGATTGCCAAGTCCGTGAACATTTGGCAGCAGGTTCAGTCGGTCGTCAGTCAGTCCACACAACTGACCGGCATTGATCTGAATACCCGCCAACTGGACGGCGAGCCGATCAACGATATCATCCAGCAACATGTTGGCCATCTCACTGATTTGCGAGACCTCTTACAGTCACGTGACACGCTGGGGTTGGCAGACGTTTTGACTTACGAATGGCCAGGTGTGCTCGATCGCTGGCAACAGCTGATCTGCGAAATGATCACCTGGATTGAACAGGAAGATAAGACCGATGAGTGATACCGCCCAAGCGCCCAAGACCGGACCTAATCTTGATCACCCGACACTGCCACTGCTCAAAAAGCAGTTTCCCGCTGTCAAGTTTCTGGCCACTGAATTCCGTGGCTTGACGACTGTGGTGCTGCCCAAGGAGAGTCTGCTTGAAGTGGCCACGTTCCTGCGTGACAACGAATCCTGCCAGTACAAGTTCCTTTCAGACGTGGCAGGTGTGGACTATCTCAACTATCCAGCCAAGACCGTCGCAGCAATGGGTCGCTTTGCAGTGATCTACAATCTGGTGAGTCGCCAAAAAGACCTGCGACTGTTCCTGAAGGTCATGCTCGATCCGAGTCTGGATACCAGTGGCATCGAAGCGGACCCGGCCTTGCACGTCCCAACCGTTACCGGCATCTGGCCCGGCGCCGAGTGGCCTGAACGCGAAGTCTTCGACATGCTCGGGATCCGTTTTGACGGGCACCCCGACCTGCGACGTATTTTGACTTGGGAAGATTTCCCAGCACATCCGCTGCGCAAAGACTACCCCGTCACCGGTCGCGGCGAACGTGAAACATACAAAGTCGTCGGACGTGACGATATTTAAACATATTGAATTGATGTCCATTACGGTAAGATCAATTATTCAGCACAACACTTTGAAAAGGGGAATATCATGGCTGATGGTGACGCAAGCAAAAAGATTGCAGCAGGGATTCTGGGGATTCTCATTGGAGCATTAGGAATACACAAGTTCATTCTTGGATACACCAAAGAAGGTGTGATCATGCTTCTGGTGACGGTTCTAACCTTGGGGTTTGGTGGTTTTGTCATGGGGCTTATCGGTTTGATCGAAGGTATCCTGTATCTCACCAAGTCCGATGAGGAATTCGTTTCCACCTATGTCACAGGTCGCAAGGGTTGGTTCTGAGTTTTACTGATTCGAACACAATCTCATCCAAATCAAGAAAGCCTGCGTCTCTTTGCGATGCAGGTTTTTTTTTATTGTCACGGCGATGGGTTTAAAACCCTCGCCTTCAGGCGAAACCTTTAGGTTTTACAATTTTTGTCCATTTGAGGTTTGGAATACGTTTTGG
>MDTD01069584.1_pt1 | contig 86679 bp, 83 predicted proteins | sample 811221 | NCBI WGS metagenome assembly MDTD01 (sample SAMN05326646, study PRJNA326480) | marine metagenome | isolation source: seawater | place: Pacific Ocean: South West | collected 2011
GGAAGCTCGTAAAGCTGAGATGCAAGAGCGTTTAGCCGCACGCGTTGAGTCTGGTGAAATTACCCAGGCGGAAGCAGATGAGATTCGCGAGAAAATGACCGAACGCAGAGCCAAGCTCGAGCAACGTAAAGCCCAGAAACCTTAGGACGACAAGCGCTAATAGACAGCCAAATCGCTTAAGTCCCGGAATCGATCGATTCCGGGACTTAACGTTTTAAGCAGCTCTTACCGAGCGCGAGTTGTTGTCGCCGGGCCTTCGGAGTGTTGGTCTGCGACTACCACCCAGCTCCCCATTGGTACCAAATCAACTGACGATAAATACAGTGTCGCCGGCTTGTCGGCCGTACCGACCTCCATACGAAAGAGCAGTCGTCGGGCTATGCGCGCAAGCAGCGTCTGTCGTTTCATGGCAACCGGCTCGTCGCTTTGCGTCGAGTTGCGTGGAAAGGCGGGAGCTAGAAACTCCAACATGCACATAGCTTAGCAAACGTTTAGTAGGTGTCAAGACCTTTGTTTGCTCTCCCGTCCCACTCTCTCCATCTAGCCTCGAGGTATGAAAAACGACTTGAGTTCCGCTACCCATGTTGCAGGGCACGCTGTCGTTGGAGAAATGCTGGGCTTTGAATGTTTAGGCGCAACAATTCGTTGGACGGACCAGCATCTAGGAGTGTGTCGTTGGCCAGCCATGCCATCACCTGTTTTTGAACAACTTCAGGACCAGCGTTACAGCCCTACCGACAATGAATTTGAGGGGATCAAGGATTGGGTGATCCGCCGCACTAAGACCTACTTGGGGGGTGCTGTCGCTGAAGATCACTTCACTGGCGACTTCGACATGGCATGGCTGACATCGGACCTAAACATGATCAGCGTCGTGACTCGGAACGTGTTTGGCCTTGAAGGTCCATCCTTCGACGAGGAAATGACTAGCGAAATTTACTATGACGTTGACCTCGGTTTAGAAATGGAAGACCTGCAGCGTGTCGTAAGTCGAGCCCGAGAGTTGTGGGAATCGGAGGTGCGCGAAATGGTCGTCGAAAGCCAACAGTGGGTTCGTGACGTAGCCGAACTTTTAAACAGAGAGAAGGCGCTCAGTGGCGATGCAGTACGTTCCCTGCGGGTTCGCTCTTAGAAAAAACGGGCGAGTGAAATCGTTTTAAGATCTCACTATGACTGGATCTTCTAACCAACAACTCCTCGAATTACCAGAAGTTGAGACCTGGGGTCTTACCGGTAAAACCGTATTCATCACCGGTGCGGCATCTGGGATCGGTGCGGCCACAGCACGTTTAGCTGCATCTGATGGCGCGACCGTATTGGTGTGCGACCTAGATGAAACAAACGGCCGAGGTGTAGCTGAGGAAATCGGAGGCACCTTTGTTGCATTGGATGTCACGTCGTCGGTTTCGTGGAAATCCGCAATTGAGCACGTACAGCAACTTGACATCGCGATTCTCAACGCGGGCGTTGAATTTAGAGATCCGGTTGATTTCCAACGCACACCCGACGATCCAGGCACCTGGGATCTTGATCTCTACGAACGAGCGAGGGGTGTCAACGTGGATGGCGTCGCTCTTGGACTACATGCTCTAGTTCCTATTTTTGATCGTTCGGGTGGCGGCTCCATAACCGTCACAGCGAGCCTTGCGGGGCTTATCCCCTGGTCACCCGATCCCATTTACAGCATGACTAAATGGGCTGCGGTGGGTCTTGTCCGCGCCGCTACAACTCCTTTGCGCCGTAAAAACATCATGATCAACGCCGTATGCCCAGGTGGTGTAGCGACCCCGATGACCAGGGTGTTTGATGGCTCTGTTCCGCCAGGTATGGCAGACCCTCTTCACATAGCGACCGCTCATTTAGGGATCGCCACCTCCGGATATTCAGGTCGAGTGATTAAGGCCGTCGCCGGATTCCCCCATGCTGCGCATCAGTTTGCAGAAGTAAGCAACACTTTTTGAGCCTTAGTGGGCCCCAAAACAGGCTTGTAGGCCAACAAGTACGCTGAAGCTATGGACCTTGAAATGGACGATGTTGCCGTGCACGCCGCGATTACCGACACGATCCTTAGCTATGCCGAACATGTCGATGCCGGAGATGCCGAACAGTGGGCTCAATTGTTTTGCGTAGACGCGGTTTTTGATGAAGGTCGGGCAATCCAAGGGCGAGCAAACATCGAGGCTTTGTTGCCTAATTTGCTCAAGCTTTTCTCAGCAACAGCACATTATGTAAGCAATATTCGTATCAACAGAACTGGTCCTGGTAGCGCATCGGGCATTTCCTATGTCTACGCGTGGCACCGCAAACTCGATGGCACGGATTTTGAATTCTGGGGTCGGTACCTCGATGTCTTCTCGTTCGAAGATGGTGCGTGGCGGTTCGCCTCCAGAAAGGTTGAGCAGTTTGGTGCTCGCGGCTTGAACATTAAGGTTGATCAAGTGCCTCGTCGCAGTCACGAACGTACTTAGGCTTAGCTGCAATCAGCTAGCGCCTCGAAGCGGTCTCTAATCTGCTTGATCAACGCAAAGACCCAGAGCTGGCCGTCGAGAGTAGCCGGCTAGATTCGAATGCCTCTGGGGTGCTGTTTAGTGGCCATTTCGCTATTGCTGCGTTTCCGGGGAGTAGACCTGATGGGCGCCGAATTGATTCTTATTTACCGGGGAACCAGTTTCGGCGAAGTGTGCGACTCCCCTCACAACCGAATCTAGATAGGCGCTAATTGTCTGAATGACGTTGGTGTTGTAAGCCTCGAGTTTCACGGGATCGGCATCAGATCTGACGTAAGAAGTCACTTCAATGCCGAAATCGCATGTGCTCTGGGAGCTGGGAAGGATTCTCCAATTGGCGATCGCAATTTTCCCCGATGGAGGCCCAACGATCAGGTCGTATCCGCTGCCCTCAATCCATTCGAGCACGTCTCGTTGGTAATGAACCCCGCTGTAGTAGTGCACATGGTCGCGACCTGAAGGGCCAGGCCAACGTTCCACTGGGTTCGACTTGCAGAACGGGTGTACGTTGGCCAAATTCCCGGGTTCCTGGAGAATGGCCCATACATCAGAGGCACTTGCGGCGACTCGCGAGGTTGCGTGTATCGGCAATGTAGGACTCAAACCGCGGACGGTAAATGACTCATTTGGGTCCTGCATAGAGCTTCTTCTCTCCTCGCGTTGGTGATCGACCTCAGGCTTCATCACTAATCCGGGGCGGTTCGATCCAAGGCTGTGCTATTTCCATCCATTCTGCGGCCAGTGCGCCAGTAGTTTCGACGGTGGATTCCCTTAGAGGTAGGCGTCGTGTCAGAACTTTGCAGAACTCATAGGCAGTGGCAACCACTACCTCTTCCGCGTCGCTCGGACCCCAAGTCCACGCCTCGCCGTTTGGACTAACGAGTTCAAGACGAACTGGTTTATCAGGCATCGACATACCGCGATTTATGTAGCTGAATTCTCTGGTGACGTAACCCATGTGCGCTATATGTCGCAGTCGGTCAGTTCGGGGATACGGAATCTCAAATGTGTCAGCCAAGTCGTGGGAATGAGTCCAGGTTTCCAAAAGTCGACTGGTCGCTAATGACCTCGCCCCAATGTCTGGACCAAGCCAGGTAATTCGAGCTTTGGGCTGAGTCTTTCGCAGGGCATCGACCATCGAAGCTCGAACCTCTAAAAACCAGCTCCACAATTCGTTACCTGCTTTGGAGTTCACTTCTGAACTGACTAGCTCATGGATGGACACCTCACTAGTTGCTAGCCGGGCGCGGACCTTGGCGAACGTTGCGGGATTACTGACCGCTAGATCGCAGATCCAGTCCGTGGCGCCTAAATGAAGAATGGTTTCGTAGCTGTCCCATCCTTCGGCGACGGTAGGAGCTCGCCATTGTTGTTCGGCGAAACCCTCTACGACTCCGGCAAGAGCCTCTGTTTCGGCTTCAATGTCTGCGCAAATTTGTTCCACAAACAGATGCTACTGCTCTTTTGTTTTTTGACAGGCGGCGATCAATCTTCAGGATTTTCTAGCTTGCCGCAAAGCATAAAACGCTATGGCGGCGGCGCTTCCTACGTTGAGTGAATCAGAAGTTCCTGACATAGGGATTTGAAGTCGCCTTGTGGCCAAACCAAGAGCACTCTCGCTGAGACCAGATCCCTCAGCGCCCAGCATGACGGCAACTCTGTCAGTACTTACATAGCTCAATGTTGCCAAGTCTGTTGCACCTTCATCTGGCGTCATAGCTAATACCTCGATTCCCGAGTCACGCATTGATACGAGACCTTCCCCTAATTCGTTGAATCGGGCATAGGGAAGGGAGAAGCCTTCCCCCATTGATACACGGCAACATCGACGCGAGAGGGGGTCGATGGAATCAGGACTCAGAAGCAGCGCGTCGATATCTAGGCCTGCTGCACATCGAATGATTGTTCCAAGGTTCGTTGGGTTATTCACGCCTTCCACAACAACAAAGGACTTATGCGATGGTTCGTTCAACAATGCTTGAGGTGTAGGGAGTTGTTTCCGGTAAAAGCAACCCAGAGCACCTCGATACGAGTGATACCCCGCTATGTGTTGCAGCACTGAATCACTCGCAGCGAATACGTCGACGTCGTCAAACTGAGCAGGTAGCGGCTGCGTTCGCTTCGCGTCGACGAGCGCCGACTGCAATCTGTACCCCGCTGTTATAGCTCGCCTAATGACCAAATCTCCTTCGGCAATGAAGATTCCCGCAAGGTCTCCATCCGGTCCTTCTCGACGTAGGCGCAGAGATTTGTCCCGTAGGCCTTGAAACACATCGATACGTGGGTCAGTGGGGTCATGAACCGCTATCAACACATTGCCATTGTCATAGAGCCGGGCGTATTCGGCAAGACGGGGCCCCATGCCTTCGCCGCAAGGATGACACAAGCAAAAGATGAGGTACAGACCGCTAGCTGAAGCTGAGCACCTTCAATATTGTGATTACTAAACGTTCGTTCAGGATATAATTAGAGTGACAAGAAAACAAAGACCGCCGTAAAAGAGGCCACGGTATGAAAAGTTACAGAGTCCAATATGACACCAGGACCGAAGAAGAAATTGAGAATTGGGTCTACGAAGGCCCCCCTTTGTTCGGGACACAATCGAAGCCCGGGGGCATCTTTACTCGAATAATTCGGATCCTGTTCAGGGCGAAATCGCACCGCAACTATCCCGACGGTGGATTCCGACAAAGACAAAAATCAGCCGCCTAAAGCAGCTCTAATCCCCGGAAGTAAATTGGCCCTCGAGGTGCAACTCTACGGGGCCGTTTCACCGGCCGCTAAAGTCCAGCTATGACTGTGACACTGGTGACCGGCGCAAACTCTGGTCTCGGCCGAGCAACCGCTCTGCTATTGGCCCAAAAAGGGCACAAAGTATATGCGGGTATGCGAAACGTCGAGAAGGGCGCGAAACTTCTCGAACTGGCTGAGAGTTACGACCTTTCCGCTATTGAAATCGACGTGGCTGACAACGATTCAGTTCTTAGCTGCGCAGAACAAATCGAGGCCAACGGTGACACTGTTGACGTACTGGTGAACAACGCTGGCATTGCGCTCAACTCAGTCACTGAAGACATCGATATCGATAAGGCGAAAGAAGTTATGGAGGTCAACGTCTGGGGGCCTGTCAGATGCGTGAAGGCATTCGTTCCAGGCATGAGAGAACAGGGCTCAGGGCATATCTTTCAGGTCTCATCGATAGCGGGCTTGATTGGCCACATTGGTCAAACAGTTTACGTGGGGTCGAAGTTCGCTCTGGAAGGCATGAGTGAGGCTCTAGCTCAAGAGCTCATTAGTTTCGGAATCCGAGTGCACATCGTGGAGCCGGGTGTCACCCGCACCGCTATTTTGCCCAAAAACGAGGGGAATCCTGTCCCCACTGCCTATCAGGATCACTACGACAGAATGTTCCAGTTTTATACCGCCGGTATCGAAGCAGCGGTGCAAGCCGAATCATTTGCAGAAACTATTTACGGGGCCCTAACCAGCGACGAATACCAGTTGCGTTACGTGTGTGGCTGGGGCGGAAAAGAAATTGGTGACCGTCATAAAACAATGAGCGACGAAGAGTTTGTTGAGATGGGGTCACTGGTGTCATCCTCGGAAGAGTACGGTCTTGCGTTCTTCGACCTTTTCGGCCTGCGTATCTGAGAATAAAAGGTGTTGCCACGGCGTTACTCCAGCAGGCTTACTTAGGCCCGAAGGATTTACCCCTTCCCTACCGTTGCGCGACAAATCATCAGCCCGCGACTAGCACTTTGACTTGCAGAACTCTCCGGGTTGAGAAGCCCGTATCGCTATGGCGTGCGGCCGCACAAACCCAGTAGACGATCCAAAGCAGAAGCGTCTTCCGAAACTTGGACCTCCGGACCGAATCCTCCACCTGCTCGCCTGTCGTCAGTTATGAAGCCCTGGAAGAACTCGGTCGATGCTTCGACAAGATCGTCTGGTGGGTTGAACTCCTGACCGGTTGAGCGAGCTAGGTCCCAGCAATGAACCAAATTGTCACCAGAGAGCATTTGAAGCGCAACTCCAGCTGGCATGTCGCCAAACACAAGGCTGACGGTTTCACCTAGGTCTCCAACGCCGCTTACAGCAGTTTCTAATTGAGCGGAAGCGTCTTGGTATGTCACATGATGATCGTCACCAAGGACGTCACCAAATTGCTGGGGCATCGACCCAAGCAGCTCGTCTCCACGCGCCTTATCTCCGCTCATCCCAGCGGCAAACAAAAATCTTCCAAATGTGAAGTGTCCGATTAAGTCCCTGACACGAAAATCACTGCAAGGCGTTTCGTTGTCCAACTGGTTTGTGTCGGTGCCTTCCACAAGAGGGGTCAGCAGGTTCGTTACCTGCACAAGCTGTTCTTTCGGGTCCATAACCTCTTCTCCAATGCCCCGCTCCCCCTCGGGAATCTCCCGCTGTCGTGCTGAGAACGTCGGCTCGCCAAAAGTACCACCCATATAACTTCGGGACGACAGTGCCCCAGCTGGGGTCTAATAGGTCGACTTTGTTGCGCTAACCCTCGTTAGATCCGCAACTTTCAGCCGCGATTTCAGACTCTACGAACCAGCCATGCTTCTTCGGCTGGCCATTGCTTCGCCCATTCCATTGTGACGAACCCGTAGTGATCATTCGAAGAACCAGCCGGTGGGTACAGCTCTACAAGGTCTTCTATTTCGAATCCATTGGCTCGCAAGAGGTTGATCCGATCGCCATGGGAAAGATGAAACTCAACACCTGGGTCGTCATCCCATTCCATTCGGTGCATATCACGCAGAGGTCGCCTGAGGGAGGTTGTGGCGGGACCGTCGCCCTCTGACACTGAGAGCATCAATTGCGTAGAGTTGCCAAGAAAGACGAGCCGCCCACCAGAACGCAGAACCCTCGCAGCTTCTGGTATCCACCGATAAGGATCACACCAGATAGCTGCTCCGTACTCTGATATTGCAAAATCGAAGGAATTGTCGGCGAACGGCAGTTGTTCCGCATTTGCGTGAACTAATGGAAAGTGCAGACCAAAAAGGTTTTGGAGTTGACGAGCACTGGAAAGCTGACCAAGTGAATTATCCACTCCTATAGGGCTTCCTCTGAGGCGACTGAGCCAAGCAGATACGTATCCGGTTCCACAGCCGAGTTCAATCACTCTGCCCCCGGCAAAAGAGGCCAAGAGTTGTGCCTCGGATTCAGGAATCTGATGGATACCCCAGCAAGGTTCAGTCTTGCTCCAGGCAAGTTCTCCTCTAGCAAGCCAGTCGGGGGCCCACGTATCCCACATAGTCCGGTTTCTCTCTACATAATTCACCGGTTCGTTATCTGGCATGCACATGCAGCGTAGATCAGTTTTGAGACTTTCTAACTTGATTGCGGCCCTCTAAGTTGCCAAACCGGGAGCTAGCCGCAGACCGTCGAAAGCTTCGACAATGCATTACTTGGCCTTCAAGGGTTCGCGCTCATTTGGGGGCTAGGAATTCTGATTTCAGGAGAGCAGCACCTTAGAGGCGGCCAGCGCTGCAATTCGTTCTTTGGTGTAGCCCAGCACCGAACTAAGGACAGATTCGTTGTCTGCCCCCATCCCAGCAACTCGCCCGTTGGTTCCAATGTCGACTCCCCTCGCGTTGCGCGCCGGGATTTTCAAGTTCGTGTTCGTATCTGCGAGAAGTTCACGGTGCCTGGCCCAATCTGACGATGCAAGGTCATCTATCGAAACCATTTGGGCTGCGGTGAACGGTGACCTGCTTTCAAGGACTGATAAGAAACCCTCGAAATCTTCGAAACTTGCAGCCCACTCCGTCAATATGCCGATTATTTCGTCCTTATGTAAGTCCCGTGCAGTGGGGTCGGCAAAGCGCTGGTCCTCGATTAATTCAGGTCGACCCATTGCTACGGCTAAGTCCGGAAACCAAGCTACGGGACTGCCGGCTATTCCCCACAACTCACCATTGGGCAACTCCAGGATTGGTGATTCGTGACAAAAGCCGCCGTTTGTAGGCTCCCATCCACCAGCTAGTTCGGTCGACACCCACTCTTGCATATAGACCAATGATTCGATCATGCAGACGTCAAGGTGGCCGCCAGTGCCTCTTCGTTCGGCTTGAACCAACATCGCGTTAATTGAAGTCGCCGCCGACAACGCTGTTACTGAATCGCCCAGCACCAAAGACGGCTGGCGCGCCGGTCGATCATTTTTCCGCTCGTCATACTCAATGAGCCCTGATTCCAAATGCCCAATGGGTGCATATGCTCTCCGGTTTGCCCAGGGCCCAGTCTGACCGAACCCCGTGATGCTGCAATAGACGAGCCTGGGATTTTTTTTGCTCAAGGTCTCGTAATCCAAACCATATTTCGCCATCACGCCTGGCCGAAAATTTTCGACGATTACATCACATTTGGTCGCTAGTTCAGCCACAAGTTGTGGCGTCTCATCGTGTGACAAGTCGAACGAACAGAAGAGTTTGCCAGCGTTCTGCTGCGCAAAGTAGGGGGTTATTTCGTTCTCTAGTAGCGGAGGAAAGGTTCTACTCAGATCACCTTCGGGAGGTTCAACCTTGATCACCTCGGCTCCTTGGTCAGCGAGTATGCGTGTAGCTAATGGCCCAGCTACTACGCGCGTGAAGTCCAACACTCGAATACCTGCAAGCGGTCCCATACAGAAAATCAGCCTCTTTGTCTTGGCCCGACTTAGGCCAGTGACCGCAGACTAGGCATGCCAGTTCAAGTTGCGACGAGTAAATAGCGCACAGAGCGAAGTTTCGGCGCACGCACGCGCCTCGAAGCTTCGGTAGCACATCATCGAGCACCCCTAATCCCCGAAAAGACTGATACCCCCCATTCACCGTCTTTCTTATGGAGTATGTAGAAGCTGTCGATCGATTCGATCACCGATCCATCTTGGCGATGCCGGGTGCCTTCTATCGTCAGGTGCGCACGGGTTTCTTCTAGGTGAACGATCCGAGTTTCGGTCTTGGGGTGGTCGAACCCAGTGGCTTCGCGCATCCTTTCGGGATCGAATGGGTACCGTTCGCGAATCTGTGCCTCATTTTCAGAGACATATACCACCGGCAAATGCACCAACTCTTGCAGGTCATCGCGAGTACCACTCACGAAAGCTGCGTTGTACCGACCCATAAAGGCATCTATCTCTACTTCTAGTTGTTCTCGGCGCTCATCACTCATACTCATAGAGGGAAACTTAATATGTCATCGCTCCCAGGTTTTATTGGTGGCCTTAAGGCCAGTCATTAGAGCAGCGAAAGGCTCGCCTACTAGCAAGCGCTTACGTTCCAGCCACCAAGGACAATGTCGACCCCCGGCGCTGTAGCACCACCCTCGGCGCTTGAAAACCTGAGCTGCGACTACCTAAAACCTGTCCCTGGGTCTATGTAGCTGTCTTCGCCAGCAGCCCAGCTTCATAACTTTTCACAACCGCAACTTCTGAAATCACAGGCTCCGGCGCTAACGCAAAGAGCGCCTATGACTCCGAATCAATGTCTTTCGATTCACTAATAGGGTCAGACTCTGATTCTTCATCGCTTTCAGCAATGGGGCGCATGGCCTCCGCAATGCCGGTCACTGCGCCCAACACCCCACTGAACTCTGTAGGAACAACAATCTTTGTGGCGCGTCCATCGGCAATCTGAGTTAAAGCTTCAATGTAGCGAACAGCTAGAACATCGCTTGTTGGGTCTCCGTCATGGATGGCCTGAAAGACTCGACGAGTTGCTTCAGCCTCTCCAGCGGCAACAGTTTGCAGCCGATAGCTTTCCGCTTCGGCAACAGTTCGTAACGCTTGTGCTTCACCTTCAGCTGCCAGAATCGCACTTTGTCTCTGGCCTTCTGCTTCAAGAATTTGGGCTTGTTTATCGCCTTCGGCTCGGGTGATTTCTGACTCTCGGAAGCCTTCAGCTTCGGTAACTGTTGCTCGCCTCGTGCGTTCAGCCTTCATCTGTTCGTGCATAGCGGCCATGACATCTGGGGGTGGATCGATCCGCTGAATCTCAACTCGAACTACACGAACTCCCCATTTGTCCGTTGCCTCATCAAGTATTTCTCGCAGGGCCGCGTTTATACGGTCACGAGAAGTCAAGGCTCCGTCGAGTTGCAGGTCTCCGACAAGGTTTCGCAAGTTGGTCTGGGCCAGCTTCGTAATTGCAAGGACGAAGTTGGCGATGTTGTAGACGAGGCGCTGAGGGTCGGTAGGTTCGTAAAACACCACAGCATCTACTGAAACAACAACATTGTCGGAGGTGATTACTTCCTGGGGCGGAACATCAACGACTTGCTCTCGCATGTCGACCCGTTTGATGGTGTCGATGAAAGGAATAATGATCTGAAGCCCTGATTCTTTGGTCTCTTTGTACCTGCCGAGGCGTTCAACAATTCCGCGTTCATAGGGCCGAACTATCTTCACGCCAGCGATCAGAAACAGGAAGACCACTATTCCCACAACGGCCAAAAGTACGTACGTAAACACTATTGTGAACCTTTCTCGGGAGCCTTACGAACAACCACTCGGGTGCCTCGTATTTCGGTGATCTCGACAGTGGAGCCAGCATCGATCGCTCCAAAGTCGGAGATCGCTCTCCATTCTTCGCCACCGACTTTGACCAGACCCGATGTTCCTGGGTCTCCGGAAATACCTTCTATCGTCCGACCGTAAGCTCCAATTAATCGGTCATGCCCAGCGCCCGGTGGCGACTTCATAGCAGCCATGGAGACTCTACTCCTTCGCCAAAAGACCGAAAACAATGCTCCCCCAAGGCCCACGAACACAATCCAGCCAACTATCAGGGGCGCTCCAAGAAAGGCCAAGATCATGGCGACCACCGCGCTGAGGCCAAACGGGATCAGAATAAACGTTCCTGCAACGAACATCTCACCGGTGATAAGCGCGGCGGCGATTACTAACCAGATCCAGCGCCAAGTCTCAGGGTTTACGTCCATTTTGTCCTCTGCTTATATCGAAGTCTATGCGCACTTCTTCTTCCTAGACAGTCAGACCGGCGTGAGTCTCGAACAATGGGCGTTAGCTAGTCCTCGTTTTCTTTATCCCGAATTTCTCGATAGTGCGCTAGAGCATTTCGGTATTGCTCGACCTCAACGGCGCCTGAGATTAAGAATCGGTTATCGATAACAACCGCGGGCACACCATTAATGCCGCTGCTTAAGGCTTCGTTGTACTCAGCGAAAACCTGCGCTTTGAAGTCTTGTTCACGTGTTGCTAGTACCTCTTCGAATAGCTCTGTCTCGATGTCTGTTTCGTGGGCAACTTGCGTCAGTACGTCGGTATTTGACACGTCACGATTTTCCACGAAGTAGGCCCGCAAAAGGTTTTTGTGATATCGATCCCAGGTTTCTTGACCAAACGTGGCAGCCGCTTTACCTGCGATAGCCGCCGGTAGAGAGTGTGAGGGTGGCGGGCTAGCACCAGACCACGGGCTCTGAAACTCAGCTTTAGGTTCGAGTCCAGCTGGCCGATCCCAACTTTTTGTGTATTCGGTGAATTCAGCGAGGGTTCTGGGCTCAGGTTGGGGTCGCAACAAGAACGACTTCCAGTCGATGGCAATACCATCGCCCTCTTGTTCGGCTAGCTCATCAAGACGGACCGCCCCAACCCAACACCAAGGTCAGAGGTAGTCAGACCAAACGGTGATTTGCACGGATTCAGGAGACACAAGGTTTAGTCTAAACCGCCGTCCGTGGCGTGAGCTTGGAGGTCGGCCAACGTCGCCCATTCGAGGGTGGCTATGTGAGTTGCTTCCAGGCGGACCTTTGGCGCGGCTCCCGCCTCAAAGGCTTCTTGCCATCTCGGGGCACAAAGACACCATGAGTCTCCGTCTTTGAGTCCAGCGAAGCCTGCATCTGGGTTCGGTGTACTTAAGTCGTTGCCAACACTTTTTGAGAATTCTAGGAATTGGTCGGTTACCACGGCACAAACCGTGTGAACCCCCATGTCGCCGGGTCCGGTGTTGCAGCATCCATCTCTGTAATACCCAGTGAGGGGATCCCTGCTGCATTCTTCTAAGTCGGTACCCAAAACATTCGTTGCCATTAGTTTCGTGCTTTCAAATTTGTGAGCTGAAGTCCCTTAATTGACCACGATATAGCTATCACTCGTCGCGCCACGCTTTAGTCAAACTACCTTTGGTATCAGGCCTGCCGGGGGGTAATAGTGGCTGAAGAAGCACCAGATCTGATGCTGAAAGGCATCCATGTAGTCGATTTCAGTCAGTACTTGGCTGGCGCAGGCGTGAGCCGCATGTTGGCGGAATTGGGCGCCGACATCACCAAGGTCGAGATAGGCCCTGTAGGGGACGGAGGACGCCTTCTCCCGGTTTTGAAAGATCAACGAAGCGGTTTTTTCATTCAGCACAACCGAGGGAAGAAAAGTCTCGCTCTCAACTGGGAACGGGACGAAGCTCTAGAAATAGCCAGGGACCTCGCCGCTAAAGCAGATGTAGTTCTGGAAAACTTCGGGACCGCTGAGACCCTGCGCAGTCGCGGGCTGGACTACGAGTCAATTCGAGTCCGAAATCCCAGTGTCATCTATCTCTCGGTGTCGGCTTTCGGCCGAACTGGCCCCTGGGCCAACAAACCAGGCTTTGACTTTATTGCTCAAGCAGCATCAGGTCTCATGCATATGACCGGGTCTCCCGATGAGCCGCCGGGAGTTGTCTGGAGCGCTATAGCTGACAATAACGCTGCTGTGCACGGCTTCGCAGGGCTGGGGTATGCCTTATTCCATAGAGAAAAAACTGGGCAAGGACAATTTCTGGATCTCGCAATGGTTGATTGCATGTTTCATCATCACGAGATCGCCCTTCAAGCTTGGCATTTAAGCGATGGAGAATTCGTTCCCGAACGGATGGGGCGACACCACCAATTGGTATTTCCAGTCGGATTGTTTCAGGGTCCCCAGAAACATCTGGCACTGTTGGCTTTGGATTTTCAATGGGAAAATGTTTGTCGAGCCATGGACCGGATTGATCTACTAACTGATCCTCGCTACGCGGATATATCTGATCGCGCCAAGCGACAAAATGAGCTGATTCCACTCATTGAAGATTGGATGGCCACCTTCGATACCGATGAAGACTTACTTGAACACCTTGAGGAGTATCGGGTTCCAGCGAGCCCGGTCCTGAGCCCCATAGATGCCATTGATCACCCTCACTTCGCCGCTCGCGAAATGGTGAGGTGGGTTGAAGACCCGATCCATGGGTCGGTTCCAATTCCCGGATTCCCCTGGAAGTTCAGTACTAACGATCAGCTACCTGACCTTGTAGCTCCCCTCCTCGGCGAACACAACGCCGACATCTTGATGACGAAACTGGGGTACAGCATTGAGCAAGTTCAGGAATTAAGTGACGCTGGGATTTTGTTTCATGGTGCTACCTGATGAAACCAAATTCCTGCAGGCAAGCCGCAGGCGGGCACTATTTCGGCGCTCACTATTTCGTCCAATTAACTTGCGTTTATGACTCCACCCCTACGTTTCGGCATTGTCCATGACTTTCGCTGTCCAACTGGTAGCGACATCACAATGCCTCAGGTGTACGCAGAAACTTTCGAGCAGATCGAATTAGCCGAGGCCCTAGGGATGGAACTCTGTTGGTTTACCGAGCATCACTTCATCGACGACGGCTACTTACCTAATTTTGTTCCGGTTGCCGCTGCGGCTGCTTCCAGAACGACTCACATGAGATTTTCAACCGACATCTGCCTTCTACCTTTTCGACACCCCATTCGTCTCGCCGAGGATCTCGCGATTCTTGACAACATTTCCAACGGGCGAATGGAACTCGGGGCAGGCATGGGTTACGCAACGCATGAGTTCCAAGGTTTCGATATCCCAATAAGCCGGAGGGTGTCGCTCACCGAAGAGGCTTTGCAGATACTCCAGCTCGCGTGGGGAAGAGAGGCATTCAGCTTTGAAGGTAAGCGCTACAAATTTTCTGATCTTCGAGTCACGCCGGATCCAGTCCAAGACGGTGGGCCTCCGCTTTGGCTCGCCGCCACCAGCCCAGCTGGTGCTATCCGGGCTGCACAATTTGGCACGCATTTACTGCCGCAGGGACCAAAGCACTTGACAATCGACCCCTGGAAAGACGCCGCCGGGGATGTAAGCGAGCGGCGCGTCGGTTTGATCAGAGGGGTTTTTGTTACCGACGATGCAGAAAGAGAATGGGCTCCCATAGCGGCCGCGGAACAGTATCGGAGAGACGTCTACGTCGGATTGATTAAGGCAAGCAATGATCACAAATCGGAGGTGCCCGACAGATCAGGGCCACGAGAAACCAGGCCTCCAATACCTCTAAATCCCCTAACCTGGACGGTCGGCTCTACAGATCATTGCGTGGCAGAACTAGAACAGCTGATAGTTGACCATGGCATCACTGATTTAGTGACTTGGGGAGGTCCACCTGGCCTTGCACCGTCGATCATGAATGACTCGCTAACAAAATTTGCTCAAGAAGTCATTCCGAGACTTCGAGCGAAACTAGAAACCTAATTGGGCAACCGCTATCGGTAGCTCTGCAGACAGAAATCGCTTACAGCCTTGTACCCAGCAACTTCGACGGTGAGACCTTCCAAGAGAGACATTTATTAAGTATTAAGAAATAACGCTCGAACCATTCCCGAAAAGTCACACAGAACTTGCACGACAAAAATCAAAAGAGACTTCCACTTTCACTGCGGAAGTCTCTGTTCGTATAGCTGAATTTATTTCGATCTAACAGCTATGGCCTGTTTTTGACTCTACGCAAATTTCGGTTAGTAGGTCATCGGAAACGTATGCTTTTACTGTGCCATCCCAGTGGATGGAAGTACGGCACGAGGTGCATCTGTAGTTACTTCGATATGACCGAGCCCGACCACTTGCGTGGTGTGGGAATTTCATTTTCTTCTTTCTACTTTCATTTGTTCAGATTTCTTTGTCCCAGCCGCTCCTCGGTTTGCAAAAGACTTTTGTCAAACCTTCACATTGCTGAAAGGTTTTCGGCGTCTATTTCAAGACAACTAGTCGTCTCGCATAGAACTAACTGTGGACTTGAGGTATGACCAGGTTCTTACCATCGATTAAGACAGGTTCTTGGTAAAACATTGGTCAGAGAAATAAAGCAACCGCTACCAAATGGAGATGGGATTCGCCCAGAAGCTCATCAATTAGCTAAAGCTAACGCAGGAGAAACCCGTGATTAACGACGGCCCCTACTACGACGACTTCGAGATCGATATGTTGATTCCGCCGCTACCGGCGGTCACTATGACCGAAGCAGACAATGTCGCCTACCGAATGATCACCGGTGACCAACATTTCGCCTCCGCCGATTGCGACGCCTACCAGAGTATTAGCAATTCAACTAACCGACTCGTGAACCCGGGTTTGGTTATGCAATTCGCCATCGGTCAGACAACTAACGCTACGAGAAAGGCCATCGCCAATCTTTACTATCGCTCTGTTCGGATTTTGAGACCGGTAGAAATAGGCGAAACGCTGACGACGACTACGAAGGTTCTTGGACTGTCTGATGCCAAACCAAAAGATGGCCAACATCGCGGCAAAGTTTGGCTTGGGATCGAGACTTCAGGAGATGGCGGCCCAGCCGTTCAGTATGAGAGATGTGCGCTGGTGGCCAGTAGGTCGGGCTCGCCAGGTCATGCGTCCGACATTCCTGGCCCGTCAGACCCTGCTCCGCTCATAGACCTTGCCGCGTTGGTTCCCGACTGGGATCTTTCTGCTATGCCCGTAACCGCGTGGGAATTAGGAGAAACACGGACCGATGCGATGAGGGACCATGTCGACCTAGCTCCTTCACTCGCTCGGATGACATTCAATCAAGCGTTCGTTCATAGGGATGCTTCGGCAAGCATCTACGGTCAACGTCTTGTCTACGGAGGACACGTGCAAGGCCTGGCTCAAGCCTCTTTGAGTCGTATGCTTCCCGGCAGCGCGACGATCGTGGCGTGGGACGGGTGTGACCATATAGGCCCCGCATTTGAAGGCGACCTACTGGAATTCCGACATGAATTAAAGGAAACCTTGCCTGTCGACGGCGGGCGACTCATGCGATTCGAAATTCGGGGTACCACTATGAACGAGCACGGATCTGCCGATAGTGACATCCTGGTATGGACACCAATTGTGTTTGCTCCTTAGAGAGGGCGCTAAAAAGAGAACTAAATCGACGAACATCAGGTCTTTGTTTTTAATTGACATCGAATACTGCGATTAGAGGCCAACTATGACACCAGTACTAGAAGGGTTGCGCATCATAGAAGGTTCGGCATTTGTCGCGGCGCCCCTCGGCGGAATGACCCTCGCTCAACTTGGAGCGGATGTGATTCGCTTTGATGCCATCGGCGGTGGTTTGGACTACCAGAGATGGCCAGTCACAGAGGAGGGCGTAAGCCTTTTCTGGGCAGGGCTCAACAAAGGCAAAAGATCAATCCAGGTGGACCTGCGAAGCGACGCTGGACGAGACCTAGTTACCCAGTTGATTACTGAACAAGGTCCAGACAACGGAATCTTCTTATCTAATTTCCCCGAATCCAGTTGGCTTTCTTATGACCGGCTGCGATCCGAGCGAGAAGACCTGATCTACATGAACATCATTGGTAATCCCGATGAATCCACTGCTGTCGATTACACCGTCAATCCTTCTTCTGGATTCGCGATGGCTACAGGGCCGTTGGGTTCAAGCATGCCCACTAACCACGTGTTACCTGCGTGGGATACTGCCACCGGCTTGACCGCAGCCGTCGGGATACTTGCCGCAGAGAGATACAGGCAACGAACCGGTGTGGGTCAACTCTCGAAAATCTCCCTGACCGATGTGGCATTCGCCATGGTCGCCAACCTTGGTTATATGGCCCAAGCGCAGCTAACCAAAGAGGACCGAGTTCCAGTCGGCAACGACCTTTACGGCGCATTCGGCAGAGACTTCGCGACTAAAGACAACCGGCGAATCATGGTGGTGGCCATCAGCAAACGGCAATGGCAAAGCTTGGCAGAAGCAACCGAAATCGTGGAACACCTTCCTGCCATAGAACAAGCTCTCAATGTTGACCTCAGCAAAGAGGGGGACCGCTGGGACGCGAGAGACGCAATCTCTTCATTTATGGCACCCTTCATCGAGACTCATGATCTCGATGAAATAGCAAAAATATTTGATTCCAAGGGTGTCTGTTGGGGTCCGTACCAAACGTTTGTCCAACTGGTCAACGAAGACCGGCGAGCGACAACAGAGAACCCTATGTTTGGTCGCATAGATCAACCCGGCGTTGGACGCGTGCTTGCGCCTGGCACGCCCTTGTCGTTCTCCCAGATTGAGCGCGGCGAACCAATCGCAGCGCCTCGTTTGGGCGAACACACGGACGAGATCTTGTTGGAGACTTTGGGCATGTCATCTACGGAGGTCGGAAAACTCCACGACGACGGTGTAGTAGCTGGAGCGAACCCCTAATCAACTGATTTGCGCCGGCCAATTTAGCTAACGACCGAAATGAAGCTTTCTAACCCCGCGATGTGGTCATCGACTGATTCGAGGCCAGATGGCGGAGTGCCAGACCAAGCCGATGTAACGCTCATAGTGTTGACGCATAAATGCGAGATCGATGCGCTTTGGGCTTGTTCTGCGAGGCTCCTCCACTTTTCAGGACCAAGGCCATAGGGCATGTTGAATTCGATCGGAAACGTTGAAGGGTCACGGGACTCTATGGAGATCATCTCTCTAAGCTGATTAGCGAGCCCGATAGTGCTGCTTCCGGCGCTAGCAAACGTGAATCCGTCGCCGATTCGAGCGGCCCGCCGCATTGCTGTATCAGAGCTACCCCCAAGCCACACCGGTATCGGCTGGTCAGGTCGAGGGGCGATGCCAGCGCGATCGATTCGGTGATGAGCGGTATCAACGTCAATTATGTCCTCACTCCATAGACGACGCATCATCTCGATCTGTTCGTCGAAGAGTCGACCTCGGCCCGCCCACGGAACTCCCAGTGATTCATACTCGACGTGGTTCCATCCCGTCCCTACACCAAGTCGCAAACGCCCACCAGACAGCAAATCAACCTCGGCTGCCTGCTTGGCAGCTAACACAGTCTGACGCTGCGGGAGAATAATCACAGACGTTTGAAACTCAATTGAGCTAGTAACACCCGCTAAGAAACCGAAGAGCACAAAAGGTTCATGAAACGGGTGAGCCTCGGTGTACGGACCGGTCAGTTGTGGTTCCCTATTCGAATGTTCAGCGCCCAGAACATGGTCATAGGTCACGATGTATCGGAAGCCGAGCTCCTCTGCCGCTTGCGCCCAAGCTCGGATTTGCCCAGGGTCATTACCAATTTCACATGTAGGAAAAACTGCACCGAACTCCACTGTTGGCCTCCCTCACCGAACCAATAAGAGCAGCACCCTTTGGCGCCAAAAAACTTATTAAGTAACCACTATGGATGGTTATTTTGTCGTTCTGAACGTCATTCGGTCACCATAGTCACGCTTCTACTTCTAGTTGGTCGTACCTTGTTTGAGTGCCCCGAACCCTCCTAGACCTAATCGCCCTCTTCTTTTCGGTGCTAGTCGTCACAAGCTGCGCCGAGGCGGTCGAGCCAGGGCAGTCAAGAAACGTTCTGACCAGTGAGGAACGGACGCGATGTTTACTAAACCCCGAGGCGCATCGAGAAGCAGCGACCTCGTTGGGTATTTCTTTTGTTGGGGATTACATAAGAGCTTCGGAGCTAGGCGGCGAGCCAGACATCTCCGACCTTGAACCGCCATATCTCGCGGTCCCCTCTAGCGATAATGAGGCCCTATCGTTACGGCTTCAGTTTGAGAGCAGCAAAGATTTCGACCGAGCCTGTCAAGCCACTCTTGAACTCTTGGAATAACGCGTCCTCAGCTGCAGCGGGTAGATCAATGATTACGCCAAAACCAAAAATCGATGCCAGAATGTCGGTATGAGTTCATGTGTGCTTCTCGCCTTGGCGGTGTTTGGTCTTGGAATGTGGGCAGGGCGACGACCGTCCTCGAATACCGATTCTGACCGTGAGCAAGGAACTCCAATCGAGTTAGAAGACCCTCCTTGGAAGCAACGCTTCGAACGGCCCTGGTCCTAATTCTCCTGCCTTCCGCAACGCAGACCACCACTAATAGACGCTCGGGCTTGCTGGTTCCCAGGCGACAGGCGCTCCTTGGCCAACAATGGAAACCCGTTCACCCAGTCGTTCGTGAGGCGCGTAGTCGTGCACGGCGAAATGCTGAACAGCTCTGTTATCCCACATGACCACAGTTCCGGGCTCCCATGTCACTCGGCACTGCAAACCAGGAGTTCTAGAAATATGAGCAAACAACATGTCAAGAATTGAGCGGCTCTCATCGTAGGACATATCGACGATTTCCTCGGTGAAGCCTTCGTTAACGAACAAAACGGGTTTATGGGTCACCGGGTGACTGACCACGACCGGATGTTTCCAAGAAGGGTAGGTTTGCCCCGGATCAGGAGTCACCCCGTACCACCGCAAATCCCGTTCGCCCTCATGAGAGGCTTCAAGTTCCAACAACATTCGTTGAACGGGAGGGGAAAGTGTTTCAAAGGCGCGGGTCATGTCACAAAACACAGTGTCGCCACCGTATGGAGGTAGCTCGAGTAACCGAAGAATTGAACCTGCTGGAGGATTTTCTTCACACGAGACATCCATGTGCCAGCGTCCGCCATTGACCCTTACTGTGTCAGCTTCAGCTCGAACCTTGAAGATCTCAGGATCACCTTTCATCCCAAAAGCTTTCTTAGAAGGGTGCACGTGTAGATGACCGAAGACACGTCCAACTGCTTTGTGGGTTTCTCGGTCGAGTTCTTGGTCGCGAAAAGCCAACACCCGATATTCGTAAAACAGGCCACTCAGTTCTTCTGCCCGACCATTTTTCAGGTCCCCTAAATCGAATCCTCGAATTTGGGCACCGAGGTGGGGGGTGATGGGTTCGATTTCCATCTTCCGATCCTAAGCGGTCACGAACTATGCACCGTCCGTTAGACCCAAGAGGCCATGGAGGCAGGTCGCGGGGGTTACCTCTATCTGAAACAATCAAGGCATGACTTTGAAGCTCGGGTACCTTCTGCCCACACGAGAGAAAATAATGCTGGAGAGTCCTTCCGTTCGGCCGATGATCGAGGCTGCGAAGAAAGCTGTGGATCGAGGTTTTGACTCGATTTGGGCGGGTGACTCACTATTGGCTCGACCGAGACACGACCCGATCACCCTTCTGGCTGGAGTTGCTGGGGCCATCCGAGAAATAGAGCTAGGGACCGCAGTATTGCTTCCAGCGCTTCGCAACCCAGTGGTTTTGGCTCAGCAGCTTGCGACTCTAGATCAACTTACGGAAGGCAGATTGATCGTTGGTGCTGGTATTGCTCCCGACAGTCCCGCTGTGCGCGCCGAATTCACTGCAGCGGGGACCCCCTTTGAGGGGCGGGTTGGGCGTTACATGGAAGGAATCAGACTGTGCCGAGCTTTGTGGAGCGGTCAACCTGTTGATTGGGAGGGACGTTGGTCTGTTAAGGCGGGAGTACTAGCACCCGTTCCTTACCGGGACGGCGGCCCACTTATATGGAGCGCCGCAAGCGTCCCTCAGGGCATCGAGCGCGCCGCTCGACATCATGACGGGTGGTTTCCAATAGGTCCGGACCCAGCAACCTTCGCCCAACGCAACGAAGTCTTCCAGAACGCAGCGACGTTGGCTGGACGCAAACTTGAAGATCTCACTACTGCTATCTACCTGACTGTTTCTGTCATGGATGACACCGAAAAAGCAGAGGCTGCTATTGATACCTACCTCGAGGGGTATTACCAGGCGCCGGCGAGCGCGTTACGTAGCTACCAAGCATGCAAGGGCGGTGACGGCGACCAAGTGATTGAGTTCATTCGTTCCTTTGTCGAAGGTGGCGCTCAGCACGTCATCATCAGATGTGTGGGAGATCACGATGCAGTTCAAAAATTGCTGTGTGAGCGACGCCACGAGTTAATGAGCTAGCCAGCAGCCCTCCTGGCTGACCGCACTCCGGCTTATAACGCTGAGGACTTGTTAGCAACCGGACTCCCACGCCCTAAATAGTCATTTAGCCCCTCTTGGATCCACATACGCGACTATTTATGATGTGCAATAATCTTTCGCCATAGTGAATTTCTGGAGCATAAACACTCACTCATCGTCTTTGTTTTTGTTTTTGTGCATCTTTTTTGCACACGACCCAGTATTCGAATTTTGATATTGGATACAGTAGACAACTGAGAGACCCCGCCCACTCGGGTCTCTTCCACCTGGACGAACGAATAATTAAAGGTGCTCTCAATGAATGACACTTCGCGTCGCGTTTACGACTCTGTTCTCGGCCTACTTTCAAACGTCGACAACCCGACTCCCCTAGTTCAGCTGTCACGTCTAGTTCCTTTTGAGCACACCAAGGTGTACGCGAAGCTGGAATGGTATAACCCGTTTGGGGCCGTAAAAGATAGGGTCGCTTGGAACATGGTGCAAGACGCCGAGGAGTCCGGGCGAATTGGTGCATCCCAACAATTAGTCGAACCTACCTCCGGCAACACGGGCCTCGCCTTAGCAATGGTCGCCAACGCTAAGGGCTATTCCCTGACCACTCCCCTGTCCAATCAGATTCCACTCGAGAAAAGAACCGTTCTCCGTCTAGCTGGAGTTGATGTAGTTGAGCTTGAAGACTCATTGTGCCCGGCCCCTGGCGCACCAGAAGGGGCCATTGCCAAAGCTAACGAAATAGCGAATCAGCCCGAATTTGAAATGCTGAACCAATACGCGAATGGAAGCAACCCGGAAGCGCATTATCGAACAACCGGCCCAGAAGTCTGGCATCAAACTGGCGGACTGGTAACCCACTTCGTGTCGAGTTTAGGAACTTGCGGGACAATCAATGGTTCAGGACGTTTCCTAAAAGAGCAAAATCCGAACGTCGCCACAATTGGCGTGTACCCAACCCCGGGTCATGATGTTCCCGGTGTTCGAAGCCTCAGCCAGTTAAGCCAAACTGAATTCTTCACACCAGACAAATATGACGGCCTGGTCGAGGTCGAAAACGACCTCGCGTTCGAAATGTGTCGGCGAATTAACCAAGAAGAAAGCCTCACCGCCGGACCGAGTTCAGGCATGGCGCTAGCAGGTGCGCTCCAAGCAATTCCAGACGAGCCCGGCAATGTTGTCGTTGTGATTTTTTGTGACAGCATTTTCAAATATGCATCCTCAATTTTGAACAACCTGAGTGATCTAGGCAAAGCGCCTGCATCTGGTAGTAAACGAGAGCAGCTGCTGGATTCAATGGTTGAGAACGCTCGAATCAACTCAGATCTGACTATAAACATTGAGGATGCCCACGACCTGTGGCAAACCCAAAAGCCATTTGTTATTGATGTCCGCGAGCCTGATGCACATAGGCAGCGACATATTCCAGGAGCGATCAATATGCCCCTCGACGAGCTTCCAGACCTAGCAGCTTTTCTTCCCGAAAACCGAGATACACCGATGCTAAGCGTCTGCGAACGCGGAAACCTTTCTCTTTCTGGGGTCTTATTTCTCAACAGTCTTGGCTACCGGAATGCTCGTAGCGTGACGGGAGGCACAGAGGCCTGGGACGAAAAGGGCTTCGCTATCGAGTCCACCTGAGCCGAGAGTGGCTCGAAGAAGCACCGATCGCCATTGTTGCTAAAGCCCGAGTTGCTTTTCGTTAAGCGTCGGCCAAAAGCGGCAGCCGGTAAGCACGAGCTGCTGTGTCGTGAAACAAATCTCGCTTTTCGTCGGCCGAACAGTCAGCGGCTATGAGTTTGAAGCTGTTCCACAACGGCACGTAACCAGCGCCGCGTTTATCTACAGGGAAGTTGGATTCGAACATGCAACGGTTTGCTCCAATCACTTCAATTGCGTATCGAATTGGATCGCTCCATGCCTCGGCAAGTTCGGCCGAGTTCGCTGGCTGATCACGCTTATCCCACCGGAAACCCATCATCGGCATGCCTATGCCACCTAGTTTCAAAAACACATTGTCACAAGTAGCGATTTCGGCAATTTGGGCCTTCCAAAATTCGAGAATTTCTTCGCGGCGACCTTTGTACGGACCCGTTCCTAACACGCACCCTAAATGATCCAAGACAATGGGCGTATCGGGACACGCTCGTGCTACATGGACAAACTCGGGTAGTTGTGGGTGGTACACCATCGCGTCGTAGGTATATCCCAACTCACCAACACGACGGACACCTTGGAGATACATCGGGTCATCCATAGCAGCATTGGCATAGACAGCTAAGGGTGGATGGTCATTCTGCGCGGTGATGTAACGGACCCCGCGAAAGCGACCTCGACCGGCATGTTCATGGGCCACAAGGACTTCTTCGACAGCGGCGCCCAACGACACATCGGCGTTAGCTTGAATCGCCTTAATTTCGGCGCCACCTGACACGGCGCTTTGTTCAGCAATCCGAGCAATGAATTCGGTTTCGCCCACCGGCTGCATATGGATAGGGCCGTCTTTTCGATATTCGGCGTGACATTCAAGAAATACGGTCCCAACTATGTTGTGGCCGCTTCCGGTGTCCTTATGAAAATCTTCGAGCGTATATGGCCAACCTGTGTGACCTTCGTCGAGCCACAAGTGGTGGTGGGGGTCCAATATTGGGATTTCGGGTTCTAGGACATCTTCGACCACCTTTGCGATCCAGTCCGAATGCATTTTTCCGGGGTCGTCTTGTGTCATATATATGCCTCCATAAGCATGGGTTCAATGGGTACACATGCCCACACAATGTGTCAGCCCTTAAGCTCGAATGTATCGGAGCAAACTATGTCTCGAGCGCCTCTCAACAGCACGAGACTGAGGAAGGTTTAACGAGCCTTGGACCATATTCCATGTGGCGACGATGGGAAGTAGGCCATGGTTCGTTCCTCCAGCAACTCCATTCCAAGCCGCTGAGCCACCGCTTGAGATTGCAGGTTTTCGGGGAGGATGCAGGAGTAGATGCGCTCTAGATCTAAGTCCTCAAAGGCGTAACGAATTGCCTCGGCGCCTGCCTCTGTCGCGTAGCCCTGCCCCCAATAGTTAGGGTGAAGTACCCAACCAACCTCTACCCCTGGCCAATCCGGACGTTCGGGATAGTGAAGGCCTGCACGTCCGACAAACCGGCCCGACGAACGTTCTTCCAACGCCCAATGCCCCGTCCCTCTTAGGGCCCACTGACCCAAAAACCAGGCCATCTGTTGCCAGGCATCGCTGCGATCCAGGCTCTCTGACAGATGCAACGCTTGCCTTACCTCGGCGGTGTCCAGAACAGCAAAATAGTCATCCACGTCACCATCTATAAAAGGGCGGAGGATCAAACGGTCGGTCTCCAACCTCGGGCAAGCGTTCATTTATTCAGTTTGCCCCAAACCCAAAAGGCTTCGAGACACACTCGCATGTCTCCCGATTGGTATCGGTTTCTCAACGCAAATATTGGACTTCTGAAGTTACGTGATGCGTTCAATCACTGTTCGCTCCAGAAAAGCCACGGGCACCTTTCACGTCAAACATATGAAACGAACCATAAGTTGTTGACTTACTCATGAAATCTTGAAGAAACGTATGCAAGAATCGGCCGATCATGAGCGAAGCATCGGAGGCTAACCAACGTCAACAGATCGTTGATGCCAGGTTACGTGCACTCGGCGGTTGTCCTAACGCACGAAAAGCTATTGACCTTCTAGCCGACCAGGACTCGTTTACTGAATATGGCTTGCTCGCCGGTCACACAACAGCCGTGGACGACGATGGCCCGTCCGATGCATTAGTCGGCGGAGTCTGCGATATCAACGGGCACCCAACAGTTATTGCTGCACATGACAGGTCAGTTGAGAACGCGACACATAGCGACCGTAACATGCGCAAATTGGCCAAACTCATCACTATTGCCGTGACAAACCGCTGGCCGCTGGTGTTATTCATTGAAGGCGACGGTTCACGTGCTAGCGACCCGCGTCCAGTGCCCCCAATAGTGAATTACACCCGGGCTCGTTGGGATGTATTAGAGGGTTTGACCGAGATGTCGGGTTGGGCCCCTACGGTTGCTGTCGCAGTGGGACCCACCAACGATAGTCACGCTGCAATGACGTTTCTCTGCGATTTGGTTATCGCCGCACCAGATGCAGAATTCGGGAGCATGGTCAATTCCGACGAAACTTTCTCATCAGCGAACGCAGCCGCTCGCGGGGATATTGACGTGTTGGTTAAAGGTATTGAAGAAGCAGTCAGCGCCACTCAACAATTCCTCCACTACTGGCATGATGACATCTCGGATTTCGCATCCAGCGATTCAGCTTCGTCAATCGCTCAAATCGTTCCAGATAACCGTCGCCGGGCCTACGACATGCGTAAAGTCATCGCCGCATTCGCGGACAAAGATAGCGTTCTTGAGGTTGGCTCGGCCTGGGGCGAGTCGCTGGTTACAGCATTTGCACGCCTCGAGGGAAGATCTGTTGGTATCTTCGCCAACCAACCACTCTCACCTCGCGCTGGCGCCATAGACAGCGCTGCCGCCGACAAAGCAAGCAGATTCGTAGAGTGGTGCGACGCGTACGCTTTGCCTCTTATCTCTTTCGTAGATAACCCTGGCTACATGGTCGGCCCAGAAGCGGAGCGCGAGGGCATCGCACGTCATCATGCGCGTCCTCTGTCAGCTATTCACCACCGGACAGTACCCCTGTACACAGTTCAGCTAAGAAAGGCATACGGTCTAGGACCGTTCGCTATGTCGGGCTTTGGGGCGAGCCGCAATATGCCAGAACTACGAGTGGCTTGGCCGACCGTTGAGAGCGGCGGGATGAGTCTTGAAGGTGCTGCTTATTTAGTAAAACGGAAGGAAATTCGCGGTGCTGCCGATCCCGTCACCGCGCGAACAATTCGAGACCAGTACGCCGAGGAAATGCGCGATGTCGCTTCGGGAGTACGCGCTGGTCGAACATTTTCTTTCGACGATGTCATCTTGCCGGAAGAAACACGACCCCTCATAGCTTCAATGCTTAGGCGATCACAAAGAATTTTGCCTCCAGTGAAAGTTCATCACATTGATACTCGGTGACATTTGATGCGCGACTACTTGGTCAACAAACTTCGTTCAGCGAAGGCGCTCAGGTTGGATGCATCGCGCCCTGAAGCAGTCGAAAAAGTTCACTCAACGGACCACCTCACAGCACGAGAGCGAACAGCTATTCTGCTCGACGCCGGGTCCGAAGTTGAATTCGGCGCGATAGCGGCAGTAGATGCCGACGAAGACTGGGTTCCCGAAAAAGGCGGCGTTGACTTCATCGGAACAATCGATGGCGAAACCGTTATTACATCATCAACCGATTACACCGATCGCGGTGGGGGGTACGGCGCCGCTCGCCTCGAACATTTAATCTCGCTCGCTCACCAACAACGCTGGCCGATCGCTTTCTTTGTGGACGGTGGCGGCAGTCGAGCGCGACACCCGCGGGCCGGGCTGGGACATCTGGAACTGAGCGGACAAATTGGCCGATTTACTTTGTTTGACGGGATGGCAGAGCTGTCAGGCTGGGTGCCGACCGTTGCGATCGTATCCGGACCCTCATTCGCAGGTCACGCCAGCCTCGCTGGGTTTTCTGACATCGTCATAACTACCAGAGGCTCAGCTATTGGAATGGGTGGACCTCCGATGGTCGAAGCTGCTCTCGGCCTCACTCTCACTCCCCAAGAACTTGCCGGAGTCGAAATGCATGAACTCACTGGCGGCATAGACCTCCTCGTCGACGACGAGCCGACTGCGATTGAATTGGCCAAGCAGTATCTGAGTTATCTCCAAGATTCCTCCGGCGGACAAGCACATCCATCTGCGGAGAGTGTCGCTGAGCTAGTACCAGAATCAGGTCCCTACGATATTTATCCGGTCATCAACGCGATCTTCGACAACGAATCTATTTTGGAATTACGTCCAAAGTTCGCATCAAGCGTCGTGACCGCTCTTGCACGAATCGAAGGCAGAACGGTAGGAGTTATTGCCAATAACCCGAATGTGAATGATGGGATCATCACAGAAGCTGCTGCAAGCAAAATTGGGCGTTTTGTGGAGCTATGCGATGTTTATGAATATCCAATCGTCTCGCTAATCGACAGCCCGTACACCGCTATCGAAACCGAAACAGGACTCCAACCCGGAGTAAGTCGCTGGCACACTAGAGTTCTTCAAACTCAACAGCACCGTTCGGTGCCTATCGCCTCAATTCAATTGAGAAAAGCCGGTGGATTCACGGGACATATGATGGCTGGTTCACCTACAGGTCACAGCGTGCCTCTATGGCAAATAGCGTGGCCAACAGCTGAACTCGGCGTAACGGATCCGTTTTCGGCGACCAGAAATTTCAACTCGTTCGACGATGTGATCGAACCCAACGAAACCCGTGTCGGCTTATCTCGACTGTTGAGCCACCTACCAACGTCCGCTGAGGTTCGTTCAAAGCAAACTGTCAAGAAACACATCATCGACACCTGGTAATTGACAACTCAGCATGGACTCCTTGGCGTGAGTTGTGATCAGACATAGAGATAGGACTGATCGCTGGAAGTAAGGTTCTCTTATCCAAAACCGGACAAAGGTGGGCACAATGGATATAGCAGTCGTGTTTGAGCTTCTCGGTGACTACAACGAATGGCGCGCGGTCTTTGACGAGGATCTACCCGCTCGTGAGCAATTTTCAGAGTTGATGATCGCGGGACCACTCGATAATGGGCAGGTGGCGATTTTGGCCTACGGCGTCGATATGGAGAAGATGGCAGCCTTTATGGGCACTGAAGAATTTGCTCAACGCACAAGCAAGTTTCACGGTCCACCAACGATTTACCAGTTGAGCGATATAACGCCACCTCACTAACTACCAAACCAACTGCCTTGACGTCTTTGAGACAACTTTTGGATCGTTGATCCCCCAAAGACCCAAGCGGCTCTATTCGATCGCGTCGAGCACCGCCACTTTCGAAAAGTAAAGTGGCGCGATGACAGGAAACCATTGGAAACGAGCAAGCCTCGAATTGCGAGCTGCCGGGTTTGAACCCGAGGCCATAGCTGCGAAGAACAAAATCGTCACCGTCGCTGGAGCCTACACAAACGCTCATCGTTGCAATAACCGGGTTGAACGCATATCTGACTTGCTGTCGACATCAATCGCGTCACAAGGCGGACAAGGTTTGGTCGTTGGCGCACCGGCGGTATCGGATGCCCTAACCCAGGGTTCAGCCAATGCGAGCTACAGCCTTGTTTCAAGGGACATCATTGCTGATTCGTTCGAAATAGGGCATCGGGCTCATCACGGCGAAGCGATGATTGTGATCTCAGGATGCGATAAGACGGGCGCAGCCGCGATGATGCCTCTGGCTCGCACAAACGACGTCGGACTTGTCATCTACCCGGGGACCAGTTCACCGGGCTGCGTGGACTTTGAACCATGGGCGTCGAAGGGAAACAACCTGACCGTACTCGACTGGGCCGAAGCACGAGCTGCTATGCGCGCGGAACGCATCACCCCGGAAGAGTTCGAAGAAGTCGAACGTAACGTGATGCCCGGGAGCGGCACGTGCGGAGCGATGTTTACGGCGAACACCATGAGTACCATCACCGAGGCAATGGGCATGATGTTGCCCCGAGGCGCTTCTCACCCCGCCGACTACGACTCGACGAGCGATATCCACGACGACGTAAAAGCCCAGGTAGAAGCAACAACTCAAGCCCTATACACCCTGATCGAAGCTGACATTCGCCCTAGGGACATTATGAACATGAAAGGTTTCGAGAACGCAATCACCACCGCATACGCAATGGGTGGCTCCACCAACATGTACCTACATTTGCTAGCGATCGCCCGCGACGCTGAAGTGCCTCTGACCATCGAGCGCATTCAAGAAATAGGCGAGCAAGTGCCCCTCATCGCAAACCTTCAACCGCACGGGCCTTACTCAATGGTCGCACTCCACAACCTCGGAGGAGTACCAGTAGTGATGAAAGAGCTTCTCGAGAACGGCTTTTTGCACGGAGACGCAATGACAGTTACCGGTAGAACACTCGCCGAGAACCTTGAACACGTAGCATCTTTAGCGGATTTAGGTCATCAGGATTTGGTGCAACCAGTGTCAGCTCCAATAGCTGAACCGAATAACCACATCACCGTGTTACACGGCAATCTCGCTCCAGAAAGTTGCGTATTGAAACTCGGAGGCAAGACCCTAGAGTCCGGAGAGTTTCGCGGCATCGCGAAAGTTTTTGAAAATGAGCCAGACGCCATGACCGCGATTCAGTCAGGGTCGATCGTCCCCGGGGATGTGGTCGTTGTGCGAAATGTGGGCCCCAAAGGGGGCCCAGGTATGCCCGAAATGGTGATGCTCACAGTTGAGTTACAGGGACGCGGTTTGGGTAAGGACGTCGCTCTCATCACCGATGGCCGGTTCAGCGGTGTGTCACATGGAATTCTGATCGGTCACATATGCCCCGAAGCAGCAGACGGCGGTCCCCTAGCAGCAGTTAAGAATGGCGACACAATCGTTATCGACCCCGTTCATCGCACTCTCGACGTTGCTATCGGCGACGGCGAATTGAGTCAAAGAATGGCCTCTGTGCAACCCCGAAACCTGCCTGACACCGTTCCGCAGGGTTCAGTGTTGCGTCGATACGCCAAACAAGTTTCGTCGGCGCACTACGGGTGTGTTCAATAACACGAGCATAAGCAAATTCATAACCTTCCTAAGTCCCACCCACCAGCGATAAGGCAGCACATGAGCCAAGCAATTCCGGCTGATAAACGGCCCTTCGATTATTCCCCAGTGTCGTTAGATGACCTTCCGGATACACCTACCCGGGATCGGAACATCGCCGCAGCGGCCTGGGACGCAGCGCCACCAGAGTTGCTTCAATTAGGCACTGATATCGAAGGAAAGCCTGAACCGTATTTCAAACGTCGGATCTTTGGATGGCTCGTATGGCTAGCCGGGCCCTCACGCGGCCCTGGCCGTTACATGGCACTGAACCCGTTGGATCATTCAGAATTCCATTTCTTTGACTTAGGAGACGGTGAAACTATTGGGGGGAAAGGCCCCGATGGTCAGTGGCACTCAAGTTTCCGAGGCTGGAAAGAGTCCCTGCGCGACGACCCTCGAAGGTAAGCAGAAGCTTTCCTGGTCCGAATATTTGGCGAGAAAGCGATTCGATAGCTAACCGACCGATAATCCCCCGTCAATAACAAACTCCGCTCCAGTGCAGTAGCTGCTTTCATTTGAGGCTAACCAGAGCACTAGTTCCGCCACTTCTGCGGCCTCTGCGCTTCGACCCATAGGGACGAAGGACTCAACCTTGGGTTGGAGATTTTCAGGAAACTGATCGAGCATCGCTGTCTCGATCAGTCCCGGGTGCACAGAGTTCACTCTTATGTTGTCTCGAGCAAGTTCGTGGGCAGCCGACTTTGTCATTCCCCGTACCGCCCATTTGCTCACAGAGTACGAAAATTGAAAACCAACACCCTGGAGCCCTGCAACCGAGGAGATATTTACGATCGAGCCGCTCTGCTGTTTCTTCATCTCGCTTGCCACGGCTTGCATCCCAAGGAAAACGCCGGTGCAATTCACATCCATCACCCGCTCGAAATCCTCCCTAGAAGATCGAGTTAGCCGGTCAAATAAAAGAATTCCGGCGTTGTTGACCAGCACATCAATCGTTCTGCCTGCATCTGTCAAGCGGTCAACAACCGCCGCCCAGTTCCCCTCGTCGGTCACATCGAGGTGCTGGAAGACAGCTGAATCACCAAGATCTTTTGCGAGGGCTTGACCTTCGCTATCGAGGACGTCGGCTATCAACACGAAAGCTCCTTCTTCAACAAAACGTCGAGCTTCTGCCGCCCCCTGTCCTCGCGCTCCTCCGGTAATGATCGCTGTGCAGTCTTTTAGTCGTTCACTCATGCCTCAAGTATTAATCGAAAACGCAGCCCTTGTTTTGTGCAGCAAGCGCTAAGTGGTGTCCTTACTCAAGTCGGGACCCACTGACTTGTGGTCGAAACAGGTGACAGAAATTGTTAGATCTTGTTTCTTTTCTTGGCGCGGAGTCGCTTCCCGCTATCCAACTCGACTTTTCGAATTCGAATATTCGCTGGCGTAACTTCTACGCATTCCTCTTCTGTTATGAACTCCAAAGCGTGTTCCAAGGAGAGTATTTTGGGAGGAGTCAGTCGCACTGCGTCGTCAGCGGCAGCGGCGCGTATGTTCGTTTGCTTCTTCTCTTTGCAGATGTTGACGTCTAGGTCGTCTGGGCGAGGGCTTTCACCGATAACCATTCCTTCATATACCGCCATCCCAGGCCCCACAAAGAGCGTGCCTCGTTCTTGGATAGTCGACGCTGCGTAGCCACTAACTTGGCCAGATCTATCAGCAACTATTGAACCGGTATGGCGAGAACGCATGTCACCCGCCCACGGGACATAACTATCGAACACATGATGCAGAAGACCGGTGCCCCGAGTTTCGGTAAGAAATTCTGTTCGGAAACCAATAAGACCGCGAGCGGGGATCAGATAGTCGAGTCGCACCCAACCGGTGCCATGATTCCCCATTTGTTCAAGGCGACCACGTCGTTCTCCCAGCAGCTGGGTGATGGAGCCAACGTGTTCTTCGGGGGCGTCGATGGTTACTCGCTCAGCTGGCTCATGCAACTGGCCATCAATGGTTTTTGTCAACACTTGAGGTTTACCGACGGTCAGTTCGAAGCCCTCGCGTCGCATGATTTCAATTAACACGGCGAGTTGAAGTTCACCTCGTCCCTGGACCTCCCATAGATCAGGTCGATCCGTGGAAAGTAGACGTAATGAAACATTGCCAATGAGTTCCGCTTCGAGACGACTTTTGATGAGCCTCGCTGTTACCTTTTCACCCTCTGTGCCGGCCATAGGTGACGTGTTGATCCCAATAGTCATTGAAAGACTTGGCTCATCAACAGTGATGACGGGAAGGGGCCTGGGTGACACAGGGTCGCTCAGCGTTTCACCAATTGTGATGTCGGGAATACCTGCGACCGCTGCTATGTCTCCGGGCCCCACTTGGTCGACTGGTGTTCGCTCTAACCCTTCGGTTGTATATATCTCAGCGATGCGCGTGGTTTCAGTTGTTCCATCAACGCGACACCATCCAACCAAAGCACCTTTACTCAGGGTTCCGTGGAGAACGCGACATAGCGCTAGCCGACCTACGTATGGATTTGCATCAAGGTTCGTCACCAACGCCTGCAATGGGTGGGTTGGTTCATGTGTAGGCGCAGCTACTGATTCGGCTAGTACTTGAAACAGCTCACTGAGGTCATCCTTTGGGTCGGACAAGTCGCTCGTAGCGGTTCCTTTTCTGGCATCCGTGTAGATAATCGGGAAGTCAATTTGATGGTCAGCCGCATCGAGATCCAAAAACAGTTCATATGTTTCATCGATCACTTCTTCAATTCGGCTGTCGGGCCTGTCGATTTTGTTAATTACTAGGACTACCGGGAGATCTAAAGCGAGCGCTTTCCTGAGAACGAAGCGCGTTTGTGGAAGCGGTCCCTCCGATGAGTCGACCAACAGGAGAACCCCGTCAACCATGGTGAGGGCGCGTTCGACCTCACCTCCGAAATCAGCGTGACCTGGAGTATCGATTATGTTGATTTTGATGTCATCGCCTTCAGGGCTGCGCCAGTTGATCGCTGCGTTTTTAGCGAGAATCGTTATGCCCTTCTCGCGTTCAAGGTCCATCGAATCGAGGATGCGCTCTCGAACATCTTCATTGTCTCGAAAAGCCCCCGATTGCCAAAGCATCGCGTCAACCAACGTGGTCTTACCATGATCGACATGCGCGACGATAGCTACGTTTCTCAAGTCCGTTCGCGTTTCAACTAGCTGAGCATCAGTCAAGTTTCAATGGCCTTACAGGGGGAACTTCGCCAGAGCTAAGTGTGCCAGTAAACACACCGAGAGAGGGGCTCTAATACTTATTGGAGCCGATTAATGAGGGTCAAATGACGGGCTGAAATCAAGCCGCGTTAGCTCCTCTACTGATCGGGGATATCTACCCCGAGTGTTTGCAACCGTGTTGTCTCCCAATCTGGGAGAACCCAGTCACCTTTCTCTATCAGTTCTATGTGTTCTCCACCTTCTTGCCAAACATGACATGAGTTCATGTTTAATCGGAGGCGCCGATCCTGTTCTTCAGGGTCATCTGTCTTGTGCAACCTTGACTCTAAAGATTTGTGCAGATTGATCAGGCTCCAGGTGGCTTGCACCGCAACTGGTCCCATTGCTTGTAAGAGGGCACCCATATGAGAACACCCGTTGGGTCCCCCGAAGAGCTCCTTTATCCGAGAGCTATAGCCACGCGTGATCGACACTCCCACGAGGGCTTGATAATTAGGAAGAATCGCTTCGCAGTTTGAGTAGGGGCGAACCATCATTTCGTTCTCGACGGCAACAATGGTGAACGTGTCAGGATCTACAAGTAGGTCAATGCACATGTCGTGAATTACGAGGTCATTTCCATCAGCTAGGCACAAACCCTGCGGTTTGTTGTCAGTGAGACGACCTCGAACACGCATTCGCCCGTCACCTTCATCGAATGCTTCGGTCTCGTAGCTGCGTTGATGAATTGGTATACGTTCAGGCACTCCGGAATTCTAACGAGCTTCAGATTTTATGCAGCATATTCGATACAAATTCACGCAAAGCAAGCCGTCGCTGTAGCCGCTACTTTCTCCTAGAGATCTAACAGAAGTCGCGCTTAGTTGTATGACTACTGCAGCGGACCGGCAACCCGAACCCGAACCCGTCGCGCATCTCCTGGCATATAGGCGAGGGGGAGATCCTCTACTTCAATCACTTCGATAAGATTAGGGGCAGCGCCAGAAGCCACGGCGTCTTCTGTAGCAAGTTGAGTTGCCTCCGCGAGCGCTGCTTCATGCCCGAGTCCATAGAACACCCGGTCGATAACGCCACTCACCTCTGCCAACGCCGCACCCACAGCATTGGCCGTGTTCCCATAAGCAGGTCGAAGGACCTCACTAATTCCAGCCATCTGGTCAGGTACCGCAAAAGCTCCACCGCCGACAGCAATCAAGGGGACGGCTTGCGAGGATAATTTCATCCGGTCCGCGCCATCTGCAATCATTCGAGTCGCAAGGTCCATCACTTCCGAGGCGTTCGACAGATCAAATTGGGGCACTCCTGGTAGGTCTAATCGACCTGTAGCAACGGCGGCGTCAGTAAGTGTTGGCACGGAACCACCGAAGGTCAGGGATTCCTTAGTTAGTTTTTGGCCGACACTCTCGGGTCCGATTCGAAGTGGGCTCCTATAAATCTTGCTTCCGCCACCAAGTCCTATGGACATAACGTCTGGGAGTTGAAACAGAGTGCGCACTCCACCGATCTCAACCGCAGCATTTGCTTGACGGGGGTAACCAGAAACTAGGGCACCAAAATCTGCTGTGGTTCCGCCGACATCAACTACAAGACCCTCGGTTACATCTGCAAGCATCGCGGCCCCTCGCATTGAGTTAGTGGGGCCGGACGCAAAAGTCAGCACTGGATATTTGGCAGCTGCTTCAACTTCAAGAAGAGTGCCGTTATTTTGAGTAAGGAAGAGGCGGGTATTTGCTCCCAGCCCCGCCTGATCAATAGCGGACGCGAAAGCGGAGATAACTGACGCTGCAAGCTCCAGGAGACAGGCATTCAGGCCACCGGCATTTTCTCGCTCTAGCAAACCGAGCTGGCCAAGCTGGTGGGACATCGTGATCTGGGCGCCCGGATGGTGTTCAGCAATAAGCTCAGCCGCTCGATTTTCTTGTTGCGGGTCTATCGGCGAAAAGCTTCCTGACACGACGATTGCGTTAGTTCCATTGTCCGCGAACTGCTTAGCTGCTTCAACAACCGCCAATTCGTCGAGATGCTCGAAAGCACGGCCGTCGTATTCCACCCCTCCCTTTACGAAGAACGTCTGGCCCCTGACCACTTCGGCGAGATCCGGCGGCCACCCAGATAAGGGGGGAAGCGACCGGCCCGCAGGAAGGCCGATGCGAACAAAACCAACCCGGTTGAGTTTGGAGCGTTGCACCACTGCATTTGTGAATTGGGTAGTACCGATCACTACCGCACCAATGTTGTCGCGAGAGAGCTCATCGAGTGCTTGCCGAATTCCGCTCAACACATCGCTTGTCGTTGGTGTCTTAACCGTGTCGACTACTTCGGATCCATCAAGGAGGGCTCCATCGGTGTTGGTGCCCCCGACATCGATACCTATGCGCCTCATTGACATGGGTCCGTCGGGTCAAGTTCGTAGCCCATCGCGCGCGGGCCGACATACTTGAGGCCCTCCTCACTGCGGAACAACGGCGGTGCGGTAATTCCGATAAGCACAACTCGTTGGCCATATCTAGCAGTTTCAGTCCCTATCGCCTCGCCCGATGTAGCGTCGAGGAGGCAAATGAGGTGAGGGACGGTGGCCACAACATTGCCGTCACGTCGGGCAATCAGCCATTCGTTTTGAAACTCAAGACGTGCTTCCGAGCCTGCATACTCATCGAGGCCGTCTAGCAGGGCAACTCCCTTCAAAAACCCGCCAGTAGTTTTTCGGTCCACATCAACAATCTTGCCTGCGAACAAAATCGAAGCTTTGGCTGCAGCGCATATGGCTTGGATCGGATCCTCAAGTTGCGCTCGCGCCTTTCGGACCTCCGAACCGAGGTATATCGCGAAGCTCATCGAGTTCACTACCGACCACTGCTTGATTTCAGCTCCAGTTCTCGGCGCTTTACAAGTCGCCGCCATAGAACCTGTTTCGATGGTCAGCACTCTGCTCGCTCGTTCCATCCATTTCCAAGTAGGCACATGGGTGACAACGGCCTCCACACCACGAGGGTCTACCAACGCCAAAGGCCAAGGTTGAAGGCCGCCTATGGCAAAGCTGGTCATCTGGGCCTCTGGGTATGCTCTGCCCATTGCATCTGCATCGACTATCGGGATTCCTAGGTGCACAGCTGCCATAAGGGGCTGAAATGCATTCGAGCCTCCAATTTCGGTCGCCATCACTGCGTCAAACTTTGAGCCAATATGGTCGGCCATAACTTCCACCGCTCTAGCCACATCTGAAGTGTCTTGCAGCCTCTCTTGCATTACCAAAGGCGCTCCCATCGTGGATACAACGGCCACCTGTGCTTCGTCGGCTAACTCTTGGGGATCGATGAGTTCAAATTCCGTTCCGGTACTAGCTATTCGTTGCATATTCAGGTGATTGAGATAAGGACTCCCCCCTCCACCAGTACCCAAAATCCATGCACCGACTGCCAGATCATCAATGTCTTGAGCGTTCAAACGACGGCTCATCCGAGCATCTCAGCCGCGACATGAGCTGTGCATCGCACCGCCGACATAACAGGTACCGCTGTGATGTCTCGCACACGTTCTAATAGCGCCATTTCGTAGCCAAAGCAATCAAGCACTACCAAATCCACTTCAGCTTCCTTGAGCATTTCCGCTGCGGGGTCGGGATTCTCTCCTGGTTTCACTGCCGCGACCTCAACGTCTCTGCCCAGGAGGCCCCACTGCTGACGAAAGGGTTCAATCTGCTCGACAAGCGGAACCAGCACCCCCAATCTGCCGCGCGGAGCGGTAACCGCATCAACAAGGTGCCGCAAAATTTCTGAGGGAAAGAGCACATTCTTGTGATTTGAAAGGTCGTCGAATTTACCCGTGCACGCAATAAGCACCGGCCGGTCCCCCCTAGCTAGCAGCATCTCTTCAAGGCGAGCAGTCACAGCTTGTTTAGAGACAACTACATCGTCGCCATTCGCCAGCCGGGTGTGAAAGGTGTCATGTGCGTCGACCGGCACTAAGGACTCAACCTGGTTTATCGACAGTCCATCGAGGGCACCCTTAACCTCTATCTTTCTTTCTCCAAGCAGGACGCTAAGTTCTCTTTGTATGTCTGCTCGGGGAGACTGACCGATCGTCATCACAAGCAAAGGATCCACAGCCCCATCTTATCGAACCAAAAAATTCGAGATTTAGATCTGACGTGGTCGCTGAGAAGGGCCAGCCATGAAAATCACCATTACGAGCATCTTCGTTGACGACCAAGAGTCAGCACTCGCTTTTTATACTGATGTGCTCGGCTTTGTAGTGAGGCATAACGTGCCAATGGGCGAACATGCTTGGATCACCGTGGTTTCGCCATCCTTTCCTGACGGTCCGGAGTTGTTGCTTGAACCCTCAAGCCATCCGGCAGTAGCGCCATACCGAAACGCGCTTAAAGAAGACGGAATTCCGTTGGCGCAGTTTGGCGTCGACAACGTCAAGGGCGAATATGAGCGCCTTACGGCGAAGGGAGTGACTTTCACCCAACCACCGACTGACTTGGGAGAGTATGTAATCGCCATCTTCGATGACACTTGCGGAAACCTGATCATGATTCAGTCTGATTCCAACGCTGGCTAAGTCGAACAGGAAACCATTACCTCAGTTCTCGTACACGGGTGTTACAGCGAACACTGTTCGTCCTCTTTGACCGCCCCGTGACCTAGTAGCGGCATTGAAGAGCACTGCTAACACCAGCGCTATGCCAAGAAGCGCAGCGGCGAGGTTCAGGTCTAGATAGCTGCGATAAGAAACAATTGCCCCAGCGGAAATGCCGGCGACTGCCCCAAATGCCATCATGCACATATCGCCTGCTCCTTGGACACTGGCGCGTTGTTCGACTGGAAACGCATCGGTTAGCAGTCCACTTGCGGCGATTACGCCAAAGCACCATGCAAATCCGAGCACCGTCTGGCCCCCAGTAATGCCGATGAATCCTTCCGGCGGTGTGAATCCTGCCCACAATGCGCCAGCAACACATAGCACTCCCGAAACGATCAGCATGGGGTAGCGCCCGAGTTGATCGGCGAGCCGTCCAACCAATGGGCTAAAGGCATACATACCCAGGATGTGACTGAATAACATGATGCTGATCGCCCCGTTGGTTTGCCCCCCGTCGTTCATGTGCAACGGCGTGAGGGTCATAGTGGCGACCATGGTTGCCTGACTGACCATCATCCCGAACACCGCCAGTCGGGCCTTCGAGTTCGCCAAGATAAGCCCCAGTGCGGCACTAAACGGCAGTCTTGTGTCTTGGTCGTTGCTACCCACCCCACCGGCAACTACCAGGGGATCTGGCCGTAATCGAATCTCCACAATCGCCGCCGCTGCAAGGAAGAGTAAGGCGCCGACAAGGAAGGAACCTGCGTAATCGGGGAGTCCAAATCTGCGCCCAAAAGGATCGAACACGGACAGCGAAACCAACGACCCGAACCCTGAGCCAATAGTCGTTGCCGCTACAACTAAACCAATTGTCGAAGCTCGACGCTCAGGTTTAGCAAGGTCCGCCGCCGCGTAACGCGTGGCCATGTTGGTTGCGTTTCCGACACCGATGAGAGCTACACCTAGGGGCAAGAACATAAATTGTCGGGTGATTGCTGCCAGAACTGCAAAAAAACTACCTATTGACGCGAGGACGTAACCGGTTAGCAACCCGGGACGTCGGCCGCTTCGCGCCATAATTCTTGCCAAAGGAAATGATGCAATCGCTGCGCCAATGGATAACGACGCCGCGGCAAGGCCCGCCAGCGTCTTGGAGCCGGTGATGTCGTCCGCAAGCAACGCGGTGACCGAGTATCCGGCCACCAGTCCGATACCGCCGCACATTTGGCTACCAAGCAGCGTTTGCACCGTTCGGCGCTGCACTTGCTCCACATCCAGGTGCCCCGTCGAAGCCCGATCGCCAGCGCTCAGGACTGGCTCTTCAACCTGTGTCACGTAGCAGCTCCCGTTAGTTGTTTCGCTGCCGATGCAGCAAAGCTCTGAAACCTTATCGAACACCCGTTAAGTTTTGGGGCTGTGGAAGCTTTATCGGGAACGACTTCTGACGGTCGTGCAGATCGGCCCTCTAAAAGCCTCCTACTTCTGTTCTTGGTAATCGCGACATCAATGGTCGTTGGCAGCCTGGTCCTGAGCAGTGTTACCAATCAACCAGAGCCTGAACAGCATCTAATCACTATTCCCGCAGGGACCGCTGCGCGTCTAAACGCGGGACAAGATGTCAACATCATCCCCACAGACCTTGACTTTAGGCTTCGCGACCAGCTCACCGTAGTTAATGAAGACTCAGCGGCACATCAGATCGGTCCGTTTCTTATTCCGGCGGGCAAGCAGCTCAACACAAGATTTGCTGAAGCCGCGACCATTGAGGGGTTCTGTTCACTTCATTCGAGCGGCCGCGTAAAGATCAATATTGGCGGAACTTAGGTCGATCTTGCTATGGAACTGCGGGTAGCGTTCTGAATGTGAAGCCCCGTAGCCCCAAGATCAACTCAAGGGTTATGACCCATAAGGAAGCAACTGCTTGGGTATGGGAATTTCGTAGCTTTTATCGGCAACGTTCCCAAGGAGCTTCAAACCTGAAGTCCGGCCTTCATCAACGTCGCCGATCATCTCATTAGCAACGACTCCTAGTTCATGATCCGCATGAAACTAACTTCATCGGTTTGCCAGCTCAGAAATTACGACTCAAATTAACGAATCATAATAGAACTGAGAATCATTCCTATTATGATTCACGGCGTGACGAAATCCGACGAGGTTATGACAACAGATACTTGTATCGCCGGCGCCGGTCCCCATGGTCTCGCTGCGGCGCTGCATCTCAAGCAAGTAAATCCCTCCGCAGACATAACCGTGATCGATCACTCGGACCAGTGGCTCGCCACTTGGAACCGGCAATTTAAATACTCCGAAATCGCTACGTTGCGTTCGCCAATAGTGCACCACCCTTCTCCTCATCCATACGCATTAACAGACTTTGTGAAAAGCAGGGAGCTTTCACGTTCAGGACTCCCCTACGACCCTCCAACGACTGAGGCATTTACTGCTTTTTGTGCCGAGATCATCGCCGACTCCACTCTCTCACCCCCGATAGCAGCAACACTTGAATCGCTGCGCAGCAACCACCAAGGCCTCGAGTTAGAAACCTCGAGTGGGACTCTCCGCGCTCAGAACTTAATCATCGCGACGAATCCTCATCAAAGGGTCATTCCACAGTGGACTTGGAGTCTCATAGGTCGACAGCCAGGGCTCGTCGATCACGCTCTGGACGTAAACCTGCCTGACCTGTCAGATTTAAGCGGGCAGAAAATCGCAATTATCGGTGGTGGATTAACAGCAGCCCATTTAGCTCGTAATGCAGCGACAAAGGGCGCTGCGGTAAAAATGATTGCCCGCCGTCCATTGCAGATTCGCGACTTTGACACAGAGCCGGGCTGGCTCGGCCCCAAATATCTGACGAAGTATCTCGCTGAATCAGATGAACGTCTACGAATCCAGGCAGCAAGGGAAGCTCGAGGTGGTGGCTCTATCCCAGGCTGGATGCGTGACCACCTCGAAGAACCTACCGGCGAAGGAAGAATCGAGATTCTCGAATCGACTGAGGTTGTCTCAGCCCAAGTCACTTCGCCACGCGGTTGCATGCTTGAGCTGAATAACGGAGAAACAGTGCACAGCGACCGAGTGTGGTTAGCCACCGGAACCCAGAACAGTATCCAATCCATGCGATGTCTTCACTCAGTGCTAGATGACATACCAGTTATCGACGGATTTCCTCTTGTGGACCAATCACTTCGACTCGGTCCTCATCCCATTTTCATTATGGGACGCAGCGCTACCTTTGCTCTTGGGCCAGCGGCAGGCAACCTCTGGGGAGCACGTCACGCAGCCCATCGAATAACTGCAGCTATCACTGGAATTGAACTTGCCCCCGATGGCTACGGAAACAGTTTCAGAAAGCACGACAGCGCCTAATTAGGCGCCAATCTTCAACAAAGGAGAGACTATGAATACCTTCACTCTTGACCCAATGGGGATCACGATGGTCGGAGAGAACGCCATTGGAAATTTGGCCCAACATGTTCAGGCACACGGTAACCGAGCTTTCTTGGTGAGCGATGCTGGGATACAAGCTGCGGGGATCTTAGAAACGGTTACCGATGTCTTAACAACTCACAACATTGAGTGGGCGGCCTTCACTGAAGTTGACCCGAACCCAACCGACAGAAACGTCGAAGCTGGCGTGGAAAGACTCACGGAGTTCGGCATCGAAGGGACAGTGATAGTGCTAGTGGGCGGAGGATCAGTTATGGACTGTGGAAAATACATAGCGATGGCTGCTCCCTCCAAAATTAATGATGTATCCCTCGCCTTTTCCCCCGAGCTTGACGACGCCGACAAAATCGACTTCAGCACGTTGGCACCTACATCACGCGTCACCGAACCATGTGTGCCCACGATTGCGGTCCCAACAACCTCTGGCACCGCTTCTGAAACCAACGGAGGAGGCTTGATCACCCGCACTGAGGATCACCGAAAACTGACGTTCGCCCATCCAGACGTGCAGCCGCGAGCCATAGTCCTAGACCCCATACTCACAGTCGGTTTGCCACCTACGGCGACTGCTGCATGCGGAATGGATGTTCTTACTCACGCAATCGAGGCTTACACCTCCACATCTAATAATCCTTATTCCGATGGCCTGGCGCTGCAAGCAATCCGCATCACTGGAAAATGGCTTCCAACAGCAGTTAACGACGGGAGCAACATCGAAGCGAGAGCAGCAATGCAAGTTGCCTCTCATCTAGCTGGTCGCGCTTTCTCTTCGGGTCCCCTTCTCGGTCTTGTCCATGCGATGGGCCATCCGGTCTCGGGAACTTTTGGTATCGCACACGGCCAAACATTGGCCACGATGTTGCCACACGTAATGCGCTTTAATCTTGAGGTGGTCAGCGAACGTTACGGCGAAGTTGGCCTAGCGCTTGGTGTCTCACCACAACCTTTAGAGGCGATCAGTGCCGTCGAAGCGTTATCGGAGAAGGTGGGAACTGATAAAACCCTGACTGATCTTGGCGCGACGAAAAACGATCTTGAACATTTGACTACTGATGCGCTTCGCGACCTCATAATTCTCAATACACCGCGTTACCCGAATCGAGACGACGTTCGCAGGCTGTACGAATTAGCTCTATAGCGGGGAAACACTACGCAAAGCGGCAAAGGAAAGTGAACTCTCAGGTGGTATCCGTAGGAATCGCTAGCGGGGGCTAGTAGTGCGGTCGATCCAATGGGTTCCGATTCCTGACGTGAAGCCCCCATCGACGATTATGTGCTGCCCGTTCAACCAATCGTGTTCTCCGATTGCCAACCAAGTGAGAATCTGAGCTATGTCGTCTGGTTGGGCATGACGGCCCATCTGGTTACCAATCCAGTCCATCTGTGACTCTCCAACCTGTTGGGTGAAGTCAGGAAAGATTGGTGTCTCCACGGGACCAGGCCCTACATCGTTAACCTGGATGCCACGCCCTAATCCGCGGCCAGCTAACTGCATCGTGTAGACGACAACAGCTTCTTTTGAAAACGTGTAGGGGTCTGTGCCACAAGTAGAGCCATTGGTTTCCCACCAGTCAGCGCCCGAAACAAAATCGGGAGTATCGAGAAGCTCAGCATGTTTATCGAACCGCTTCTTCCATTGATTACCTGCGATCGAAGCAACATTCACCACCGTGCCTCCGTCCGCTATTCGGGCCCAAAGACTCTCCGTTAGATGGCGAAGACCAAGTGTATTGACGGCCAAGACCATCTCTGATGGAACAGTGCCCGGTACACCTGCGATGTTGAGAAGCGACGCGTATGTGTCATCGAAGCCAGATACCACCTCGTCAATGGAGTCCGGGTTGGACAAGTCGCAGTGGTAATGGGCGGTAACGCCCGGCGGCGCATCTTTGATATCTAGGGAAATGACTTCCCGACCTGCGTCGAGCAAACGCTTGGTGGTTGCACTACCAATGCCCGTTGAGGTGCCCGTTACGATTACTGGTCCTTCAGCTGTCATGAGTAAGACAATAATAATGAGAATCATTCTTGACAAATGCAATGACCAACCAGATCACTCAACACGTGCATCCCATTTATTGGAGAATGGAGAGCTTTTTTACCTGCTCGGGACCCCGGCAGCGCCGGTACATAGATCGGTGAGCGGAAGAAAAGTAGCGAATCCGCTGTCATCCAAGATCGAGATCACAAGACAGGTCCCATTCGGGCAGAGGGTCTTGGAACTTTAACCATTTCTCGGGGCCCTTCTCGAACTCTCTGCCCGTAAGGACACATGCATCCAAGCGGCTTCGAATAGCGGCCTCATCCATGTCGATACCTATAAACACAATTTCGGTCTGACGATCACCTAGCAGCGGATCCCAACGTGCTTCTAACTCCGCCCGTTCCTCATCGGTTTCTAGCTCCCACTCATCTTCTGGTGTTGCCGCGTACCACGAAGCTAGAGGTTCGAGCCCCACCGAAAGACCCGCATGACTCCACATAGCTTGTATGTCGGGCCGAGACGCTAGCCAGAAGAACCCTTTACTACGCAACACACCAGGCCAAGCCTCGTTGAGTTCCCGGGCAAGCCGCTTAGGGTGGAATGGCCAGCGGTGGCGATACACAAAGGATGTGATTCCGTATTCTTCAGTTTCCGGCTGCACTTCTTCGTTAAGAATCTGTGCCCAGCCAGGTGCCGTCTCGCCTTCAACTTCATCGAAAAGCCCAGTGTCGAGAACGGCCTCTAATGGAACATCACCGTTCTCCGCTAACACCAGCTGGGCATCCGGATTCAGGCGGCGGACCATTGCCACAACCTTTTGTAAGTGCTGTTCACTCACAAGATCGGGTTTAGAGATCACGATCACGTTGGCAAATTCAACTTGATCCACGACAAGATCAACCACTGAACGATCATCCTCATCATCTCTTTCGAGGCCCAGATCTGTCAGCTCCTCCAGATGGTCGAACCTTTCTAGGAACGTTGCTGCGTCAACCACGCTCGCCATGGTGTCAAGTCGCGCCAACGAAGAAAGGCTCTGGCCATCAATGTCCTCAAATAAGAAAGTTGCTGCTACCGGCATGGGTTCGCTGATACCGGTTGACTCGATCAGTAAATAGTCGAATCGCCCCTCTGCCGCTAGACGGGCTACTTCAATCAATAGGTCTTCGCGCAAAGTACAACAAATACAGCCGTTCGACATTTCGACAAGCCGCTCTTCGGTTCGATCAAGGCTCGCTGTAGTCGTTAGCAGTGACGCGTCGATATTGACCTCGCTCATATCGTTCACGATCACTGCCACTCTCCGTCCTTCACGGTTAGCGAGCACATGATTCAACAGGGTCGTTTTTCCTGCTCCCAAAAACCCCGAAAGAACAGTAACCGGAAGACGCTCATTCATAATCGCATGCTAGCAGTAATAGGAATCATTCCTATTTTGTGAACCAGAACTGCCCCGCCCGAAATGCAGTTATTCCTGCGTCAGGTGAGGGTTACAACATCCGCCACTTTAGTATTTAGCACTAAATATATTGGAGGACAGATTAATGAAGTTCAAAGTATGGCTAGCGTGCGCAGCGTTTGCCCTAGTGGCCGCCAGCTGCGGAAGCGACGAACCTGATGCGGCGCCCGTTGAGGAGAGTGCAGCAGAGGAAGAAGTCGTTGCCGGAGATATTGTCGAGGTCGCAATCGGCGCGGATCAGTTCCCGACTTTGATCGCAGCAGTGCAAGCCGCTGGGCTGGTCGAGACACTTCAAGGTGAAGGACCATTCACTGTCTTTGCCCCCACCGAAGAGGCCTTTGCGTCTGCTCTCGAGGCACTTGACCTAACTGCAGAACAGCTTCTCGCTGACACCGCCACGTTGACATCGGTGCTGACTTACCACGTAATACCCGGAAAGGTCATGAGCTCGGACTTAATCGGAGCCGACAATATGGCCGTCGCCACGGTCAACGGCACTGAAGTGAGCGTCAGCGAGTCAATGGGCACAGTCACCATCAACTCAGCAACTGTCGTCGCAGCCGACATAGAAGCATCAAACGGAGTCATCCACGTCATCGACCAAGTACTCCTACCTGGCTAAAAATTAAGTGACGAAATAAGGCTTGCCGATTTTCGGCATGTTCCAGTTGGCCGCCCTTCGGGGCGGCCATTTGGTTTCACACAAGCCATCAGCCTTAGGTCAACTATTCAAAAGTCTCAGCGTGAGCGCGTGCCACTGTCATCGACATTCCCTGATGGGGTGTTGTTGTTCAAATGACGCATGCGGTGCTGAGTTGGCGCATGAGCCTGCGTTGGGTCGGGTCCCACGAGTCACGTCGATGCATAGTTCCAAGAGTGTCGAACATAACTAGGTCACCGACCTGCCAATCATGGCCGTATACCCGGTCGGGGCGAGTGGCATGTAAATGCAGCTGCTTAAGCAGCGCGCTGCTTTCTTCCCGCTCCATTCCCACTATTCGACGGGTTATACCCCGCGATACATAGAGGATCGCTTCGCCGGTATCGGGATGATGCACTATCACCGGATGTTCGGCCTCGGGGATGTCGGGACGGTCAATACCGGCCGCCTCATCGCGTTCGACCTTTGCAGCGAAATCTTTGTCAGGTTCGGCCATGTAGTCCGCAATGCTGTGGGTTGCGCGCAAACCGCTAAGGCGAGCCTGCAAAGCAGGGTCGAGGGTTGCGTAGGCAGCGTACATATCGGTGAAGTATGTCCGAGGCGGCTCCGGCGGAAGTTCTACCGCGTTGAGGAAGCTAGTCTTCCCCGGTGTCGCCGCATAGGAATAGTCGGCGTGCCACTCAAGGTCGGTAGCACCCTCTACTCCCAAACGGTCACCGTCCTCGTCTCGGATATTTGTAACTGGGAGAATTTCCGGTAGCGCTCCCGCGTTTCGAAACCATTCGGAACCTCTAATTGGGTCACCAAATGCCTCCACGAATCTCACCAAATCCTGGTCAGTGGGTTGCGACTGGCCGCGAAACACCAATAGTCGGTGACGGTGCAACGCGTCAGTAATGTCTCGTTTGCTCGTATTGGTAAGCGGTTCGGCTGGTTCCCAACCAGAAACCAGGGCCCCAAACGGAGCATCGACTAGCGGAACGATATTGAGATCCATATTGACTAATCTTTTAACTCGGTAGCTCTTTCAACTTCAAGAGTTGATCATGATGATGAGCATCACCGAGCCACCAAGCATCGTCAATGCGTTAAGTATCAAATAAACAGGAAATGGCGCTCTAGCGAACTGCTTGCCGAACGTTGTTGACGCAAGACCTTCATCCATGTCAGATCGCATCGCAGCGATATCCATAATCGCTCCGTGGGAACCAAACCACAGAAACAATCCCACCAAGGCGACGACTATCGATAGCGCTAGTTGAGCATTGTCAGACAACGAGCCCCACGAAACGGCTAACGCTGTTCCAACGATCATTGCCACAAGACACTTCAAACACACCCACAACATCTCTGCCCGGTGTTCGATCCAACTACGAAGCTCGCTTTGCTCCATGACATCTCCAATGTTCTGGTTGATGAGATCGACTATAGAAGGTCAGAGCCTGCCAGAAATCCATCTTGAACGATGCATCGCTCACATTCCCCCATCTGCTAGCGGTAACCCGGTGAAGACGGCTCGCAGCGACTAATTGTCGGGATAGGTAGGCCTCCGTGTTCTAGCTAGATGACAGGGCGACGTTAATCATTTCCGCTGCAGCGACACCCGACCGAAATGCTCCCTCGACTTTCGGACCAGCAAAAGCTTCGCCGGCTAGAGCAATCGTTGGGTTAGCGCCCCACACAATTGTCGGTTCAGCTCGAACTTCCTCGGGTCCTGCGTATCGCCAGCGTTGAATCTGAAAATCAGTAACTGCGACACCGTTCAAATGGTCTTTGATTAAAGCAGTCGTCGCAGCTAGGACTTCCTCATCAGAATCTTCCCATAAAGAGTCGCTCAACTCGTTCGACAGGTGAACCGTGAACGCGGGCTCGTCACTGATTCCCTTTCTCTGGTTGTCACTAATAAACGCTAAATCCCGGTGTTCCAAGAATTGGACACCGCCATGCTCGGGAAACCGCTCTGGAGATTGGTCCAAGCGGAGGAGGATTGCGATAGTGGGCTTGTAGCTGATTGCCGATAACTCAATCTGAGTTTTTGGGTTTGGCAACATCTGACTGAAGGAGAGAATCGCTAAGGATTGAGGCACAGGAGGTGTCAGAACGTAAGCATTCGCAGGCATGTCGCGTAGGTCGGTCACTGTCGTTGCGGTGCGTACGTTGATGTTCCCTTCAGCGACCATCCATTTCACCAGAGAAGTCATTCCAGATGATCCACACCATCGCGCGTAGCCGTCTGGGTTATCGGAGAAACCGTTGGTCCATTTCTTTACAGCTCCGTCTCGGTTTGCATTTTCGATCAATTTTGTGAACTCGGAGCCTCGTGAAGTGAAGAACTGTGCGCCGTGATCAAATCTCGCCCCTGCGAAGCGTCGCGTCGCCATACGACCCCCAACTCCGCGCCCTTTTTCAATGACTTCCACCACATGCCCATAAGAGTGAAGCGTTCTAGCTGCTGCAATTCCAGAAATCCCAGCACCAATGACAATCACATCAGGACGATCTTTACTCATGTATGACGAAGTTACTGGTGTCAATACGGTGTTACACGTTAGGCGTGAACAGGCAACCAAAGTCGCCCTTCTCCTGCTTGAGGTAGCGGGTGCTGAAACCGAACCTAAAAGCCCAAACTCGCCAGCGCACGAAATAAAGGCTGTACTCAGTCAGGAAACGTAGGCGATTCCACAACCTGTCATTAGCCTTTGTTGAGGACCGCCTCGTTCGCCAGGACCCCCTTTAGTTCTGCACGAGGCGGTCTTTTAAATTTTGCTTCCCGTAGGCACCCTTAGGCCGTTCCTCGTATGTAGTAAATTTGACGGTGTCTACTATTGAGGGGAAGGTAGAGAGATGCCAAAAGTCGTTCTTCATGGGAAGTACAGCGCAGAAGCTTGGGCGGGAGTTGCCGCGGATGGCGCTAGCAGCAGAGAGGCAGCAGTCGGCGCGATGTTTGAAGGGCTTGGAGCCAAGCTCGAAGCTTTGTACATGATGCCCGGCTCCAATTGGGACTTCATGATGATTGTTGACGGCGCGAGCGCTGAAATTATGGCTGCGATTAAGAAAGCCGTCGGGCCCACCGGCTCAGTTACTGAGTCAAATGCAACAGTAATCATGACGCCTGAAGAATTCGACGCCGTTGGCGGCGGCGGCTATTCGGCTCCCGGCCAATAGACCATTCCTTCAAGTAATAGGTCGGCTTTCAGAACGACTCGCCGCGCCTACCGCGGCATGGTCCAACAAGGTGTGCGGCCCTGGCCCAATACTACGACTCGCGAATAAGGTCCCTTACTCTGCTTGGCGTGAGAGGGCCTGAGCGGATTACTGGAGCATCTGACCCCAAAGCATCTTCAACCGCATTTGCAAGAGCAGCTGGGGGGCCTACGGCACCGCCCTCGCCCAGGCCTTTAACTCCCAGTTGATTGGTAGGACTAGGGCAAATCACTTCATCAAGCCGGATATCGGGAACCATTGACGATACAGGCATTAGATAATCGGCAAACGAAGATGTAACTGGTTGACCCAGCTCATCAAATTGCATGTGTTCGGTGAGCGCACCTCCAATACCTTGACCAATACCGCCTACAATCTGAGCGTCCGCAATAGTTGGGTTCACAATTTTTCCCGCCTCGTGCACCACGACGTAGTCAAGAATCTCGACCCGACCAGTATCTGGACAGACGCTAACCACGGCTGCATGAACACCGCTCGCAGTCGCATAATTGGGAGGCTGGAAATAGGACGTCTCACTCAGTCCATCGCTACCTGAGCCACCGACCAATTTAGGAATAGAACGAATGAGTTCGGCAAGCGACAATTTAACCTTCGGAGTGCCTTTAACACTTATCTCACCGGTGTTCATCTCGAGATCACCTGGGCTAGCTTCAAGTAATTCAGATGCATGTTCAAAGACACGCTTCTGAAGAAGCACGCCTGCTTGGTGGATGGCATTTCCTGCGGTGACAGTTGCCCTGCTTGCTATGGTCCCAACGCCATACGGTATAGAGGAGGTATCTCCGGCCACCACATCAATTTGGTCGAAATTCACTCCTAGAGCATCAGCCAAAATTTGCGCGAAAACCGTTTTGTGGCCCTGCCCTTGCGACGGAGCTCCGGTAGACAACCGAACTCGGCCAGATGGCATCACCTGAACACTGGCTCCCTCGAATGGACCAAGGCCGGTCATTTCCAAATACATCGCAAAGCCGATTCCTATCAGAGAACCACTCTGGCGAGCCTCTTCTTGACGGACCCGGAAATCCGATAACTGCACCATCTCCACGGCTCGATCCAACATCTCCGGGTAGTCCCCCGAATCAAACTCTTGCGGTATACCCCGACGGTCAAGCAAGCCAGTTCTGTACGGCATCTGTTCGGGTTGGATCAGATTCCTTCGACGAAGTTCGGCGGGCTCAAGATCTAACCTGCGTGCAAGTCTGTCAATCGCACGCTCCATCGCAAACGTCGCTTCGGGCCTGCCGGCACCACGGTAAGGCGAGGTAAAGGTTGTGTTAGTGAGCACGCCAGTCGCTTCTAAGTCGATGTTGGGTATCTGATAAGGCCCTACCAAATGACACATAGCGTTGTAAGGCACGACTAAGCCGACCATGTTGCGGCAACCGAGGTTAACTATGATGCGGTCTTTGACTGCGACGATCCGTCCGTCTTCGTTAGCAGCCAGCGTAATACGATGAATTTGCTCTCTGGCGTGAGCATCTGCAGTCAAATTTTCATGCCTGTCCGCGACCCACCGGACGGGTTGACCTAAATCGAAAGCTGCGAACGGAATCAGAAGCTCTTCGACTACCAATATTCCCTTTTGGCCGAAACCTCCGCCAACGTCCACGGCTTGCACACGCACCTCATCCACCGGGAGGCCCAATGATTCGGCGACGTGATCCCTCACTCGATGAGGTGTCTGTGTTGTAGACCAAATCATCAGGGCATCAGAAAAGGGGTCTTGGCGTGCGGCCATTGCGCGCGTTTCAATTGGGGCGCAAACGTACCGTTGCGTACAAAACGTTTCTTCCACTACTGCGAAAGCAGCAGCAGCAGCAGCGTCCGCGTCACCGGTTCCGTGCTTGACATGCACTCCTATATTGTCTTCTTCAGATAGGAGCGCCAAGGGAGAGTCCGGCTCAAGGGCCTCTTCAGGGTCAAGAATTGCGGGCAGTACCTCAAAATCTAGATCTATTAGCTCAATCGCGTCCTCTGCTAGATAGCGAGATTCCGCCACAACCATGGCGATCGGTTGTCCCACGTAATTCACTTCGTCGACCGCAAGGATCGGGGCAGGCTGAATCTTTACAACCGGGTCGAGGTCGGCAATGCCAGGTGGAACGCGAAGTTCTTCAGAATTTACCAACGGCTTAATACGTTGGACTACGTCCGCACCACCGTAGATCTTGAGGACCCCCGGCAATTCAAGAGCTGCGGTAAAGTCCAATGCTGTAATTTTTGCATGTGCATGCGGACTACGAACAAAAGCGATCTCAGCCACCCCGGGGAGATCGAGATCGTCAACGAAACGGCCCTCTCCCCTAAGTAATCTTTCATCCTCGACGCGCGGAACGCTTTGACCTATCCAGTTCAATTCAGCCTCGTCACTCATCTGATTCCACCGCGTCGAGATCCATAGCTTGCCTCGCAGCTCGCCGAATATTTACGTATCCGGTGCAACGGCAGATATTTCCACATAGATGGTCATCTAGTTCGGCATCATTCTTTGGCCCCCCCTGCTCAGCCAAACCAGAGAGTGACATTAGGAAGCCAGGGGTACAAAATCCGCACTGCATTCCATGTTGCTCATGAAATGCCTTTTGGATTGAAGAGAGCTTTTCGTCAGAAACCGCCAGTCCCTCAACTGTGCGAATAGTGCGGCCATTCGCTTGCACGGCGAGCATCAAGCACGAACGTATTGCTTTCCCATCTAACAAAATCGTGCATGCGCCGCATGTCCCCTGCTCACATCCAACATGAGTTCCAGTCAGACCAATACGATGCCGCAGAAAGTCTGTTAGCAGCAACCTTGACTCGACTCTCGCCGTAACGACTTCATCGTTGACGTGCAATTGAATCTCGTGGTGCGCAGATGATTCTGAATACGGGGGTGATAGTGGGGTGTTCAAAGTCCTACCCAACCGATTTTTCATAGACATCGCTCCAATGCCTCAGCAATGCTTTCTTTGAGTAGCTCGACCGCCAACTCTTTGCGAAATAAGTGAGAAGAGTGAATGTCTTCTGCCGGCTTAATCTCCATTTCCAGCTCACTGACAGCTATATCAATGGCGCGTTCGGCGGGCCTTCCCAAAATTGAGGCTTCGGTCGCATCTAAGCGCAGCGCGGAACCCGCGACTCCGAAGACCACAATCTTTACATCGCTAACATTTTCTCCTAACAACGCAATTTGAGCGGCGACCCCTACAGTCGCAAAATCCCCGGGCCGTGTGGCAAATTCTTTAAATGACCAACCCGCTCCCTCCTGTTGCGGTGGAAACACGACCTGTTTGAGTAACTCATCTTCTGCGAGTGCCGTCATGAAAGGTCCTATAAATAAGTCCTCAACGGGCACGGTTCTTGTCCCATTTACGGAGTGGATCTCAGCGACGGCGTCCAATGCCATGGCGATTGCCGGGAGCTCTGCTGCAGGGTCGTTGTGGGCCAAGCTTCCACAAATAGTTCCTCGATTTCGTATTTGCGGATGGCCAATTTCCCCGATTCCTGCTGCGAGCATTGGCCAACCTGCCAGAACATCCGGATGATTCTGGACGTCCGCCTGCGTGACAGAAGCACCGATTACAAGGCGCCCTTCTTCATCTATCCGTATATGGTTCAACTCCTCTAGGTGTCCAATATCGATTAGCAAATCCGTACGACCCAGCCTCATGTTAAGAAGCGGCATCAATGATTGCCCACCAGCGATTAGCTTGGCCTCGACCTCGCCTGCGAGCAGCGTTAACGCGTGGTCCACTGACTGAGCGGCTACGTAGTCAAAAGGTGCGGGTTTCACAGATGAGATACTATGCACAGGTTGAGCATCAAGGAGAGATGAAGTGAACTCACTCGGTCTGCGGGAGCTTCGCCACGTTTCGCTTCGATGTTCGTCGTTAGACGAAGCGGAGGACTTTTATACAAATGCGTGGGGTCTCGAATTGGTTGAGCGGTCGATCGATCGTCTCTGGTTACGTGGGACCGGCCCCGAGCACCACATTCTCCAATTTGTCGAAAGCGACAATCTAGGGCTGGAACACGTTGCCTTTGCTTTAGCGACCCCGGAGGATGTTGATAGCGCCGCAAAACATCTCGTAAACATGGGGGTCGATCTGATCTCAGAACCTCATCGCAGTGACGATCTCGGGGGTGGATATCGGCTCACTTTCAACGACCCTGAGGGACGTTGCATCATGCTTGCAGCGCTTCTCGAGGCTGTCGCTCCTCGGAGCGAAATTTCCAACCAGCCCATTCAGCTATCTCACGTTGTCTTCAACACAGTAGACATCAACGCTGCGGTCGAGTTTTGGACACAGGTAGTTGGTTTACGCGTCAGCGATTGGTCCGAGAACCAAATGGCCTTTTTGCGCTGCAACAACCGTCACCATTCCGTGGCGTTCAATCAAGCGGAATGGACTTCGGTCAACCACATCGCATACGACTTTCGAGATACGGACGCTTTTTTTCAACGACTCGGTGTCCTACGTCATTTGGGCTTCGTGCCTATCTGGGGTCCAGGCCGTCACGGACCGGGTAACAATGCTTTCGCTTATTTCGGCGATCCAGTCGGCTATGTTCCTGAAGTAACAACTGGCCTGATAGACGTAGAAGAATCGAACTGGGTTCCCAGAGTTTGGCAGCGAGTCCCAGAGCAATCAGATCTATGGGGCACTGCAGGGCCGCCTTCAGATGACGCTAGGGCGAGAATGGCCGGTTCTCCAGAACCGACAGTGCGCTCAGCCGGTGGCACTTAGTGAAGGTTGGGATATTAGGCTGGGGAGCAATCGGCTCTTGGGTCGGCGAAAAGCTCTATAACGGGTCTATACCAGGCGTGACTTTGGAAGCCGTCGCCAGTCGCAATTACCGCCTCCCTGCTCCCGTCAAGTGCATCGAACCCCTTGAGCTTAGTGAATGTGTAGATGTAGTGATCGAGACTGCCGGCCATGAAGCAGTGAATGATTACGTGCCCGGATTACTTGAGAAAGGCATACGGGTTGTGCTGGTGTCAACCGGTGCTTTGAGAGACCAGGGCCTATACGACGAACTAGCTAAAGCGGGCGGCGACAGGTTGATTCTGTCAACGGGGGCCATCGGGGGCGTTGATATTGTCAGAGCCTGCCGTCAAGCAGGCAACATCGAGTCAATCACCCTCAGCACCACCAAACCGTCACTTGCTTTAGAACGACCATGGATGTCAGCGGAAATGATTGCGCAGATACGAGAAGGTCGGGAAGTTGTTGAGTGTTATCGAGGGTCTGCTCTTGCAGCGACGGAACTCTTTCCTGAGTCAGTGAATGTCGCCGCTACCTTGGCTTTCGCAGCGGGTTCTTGGGAACCAGTTGACGTGCGGATTTTTGCAGATCCTTTAGCCACATTGAATAGCCACAAAATCGACATCGTGTCCGACATAGGGTTATACAAAGTCGAGGTTTCAAATCACCCCCTGCCAAGTAATCCTAAATCCAGTGCCCTCGTGGGGGCATCTTTGCTTAGGTCCCTGCACGATTTGACGACCAATTTGCCGACCTTTATGTAAGGAGCTCCGATGAAACAAACGAGTCTCAAACTAAAAATTTCTCAATATACGGGATTAGGTGCTCGCCGGATTGCACGAACTAATTCAGGAAACCCAGAGCCAGTGTCATTACCAGCCGGGCACCCATATCTCGGCATACGAGACAAGTGGTACCTCATCTGCACAAAACAAGAGCTTGGAGTCGAACCTCAAGCTCGGCGAATTCTGGGTGAGGATCTTGTTTTATGGCGAGATGGGGAAGGCAATCCGCGATTAATGCATGATTATTGCCCTCACCGAGGCGCAAAGCTGTCAATTGGCGATGTCGTTAATGGCGAGCTTCAGTGTTGGTATCACTTTTGGCGGTTCAATAGTGATGGAAATTGCGTGTCCATACCTAGCCAAGGCGGAAAGTGCTCTCTCCAATCACGAACGAAGGTCGCCCAAACTTATCCCACGGTCGAAAAGGCAGGTTTTATCTGGTCGTTTATCGGCGACCAGGAGCCGCCAGAGTTGGAGTTGCCGTTCGAACTCGCTGATCCGTCTTATTCAATGTTCCCAGAGTCGGTTGAATGGAGTGCAAATTGGCTTCTGGCGTACGAGAACCTTGCCGACATAATGCACGCTCCATTTCTTCATAATCGCTCGCTTACGCTCAGCGGTGGAATCGTCGAGGACAGTGTGAATGTTTCGAACACAGAGACTGGATTCCGTGTCGAGCGCGTAAATCAGCAGGGAGTTAACTTTGATCAAGTTGAGATTGACCTAGGCCACATCATGCACTGTCGGCTAGATATCCCTCTCAAGGCATCTTTCGCAGGGCCTGGCCCCAACCTTAGAATTGTCGGTTTCGTAACTCCGGTTGATGACCAAAACTCAGTCGTCCACTTCCCAAGGTTTCGCCAAGTCAGTGGCTGGCGACGCGCTTTGTGGCGATTTTTATTCCGAGTCAGATTGCGTGGCACTCACCTACATGTACTCAATCAAGACAAAGCGATGCTTGAGTCTCTCCGATCGATTCCCGAAGCTCACCGCGACGAACATCTAGCCCAAGCCGATAAGCCAGTTCTTCATCTTCGGAGGGCGCTTCGCCCTGCCTTCGACGCGCAGCTTGCGGGATTAAGTCCTGAATGGATATCCACGGGCCCCCTTGCCGGAACAAAAGCAACGGAACCCCAAGGGAAATCTCAGTCCGCAGAAAAAGCCGGCCCTTGAAGTGAGATCAGAGTTGAACGTAAACGGCTTGGCGGTGACGAAAGAAGGTCAAGGGCCAAGAATTCTGTTTTTGCATGGCATTGGGTCTTCAAGGGTTGCCTTTAGACATCAACTGACTGGCCTTTCCCCATATTTTACGTGCTATGCACCGGACGCCCCGGGCTACGGCGACTCGAAAGACTTTGACGCGCTCGACGACATAGATGCCTACGCAGCGATCTACGAATCTTTAATTGACGGTGAAGATATCTCGGCGCTGGTGGGCGTTTCGTTCGGAGGCGTTGTCGCTTCAAGAATCGCAATTAGAGGTAATGTCCAATTGGACGCTTTAGTGCTAGCCGACTCGAGCCGGGGCTCAGGCGTCAACGATGTCCGTGCGCAGGCCATGCGAGAACGAAGTAACCTTTTATTGATGCAGGGAGCGAATTCGTTTGCTCGCCAGCGTGCACACCGCTTGGTCTCGCCATCTGCCTCCAAACACCTTATTCAGCAGGTGGAGGAGACTATGAGTAAGGCAATTCGGATGCCCGGATATGGGCAAGCAACCCGCGCCATGGCCGCTACTGACCACGGGCCCCTACTTTCTAAGATTCATACCCCAACGCTTATCGTCGTGGGAGGGGAAGATGCGGTCTGCCCACCGGCGGAATCTCGGCACCTACATAAACTGATTCCCAATTCCTTGTACCAAGAAATTCCAGGGGCAGGTCACTTAGCCAATCAGGAGCGACCGACAGATTTTAATTACCTGCTTAAATCATTTTTGACAGAGAACTTAGGTTCAACAATTCAAAGCGGAGGACAGAAAACATGACCGAAACAAATCTCGAAGCGAAGCTAGCGGAATGCATCGCAACGCGGGAATCTCGAGCGGAAGATTGGGACACTCTCGCTTTCCAAGCGGAGAAAGCGGGTGAGGAGCTTCGCCGAGCTCAAATTCGATATATAGGCTCGGGTGGAACCGGAGATCACCGACAGGATGACAAAATTCTGCAGGCAGATCACTTCACATTTTCCAACATGAAATTACCTCCCGGCGCAATCGGCCCAGAGCACAACCATCATGACGCAGAAGAGGTTTTTTTCGTCCTTGAGGGTCAGCTGGAGATCACGATTCACGATATTCAAGATGGGACCCGGACGGCTTCACGTGTGCTTGGGTATCGAGACCTGGCCAAAATTCCGCCAGGCGTGCCTCGAAGCCTGAAAAATGTCGGAAAAGAAGATGCTCTTTTTTGTGTGGTTTTAGGATCACCTCAACCCCAACTGCCAACCTATCCTTCAACATCGCTTGTCGCTGGCGTCACCCGATAGAACAACCAATGCCAAGACTCGACGTTGACTTATCAGGCCGACTAGTGGTCGTCACCGGCGCCGGTCGAGGTCTTGGGCGCGCTATCGCTACTGCTTGCGCCAAGTCAGGGGCATCCGTAGCAGCGCTCGATTCCGATAACCAGCTTCTCGAAGAAACGGTGAGTGAACTAAGAGACCAGGGCTTGGAAGTCAATGCCTATCATTGCGATATCGGCGAACCTTCGCAGGTCCAAACCACTTTCGATCAGTTGGAAACTCGCCCTTGGGGAGTCATCAACAACGCAGGCCTCGCCGACGGAGTAGGCGGACTTCCCTTTTGGGAGATAGACGTTGAGGATTGGCAAAGAATACTGAAAGTCAATCTGACAGGAACTTGGCTCGTATCTAAATACGCCACAGCACTAATGATTCGTGCTCGCGAGGGTAGATTGATCAATCTTGCCTCGGACGCCGCCCTTTACGGTTCGCCTCGACTTGCCCACTACATAGCTTCAAAAGGCGCACTGATTGCGCTAACACGCGGCATGGCGCGCGATCTTGGCCATTATGAAATAACCGTCAATGCCATCGCTCCCGGCTTAACTCTGGGCGCTTCCACCGAGAACATTCCAGAGGAACGACATCAGTTGTATGCCGATAACAGGGCACTCAAACGGCCACAATTGCCGGAGGACGTAATCGGAATTACTACTTTCTTGCTCAGTGAACAATCTAGTTACATCACCGGTCAAACCATCGTTGTTGACGGTGGATTTGTAATGCACTAACGCGGAGGCACTAATGGATCTGCAACTTCATGGCACGGTGGCAATAGTGACCGGCGGATCGTCTGGCATCGGACTCGCAACTGTCAAGTCTTTGTTGGACGAGGGAGCACGAGTAGCAACTTGCGCGCGCGACGTCAACCGCTTGGAGCGGGCGTTGAAAGATTCGAGTCATAAGAACAACATTCTCGTCAAAGGCTGTGACGTCCGAGATCAGCAACAGGTTGAATCATTTGTATCGGAGGTTATTGAAAGGTTCGGGCAAATCGATGGCCTCGTAAATAATGCAGGGCAATCTCGTATGGCCTCCCTAAATAATGTCACCTGGGAAGACTGGAGAGATGAGCTTGAGCTGAAATTTGGAAGCGTCATTCACCCTCTTGAGCTCGCGCTTCCTTGGCTTAAAAAATCAGCTACCGGCAGCGTCGTAAACGTGAACGCAGTGCTAGCCCGTCAGCCTGAATCAAGACTTATCACTACAAGCGCCGCCCGCGCCGGAATTCTTAACTTAAGCAAAAGCCTCTCCAATGAGCTAGCGGGAGACGGGGTGCGGGTGAATAGCGTATGCCTAGGCTTGATCGAATCACAGCAATGGCGGCGACGATTTACGGAATCCGAGACAAATTTGTCCTGGGAAGATTGGATTAAAGCCCTCGCTGTTGACCGAGCGATTCCGATGGAAAGATTAGGTACCCCTGAGGAAGTGGCGTCCGCCATAGTCTTTCTGCTCTCGCCAAGGGCAAGTTACATAACTGGGACCTCTTTGGATGTATGCGGTGGAACCTCACGTTATGTTTGAAGGCTCGGACCGAGAAGACGTCGGTGATGCGCTAGTCCGACTAGCGGAGCGATTCGGCACAGACACTTTCTTCGGAGTTGTCAGCATCCACAATCAACCAATCATCGACCGATTAGCGGCATCTGCAAGGTATGTACCAGTGCGTCATGAAGCCTCAGCTATTAACGCCGCCGACGCTTATTCTCGCGTGACGGGCAAGCTGGGAGTCGCGATCACGAGCACAGGAACCGGCGCGGGTAACGCCGCAGGGAGTTTGATCGAGGCACACACTGCGGGCAGCCAAGTACTGCACATAACGGGACAGATAGAGACGGCGTTTTTGGGTCAAGGTCGCGGGGTTATACACGAAACCAAAAATCAGCTCGGAATGCTCGAGTCAGTCTCAAAATTCGCAGCGACTGCATCAACCACCGAAGAATTAGGAACCCTCCTTATCGAAGCTGCGCAGCAGGCAATAGCCCCCCCGAGCGGGCCGGTGAGCATTGAAATTCCTATCGATATCCAATACGGAAAAGTCTCTCTTCCTGCCGAGAGCAACATCCCATCTCCTCCGATTTTAGAGGACGAAATTGAAGCAGCAGCAGACCTGATCGCTGATTCTCAGCAACCTGCAATTTGGATCGGAGGAGGAGCCGTCGGCTCTGAGGTTGAAGTCAGGCAATTGGCCGAGCGGCTCGGAGCGGCAGTTTTCACTAGCGCCGCAGGCCGTGGAGTCATAGACGAGAGAGAGGACTTCGTAATCGGTAACTTCGCTTCTTCAGAACAGGGCGCATCGCTTCTAGCCGAAGCGGATTTACTCATTTCTATTGGGACGCACCATCGCTCAAACGAAACCAAGCATTACCAGTTGAAGTTCCCAGAGAGACACATTCAGATTGATATTGATCCCCGTGCTATCGCGCGTTCGTACCCGGTAACCCTCGGAATCATTGGCACAGCCAAGGCAGCCGTATCAGGGTTAATTCCAGCGATCGGAGAACGGTCGGTCAACACGGTGTGGCTGGAGACAGTGAAGGCGAGCGGCAGGGCCGCTCGCCAAAAAATTGCGAATGATATTGGACCATACTTAGCCTTATGCGATTCACTCAGGAAACATTTACCTGGTCCAAGTCCATTTGTGAGAGATGTGACCATCGCCGCTTCATCATGGGGAAATAGGCTTTTCCCTATTTATGACGCCTCAACTAACGTAAATCCCCGCGGCGGTGGAATTGGCCAAGGTTTGGCGATGGGACTGGGTGCTGCGATTGCAAGACCGGACCTTCCAACGTTGCTGTTAGTTGGTGACGGAGGACTAGCCTTACAGACCGGCGAATTAGGCTCCATAGCTCAAGAAAATCCGTGGCTCGTCACTGTCTTGTTTAACGACGGTGGTTACGGTGTGCTGCGGAACCTACAGGATCAGCACTTCGATCGGCGGGCTGGCGTCGATCTTGTAACACCAGATTTTGAATTGTTGGCCCGAAGTTTCGAAATTGACTATTACCTGATCGCTGATTCCGATGACGTAGACCGGGTTGTCAGTGAAGCTTTTAGCCTCGGCCGGCCCGTGATTATCGAGGTCGATTGCAATGATTTCGGCACTATGAACTCACCGTTTGTTCCTCCAATTCCTCTGCCTATTTAAGGGCTTTAGCCCGCCGGCTCAGTTAATGAGTCAAATGCAACAGCAATTATGACGCCGGAAGAATTCGATGTCATTGGCGGCAACTAATCGACTCCCAGTAAATCGACCATTCATTTACGCAATAGATGAGTCTCCGGATCTGCCCACCCCGCCTGCTTCGACAAGATGTGGGATGTCGGCCGATGTCAGTCCGCGCAGAATAAATCTTTGCGCGATTGCGATTCGCTCAGTCCCCAGGGGCTCGGTAGCTGCCATCGGGCACCATTGCAGGCAGGGCAAATCCTTGTTTATTCAAGAGATCAAAAACTAGGGGATCTGTTCGCCTGAGCTCCTCAGAGGTGCAGATGTGCCATTCATCGGCACTATCTTCACATTTGTTTGTTAAGGCGGGATCGAGTGCGTCGATATTCGCCATTAAAGCCCAGTAAAAGTACTCGTGGACCTGACATTCGTACGTACAGGACTGATCGTTATAGGAGTACCAAGCCTCTTCAGGGTATTGGAAGGGAACATCCTCAAAACGGCCTCCCCTGGCCACATCCATGGCGTCGGTAAGTTTGCTGGTTCCTGGTGCATCACCAAAATAATCGGGGTACATCCGATACCAACCATCAGAAACTACGTGCCAGACCTCTTCAAGGTTGGTGTCCCACGTGCCAGTGGCGCCAATACCCCCAAGCGCCCATCGATCATGGTCGTGGTACATACTGGCCCGGAAGCTCACGTTGTCTTCACAATAGGTGCCCCTTGCCCCGGCAAAAAATGTGTCCCTATCTTTCTCGCTCCAGACAGGCACAACGAAATTGCCTTCTACTAAATATCGGTGGACTTTAGGATCGTCTGGCTGTCCATCTTCGTCATTGTCGATGAATTGCGCTAAGACGTTTGCGGTGTGCTTTACGTAGTCAATAGGCGCCTCTGGAGTCGCAATTACGTATACGCCCAGTGCATTTACAAACTTGTCGAAAACCGTATTTAGGCATTCCAAATAAGGGTGCGACGGCATGATCGCAAGCGTTGAAGCCTCCCAATATTCGGTTTCGTCAACCGTGGGGATGGAGGTGTTCGTACCGACGTCTCGCATGTCTGGTTCGGGCCCATCTGCCGGAGCTGTTTCCGAGAGGGTAGAACTCGCTAGATTCGGACTTTTGGATGGATCTAATTCTGAGCCCTTTAGAGATTCGCTATTCGAGCAGGCGAAGCCGAAAATTAAGCACAGTGAGATTAAGAGGGTGCGACGCATTGCCAGATTGTGTCAGACCTGTCCCGCGCTGACTGTCAGCCAATTAAACATGTTTGCTGTTGTCCAGATTCGCCACTTGTTGGGCTCAGCCTTCGGTTCAGTGTCCCACCGCCCACTAGATGCATTCCCTACAGGAAACACTCAGACGACGAAGACTCAGACGACGAAGAACATGATGTCGCCAACAACAGCGTCACCAACAAAGCCAGCCGAACCTTCACCAAATTACCTCTACACCGAATAGCAAACGAAAATTAACTGCGCCGCCCCCCCCCACAATTGCAACCATGCTTCGCTCATGGTTTTGAAGGCAACTAGCCAGTCCGTTTACGTTCAACCAGCCGTTTCATGTGGGCCATGGAGTCCATCTTTACTGTTTCGCCGGTGATGCCATGCATCTCACCAAGGTTCGGCATAGCCCCGGGACCGATCGGCACCTCAAGGTGCAAGGTTCGCGTTCGAGGAATGAAACATTGCGCTTCGTCACATGCTTGGTAGCGGATCGTGATTTCAACTCCGATGGATGCAACACCGTCTTCGACCTCTCTACCAAGGGTGCTGGCGGCGTAAACGGGGAACACGAAGTCTGCGGTACCGTCCCAGACCTGCAGTGGTTCGTCAACTCCCGGCAATTCGAAGGCATATGTTGGTGGCTTTTTGGCTGGTTCGTGACGGAACCCGTCGGGTCCGTCAATTGTGATCGTCGTAGAGATCATGCCGGTGGGTACCGGATCGTCATAGATGTGGAGACCTTCCGGTATCTCGATTCGCACGACTAGCCGGCGCTGGGGCCCGACGCGCAGAACGCCACCGCCGCCGCGAAGGAATGCGCTAACGCGAATGCCGTCGCTCTCTTCTATCGATGCGGTGGGCTCGTTGTCACCTGGGGCTATTCGGCCAGCGAAGCTGTCGAGAATCGCTTCAATGCCCTCGCGGTGGGCTAGGTGTCGGTTAAAGAGTTTGTCGACGATGACGCCGTCTTCGTTTAAGAGGAAAAATCCTGGGAACGGAATGCCATAAAACGGTGCTTCTTCGGGTTGCACGATCGTGTTCAGCACGTCGTAGCGCCTGATGACATCAGAATTAACGTCAGATAAGAGCGGGAATTCAACGCCTGAGGCGTCGACGTAGGCGCTCAGGGCCTCAGGGTCGTCGTAACTGACTGCGTATAACTTGATGCCTGCGGCGGTCAGTTCGTCATAACTGTTGTGCAGCTCGACCAGCTGCGTGAGGCACGGCGGTCACCAGACGACTGATCGGTAGAAAAGCAGTGCCGTCCGGACACCATTGCGATCCGCGTGGAACGAGACGATCTCCCCACGGTGGTTAGGCAGCTGAAAGTCCGGTGCGGGCTCCCCGATCGACAGCCCTGGTCGGAAATTCCCAGTGGGGACCACCCGTTGAGAACTGGTCGTGGGTAGCGGGCCAGTAAAGCCATATTCATCGGTGAACTTCTCGCTACTCATGGAAGCAAATGTAGCGACTTGAGTTGATCTCGACATGATTCGGTCGGTGAGCGTTAGCGCTACAGGATCGGCCCTCAAATCCGGAACTGCCCTAACTACTCTGGTTCTTAAGCCGCAGTGGAGGGTGTACAGATCCATTTCGGGATTAGCGGGTGGGCGATACCGGATTCGAACCAGTGACCTCTGCCGTGTGAAGGCAGCGCTCTAACCAACTGAGCCAATCGCCCTGAAGCGGTCACGATAGCGCCAGTTCCGATACCCCGCGGCAATAATGCGTTTAGGCCCGAAAACTACAGAAGCCGCCCTTCCGGGCGACGTGGAAGTAAACCTTAACACACTCTGAATTTCATTTCCAGTCAATTTCATATGTTTCTCAGCATTTTTCAGTAATTTTCAGTTTCAAACCTCTGTATGGAATTCAGTTCGCGAGGCCGCGCACCACGCTAGATTCATCCCCTATGACAAGCCCTTCATATGACTGGATCGCACATCACGCTGAAGTTCGCGGAGACAAACTCGCAACACACGACTTAGCGAGCGGACGCAAATTCACGTACAGCCAAATGAACGACCGAACTAGTCGTCTCGCAGCTGCGCTACGCGACGAGTTCCAAATTCAACGCGGAGACCGGGTGGCAGTACTCGCAGAGAACGACACCAACTTCTTTGAGGTTCAATTCGCCTGCTGGAAGCTGGGAGCTGTCTTTGTCCCACTCAATTGGCGGCTATCGATACCCGAGTTGGAGTACATCGTGGGTGACGCAAGCCCTGACGTCATCATCCACGACGACGCATTCGAAGACAACGCAACAAAACTTGCAGAGCTATGTGCAATCAGCCATCGAGTTACTTGGGGCTCCGCCATTGGAGAAGCAGCCGCCTACGAAGAGGTGCTAGCTAGTCACCAACCTTGGCTGGAAAGCGAAGAATGTACCCATGACGAGATTCTCACCATCATGTACACCTCTGGAACAACAGGCCGACCCAAGGGCGCCATTATCACTCAGGGAATGACGTTTTGGAATGCCGTGAATTGCGTCGAGTATTACGGCTGTTCGGAATCGATGATCAATCTCGCGTTCTTGCCCCTTTTCCACACCGGAGGCCTCAACGTTTTCGCAAATCCTACTTTCCATTTCGGAGGAACGAATCTCGTGATGCGTACCTTCGAACCTGCCGAGGGCCTGCGACTTCTCAGTGACCCCGAAGTTGCCGTATCTCACACGATAGGAGTCCCGGCGAATTGGTTGTTTATGAGTCAGCTACCAGAGTTCGAAAACGCTTCATTTCCAACAATGATCGCTCCAGCAGTAGGCGGTTCCCCTACCCCAGTTCCACTAATTGAGGCCTGGGCCGAAAAGGGAATGCCACTGCAACAGGCCTATGGCATGACCGAAACCAGTCCCCTCGTCCTCGCTCTGCCTGCGGACAAATGCACTTCCAAGATTGGTTCTGCTGGCGTGCCGGGCATGCACACTGCTGTCCGCATCGTCACCGAAGATGGACGTGAAGCCGAGGTGGGAGAAACAGGCGAACTGTGGTGCAAGGGACCGAATATCACCCCCGGTTATTGGAACTGGCCAGAAGCAACAGAAGAATCATTTGAAGATGGTTGGCTAAAAACTGGTGATGCCGCACGCAGAGACGAGGATGGTTTCTATTACATCGTCGATCGCTGGAAAGACATGTACATCTCCGGCGGCGAGAACGTTTACCCAGCCGAAGTGGAAAGCGTCATCTTCCAACTCCCTGAAATCGGCGAAGTTTCGGTCATAGGAGTACCTGACGACAAGTGGGTAGAAGTTGGACGAGCGATAGTTGTTCTCAAAGCCGACGCAGAACTCAGCGACACAGAAATACTGAACCATTGCCGCCAAAACCTTGCCCGGTACAAGGTCCCCCAATCAGTCGTCTTCGTTGACGAAATTCCGCACAACGCCACTGGGAAAGTTCTCAAACGCGAGCTGCGAGATCTGTACGGACAACCTTAAACTCAGCAATGCCGCACCCAGGGGGACCACTTACAGGGATAAAAGTTCTAGATGTCGCAGGGATGATCGCTGCGCCTAGCGCTTGCGCCATGCTCGCCGACCTTGGCGCTGATGTCATCAAACTCGAACCGCCTCAGGGTGACTTACTGAGGGGTTTGGTGGTAATTCCAGATGGACCCGACCCTTGGTGGGAACTCGACAACCGGGGCAAACGCGGAATATCGGTCGATCTCACAAATAAAGAGGGCCGCCAAATCGCTCACAGAATCGCTGCATCGTGTGATGTGGTCGTCACCAACTTGACGATGGAACGTCAGTCAAAATTTGAGTTAACCGACCTTGATTTGCGAGAAAACCACCCAGAACTCATCCACGTAACGTTGACCGGATACGGCAATAACGGCATAGATCAGGACCGGCTCGCATTCGATTACACAGCATTTTTTAGTCGCGGTGGGGTGCTGAATACCATGGGCGAACCGGGAAACACGCCACCGAATCCTCGACCGGGTCAAGGTGACCACACCACTTCTTTAGCGATCTTGTCTTCGATATTGCTCGCCCTTAGGGAACGTGACCTAACCGGAGAAGGCCAAGCAGTTTCGGTCGCGCTTATGCATGCTGCTATTTGGACAATGAGTTCAGATCTGTCAGTGGGTTTGGCAACGGGCGAGGCACCTGGACCGATCATGCGCATCGAAACGCCTTCCCCTCTAGTTGGACGGTTTCGTTGTGCCGACGACAGATGGCTCATGCTGACTATGCCGGCTGATGGTTACTGGGAACCTTTTTGTGAGGCTCTCGATCAACCTGAATGGATTACCGATCCCAGATTCGCTGATACCGAAACACGCACCGAACATGGCCCAGAGCTAATGATTTTGTGTGACGAAATTTTTGCGACAGCTGAGTCCCATACCTGGGCAGAACGACTCGACGCAGCAGGAATGGTATGGGGACTTATACAGAACCTCGATGAGGTCATATCTGATCCTCAGTCGGACGCATTGGGGGCGTTCAGAGAAATCCCAGATAGCGAGTATCCAGTTCGCACTGTGACTCCCCCATTTGACCTACGCGGCTCAGAAATGTCTATAAAGGGACCCGCACCGCGCCATGGCGAACATTCGCTCGAAATCTTGATCGAAGCGGGTTTCAGCGAACAAGAGATAGAAAAGCTGTACACGGACAACGTTGTTTCCTAAAGGCAGCTAGTCGTCAATCGACTCCACACAATAATTTTTGTTGGCTTCTTGAGGATCTTGGATTCGGTAGGAGTTTGGGTGACGCGCAAAATGTCGGCAGTAAGAACTCTCTATGATCCCCGAAGGTTCGGCGACAATGAGTAACGCCCCAGGTTCACCGCAGTCAAAGGGCCTCGTGATCTCACCATTTTCAGACTGAGCAAGACATTTTTGGGCCGGCATTCGCCTAGGAGAGCTACCCGTTGCAAACGCCGAGAACACAAAAATGGTCACCCCTACCGCCGCTATTAGTAGCCACGGAATTGAGCGCAATATCAATGCAATTATCGGACTTCGCACTTCGAAGCCCTGATAGTGGGCTTCGTCGAGGTCTAGATCATCCTCGGACCACTCGTTTTCCCATCTTTCCTGCTCGGCTTTCGCAATTTTGTTCTCTTCGTTGAGCTCTTTGTCGTATGCCTTTCTGAGTTCATCCGAACCAAGAACTCGCCATGCTTCGTTGATCTCGTGCATTCGATTTTCTGCCCGCCGGACCTCTTCTTCCGACGCACCAACCATGGCATCTGGGTGGTGAGTTCGGACAGCAGCAACCCAGGCTTGGCGAATGGTTTCGTGATCAGAGTCTGAGTCGATTCCCAGGGTTGCGTAATGATTCATGGCCACTGCAGCGAAGCCTCCACAAGGCAACTTACCGTTACGGAGTTAGCGTGGTGGCGTGGATGAGGTGCAATGTCCGGCTTGCGGAGAAACCGAGAATCTCGCTGGTCGCACAAAGGGAGAGCTAATCGAGATCACATGTGAGACTTGTGATCAACGGTGGAGCCGTGACCCAAACGCTTTGCCGACCTGTGAACGTTGCGGGAGCAATGACATGGAAGGAGCGGTCAAAGCGGTTGTCGAAAAGTCGCGTGGTAGTCAACTTTCGATAGTGGCCACCCAAGTTGTGTATCTGTGCCGTTCCTGCGATGAGTCGATCCTGGCCTCCTACCGCGTAGGTAGAAGCCCGCTCATGCCCGATCAGTTACCCACCCAATAAGTTTTTGGCAAGGGTTTAGCTAGTTCCGTCACCCAACCACTCCTGTTCGGCTAACACCCGTTCCAACGTGAGGTGTTCTTTTTCAGCAGTGATGCGTTGAAGATAAAATTCGTTCTCAAACAACGCCAACAAAACGCCGTCGCTGCGCGCTAGCACCGTCGCTCCCGGAAGCCGACGCAGTTCCTCGGCTGATTCAGGGTCAGTCCGTCTGGCGACCGAATATGGGGCGTTCGTTAATTCAACTGGAGCTCCAAATTCATTTTCAAGCCGGTGCGTCGCTACCTCAAACTGCATCAGACCGACAGCTGCTAGCACCGGTTCAACATCACCCATTTCTTCGTCTCTGAGAACCTGTATGACGCCCTCTTCATCGAGTTGCACCAATCCTCTTCGAAACTGTTTGAAACGGTTGGTGTCTTTAACTCTTATCCTTCGAAAAAGTTCAGGCGCAAACGCTGGAATTTGCGGGAATTCGACTGGTTGTTCGGCGTACAGGGTGTCCCCCACTCGAACATCGCTTGCGTTGACGAGCGCAACGACATCGCCGGGCCACGCTTCTTCTACCGTTGATCGTTCGGATCCGAACATAGTATGAGCGTATTTGGTAGCAAACGGCCGGTCAGTCCTGCTTTGAGTGACACTCATTCCCCGTTCGAAGTGCCCTGAACAGACTCGAACATAGGCAATTCTGTCTCGGTGAGCTTTATCGGTGTTTGCCTGAACCTTGAAGGCAAAAGCCGAAAATGGTGCTTCTACAGGTCTGGGTACGTTATTGACGTCATATCTAGACGCTGGCGAAGGCGCTAGGTCCACGACTGCGTCAAGTAACAGGCGTACTCCAAAGTTTGTAAGCGCCGAACCGAAGAACACTGGCGTCACTTCACCCGCAAGAAAGCCCTTGAGATCGACTTCTGTCCCTAAAGCTTCGAGGAGTTCAAGTTCTTCACTTGCGTCGTTCCAACCGTTAATCGATGGGTCTACTTCATCGAGCGTTGAAGTTTGTTCCTCTGCTTGGGTTGCTCCGTGCGCAGTTCTGTCATATTTGATGAACAGTTCAGATGTGCGGTCAACGATCCCTTTAAGATCTCCGGGTACGCCTACAGGCCACGACATCGGTGTTGGAAGAAGCTGCAACATGTTTTCGATTTCGTCCACTAGCTCCAGTGGAGGACGACCCGGTCGATCACATTTGTTGATGAACGTCAAAATCGGCACTTCTCGTTGTCTGCAAACTTCAAACAGCTTCAACGTTTGCGCTTCAATACCTTTAGAACCATCGATCACCATCACAGCTGCATCGGTTGCTGCGAGCACTCTGTATGTGTCTTCGCTGAAGTCACGGTGACCTGGGGTATCTAAAAGGTTCAAGACACAGTCTCGATAATCGAACTGCAGCGCTGTGGAGGTAATGGAAATCCCGCGCTGTTGCTCTAGCTCCATCCAATCCGATGTCGCTGACTTTCGCCCTGAACGAGCTTTTACTGAACCGGCTTCAGCAATTTGCCCCGAGTACAGCAAAAACTTTTCCGTCAACGTGGTTTTTCCCGCGTCGGGATGGCTGATGATCGCAAACGTTCTCCGTTTACCTGCTTCAGATGCAACTTGTTCCGACGACACAAGGTTGAGGGTAGGACTAGTCCAGGCCGCTACCACCCTTGAATGGGGCGATATGTGCTAGAAGCGCAGGGAACGAAACACGTATGACAGATCTTTAAGGATCAGGAGTTAAGAAAATGAAGTTGGCGACAGGCGCTGGTTATTGGGCCGCCGGACCTCCGTCCGATGCGCAGGAGACAATTTTGGAAGCTGAAGCACTTGGGTTTCACAGCTTTTGGACCGCCGAAGCGTACGGAAGCGACGCTCTGACTCCACTCGCGTGGTGGGGCAGCAGAACAGAAAGCATTCAACTAGGCACAGGCATTGTTCAAATGTCAGCCAGGAGTCCTGCGGCAACAGCTATGGCAGCAATCACCATGGATCACTTAACTAATGGGCGTTTCATCTTGGGTCTCGGTGTGAGCGGCCCTCAGGTAGTGGAGGGATGGTACGGACAGCCATACCCGAAACCTCTTGCCCGCACTCGCGAATACGTTCACATCATCCGCGAAATATGTGAGCGAGAAAAACCTGTCTCGTATGTAGGCGAGCATTATCAGATGCCTTTCCCGGGTGGCTTGGAGCTCGGAAAACCCCTTAAGTCGACTGTGCATCCTCTTCGGCAGCACATCCCAATCTACTTAGGTGCAGAAGGTCCAAAGAATGTGGCCCTATCAGCGGAAATATGTGATGGCTGGTTGCCCTTATTCTTCGCGCCCAAAGACAACCAGTTCTACGCCGACGCTCTCAACGAAGGATTCTCAAAGGCCGGTAAATCTCGAATAGGAGACAATGGGCGAATCCCCGAGGAAAACAATTTCGAAGTTGTGTGCCCTGTTTCTATCGTTCCTGATTCAGATGTGGAACGAGCCGCAGACAGAGTGAGACCCATGCTCGCTCTGTACATGGGCGGCATGGGAGCAAAGGGAGCAAACTTTCACTACGACGTGTTCTGCCGCATGGGATACCAAAATGTGGCTGATGAGGTCCAAGAGTGCTATTTGAACGGCCGAAAGGACGAAGCCGCAGCAGCAATTCCTTTGTCGTTGGTCGAAGAAGTCGCTCTCGTTGGTCCGGTTGACAAGATCGCTGACGACCTCGACCGTTGGAGAGATACCGTGGTAACAACTCTTCAAGTCAGCGGCCCTCCGTCGCTGCTCCGTAGTATCGCCGAGGTAGTAAATCGATGAATTCAGTTGACCCCCGAACTCCGGTGCTAGTTGGCACAGGCCAACTCATCCAAAAACCCGATAATCCCGTTGATGCGCTAGAGCCACTCGCAATGATGCGGGTCGCATTAGAAGCAGCTGCCGACGACGCAGGAGCCCGAAGCTTGCTTGATCGGGCTACAGATACGTGGGTGGTCAAGGGCGCCTGGCCTTACCCAGACCCCGCTGCTCTACTCAGGGACGAGTTCGGAAACAACAGCCGAACCGGAATTTCCACTGACGGGGGGAACACCCCCCAGTCATTGGTGAATAAAGCCTCGCTAAGAATCCAAAGCGGTGAAGCTGACGTTGTTCTCATTGTCGGCGCGGAGGGAATTTGGAGTCGTAGAAGGGCCCGCAGAGCGGGCGAACGGATTCCTTACACCGAACAAGCCGACGTCGAACCGGGCGAAATTTTGGGCAAGGACGTGACGATGAGTCACCCGGTGGAGCTGGAACGTGGCTTCGCTATGCCCATCAACTTCTATCCCATATTTGAATCTGCTTTTCGAGCTTCTCGAGGCGAAAGCATTAGCGACCACAGGGACCGAGTCAGTGAACTGTGGGAAACCTTCAACCGTGTTGCCTGCGCAAATCCTTACTCATGGGTTCGTAATCCTATGACCGCAGAAGAAATAAGAAATCCCGGACCCGCGAACCGGCTCGTCGGTTTCCCCTACACAAAAGCCATGAACTCGAATTGGGATCTCGACCAGGCCGCAGCTTTGATCGTGTGTTCCGCGGAAACGGCCGAAGCGGTGGGCGTGGCGCGAGATCGTTGGCTATTCCCTCATGCTGGCACTGACGGCTCCGACACAAATTTTGTGTCGAACCGAGCCGATCTTCACTCCTCACCAGCCATCAGGGTCGCTGGCAAAAAGGCAATGGAATTAGCTGGAGTTCAACCCGGAGACATTGACCATGTAGATCTGTACAGCTGTTTTCCTTCAGCGGTTCAGATCGCTGCGACGGAAATGGAACTCGGAATCGACCGACAGTTAACTCAAACAGGTGGACTGACGTTCGCGGGTGGCCCACTGAACAACTATGTAACCCATTCCATTGCAACTATGGCCAATGTGCTGCGTGAAGATGCTGGGACGGTGGGGTTGTGTTCCGCTAACGGTGGTTACATCACCAAACATGCTTTCGGGCTGTACAGCACCACACCGCCAACCAGTGGCTTCCAGCATGAGGACTGCCAGAAGGAAATCGACAGCTACCCCACCGTGGAACTAGATGCTGAACACGTCGGCAAAGCCACTATTGAGGCTTACACCGTGATGCATGGGGCCGAAGGACCCGAACGCGGTTTAGCGTCTGTTAGAACTCCAAATGGACGTCAATGGGCAGGGACGAGCGACTCGCAGCTTATGGAGTCGATGATGAACGAGGAGCACGTGGGTAGATCTGTCGAGATTCTTTCGGATTTCACTTTCGAATTGACCTAAGTCAGATTCTCACAGCGGCTGTTTGGGTCCACCACTCGCCCATCAGCGCTATCTAATCTCAGGCAGGTGAGAGTCGCCTTGGTTGAGATGGGTAGTACCAGCTTTCGTCTCACCATCGAAACAGAACGAGAAACTCATCACCGCATTCATCATCTCAATCTGGGCTCTTCAGTTAGCGCAAATGGATCCTTCACCGAAAGCGATATAGACGGCGCAACTGGTGTCCTCTCGGAGTTCATGAGTGTCGCCAAGGTCCACAACTGCCAGCGCATAGTGGCGGTGGCAACTGAATCGTTCAGACTCGCCGCTAATGGCCACGCTGTCGCCACACATATCGCTCGCGAAGCTGGCTGTGAGGTGAAGGTTCTTTCACCAGACGAAGAAAACAATTTGGTTTGGCAAGCCATGGTGAACCAGTTCCACGCTGTCGATAATTTAGTTGCCGTAGCCATCACCGGCGGAAGTGTAGGCATTGCAGCTGGCCCAATCAGTTCCAGGGTCCCGCTTCACAGCTTCAGTTACCCCTTGGGTGGCAGTGTTTTGGCTCCTCGAGCTTCGGCGGACGGGTTCGTTGATACCTCAACCCGAGTTCGCCTCGAGCACCACATAGCCGAGAGCCTCAAACCCGTAGGCGCAGTTGTCCGTAACATCGTGATGCCCCAGTTCGTGGTCAGTGGTGGAATGCCACTCGCATTGGCGAAATTGATTCACACCGTGCGCCGTTCAGAAGTGCCGGAAGTTCTCGATGGCCTAACAATTGATTGTTCAGATCTGGGTCATCTCATCAAAACTTTTGACGAGTTGTCGTTACCCGCTCGTCTAGCCCTGCCAGGCATAAGTTCCAAGAGGGCACCCAACATGGCGTTAGGCGCGATAATTCTTCGGCAAGTGTTACGTTCGTTGGATGTTCACGCTGTGGAGGTATCTAACGCTGGCCTTAGAGAAGGGCTTTTAGGCCGAATTTACGCTGACGCGAAAGCTGCGTGACAGCGGCGCACAACCTCGGGCTCCAGCTTTGTTTGTAGAAATATTTGATTCGGGTGCTATCGTTACCCTCGTGGACGGAACGCTACGCGGACTGCTTCTTCTTACTTAGGCGAGGGCTACAACATAAAGGCCCTCGCCCTAACCTCCTGTGCCGCAAGGTCGGGGGGTTCTTCTGCTTTTCGGGGCAGAACTCGGCGAGGAGAACAGACCGAAGCGAGACAATGCACAACTGGAGGAAAGACTAATGGCAGACGTAAAGGGCATCAGCAAACAGCAGCCCAGTTCAATGCCTTTCGGCAAATACATTCATTACCCCTACGCGCCAGCGTTACCGGATCGGACTTGGCCAGACAAAGTGACCACCGAAGCTCCTTTGTGGTGTTCAGTAGACCTTCGAGACGGAAATCAGGCACTCATCGACCCGATGGATGTTCCCCGAAAGAAGCAAATGTTCGAAGCGTTAGTTGAAATGGGCTTCAAGGAAATCGAAGTGGGTTTCCCGTCAGCTTCAGCCCCGGATTTCGATTTTTGTCGAATGCTCATCGAAGATGATCTTGTACCTGATGACGTCTGGATTCAGGTACTCACTCAAAGCCGCCCAGAACTCATCGAACGAACCTATGAATCCATTGAAGGTGCCCAAAACGCGATCGTTCACTTGTACAACCCCACGTCTACCCTCCAAAGGCGAGTTGTATATGGTTTAGACCTCAACGGCATCATCGACATCGCTCTAACTGGTACCCGTCAGTGCCGTGAACTGCGAGAAAAAGCGAACGGCTCCAACATTCGCTTCGAATACTCACCTGAGTCGTTCACTGGCACTGAAATTGATTTCGCAGTGGACATATGCGAGCAGGTAACCGCCGAATGGGGAGCTACGGCGGAGGACCCAATCATCCTGAATCTTCCCGCCACAGTTGAAATGTCAACCCCAAACCTTTACGGCGACCTCATCGAGTTCTTTCACCGCAACGTATCCAACCGGGAGGCGATTGTTCTATCTCTTCATCCCCATAACGACAGAGGGTGCGGTGTAGCAGCTGCGGAGTTCGGAGTTATGGCTGGAGCTGATCGGGTTGAGGGAACGCTTTTTGGCAACGGAGAAAGAACCGGAAATGTCGACATCGTGACATTGGCAATGAATCTGTTCAGTCAAGGCGTAGACCCTGAACTTGACATCAGTCATATCGATAACCTTCGCCGGATCACCGAGTACTGCAACCAGCTGCCGGTTCATCCCCGTCACCCCTACGGCGGCGACTTGGTGTACACCGCATTTTCAGGCAGTCATCAAGATGCAATCAAGAAGGGATTTGAGGCTTTATCGGGCGATTACGACGTATGGGAAGTGCCATACCTGCCTATTGACCCAGCCCATGTGGGTCGCACCTATCAGGATGTCATCCGGGTGAATAGCCAATCTGGGAAAGGCGGTGTTGCGTATGTTATGAAGAACAACTTCGGACTCGATTTGCCGCGACGCTTACAGATTGAATTCAGTCAGGTGATTCAATCAATTACCGATGAGGGTGGCGAAATTCTTCCGGAGACCATCAAGAAAACATTCGACGAGACGTACCTTCACACCACACAGCCATTCGCATATTTAGGACACAAAAGCACTTTCGATTCTGAATCGTCGGAGTTGTCGACCGTCACTGCGACCCTCAATGTGTCGGGTGAAAAGCAAACGATTAGCGGTGAGGGAAACGGGCCGCTTTCTGCGTTCAAAACCGCTCTGGCTACAGAATGTGGATTGGATCTGACGCTCGTCGACTATCAGGAACACGCTGTTGGAAGTGGCGCTGATGCAACTGCCGCTGCCTATGTGGAGATTGAAGCTGCGGATCGACGCGTGTACTGGGGCGTGGGGATGAACCCCAACATAGTGACAGCTAGTTTTCACGCCCTCTTGTCCGCAATCAATCGATCCCAAAGCAGCTAACCGCGCCCCGGAATGACTCAATTTCGATCACAATTGATACGTGGCTCTCTCTAGCTTCGTCAACGGCTCAATATTTGGAGCGCGATTCGGTGAAGACCCTGCGCGGGTCATCGCTCTCCACGGGTGGGGTCGCACTCATAGAGACTTTGACGTCTGTCTAGAAGGCCTCAACGCCATCAGCATCGACCTTCCCGGATTTGGTGTATCCCCTCCACCCACACACGCCGGCGGTGCTGCGATGTACGCAGATCTCATCTCGCCGCTTCTGGATACATGTCGCACCCCAATTGTTGTTGTGGGGCATAGCTTCGGTGGGCGAGTCGCAGTCCATCTCGCAGAGCAGCGACCCGCAGCCATTGGGGGGCTTGTTTTGACCGGTGTGCCTCTGTTGCATCGCGCTCATCGCAAAGGACGGCCCGCTGTGCGTTACCAATTGGGGCGTTTACTTCACCGGTGGGGTCTCGTAAGTGACAATGTGCTGGAAGGCCTTAAAGACAAATACGGTAGCGCCGACTATCGGGCGGCTTCGGGTGTCATGCGCGATATTTTGGTCACAGTCGTGAACGAGTCTTACGAGCAACAGCTGCGATCTATATCAGCCCCAGTTGACCTTGTCTGGGGCGATGGCGACGATGCCGCTCCTCCAGAAATCGCAACCCGATCCGAAGCTCTACTTACCGATGCCCGAATAACACTCCTAGGCGGCATTGACCACTTTGTGCCGACAACAGCTCCGTCTGCCTTACGTGAGGCAATCGATCGCCGTCTAGGTGCACTCCAGTGACTATCTCAGACATCTATTTGGCAGCTTGCGCCATTGCCAGCTTTTTTACTTCTTTACGCTGGCTTCGGGTCGCTCAACGGGAACATTACCTTCCACTATCAGCAACACAGTTCGCTATTCGTTGGTGGAAACAAGGTGGAACAAACTCCTCATTATTCCTACTCGCAGTACTTACTGCGGTCACGTCAGCTTGGATTCCCGCTACTTCCCTTGTCACAGCTGCAGTAATCATCTCCGGACCGATCGGACTCGGAGTAAAAGGTAGAACCAGTGCCCTGGCATGGACGAGGCGACTTAGAACTTTGGCCGCGGTTTCGTTTTTCGCGATCGCCGCAATATTTGTAATCGTTAGACAACTCAACATCAGATCGGTTGGATACGCAGTTATCGCGCTACTAGTTCCATGTTTCCTGGACATCGCGTTAACGGCATTAAAACCAATCGAACAGAAAGTGGCTCGGCGCTATGTCGTTGATGCGTCCGCCACGTTGGAGCGAGTGAACCCAATCCGGGTGGCGATCACAGGCTCGTATGGGAAAACGACGATTAAGGGATACGTCCGTCATTTGTTATCGGACACCTTTAGCGTGACGGCTAGTCCCGCAAGTTTCAACAACAGTGCAGGCCTTTCACGCTCGGTCAACGAACATCTAACTGATGGCACCGAAGTGTTCGTCGCTGAGATGGGCACCTACGGCCCTGGAGAAATAGCCGAATTAGTGAATTGGGTACAGCCATCGATCTCGGTCCTTGCCTCTATCGGGCCTGTTCATCTCGAGAGATTCGGTGATTTGGAAACCATTGTCTCTGCTAAGAGCGAAATATTTTCCACAAGCCGCACTGCGGTAATCAATATCGACGCTTACGGTCTAGCTAAAGAAGCGGACCGTCTTCAGGCATCTGGAATCGAGGTCATCAGATGCTCTGCCCAAGATCACGCAGCTGATGTTTTCGCATGTTACGACGATGGTTTATCGGTCAGCCTGTCGGGCCGCACTATCGTGACCGGAGTAGCGACCGATGCAGCTGCCACGAACGTAGCGTGCGCAGTAGCGGTAGCCACATCCCTTGGCGTCTCCGACGGAACAATAGCGAAACAACTGGCAGACCTTCCCGTTACTGAACATCGGCGCCAAACGCTGACAAGCCCGACGGGAGTTACCATCATCGACGACACCTACAACAGCAACCCGGCCGGCGCCAACTTGGCTCTCCAAACACTCGCCAACCTTGATGCTCGACGCAGAGTGGTGGTAACACCAGGAATGGTTGAGCTTGGGAGCCGACAAGCAAGCGAGAACAGGCGGTTCGGAGTAGACGCGAGTCTGATCGCCGACGACCTCATCATTGTCGGACATACGAACCGGTCCGCTCTTAATAACGGAGCTCGAGACGGAACAGCACGAGTCAAACTAGTAAGAACCCGCAACGACGCCACCGAATGGGTGCGAGCAAACTTGACCTCAGGGGATGCTGTTTTGTACGAGAACGACCTTCCCGATCACTACGCGTAATTCGGCAACCCTCATCAAGCAATGGGTGACATCAAACTCGCCGCCATCTACGGTTTCATAGAAGAACATGACTCTTCCAGCAGTCTGCTTCGGCAGCCCATCCCCTGAACATGACATTTCAATCCTGACTGGATTGCAGGCAGTGCGCGCTTTGACCGAAGCGGGAAACGACGTCGTAGCTCTCTATTGGTCAAAAACCGGTAACTGGTTCCAAGTTCCCGCCGACATCGAAGCAAACGAATTCGCTGACGGATTACCTCGATCCGCTGAACCAGTGACTATCCAAGTCGGAGAACAAGGCGGATTTTACAGATCCGGGAAGCGGGGAAAGCTAACTCAGATCGAAATCAGCGCTGTCGTAGTCTGCTGTCATGGAGGACCCGGCGAAGATGGAAGCCTGCAAGCCTTGTTCGACCTCGCAGGCATCCGTTATACCGGTCCGAGTCAGGCAGGCGCGGCCGTGGGGATGGACAAACTCGCATTTTCGGGGACTATGGAGGCCGCCGGCATTTCAAGTCTCCCGTTGCATCTCATCACCACCGACCTAGAACTTGACGAGCAAGGACCACTCATTGTTAAGCCAAGGTTTGGTGGGTCATCTATCGGAATTGAAATCGTTGACGACCTTCCAACCGCCAAAGCGCTCGCAAGCTCACAACCCCTTCTTCGCAACGGGGCGGTCGTCCAGCGTTACCTTGACGATGCAATAGATCTCAATATTTCAGTTCGTACTTATCCAGAGAAATCTCTTAGCGCTATAGAACGACCACTGCGCCCTGCAGAAGATGGCATCTACAGCTACGCCGACAAATACTTAACCGGGTCGCAGGGAATGGCAAGTGCCCCCAGAGAACTCCCCGCTGAGTTACCCGCAGATATCGAAGGACAGCTAAGGACAATGGCGTCTCAAGTTGTTGATCTCGCAATGGTTCGTTCGGTCGCCCGCATCGATTTTCTTTGGAATTCCGCAGGGCTCTGGGTCAACGAAATCAACACCATACCTGGTTCGTTAAGTTGGTATTTCTGGTCATATGAAGGAGTGCCATTCGCCCAGTTGCTGGCAGAAATGATTCATGAAGCCACCCTGAGCCCTGGGGCCACCTTCCGAACTGACGGGGCTGATGGCACCGCACTGCGAGACGTTGGCGCAATCTCGCACAAATTGGCTTGATGAACACCCGGAGAATGTTTGCGGCCGTGCTACTGGCTGCTACTTCTTGCTCGTACTCAAGCGACTCGGAGAGCCGAACACCAGCGCTCACCAACAACCTCACCGAACAAGAACAACTGTGCGTAGAAGAACGCCTCGCTTCCGGCTGGGAATTAAACCTCAGCAACCTCCAAACGGATCTAAGCCCCGAACAGGAAATCGCTGTCGACATGGCAGTAGAGCTATGTCGACTAGACACCGCTACCAATCCAACTTTGCCTAGCTTCAGGAACGACCAACCCCAAGTGTCTGATGAACTATTAGAGGCTCCAGTTACTTTCGATTCCGGTGACAACCCCCCTGGCACCGACTCGCTTTTAGACGATTACTGGTTGCAATGCGGGTTAGGCGAAGCGAAGGCCTGCGACGAACTGTTCTATCTAGCTGCACCTGGCAGCGCATATGAACAATTCGCCTTCAGCTGTGGTGGCCGTCGGAATATGGATTGCGCCCTCCTACTTGGGATCGAACAACCCGAGGGTGACCTAAATCCTCTAACCCCTGCTCCAGGTGACGACGAAGAACTTGATTCATGGTGGACACTATGTTCTGAAGGCAGCACATTAGCTTGCGGTGAACTTCGACTGACCGCGCCTAACGGGTCTCTGTACGCGCAGTTCGCTGCGACATGTGGAGCGCGAGGCACCAGCTATTGCACTCTCATCTTGGACGACGACGGTGAACCCCCAACATTGAAAGATTTGAGTCCCAGTCTCAACCCACCGGGAGATGACGAGTTCTTAGATCAGCTTTGGCTGTTATGCAGCGAAACTGATTCCAGAGCATGTAAAGACCTTACGAAATATGGTCCGGCAGACAGTCTGTACGTCCAGTTCGGTGTGTCCTGCGGAGGCAGAGCGGTAGCTCCTTGCGCTCGATTTTTCGCAGACCTCATTAGTTCATCGAGCTAGTCAGCTATCAAAGCTGCCCGCAAAAACTCGATAGTTTCGCGTCGAGCTCGCACCAGAGACCGCAGATCTGGCTCAAGACCTAACGCTCGCATCACCTCAGGTTCAGTGGCAACCCCAACAACGGCTGAATAGACCGCTAGCAACAGCATGCGAGGTTCTAACCGGCGAAAGCGGCCAGCATCCATCTCAACTTCAACAAATCGAACCGCATCACCCAGCATCACGCTCATCGCCGACGCCAGCTTTCCTGACGCAACACCACCTTGGCGGGAAACCAAACGAACTAACCCAAGCACTTCCGGGCGTCGAGCTGCAAGCGAAAACGTGGCTCTCACAAGATCTTCGATTCGTTCAAAACCTCGCGCCTGTGGGTTAGCCGCACCCGACAAGGCAGAGCCCAATTCATTTACAGCTAGTTCAATAGTCGCCTTCAAGAGGGCTTCTTTAGACGAATAGTGGTACAAAATCGCCTGCTTAGTGATCCCAAGGTCTGCAGCAAGGTCATCCAACGAAGTGGCGTCGTAACCGCGCATACCAAACGCAGCTAATGCAGAGTCCAAAATACGATCGCGGGTACCAGTGGGCACTCCAACACTTTAGATCGAATTCTCACAAATACTTACCATTTGGTAAGTATTCTGATAGAACTAATGCTGTGATCAGTGAAGCCCTTTCGGGCAAGCGGATAGCCATCACCGGCAGCACTGGATTTTTGGGTACCGCGCTAGTTGAACGGCTTCTTCGCGGGGTGCCCGACTGCGAGCTCGTGCTTTTGGTGCGTCCGAACCGCCGAAACAGCGCTCAACGCCGAGTTGAGCGAGAAATAATTCGCAACGATGCTTTCGACACTCTGAGGTCCCAATGGGGCGACGAATTTGACGCCATCTGCGAACAACGCATCTCGGTGGTCTCTGGGGACGTCACAAACGAAGGACTTGGCCTCAGCGAAGACGACCGACATCTGTTCACGTCTTGTGATGTAGTCATCCATTCCGCCGCAACAGTCAGCTTCGACAGCCCCCTCGATAGCTCAATAGAAATCAACTTGCTGGGACCTAATCGAATCATTCAATTACTGAAAGACATGGAAGTACGACCCCACCTCGTCGCAGTGTCAACCTGCTACGTAGCTGGCAATCGTCGAGGGGCAGCTAACGAAGAACTGCTAGCAGGAACTCCCTTCCAGGTTGACGTTGACTGGAGAGCAGAGGTCGATGCTGCCCGGAGAACCCGCACTGACCTAGATGCGCGCAGCAGAATCCCCGAGGAACTGAGCAACTTCAACAAAGGCGCTCGGGAAGAACTGGGCGCGGCTGGCTTGCCTATGCTCGCTGCCAAAACCGAACAGCTGCGCGTGTCGTGGGTAAACGATCAAATGGTGGAAGCGGGCAGGAGTCGCGCCACCTCACTTGGCTGGCCTGACGTATACACATACTCCAAAGCTCTAGGTGAAACGGCCCTGGTGGAACTGCACGATGACATACCGGTCAGCATCGTTCGACCCTCGATTATTGAATCAGCCTGGTCGCAACCATCACCAGGCTGGATCCGCGGATTCCGAATGGCCGAACCACTTATCGTCTCGTTCGCTAAAGGAGAACTCAACACCTTCCCGGGCTATCCGGAAGGCATTATCGACGTAATCCCCGTCGACATGGTCGCCGCAGCGATAATCGCCGTTGCCGCGAAAGGCCCCGCAGAGGAACCCGAAGTCTTTCAGGTTGCCTCAGGATCCACCAACCCTCTCCAGTTCAAAAAACTACTCAACACCGCGATGGAATGGTTCGGAGAGAACCCTGTTTATGATGCGAACGGACACCCCACCGCGAGCACAGAATGGAAATACGCTGGCTCGAGCGGACTCGAAGAACAACTTCATCGCGTCGTCAAGGCCTTTGACGTTGCGGCGAAAGTAATCAATCGCCTACCGATTCGAGGGGAGAACAGCTTCACCAGCAAGTTCGCAGAACGTCGCCAAAATCTCGATCAAATCAAGGGGTATGTCGATATCTACGGCGCATACGGCAAGTGCGAAGCGCTATATGGGATCGAACGCACTCTGTCTCTATGGAACTCTCTACCACTTGAAGATCAAGAACAATTCGGATTTGACCCCAGCGTCATCGACTGGCATCACTACATCACCGAAGTTCACCTTCCCACCGTCGTAATTCAAGCCCGAGTCAAAACCACGCCTGAAAAGCGAAGCGGACCAAGTCGGTCTGAACGACTTCGTACCGCGGTCTTAGACCCGGGCCGTCACTTCGCTGCATTCGACTTAGAAAACACGCTGATTGCTAGCAACGTTGTTGAAAGTTACGCCTGGCTAGCTACTCGACACTTGAGTCCGAAGAAACGCTTTGAGTTCGCCCTCCGAACCCTTACCGAAACCCCAGGCTTGTGGAGACGAGATAAGCGAGACCGCACTGACTTCCTCCGATACTTCTACCAGCGATACAAAGGCGCCCCGCTCAAACAGTTAGAGCGCGACGCAGCCGAAATGCTTAGCGATCTCATTCTCATCAAATCCTTCCCAGCAGGTTTGCGAAGGGTGCGAGCACACCGCGCTGCCGGTCACCAAACGGTTCTCATCACAGGTGCACTCGATATAGCCGTTGAGCCCCTGCGTCCTCTTTTCGACCACATAATCGCCGCGAAAATTGACCGCAAAGACGGCAAACTCACTGGAGAAATGCTCGATGTTCCCCCTACAGGGGAAGTGCGGGCCCAACTGATGGTGGACTGGGCCGAAGAAAATGGCCTCGACCCCCAACAGGGAGTTGCCTACGCGGACTCAGCATCAGATCTTCCGATGCTCGAAGCCGTTGGATACCCGGTGGCAGTTAACCCTGAGACACGACTAGTTACCATTGCTGAGCGGCGAGGATGGCTCACCGAGAATTGGCCAAAAACAGCAGGTGCGCCTAAACCGTTACTCCCAATGGGACAAAGACCAAATTCACAAGCAACCGCGGAAGGAGTCCACTGATGCTGGCTCGTCAAGGACTTGTGCTCGAAGTCGACCGGACCACTCCCCCAATAGTGTTCCACCACGGGGAGGGCTTTCGTTTCGAAAAACTGCCTTCAGGGAGCAGAGTTATTTCCCCCAACGAGCCAATCGAACCGATCGAGGACGTCGACGGGGCTATTCGAAACGCTCTGGCCAACCCCCTCGGCGATTCCCCTCCCTTGGAGGCGCTGCTATCGCCGGGAATGAAACTAACCATCGCCTTCGATGACATTTCCCTGCCGCTACCTCAGATGCAAGCACCTGACATCCGGGGAAGAATTATCGAACATGTATTGGACATAGCGGCCAGCGCTGGAGTCGACGATGTTCACTTAATTGCCGCGCTCGCCTTGCACCGACGAATGACCGAGTCGGAACTTCGCCACGCTGTTGGCGACCGGGTATACGACGCGTTCGCTCCAAATGGTCAGCTGTATAACTTCGATGCCGAAGACCCAGATGGCCTCACTCACCTAGGCGAAACCGATCATGGAGAAGAAGTAGTCATCTCCAAAAGAGCAGTCGAGTCTGACCTAATCATCTATGTAAATATCAATCTCGTCTCCATGGATGGAGGCCACAAGAGCGTTGCCACGGGCCTATCGGGGTACACAGCGCTACGTCACCATCACAATGTTGAAACCATGCGACGCTCAAAGTCCTTCATGGACCAAGAAAAGAGCGAGTTACACACTAAGAACTGGCGCCAAGGTCGACTCATCCGAGACGCCGGCGTGAAGATTTTTCAGATCGAAACAACACTCAACAACGACACGTTTCCTGAACCCTGGGACTTCCTACAAAAACGCGAATGGGAGATGAACGCAAAAGAACGCCTATTTCTATTAGGCACCAAAAAGTTTTTGGACAAAGTCCCTAGAAAGTCAGCTCGAACCATCTTCCAAGGAATACGGGCTCCCTATGGATTGACTTCGATCCAGGCAGGAGAAGTAGAAGCGGTTCACGAGGTCACGACCGCAAATGTTTACAGGCAGCACCTGGTCCGTGTTGAAGGTCAGACTGACATTCTGTCAATGGGTCTGCCGTATCTCGGCCCTTACAACGTGAACTCCATCATGAATCCGATCCTTGTTGCGTGTCTTGGCCTGGGCTATTTCTTCAATTTGTATAAAGGCAAGCCACTAGTCCGCGAGGGCGGGGTGGTAATCATGAGCCATCCAACTCCCTGGGAATTCCATCCGGTGCATCACCCCAGCTACATTGACTTTTTCGAAGAGGTACTGGCAGACAGTACGGACCCAGAGGTCATAGAACACAAGTACGAAAAACGGTATGCGGAGGATGAGTGGTATCGGCACCTATACCGAACTTCGTATGCCTATCACGGAGTTCACCCCTTCTACATGTGGTACTGGTGCTCCCACGCCCTGGAACACGTTGCACAAGTAATAGTGGTTGGCGGAGATCAACGAGCTGTAAAGAGAATGGGGTTTCGTTCGGCTACCACTATGCGCGACGCTTTAGAAATGGCCACCGATGTCGTAGGCCGCGACCCAACACTCACTCATATTCACAATCCGCCGGTCCTGATGGCGGACGTTGTTTAGAATTGGGACCGACAGATGACGGATCCAAATCGCAGAAACCCCATCAGCCACTTAACTGATCGGCGCTCCAAGGCATCAATTTCGCGCGTCGTTCGAAAAGTAGAATTTCCCCTTAAGGCAGCTGAAACCCCCGAAGGGGAAATTCCTCTACCTTCAAACGTCGGAAGCAACTACGAAACAGACTGGGCGCGCAGATACGCATCGCGACTCACAAGACGTCTCGCTCTAGCGACCCTCGGCAACGGCCTCATCAGCTATTACGCCAACCCAACAATCAGAGGCCTCGACAGGCTCCATGACCTCGAAGGTCCAGCAATATTCGCCGCCAATCATCAAAGCCACGCCGACACGCTTCTGATGTTGACCTCGATGCCTGCACCCTGGAAACACAAGGCTTTCGTAGGAGCCGCAGCCGACTATTTCTTCGGCAATCGAATGACCGGAGCCATCTCAGCTTTGTTCATCGGCGCGATTCCTATAGAGCGCACTGCAATCAACCGCAACACCATTGAAAAAGCTGTCGATTTACTTCGAAGTGGCTGGAGCATGGTGATCTACCCAGAAGGTGGACGATCTCCAGATGGTTGGGGTCAAGAGTTCCGACCAGGAGCAGCTTTCCTTGCGAAACAAGCTGGAGTGCCCGTAGTACCAGTACATATCCGTGGCACCTTCGGTATCTTGCGCAAAGGACGCAACTGGCCCAAGAAGTCAAAAGCAACGGTTAATTTCGGTCGACCACTCGAATTCGCCGAAGAGGACAACAATCGTAGATTCACCCGAAAACTTCAATTGGCCGTGGAGTCACTGGCAGACGAAACCGCTACTGGAAACTGGTTCGCATCTCGACAACGAGCTCACTCTGACGAAAGTCCGGGCCTTGGAGGTCCGGACGCCGCTGCTTGGCGTCGCCGATGGGCGTTAACCCAACAGGAAGATGAGCGTTCTCAAGACCAACGTCGTTGGCCTTACGTTTAGATTGCCAGTGGCGAAATAACCTAAAGGGCGTATCGTCGGGGATGTCCCACAGCACGAAGTTAACGAGAAAGAGGACATGTAGATGGCAGTCGCCGCAAGCACTCCAATAGAACTCATCGAAAATGTTTACGCAAACCTTGACGAGAACATTGCCTTGGGGCGAGAGAAGCTTGGTCGAGGATTGACCTTGGCCGAAAAGGTACTGATTAATCATTTGGCCTCAGCCGACCAAGATCTGGACCGCGGGGTGAGCTACGTCGATCTGCGCCCAGATCGAGTAGCAATGCAAGACGCCACAGCACAAATGGCTTGGTTGCAATTCATGACAGCTGGTTTAGACGAGGTGGCTGTGCCCACAACCACTCACTGCGATCACCTAATACAAGCTCGCGATGATGGCAAAACAGACTTACTGGCAGCAAGTGAAAGTAACGAAGAGGTCTACGACTTCCTGGAAAGTGTTTGCGCGAAGTACGGAGCAGGGTTCTGGAAGCCAGGAAGCGGAATTATCCACCAAGTCGTACTTGAACAATACGCGTTCCCAGGTGGAATGATGATCGGAACCGACAGCCACACACCGAACGCTGGCGGTCTCGGAATGATCGCAGTCGGAGTCGGCGGTGCAGACGCCGTCGACGTGATGACCGGCTTTGCCTGGAACGTTCGCTGGCCCAAGGCAATAGGCGTGCACTTAACAGGAGAACTGTCAGGCTGGAGCGCCCCCAAAGACATCATCTTGAAGGTCGCAGAAGTTTTGACCGTTAAGGGCGGCACCGGCGCAATAGTCGAATACTTCGGACCCGGCGCAGAATCACTGAGCTGCACCGGCAAAGCAACCATATGCAACATGGGGGCGGAGATTGGGGCCACGACCTCTCTGTTTGGTTACGACCAAGCCATGAGCCGATACCTAAAATCAACTGGCCGAGAAGCCGTAGCTGACGCAGCAGACAAGGTCGCAACCCATCTACGAGCAGACGACGAAGTAATGGCGAACCCCAGCGCCTATTACGACGAAGTCATCGAGATCGACCTCTCCTCGCTTGCACCTCACATCAATGGCCCTCATACACCCGATCTAGCAAGACAAGTCGGTGACCTAGGCGCAGAAGCAGAAAAGAATGGATGGCCTTCAACTATCAGCGCAGCATTGATTGGGTCATGTACCAACTCAAGTTATGAAGACATAACTCGAGCAGCAAGCATCGCTCGAGAAGCAGCCTCTAAAGGCCTCACGGTGAAGTCCAAGCTATTAATTACTCCTGGCTCAGAGCAGGTCAGAGCAACAATTGAGCGCGATGGACTGCTAGCGGACTTCGAAGCCCTAGGAGCGACAGTTCTAGCTAACGCGTGTGGGCCGTGCATTGGTCAATGGGACCGCAGCGCTGAAGAGGGCCATATAGCGGGACAACCGAACGTCATCGTTACTTCCTACAACCGGAACTTCCCCAAAAGAAATGATGGTGACGCGGCAACGCTGGCATTTGTGACATCCCCAGAAACTGTCATGGCTCTGGCCCTCGCTGGAACCGTCGACTTCGATCCGTTAAGTGACACATTGACCAACGACAAAGGCGAAGAAGTGTCACTTTCAGTTCCTGTCGGTATCGAACTACCGCCCGAAGGGTTTGATCCCGGGCAAGATACCTTCGTCGCTCCCCCAGCCGACGGATCAGCCGTTCAAGTAAAAGTCGACGCGTCCTCCGAACGACTTCAACTTCTTGAACCGTTTCCCGCGTGGGACGGATCGGATTACGAGGACCTTCCGGTTCTGGTCAAAGCCAAAGGAAAGTTCACGACTGACCACATTTCAATGGCAGGGCCGTGGCTCAAGTATCGCGGTCACCTAGAAAATATCTCAGGCAACTTGTATTTGGGAGCGGTAAACGCGTTTGACGGATACGACGTCGGGCACGGGAAAAACCAGCTCAATGGCGAAACCCAAACTTTCCCAGATATTGCGCGGTCATACCATGAAGCTGGGCAGGGCTGGGTTGTAATTGGGGACGAGAACATGGGCGAAGGTTCAAGTCGAGAACACGCAGCAATGGAACCCCGCTTCCGCGGAGGCCTAGTCGCTATTGCTCGTTCTTTCGCGAGAATCCACGAAACGAACCTGAAAAAGCAGGGCATGCTGCCACTTACCTTCGTTGACCCCCAAGACTACGAACGTATCGGTGAAGATGATCGCATCGCAGTGCGCTCGTTAGCCCAGCTAGCCCCAGGTCATTCCTTAGACGTTGAGGTCACCTCACCTGATGGCACGACATGGTCGTTCTCGGCTAACCACACATTTAGTTCTGAGCAGATCGAGTGGTTTAAAGCTGGCTCAGCTCTGAACATCATCAAAGCGTCACTTTAAAAGCACAGGTCACACCGCCAGATCAACGGCTTGAAAACCCTCAAAATTCGTGTCGAGACGGTTCCCAAAAATGGGAAACCGGCCCGGGGGGCGGGCCGGTTTCAAGAGCCGTAAGGAGGAAGGGGTGCTCCGCCTCGGCTGACCGCTCCGGTGGGGGGCAC
>MDTD01088259.1_pt1 | contig 86655 bp, 73 predicted proteins | sample 811221 | NCBI WGS metagenome assembly MDTD01 (sample SAMN05326646, study PRJNA326480) | marine metagenome | isolation source: seawater | place: Pacific Ocean: South West | collected 2011
ACTTCGTTTATGTCAAGCGATCCATATCCTTATGCTGGCACCCGCGCCGGTTATAATTACGAAAAACAGACTATTAGTGGCCTTGTTGGGGAGCAAGACTCCAATAATCCACCAGCAAATATTCCAAGCAACTTCGGCCCATCGAACTACGCTATTGACACAGTTTTCCCTAACACAAATTCATATTGTTACGGAGATGGTGCTGGAGATTTTCTCAATAACTATTCTATGTTCCATATGTCTAAAGTTGGAGTACACCATACATTCCTGCAACCATTGGTAACTTTGAGATTTTCGCCAACTTATGCACGCCCACACACTCTGGTTTCCAGAGACAGTATTCACAACCCGTCCGCGCCAGAGCAAATTAAACAAAGAAGATATTTGTATCTTGGTGATCACAACAAACTTCGTCGAGGCCATGAGGGAATCACTACCGGCCAGCTAACTGCCTTGGGTGGTTCTGATTCTGCAACTGGAACAGATCAGTGGTACAACAATCCTGCTATTCCCACTTCTGATCAAGATTTCAAGCACCATGCTGTTTACGAGTTGACTCGCTCTCTCGGACACCATACAGAAGGTTTGTATACTCACAATGTTTTGTGGGAAGTCACGGGTTCCGGCAGAGCCCCGTTCTATAGAGACTATCAAGATTATTACGAAGAGCTAAAGCCCAAAACTCAAGACATGTCTATCATTCCCGAATATAGGATCAGTGATAGAATCGACCATTATGTAACTAAATTGCAAGGCGACTTTACACAACCCGATTATGAATGGCTGCAAATCCACGGAAGTTTAACATCTTCCGGTCAAAATACTTTCTTCCCAGAAGGTGATCCGCAAGAGGGAATGTTTGATCCAGATAGCAGTACAATGGATTCCACTTTTTATAGTGATTTCGCGTTGTCAGATATCTGTACTGACTATGCTACTCTTGCGAAACAAGACCTAGGACTTAAACCATATCGTATGACACTAAAGGCAGAGGCTTTGATGAAGTTCTTGCCATACGAAGGGTTCTATCCAGTCAGCCGCTGCAAAGATTTGGTCGAGCAATTTGGAAAATCATATGCCAAAAACATCAAACTGTGGAGCAATGTTGAAAACAAATATGATATTCAGCGAGCATCGAACCCGCCACTTCACCCGCTTTATGAAGGTAAGCTTGATGACACTGGCAATAGATATGCTGGTTATAGATCGTTCTATGCTCCATTGTTCGCACCCGGTATTCTTTTCAACACGATCAAGTCTGGTATCGCAGTAGATTACCCTGTACTTACTAATGGAATGGTGCCAACCGCTTCTATCGATAGAGATGGTGGCATTAACTGGCAGATTAATAATGAGTATTTCGATACTAGAATTCCGTTCGAGGCTCTTGTCGAACCAGAAGCTTACATGAGAGATAAAACTTTTGTTGACATGGAGCCCCACCCAGATGCCCATATTAATGTAACTTCTTCGTGGGATGGTACCGGCGATCCGCTCTACAAGCTAATGATGCACAACTTTTTGGCAGAGATACCCAACTTCTTCCTTAAGGAAGGTCGCCTCAATTCTCTACAATCTAAGGCTTTCGAAGCCGGCGCAACAATCGTACCCGAAAGACTTAACATAGTTAAAGCCGATGGCTCTGCTGTATTCAAGGAATACAGAGCACTCCTTAAAATCTTCAAGTCGCAGACAGGGTATGATATCTACACCCAGCAGACACCCCCAAGTTCATCTAACTTGGCTAAAAACCATAAGCATAAGCAATATGGACAATTTGCTGGTCACTATGCACAATGGACTACCGGTAAGCATGGCCTAACAGATGTTGGCGGCGCTGGTTTTCCAACAGTAGGAAGTTCCGCTAGAAAAGAAATAAACATTTACGAACGCAACGCAGACAAGCTTCATTGGGACAATCCCGGTGGTCATTTGGGTGCTGCCCGCGCTGGTGGTTCACATAATCCAACACAAGAATATCGAGCCAAAAGATTATCTAACATTAGTTTTTACGAAAACCCAGAACAATGGACATACAACGACGCCAACGGCAAATTGAAATATATTGACATGATACAGGCAGAAACGCATCCATTGTGTGGCGGGTACATGCCTATATATGAGCCAGACAGATTGAGATTCAGGACTTCTTGGTCTGACCCAGATGATATTATTCAAGGCATGGCTACGTCTTCTATTGCATACAACCAGCTTACATCATCAATGCCCTCCTACAGCGATTCCGGCAAATATCTTGCTAAGAATGCTGCAATCCCCGGCTTAAGCCAAACTCTGGCATCAAAAAGATCAGGTCTACTTAATATACCGTTAAGGTCAATCACCGGTTCCGCATACGCTCCAGAAGAGTATGCTTACCCAAGACCACAGAGACCGCATGCTACGGACACGCTTCTAATGTATTCACGCCCAATGGCATTTGGTCCTCCGTGTGGTGGTGGCTATGCTATTTCTCCCGGCGGGTTCTTGACTACAAGATGTTATGAGTCACCATGGCTTGAGTTGTCAGGAGCATACGGAAGAGTCTTATCCACCGGCCTTATCGACCATGGAAGCGATTCTATAACAGGAAGATCTTATGTTGCCGGCTCTCCAAGTCATATTGGCTCTTCTCTCAATGGAACCACATACGGTATGAAAGACTCCACGAATGGCTACAATGCGCCATTCACGCCGCCTTACTATGATGGACAATCATGGGCTTTCATCACTTGGTCTCCCGAAACAGGAGAGCCGAGAACACTACAACAGCTTGTCGATGAATTGAAATTTGAATATCTGAGATATGAGTGGAACTTTGTATCCGGTGCTTATGGAGACATGGGAACTTACGGACCACAAGGTCTTGCCATGAACACAAACGCTATGCATGTGGATGCCAGCTTGAACCTTAGACAAGTTGTAAATGTACCAAATGTTATTAAGGATGCAGACGGAAATATTATTTCATATGGTGATGGTGACGGCAAGCAAGTGTGGTCTATCCAAACTAAATTTGAAACACCTATTTTGAACTTTATTAACAAAACAACAACGGCTGCAAAGTCTGGTTCGGCCAACACCACATATCTTGCCGACTACTCTCCACCAAACAGATTCCCTAACTTTGGAGCAATGCACAGCGCCTCTATCCAAAGAGCCGAGTATGATTTTTATTCTGACCGATTCGGAAAAGCATCGACCATTAGTTACGAGGACAATCCTGATGGCAACTTCAATCATGCCATCGCTAGAGCGGTAGGAGATCGCAGTGTTTTGAACATTAGAACCACAGACTGTGTTGGTCATGCCTCTGCAAGCTGGATTCGCGATGAAGGCAGAATAATACCATTTGATCAGGGCTTCCCCGGCGTTACTGCGCCCGTGGGAATGTGGCACCAATACGGAGTTTACTCGGACGAGCCAGAAATTGGCGTATTCATGCAAATTACTAATATTGACGATGATTATCTCAATAGAGGAACAGAGTTGCCAATTGCTAACCCAATGTTTATGACAATCACGGGCTCGCCAGATCAAAGCTGCGGCGCTTACGACACCTACTGGGACAACGCCAAATATCTTAAGATATATAACAATGCCTTGTCAGACATGTATTCTGGAAGTGGCATCGAAGGAGAGGGCCAATACAAGGGTATTATGTTATCCTCCGACTCCCCTAACATTTTCAGTTTGAAGAAGTTGCCATACCAAACAAGCGGCATTGCTTCCGGTAGTACTAATGGAACAGTTTCTGGATACGCCCATGGTACAGTATCCGCTCTCGCAGAAGGTCAGATGTATTTCTTACACCAAGCGCTAACGGGAACTGATTCACATAAGTATAATCGATTAGTTACATATTTTAGTGGCGTAGTCAGTAGCCTCGGTGGACATTTTTATAGAAGCCCAATTAAGGTGGGATTGGACAGTGGCTCTTTTAACACTATTCTTCAAAATGGATCGGATTTACAAATCTATGATTTGAAAGCTATGTCAGCGACTTGGGACAACAATAATGGATATGGTGCCGGATATGATCAGCGAGATTTGAGATACATCACAGCCTCTTTAGCAAGTGATCCCGCTCAAGGCTCATCTTTTGCAAACACGGTTAATGGAACAAAACTCAGGTACCCGCTTCACCAACCATATAGACCCTTTACAAACGAATATTTTGAATTTGTTTCTCACATGTCTGGTGCCCACACCCCCAAGACAGGGTACAGGCACAGTGGAAGTTTGTCGGCGTCTGCCAACTCAGGCCCAGTTTACGGTCAACAAGTCATGAGATGGAAATTGAATGCTAATGGCCCTGAAGCCGGTTTGACGGCAGACAAAGTTCATTTGCAAATGATCCACCAAGAAACAGATTACATTGTAGACACTATGTGGTCGCCATATGTACATTATGGCGCAAAGTACGGTCCCGCAATTCGACATACAGGCGGCAAAGTTACGTCTTCACTTGGAAATGCTGTTAGAGGTTATCCCGGCGAAGGGTATGGCTACAACATGAATATCGGTCAGAAATATTCTGAACAAAGCCCAACAATGAAAGCGGTCCCAGCAGACCGCAAGTCCAGCATATATGATACCGGACAACAAGAATATCAGCCGGTATTGAATATGTCTGCAGCAATCCCGCAGTGGGTCAATCAGCAGCAACAAGGCTCCCAAGGCCAAGCACCTGCTCCGCAAAGTCAAACTTCTGGATACAAAGCCAAACAAGGACAAAAGGACAAAAAAGGAATTACTCCACCCCCGTCGCCTTTGTTCGTTATTTCAGGGTCAGGTCAGCCAAACAAGCCGGGCGTTACTGCAGACAGTAATGAGTACTCCGCAGCAAACAATTCAAAGGGAATGGTGTCATTCCCCAATCAAGGTGGCCGTACAGGAGTAGATGAGCCACTATATCCAGTTGCTTCATCTGGCTCCGCTTCGGCAACTGGCCATGGACCCTCTGGCTTGGCGAACGGCATTCTAGGTGTTACTGATGGATGGCAAGATATTACAGGCTCTAGAATCCCATGCATTCCTTCTGGCGAAAGAGTCGATCAACTTGGCGGCTGGAACATACACATGGCTCAAGGTGGCAGAAGCTTGTTTGAAACATCACACCAAGCTTTCGACGATCTTGATCCCGATGCCATTGCCGCCGGCGATACATTCACAAACTACACGCAAGTCGCTCGCGGGTACGGACAAACCAGTTACCATCAGCATGCTTATTTAAGTCCATGGAAGGGTGTTTATCAAGATCCGAAAACATGGCCCGCCGAAAGATCATATTACCCAGAACCACAAACTTTTTGGAAATTATTTGAGGGAGATGGTCAGGACTTGGGTACCTTCCGAAGCCAAGCCTTCAAAAATTATCTGCCAAGAGTTGATGCATCTGGTTCAAGTTTGGATATGCCGAAGCCAGTAACTTTTCCTGAATATATGCCGGCCAACGTTGGTGTTCGAGGTGCCCCAGAAGGCGGCGGTGAGGACAAGGAATATTATGTTCCTGCCCCGTTCAACGATATGAAATATGGTGACATGCGGAGATTCAAGCCTAAAAACACATCTAATGAAAACAACTTGTTGCAGCGCTGGTACTCTACACAATCTCATATACGAAGAATTAGAGATGCTGACGACAAGTTGCAGAACGATCATGCAGGAAGAGTGCTTAATCCTGACGGCTCTAGTTTGCCGGGTAACAGCTATGGCTCCGTTACTCTCTACGACACACCCGGCGGGAACGCGGTGTTAGCAAGCAGAAGAACTATCTTCTCTGGACAGTTCCAGCCGAAGGGCCACAACCCAGAACATACTGGCTCGCTTTTGGTCAACAACGATGGTAGAGGGCTTAACTTAGGCTTTAGCACTTCGCCTGTCAAGCTTGGAGTGCCGGCAGAAACCCAAGCTCTAAAAGAAGCTATTGTGGCTATCCCGTACTTCTTAGGCTTCGACGGACGCAAGAACTTCTATTCGTTCCAGACAATAGCCGAAAACAATTCAACTGGCCAAAGCAACATGATTAACCGTTGGCGAAGTGACTCAGAAAACGTGCCACAAGCCATGAGAGATCAGTTTGATAGAATGAATGATTTTGTTCTTCCTCCGCATCTTGACTTCTTGAGAAATCCCAACGTTACTCCAATGGTTATGTATATTTTCCCATTCGAGTATGAGTTGAACAGAACAGATATTACAGACATTTGGCAGGGAATCATGCCAGAGACTGCTACGAAGGTTAAGAGCGAGGTCGTATCAATTTGCCACACGATAGACCCACAGCGCTCAATGAGTCACTTTAGGTCAGATAACCCCTTGGGATATCCCATGGAGGCAGAGATGGAAATGGCCGGCGGCACCGATCAAACTAAGGGACTGAATCTGTTCCAGAACATGAGATTTATGGTGTTTAAGATTAAGAAACGCGCTGCGATCAACTACTTCAAGCAGACGGATCAGGCACTAGATGACGGTAAGTTCAACACAAGTTTCTTCTTGGGAGGTTCAGAAATTGGTTCTGAAACAGGAACATATACTGACATTAAGTATAGTTATAACTGGCCATACGATTTCTATTCCCTTGTTGAAGCTGGTAAGCTAGATTTGACAGTCGATCTATTCAGGGGTGAATATGTTACGGACATGGAACCAGACATCGCAGAACGCAATTGGGACGGAAAAACACCAGATAGTGATCCGTACACATAGGGGGCGGTAAATGACATTTTTTGATAAAAAAGAAGAAGTGATAGAAATTCAACTTACGTCTTATGGGAAGTATTTGTTGTCCATGGGTATGCTCAAACCAGCATATTATGCTTTTTTCGACGACGATATCTTATACAATCCGGCAAAAGCCGGCAGCAGCATTGATGCTGACACTTATCCTGAAACAAGGATTCAAGATGAGACACCTGCGCTAAGAGGCCAGACTACCAACGTTTCTTTGGAAACACTTATTAAGATGACCAAAGAGTGCCAGAATTCTACAGAAGCTTCTGACTATGGCGCTACTTTAAGATCCTATGCTGACATGGATTCTATTGTGCTTCCTATTGGCACTGGAGATCCATCCAATATTAAGCACCCTGCTTGGAATATTAAGATACTAAAAGGGCAGGTTGTAGACGGCTCTTATGAGAGCCACAAAGAAGATCCAAGATCGTTTTACACCATTCCTACGATTAGCTCTAGCATCGAGTACTCGACCAACATTTATCATGAACAAGACATACAAGGTGGCATATCGTTAGCAGAAAGAACAGACGCAGAGCAAGATTATTTCCAGTCTGCCGGCATTGCGACAAGCCCAGAAAACAACAATCTAATAACTTATTTTCCAGATGGGACTGTTGTAACTGTCACAGACAATTATCTCGTCTTGGACATTAAAGAAGAAAATGTCTCACCAGAAAAAGATAACTTCACAATAGAAGTTTACGAAATGGAAGAGGATGAGTCAACTAGTACCGCACAATATTTAATGAGAACACAACTGTCTTTTATCAAGAGGCCGGAAAAAATTGTAAATAACATTTTGCTGGACGATTCTGAACTCGAAAAGATCGATGAAGCAAAAATAGATAACTCATATGTAGAATATTATATGGACATTCTGGCCGACAATGAAATAGATGACACAACGGTTTGCAATAATATTGCTACGACCGAAACAGAAAGATTTAACTGGAGCAGAGTGTTAACTTGCTCTGGCTTGTTTGAAGAGCCCGGCACACAGCTTTACTCAAACGAAACTTATATTGGTTGTGACGAGGGAGAAGTATAATGGCTACAGGCGCAGCATGCGATTTTATTAAAGACTTGATGCCGAAAGTGCGAGTAACTAAAGTTACTCTGTCCTCTAATGGCGGCTCTAACCTACCTCCCGACGATCCTCACATCATGCACCCAGACGAGGGTGTTAGTTATGAGCCTGTTTATGCCGAAGATGGCTCTACTGTCATTAGTTACGACATGACATCAGTAGTAGACACAGGCCGACAAGCTGCCATCGATGCATTCAATGAAGGAGCAGATGCACAAACACAATTGGTTATTGATTTTTGTGTTGAAGAAACTATTGTAGACGGTTCTGATGGCATGATAAGCTCATGGTTTTCTAACGAGGACTTCACAAAATATTTCAAAATAAGAATGGCCGTGCTTCATGGCTCTTATTGGAAAGAACTGTTCCCGTCAGCAGGCAAGTACGGTACAAACGAGAGTGCTTATTTACAAGAAGACGGCGAAGCCACGCGCTCCACAGATGAGTCAACAGCCCATAAAGATACTTTTTTTAAAATATTAAACAATATGGATTCTTCCGGCTCTGGGCTGTCTTCAGAGACAGTCGATCTTTTGCATAACGCCAGCCTCACAACCTCGCTGACACAATTGATGAATTGGAACGTGCAAGAAGAAATAAATGCCTTAATGACTGGACTGGAAAGCACCACTGATGTCACCTCTGACGATACCACTCATTATTTGCATGGCATTGGCAGTGATGGAGACTATTCTTTATCTGACTTATACAAGTTGGGATATGTTACTTCTCGCAGCGCGGGAGGTTCAACGTTCAAGATACCATTTTCTACAACTCTAGATGATTTCGATCCAACCGATTCGGATTGCATTTATGTTTATGCGTGGGCCGTATTGGACGACGAGGCAATGCAAGAAGATTTTGGAATCGATTTTGACGATTCAAGTGATGGGGAAGGAATCAGATCATTAGATTATCAGTTTGTTACAGTCATTCACGACAACAAAGTGATCTCCGACAACGCTATCAATCGCGACTCTACAACTGGCGCAGAAAAGACCAACGTAACCATAACCGATGTTAGAGACATGGTATCCCCGATACCCCAACCTGATCCGAGACTGCCGACAATTTCGCTCGATGCTGATGGTATTGTGACACCTAGTTTAGAACACACTTACATTAGTGACTTGATGTCTTCAAGAAAGTTAGTGCATCAAGCGCCCGGCAATGCATGTGTAAATTATTTCAATGTCAATTCTTTAAATATGTTTTGGGAAAAGTCCCGTGTTGGAGAGCTTGCTGTTGCATTTATAGCAAAAGTAATCGGAGATCCACTACATTACGGATTGGCCATAACCGATACAGGTGCAATAGATACGTCTATTGAAAATTTAAATAAACTTAAAGAGTTCATAGCTGAAAATGTTTTCGAAATACAGCAAATAAAAATTGAAAGAGAAAGAGTGGACACCTCTCAAGGTCACGAAGACCGACGCCACAGAGAGTTGGTTATCGCCGTTGATCAAAATTCTTTGCAGGCAAACAGAAAATCGGATGATATTCAAGATCCTGATTACCATAGTTCTGAGTTGGGGCAAATACATTCAATGTTTACAGACGTACCTATTTCTACATCTGATAATCAAGGCTATTCTGTAAACATCAGAACGTATGCATTTTTTGATTTAGACGCATCTAGGTTCTCTGATGGAGAATACGAGTACACAGTGACGTTCAAGATACAAGACAAAATGGCCATTTTGCTATCAAACTTGACATCAGAGTTGGAAGCCGTAGTTGCTAATGCAAAAGCGTTTCACAGGTGGACATGTCTACCGGGCAACTACGATTGGAGAACCAACAAGTTTGCTTCAGATACGACCACACGCGCCATGGCCGCTAACTTTGAAGCAGACTTAGGAGGCTCTACTTATCATATTGGCGTATTTGGGAGAGTCGGCGGCATCAGTGTTTGGGAAAATATGGCCAGAAGAGTGACGTTTTTAACGTCCTTGCTAGATCCTCACAAGGTAGACTCCGACACCCAGCGCGACACCATGATAACGTCTATTGAAACCGCAATGAATCCAGAACTCGGAGCTACGCCAGACTCGATTTACGCTACAATCCAAAGAGCAGAAAACATTATCTATGCAGTTCGCTCATTAGTCGGGTATGCGATAGATCCAACTTCAACTAGTTATGAGCCATATTCGGAAACATACGATGCGGAAACGTCAACCGCAACAGCGAAGCAAGAAAAAGATTTGCTGCAAGTAGAATATACATTCCCCACAAGAATCGACGCTAATCAAGTTAGCACAAAAGGTTTGGATTTTTTGAACAGCACTCCATGGGCTGTTTACGAACCTCCATCTGGACATTCCACCATCAATGATTCATTTCCCCACGAAATACAATCAGTTTCAACATATACGGCCAACAACGGCTCACCCAGTTCAGAAGCTGTCGGCATCACCAGAACATATACCTCTCATCGCACTGTTACTCACGCTGTTGCGGACTATTATCAGGGACATAAAGATTATTGGAATTTGAACCGGGCCGGAAACTTTTTAGATGTCAGAGAAACGCTAAAAAATGAAGGCGTTTTTGATCGCCTATTTGCTCACATGAGCAACAGTGATGTAAAGGACGCAGCCGGCAAAGTTAAGACTGCCCGCACCACTCGCGTCATAGGAGACTATACCTCAGAAGAGGGTTTACATTTTTGCTCGTCCGAAACCGGTATGGCATACCTTTCTTGTAAAGATGGAATAGGGACGAACACCTACGCTGTGTTCGATACTTCGGTAGACTCTTTATACGACTCTAGTGCAGAAGTAGATCCTCATGAGCCGTTCAGGGAGAAATCACCAGAAGCAATTGAGGCAGTAGCTATAAATCCCGACATTGCTTGGAACAGAACAGACACAGAAATTATGAAAACAGAAGGAAACATGTCAATGTACATGCTAGAAAAAGGAGAATACATAACTCCGATTCATGGCTTGTTCAAGCATGTGGCTGAAACTACATATCTTGCTGAAAAAAGATGGGTCAATTCCGAAGGAGATCCGATGTCTGCAGGCGATGGGAAATGGCCATCTTCATATTCGTTCTATGAAGACAATTATATACCTTACCCGTTAAAACTACAAAGAGGCGATGGCATGGGAGACATCAGTACTGATCCTGATGCGTCCGCAAATTACGGAAATGCCGAATCTGTGTTATTGTGGAAGTTGAAATACGGCACCTTAGTTGCGGTACAATATCTACATTCTTGGCATGAGGACAAAGTATTTTATATCAAAGATCAAGCAGAGAATTTTGACCGACCAAATGTAGGAAACCCTGATTGGAGGTTGCTTACAGATTCCGTTATCGATGGCTGGCCATCTGGCCAAGCATATATGTGCAGATTATTACCAATGGATTTAAGCGACTTAGGCGTGCCTTATCCTAAATCATTGAATCTGCCTATTTATAACGAATACTTTATTATAGAAAAGTAAAAAGAGAATTTAATAAATGCCCATGAAAAAGAAAAAAATACTTTTGCCCGGTAACTTTCACTATAGCCCTACAGAAATATTGGCTATTGCTGAAGAGTGCATTTCTGAGTTTGAAAATCCACAGGAAGCCGCTGAAGCATTTTATAGCAGGATTGTTGGTACGTTTGTGACCGGCGATTCGTTCAACCGGGCTGAAATTACCGACACAACGATTGGGCAAATGGACATTTTTGGCATTGCCACCGATAGTACTTATTGTAAAAAACAAAATGATGATGGCACATACAGCCTTGTACTACCGTCAGAGTTTGATGACAGCGAAGATTATATTCACAACATCTTGGGCACGGCTGAGTATGGTATGGAATCGGGCGAGCTAGAGCTTGTTACAAACGCTTCAGGCTCTTTGTTGTTAGATCAAACATACCAGCCCGTTTATAAACAATCTTTCAGAACAACAATCCTTAACACTAAGTTGCAACAGTTGGCAAATCTATTTCATCAAGGTAGGGCAGAACTTGGAACGTCAGCCAAAGCTGCAGTCTTTGCTGGCTTGTTTCATCGAATATTTACCCAAATGCAAGGCGCACCTCATATGACTAGCAAAACGGAAGTTGGCCAACTTTTGTCAAATCTTGAGACACAGTTTGTAAACTCGAATATTTCTTTAGAAACGGCAACAATCGATGGCGAATATAACTATCATGCTGAAATTTTTGAAGCAGCAATAACGCCCGGCAAACAAGAGATTGCGGGAGACCTGATCTTCGTCGAGGACGAATCCGACGATATCCTAACAAATGACACTAGGCTTCATAGAATTTATCCAAACTTTTCTTTAGAGTTAATCAGAAGAAATGATCCAATGGTCGAGGATCATTGGTCAAGCGTTGAAACTCAAATAAACACACTCAGGAGAAGATACTACAATAGAAACTCCCATGAACAGATGAGCAATGCCCAATACTTCAATAATGTTTGGGTACCAGCATTTGCCGGCGCAACGAATGCCCAAATGTCTTTGCCAGCAGATACTGACAATCTTAATGATTTGTATGGAAACCCAATCAGAGATTCAGAAAGATTTAACTTACAAAGAAGAATGAAACGTCTTGTGTTTTCTGAGCACCACATGGGCATTCTTCAAGATTCCGAAAACATGGTAGAAAATTATCCTTTCTTTGTGGACATCAAATTTGATACCGATAAAACAACTAGACTTTCTGATTTGTTTAGCGAAATGGGCTACTTAGATGCATTAGTCTCATATGTGGCTAAGCACGAAGGCGACACTGGAGGAAAACAAAGAATTGTTGAAGGCATTGAAGTGTGGGATCTTGAAGTGACCAATGACGAAGTTAATAAAACAGGGGAACGCGAGAATGTTGTCGTAGCATCCAGAGTTGTATTCGAAATCGAAAGATTCTTAAAACATATGTCTGAACAGCTTGACGCAGGCGACACAATAGATGATGGAATCGCAGACAACGAAATATTAAGCACAGAAACTACAGACATGGCAAATAATGCATGCGACAAATTGAAAAATAGAATCTACTCTCTTGTCCTTAAGGGTAAGTTGAACAACTACATGAAAGATAATATCTCAACAGATATAAAAGATATCTTGACTGACTCTACAATGCAAACTTCTGATACGGTTATGTACAGAGTTGATAAAAGAATAGGAACAGACCCATCTGCAAGTATTGTACAAAGATTTTATTTCCCCAACACAAGCAAGATAGATTTACTGCGTTACATCGACACTCAAGTCCGACCAGATCAGATGTACACTTACACGATTTACGCTTATCAGATTGTTCCATCTGTTAGTTACAAATATACTGATGTCGAGATATCTATTGATGCCGACACAGCCACCGCCACATTTGAAAGAAGAAATCAAATTTTGAACGGGGCACTTACAGAAGGTTTTGATTATAGCGCATCTGTTAGTGATGGCAGTGTGACCTACACCGACGAGTACTCAGAAATGACTTATTCAGAACTATATGATAGTTTTCTTGGACATTCTGGCACTTTATTTGGTGAAGATCTTAATGTCAACGCGACAGTATACAGTAGTCCGTCATTAAGACTGGTTGCTACTCCGATATATGCACAATCTGTTAAAATCTTGTCCTCGCCGCCTTTGCCTCCAACGCCCACCATTGTTCCTTACAAGAACGCCACAGATTGTTTTCATTTGGTATTACAAAATTGTGTTGGCAAAATGGAAGCTGATCCGATTGTTATTCACAATGAGGATTTCGCTTTGTTTGATAGCCAAAAGGCCGCGCAAAGATGGTACCCCGGCCAAAAACTAGAATTTGAAAATGATGACCGTCCCGGTTGTTTCGAGGTATATAGGACAAAAGCTCATCCAACTGAATGGTCTGACTTTAAAAATAATCTTTTATACAAAATGGACACATCTATTTTGACCGACGAGGAAAAGTTAACCGGAAAGCTCTATACTTCTGACCGCTATGCATACGCTGCAGCCTCAAAAGAGGAAATAGATGCAAACGTAAAATACTATTATATGTTCAGAACTGTCGATGTTCACGGTTATGTTTCTAATCCTAGTGAAATTTATTGTGTGGAATTAGTCAACAACGATGGAAGCACCTATTTATTAGTAGACGTGGTAGACTTTGCCCCGAAAGTGCCAAAAATAGGCACGAAGAAATTTGGAAGATACCTTAAAATAGCCCCAAGAATCACACAAGTAATGATTGACAATCAGAGATACAACAGTGGTACCGAGGCTATAAATAACCAAATGGAACTGGGTGTCGATGACTATACAGTTTGGGGAAAGAAATTCAAATTTGTTATCAAGTCACTTAAGACCGGTCGCGAGGTTCACCTAAAAGCGAATTTCGCCAAAACTCACAATAGGACAGAGAGAGAAGCGTCAGATGATTGACGCGCTTAAAACAGTTTTAAATACTATTTACTTTATAGTATACTAATTATCTAACGAAAAGAGGAAACATATAAATGGGATTCTTAGACAACTCGGGAGACATTGTACTCGATGCCGTCCTGACAGACACGGGCAGAATGCGCCTATCAAAAGGTGATGGCTCTTTTAAGATTACAAAATTTGCCCTAGCAGATGATGAAATCAACTATGCCATCTACAATAAAAACCACCCTAGTGGTTCTGCATATTACGACATTGACATTTTACAAACACCAGTACTGGAAGCATTTACCAACAACGCATCTAGTGTGAAGCACACTCTCACAAGTATTTCGCGAACGGACCTGCTATATCTACCAGAGCTTCTTACAAATGTTACTCTTGACGGAAACGTTATAATCAACCCAGAGCACGGTATTTACTGTATTGCTGTTGACAAAAACACCGAAGATAACGTAGACATGAGTAGCGATGGCATCCTTGCTGGAGAGAACCCCAGTACCGGTGGGCACAACTCTTACATCAGAGTTGACCAAGGACTCAATACTACTAATATTTCTAAAGACTATTCTATCGATTCGGATTTGCTTGAAACCCAATATATTGTTGAAATGGATAATCGCCTAGGTAAACTTATTTCCAAAGCTAATACGAGCAACCCCACGGTCAGCTACATCGATGACGATAACATCGCAAGTTATTACATATCCATGAACACTAACGATAACTTGATCAAGAATCTTTTATCTACGGACACTTCACCGATTCAAGGTCCACGCGGAACATATCTCGAATTCAAGGTTGCGTCCACGCTTGAACTTAAGACGAGCACATACTTGTTTGATAAGATTGGCTTAGCAGGCACTATAACCGTCGATGGAGATACCTGTCAAGCGATTGACTCTATCATTAAAGTAACCGGGATGACCACTGGGGCATCTATTAATATTCCCGTCAGATACATTAAGAAATCATAATAAGAAGGAACAATAATGGCATCATCATTCAAAACATTTTCAACTAACGACATTGTTTCGACAAAAACGTTGTTGCACGAAGCTATCCCACTGACAGGAACAGTGGTATCAGGAACATATATCGAAGGCGGTGCCAACGGTACGGAGGTGAACATCAAGAACTATTCCCACGGAATGTTTCAGAGTGTATACGATTACCCATATCTAAGTTCATCTGCCAACCATATTTTTGATCTTACAGTTGGGTTCTCACCCAAGTCTAAAATGTCTGGCGGTGTTGCTTCCCCCGGCGCTGGAACGCGATATTCAACTGGGTACCCCGCATCACAAGCAACTCAGCAAGAAAAGAAGATTAACATCTATAACCAAATGGCGCAAGTGCTTATGGGTCATGATGCGACCGGTAGTATTATGGAGTTTGATGAGGATGGAGACATCGCCGGCGGCGGCACTCTTATTACTGAGTGCTTTTTCCTTAACTTTTCTCGCCTGCTGACCAAAGATGAGATTAAGAAAGGCTCTTTCTCTCTTACACTTGGGGTCGATCATGACCGCGATACTCCGCACCTACGACAAATTATATTAAAGGATACAGGTGCCGCATCTGATTATAGGATTAACTCTCCTGCAGGCGACTACGGCATTCTTTATGCTTCTGATTTCAAGGGATCTAATGTATCAAGCAACGACGAAGCAGGGGATGCTCTTACCGGCTTAGAGGCAACAAACGGCCACCGAGTCGGATTGATTTTTTATCAAGCCGGCATTGTAGTTGTATCAGGCTCGGTGTTCCACAACCAAACTGATATCAGCAAGGGTATTCTCAATAGTAGTGAGATAACCAACGATCCGTCGATGCAACACCCTGATGGCGACGACGTTAAGTTTTCAAATACTGACGGTGGCCTCCTTGGTTCAATTTCTATTTCGGGCGCTTGTGATGCTATTCGTCACAGAATCTGTGATATTAGTTTCAACAACACAACAGAACTTAACTCTACGATCTATTTCTGTAGAGCAAACCATAATGAGTTTAACTACAGTTCTAACCCCACATATACTTCAGACAGCAAGATTGTAGTTAAGGAAATTTCTTCGGACTCTCCAGTCACTTACATCACGACAGTTGGTCTTTATTCCTCTGATAACGAGTTGATGGCGGTTGCAAAACTGTCAGAGCCCATCAAGAAAGACCCATCTAGCGAATTGACATTGAGGGTCCGTTTGGATTACTAAGGCGTGGGCAAGCTTGATAAGCGTCAAGAAGCCGCCATATTAAAATTTAGATACGCAAAGGCCGATTGTGAATACGCACAAATGGTTGCAGAAACAGTAGGTCCAGAGTTTGATAAGGACTTTTTGGATTGGTGTGCAAAAAACGATATTCTAACTGCACGTCAAAGAGAAGACTTGAGATCGAAAGTCAGACCGATATCGGAAGAAGAAGCACAACAAAACTTTGTTCCTGATGAAGAAGAAGCACCCGAAGCTAGCAAGAAAAAGAATCCTGCTGTCATGAAGGTATTTAAAAAGATTGCGACCAAGATACATCCTGACAAACTAGTTAATGCAGAAGAGCATTATAGAAATGAAATGGAGGAAGTCTACAACCGCGCTACCAAGGCTATGCAAGAAAATGATTGGTACACACTATATTCAATCTGCATGGATTTACAAATAAGATTGCCTAGGATTACAAAAGATCAAATAAGAATTATCGAGCAAAAAGCCGAAGAATACATGAACAAGACAAAATCGTTTAAAAAATCTTATGCTTGGGTGTATGATAATACAGAAACGGAACAGGAGAAAGAGGAACTTTTTAGAAGCTTCGCACAAAGAACAGGTTGCATCAGCAAGACAGAGTTTGAAAAAGAAATAAAAGAAGAACCTAATTAACATAATGGCGTATTACAAATTCGAAAAAGAAGACGTTTTCCATAACGCATTGAAAACTCACCCAAAAAACGAGTTTTACATTTTTCCGGTCTCTGGTTCGGCAGGAGTGTTTCGCGTAATTCGAAACGGTAATCTGACGGCTTCTGGCTCATTTAGCGACAATGTGTTGGGTACTACCCCCGGTGGTGTTTCGCTGTATGAGATTAACATTGACAAGGCCGAAGGAAAGAATGGCTACATCTACCCGTTCTTATCCAAAGAAAGCGGTCAGCACGGATTGAAGACGGTTAGTTCTACTGGGTACAGTAACGCACTGTATGGAGATGTGCTATCTGGTTCTTACAATCTATCAAGTTCTCTGCATAGGCAAGTTTGGATTGCATCGGAAAACGGAGCTACAGCAAGGATGCGAGTTAGCGCCCTTGCAAACACCTTGAATTATTATTCTAAGCTATCGCCACACTACGCTATGACTTCCAATACTGGTGGCCTTGTGTGGAGTAAGCTGGAACAGCCCATGAACCTTATTTCTATTCCGTCAATATGCTTTGGCGAAGGGATTGAAAAAGGCACGGTAAGTCTGCAATACTATGTCACTGGTACTCTTGTTGGAGAATTGAAAGACGAAAAGAGAAATGGTGAGTTGGTTCAGGTAGGCCCAATTGGTTCTACAGGTTCTGGTTCTGTCGCTGGCGTTGTGCTTTATAACGAAGGATTTTTGGTGCTAACAGGTTCGTGGGTTCTGAACTCTGAGCCAAAGGACTATATTGCATCTGGGAGCGATCAGCTTAGGCAGTCCTCATGGCTTTACTACGGCTCTGGCATACCGGGCAAGACAGTGGGCCACCTTACGGGATCACATTATGCAATGAATTTTAAGGGCACTAACACCGTTCCCACGCTCACTATGATGACTTATGCAAAAAAAGCGGAAGTCAATAGTTCCAATAACCCCACATTTCTTGCAAGCACAGGTTCTCATAGAACCACTATCTCTACTGGGTCTTACGCCGTAGTCGAAGACCCAGATAGAAATATTCATAACTCTGTTGATACCAAATACATTGGCACCACTGGGAGTTTTGAAAAACAAACATTCATATCAAAAATCAAAATTTATGATGAAAATATGAATTGTATAGGAGAGGCCAAGTTAGCTCGACCCGTAAAGAAAACTGAAGAGCGAGACTTGATGTTTAAACTAAAACTAGATTTTTAATGTATATTATTGGATTAGACGTAAGTTCCACACGGATTGGAATTGCGGTTCTAGGTTCTGATGATGAGATAGAGTTGAGCAAAGTAGTTAAGCTCAAATCTTCCTTGACACTTGAACAAAGGGCTGCTATATTTGAATCTGAAATGAGGAAACTTGAAAAGAAATATGTTCCCATGGCTGTGTACATGGAGGCTCCCGCTATGTTATTTCGTGGAGGGTCAACTGCACACGTAATGGCAAAACTACAAAGATTTAATGGAATGTGCTCGTACATCTGTTATAAAGTTTTTGGCGAAGAGATTATTCTAGTCCAGCCAAACAAAGCCCGTAAGCATCTTGGAATTAAAATTCCAAGAAAGAAGGGTATCGCAAAGAAAGTAATCATTGAATGGGTTTCGAAAAAGTACGGAGAAGATTTCAGATACGATCTAACATACAAAGGAAATCCCGTACCCGGCACAGATGATCGTGCCGACGCCATTATCGTAGCTCTCGGTGGCGAGGCAATCGCACAAATCGAAGAGTAAAATAAATTATTTTAAAATTAAGCTTGACACGTCCTGTCTTCTGGGCTATACTGTATAAGTGATACAAGATAAGATCCGAATTTTGTCGGACATTCTGGGTGGAAGTTACCGTTCAAACGACGAGTTTCTGTACAGATGTCCATCCTGCGGCCACCATAAGAACAAATTGTCTGTCAACTTTTCAGCCAATGTGTTCAAGTGTTGGATTTGCGATTATCGTGGTAAGAGTATCCGTCGCATCATACGTCGATATGGTTCGCGCAATCACATTAGAGAGTGGGATGAGTTATTTGGTGGCAGGCATGACATGTCTGAACACACCAAATTCAGTTTATTTAACGAAGAAGTCGAGGCAGAAGAAAAAGAGTATTTGACAATGCCAGAGGGCTTCAAGACATTAGCATCCAAAAGTCTTTCATTCGGTGCTCGCCCTGCTTTGTCATATCTTAGAAAACGAGGGTTCACAGCAGAAGACATTCTTAAGTATAAAATTGGGTATACCTCAACAGGAGATTTCGCTGGCCGCGTTGTCATTCCCAGTTTTGATGTAGATGGCGACCTTAATTATTTTGTCGCTAGGTCTTACGATGGAAGCTGGCCGCGATATAAGAATCCTCCAACAAGCCGCGATGTTGTGTTTAACGAGCTTACTGTAGATTGGGACTCCGACGTTGTGCTAGTTGAAGGAATTTTTGATGCTATGAGAACCGAAAATGGAATCCCTATTTTGGGATCTTCACTGAGACAGGACTCTAAGCTTTTCAAAAAGATAGTGACGAATGACACTCCGGTGTTCATGGCGCTCGATGCTGATGCCAAAAAGAAAGAGAATAGAATTATTAATGATTTGTTAAAGTATGATGTTGAGGTTTACAAGATCGATACATCTGGATACGATGATGTTGGTGAAATGCCAAAGGAAGTATTCGAAAATAGAAAGAAAGGGGCCGAGTTTGTTTCGGCTGACTCGTACATGTTGTATGAGGCTATTGGATCAATCTAGGAGAAAGAATGAAGTTCGCTCATATTGCGGATACGCACATCAAAAATCTGAAATATCATTACGAATACCGCGAAGTATTCAAGCAGATTTATGAAACACTCAAAGAAAAAGAAGTAGATTACATCGTACACTGCGGTGATCTAGCTCACACAAAGACCCAGCTTAGTCCTGAGTTTTTTGAAATGGCTAGCGACTTCTTGAAGAACTTGGCGGATATTGCACCGGTCCATATGATTCTAGGTAATCACGATGGTAACCTGAAGAATAGTAGCCGTCAGGACGCCATCACGCCCGTTGTAGAGGCTTTGGCGCACCCAAACCTACACCTACACAAAGACGCCTGTGAAGTCGTTTTAGACGGCGGCTATGCCCTAAATGTCTTGTCTGTATTCGATGAGGACAATTGGGTGACGCCTACAAGCGAGGACAACGTAAATATTGCCCTGTATCATGGCGCTGTGTCCGGTGTAAAAACAGACTTGGGTTGGATTATGGAGCATGGCGACCATGACATTTCTATCTTTGAGGGATTTGATTTTGCGTTCTTAGGTGATATTCACAAGACCAATCAGGTGCTAGATGAGGATGGGCGTGTACGATACGCAGGCTCCACTATTCAACAGAACCATGGCGAAACGAACGATAAGGGGCTGCTACTGTGGGAGATTCAGGATAAGGACAACTTTACTTGCGAACATCTTGCATTTAAGAACCCCAAGCCGTTTATTACAATTGAACTTACTCCCAAGGGTAGAATGCCCAGAGGAACAAACATTCCTGTTGGTTCAAGACTCAGGCTTGTGAGCAACAACAACTTGCCTCTCTCTAGGATGAAGAAAGCAGTTGACATCGCAAAGCATAGGTTTCAGCCAGAGTCGATCACGTTCTTGAATCGAGCAGCCGGCCAGCGCGGCACGGTTGAGGATATTACAAATTCCCTCAAGGTTGAGGATCTACGCGACCCGGTTGTACAGAGGGAGCTTATTCAGGAATACCTCAAGGAATATGAGGTAGATGACGGACTAATGGATCGTGTAGTGGATCTTAACTCGCACTATAACAAGATCATTGAACAGAATGAAGAGGTTGGCAGAAACATTAACTGGAGACTTCGTAAGATTGAATGGGATAACCTGTTTAACTACGGCGAAGGCAACAGCATTAACTTTGAGAATTTAAATGGAATCATCGGAATCTTCGGAAAGAACTACAGCGGAAAATCAAGCGTCATTGATTCAATCCTATATACAATGTTTAATTCTACCTCTAAGAATGAACGTAAAAATCTTAACATCATTAACCAGAATAAATCTGATTGTCGCGGAAAGGTTCATATCTCTATTGGAGAGCGCGATTACACAATTGAGCGGACAAGCGAAAAATACATCAAGCGACTCAAAGGAGAAGAAACGCTAGAAGCCAAGACGGATCTCAATTTTGAAATGACCAGTGCTGTCACGGGTGACACGCAAAGCGTCAATGGACTCAGTAGGATTGAGACAGATAAGAATATTAGAAAGCACTTCGGAACAATGGATGATTTCTTATTGTCGGCCATGTCAAGTCAGCACGGTTCGTTAGCTTTTATAGATGAAGGTTCAACTCGGCGCAAAGAGATTATTGCAAAGTTTCTTGACCTAGAGGTTTTTGAAAAGAAATTTAAGCTAGCCAAGGAAGACGGCGCAGATTTGCGAGGTGCCCTTAGACGCTTGGAGGGTCGCAACTATGATGAGGAAATTGATAGTGCCACATTGTCCTTGGACGAAAACAGTGAAAAACTTGAGAATCAAAAGTCCAAGTGCAAAAGCCTCAAGCAACAGATTTCAGAATGTGATACAAGGATCTCTGAAGTCACTTCTATGATCGATTCTATACCTGCGGAGGTCATTAACGTCCACCGAGTCAGAGAAGAGTTGCGCACCGCAAAGGAGGAAGAAGTTTCTTTGATCGAGCAGGTGCAAGAAAAATCCTCTCTGCGCGAGCAAAAGGAAGAGTTGTATTCAAAAATCAATGACTACATTTCTACGTTTGATGTTCAAGAACTGAACCAGAAAATGAGAACAATCGAAGAAATCTTAGAAAAGATCTCCGAGTCCGAATCAGAGAAAGAGATTAAGATTTCGGAAACCGAGCGTTTGAATAAAAAAATAAAAATGTTAGAGGACCACGAATACGATCCTGATTGTAGATATTGTTGTGAAAACAAATTTGTAAAAGATGCTCACGTAGCTAAATCTACTTTGCCAATAACGGAGCGGCAGATTTCTGGTATCGATGAGCAACTAGCAGCATTCCGCGTTGATCTTGAGAAACTTTACCCTCACGAAGTTGAAGATAAGTTAGCTAAGTATGAGAAGATTTTGACCAAGAAGACCGAGGTTGCAAACACCATTGCAGACTTGAATCTTGAAATTGAAAGAAACGCTATCTCAATTGAAAAGATTGGAATAAAGATTGCAGAAAGCACAGCCAAGATCCAAGAATACGAAGACAACAAAGAGGCGATTGAAAACTTGGAACAACTCATGCAAGACCTTGCATCCTACGAAAACCAAGCGACCGCTTATTCTTCTGAGCTTGAATCGTGTGAGGCGTGTGTTCTTGAGTTAGTGAGAGAAAACGGCTCGCTTGAACAAATGCGGAAGTCTGTCAGGGACGACAAGGAAGAGTACCTCGAACTTCAGGAGAAATATGCTGCATACGATTTGTTTATGCGATGCATGCACTCTAATGGCATTGCTTATGACGTGATCAAGAAAAAGCTTCCTGTCATCAATCAAGAGATTGCAAAGGTGTTGGCGAACATTACTAACTTTGAAGTCTTCTTTGAGGACAACGGCAAGAAGTTTGACATTTTCATTAAGCACCCGAAGCACGACGCCCGCCCGATTGAAATGGCGTCAGGAGCAGAAAAGACTTTATCTGCAATGGCTATTCGTCTTGCTGTTTTGTCAGTGTCGTCGTTGCCAAAGGGCGACCTATTTGTTCTTGACGAGCCGGGCACTGCACTGGACGAAGAAAATATGGAAGGATTTATTAGATTGTTGCAACTAATTAAGATATACTTTAAGAACGTTCTTCTCATTTCCCACCTTGATTCTTTGAAGGACTGTGTTGACATGCAGATCATGATTGACAAGAAGGGAGGGTTTGCGAAGATCAGCCAATAATGGAGGTTATCATGATGGCATATGCAAAAGGGAAAATAGATAAGTTAGTAGAGAAAATGATTTCTCGTAAGTTTCTCGTATGGCTCACAGCCAGCGGGATGCTTGCGTTTCAGAACCTTGAATCATCTGATTGGGTAATTATTTCTGCGATCTATATCGGAGGTCAGACTGTCATTGATGGCATTGCTAAACTGAAGGGTGTTGCGTGAACTGGATAAGTGCCGCTAAAATTCTGTCGTTTTTAGGAGACAAAGTGCTTCCTTTTGTTAAAGACAATTGGAAGCTTATCCTAATTGTGGTCCTATCCTTGACACTATTTTTTAGTATGCGTAAGGATTATAGATCGTTGGAGGCCGCATTTGAGGCATCGAAGACTAGTTATGAACAGAGGCTGAATGCGCTGAAGGAGTTACATGATGAAGAAATTAGACAACGAGAAGAAGCCCTCCGCGAATACCGAGAAGAGCTTGAAAGAATTAATTCAAGATATGAGGATAGTCGTGCAGAGCTTGAGAGAAGACGTGAACAAGATACTGAAAGAGTTCGAGAACAATTCGACCACGAACCAGAAGAAGTAAAGCAGAGAATAATAGAAACATTTGGTTTTGAGTATGTGGAGTAAAATCATACAAACACTGAGTTTAGTTTTATTTTTGTGCGGAACTGCGCATGCGGAGCAGCCGCAATTTACTTTCTTGGATGAAAACCAAACAGCCCCCTTTGCTGGCACGTTGTTTAATCCCGCAGCAACGGCAGAGTTAATAGTCTTGCCAGAGCATTTGCGTGCAGAGTTTGACATTGAACTTAAGTACGAATTAGATTTGCAAGCAGCAGATTTTAACTTGCAGCTAGAAAATTCAAGCATCAGGTATGATTCTCTGAAAGAAGAGTATCGAGTTACAGTGGAATCCCTACAGCAACAAAACACAGCACTTGAAGAAGCTTTAAAACAAAGATCCCCAACTAATCGTGGTCTTTGGTTTGCCGCCGGTACCGCAACGGGAGTAGTCATTGTGACCGGAATTGCATATGCTATCTTGAGTGCATCAGCTACGGACAGATAAATGAACAAAGATCCCAACTATGTTGTGAGAGTCGAAAAGGCAATCGCAGAGAAGTACGGAAAAGAAACCGTACAGAACCCAAGAACCAATTGGACGCCAGAAAAAGAAGAAGAATACAAGCAGCAGCTAAAGGATTTTTTAGAGAGAACTAGAAAAGATAGTGCTGCCAGCGAGAAAGTAGAGATCAATGGAGTTTTAATATCTAAGAAACTACTTAGTAGAGACGCAAACAGATCTTGCCCAGTTTGTTCAGAGTATTCGTTTTCTTCGCAAGACGATGTGTACATGAATAAATTCAAGTGCTGTTTTAAATGTTATGTAGAATATATTGAAGGCCGAGAAGACCGATGGGCCAACGGCTGGAGGCCAGAAAAGGAGAAACACAATGGCAACAACTTATGAAATCATTCAGGGAATACAGCAAGCCGCAGCAAATGCTTATGACGGCGCTCACGATGAACGCCTGACACACGATGGCGAGTCCCGCTCTGCTGGGCTATACAGAGAAGAGGGCGATGTCATTACTGACTCCCGCGTTATGGATGGCTTCGGAGTAAAGATCCAAGGAGACAGACTGCACGTACTTTATCAATACGAGTGTATGCTTAAGCATGTTCACCAGAATGGCTTTGAATCAGAAATCGAATCAAAGGTTGCCGACATCGCTAAGTACCTTAAGAAAGAATATAAAAAGATCACAGGCGATACGCTAACTCTTACAAAAGATCCAGACCACGAAATTGACATTATGGTTGAATACATTTCCAGAATCAGAACGTCCGTCAGGGCCTGCTGTGTTTATAAAATCGGAGGTCTCAAGGGAGTCGATGGACCTGACGCTGGTATAGATAGAAGCGTAGATAGTGCAATCAAAGATTGGCTAGCCATCGGCAAAGATAAGTACCCCGGCACAAAGAAGCCACAAAACGTTACTCGAAAGAAAGACTAGAAAGATGAAATGGCAGGATTATCCAAAGAGGACATGGTTAAAGAAATATTGAAGTGCGGGAAAGATCCTGTATACTTCATTAATAACTTTTGCCGTATCTCTCATCCTATGGAGGGGTTGATACCTTTTAGGACGTATGATTTTCAAGAAGAGCTTCTTCAAGATTTCAATGGCCATCGATTCAATGTTATATTAAAAGCCAGACAGATGGGTATCTCTACTATTGTAGCTGCCTACATTGTCTGGCTTATGCTTTTCCATCGCGATAAGAACGTTCTCGTCATGGCTACCAAATTCGGTACTGCTGCGAACCTTGTTAAAAAAGTCAAAGCGATGATGAAGTACTTACCAGAATGGGTACAAATATCTACTGTATCTGTTGACAACCGCACCTCGTTTATTTTGACAAACGGATCGCAGATCAAAGCTTCGTCAACCAGCGCTGATGCCGGTCGTTCAGAAGCATTGTCGTTGTTGGTTCTTGACGAGGCTGCACACATTGAGGGCCTAGAAGAATTGTGGACAGGTTTGTATCCTACGATTTCAACTGGTGGTCGCTGCATTGCCCTGTCTACTCCTAACGGTGTAGGTAACTGGTTCCACCAAACATATGTGGATGCAGAAGATGGAACTAGCAACTTTAATCCTGTCAAGTTATACTGGGATATTCACCCAGACAGAGATCAAGAATGGTTTGACAATGAAACAAGAAACATGTCACGTCGCCAGATTGCACAAGAGTATGAGTGCAACTTTAATACTTCTGGTGACACGGTTGTACACCCAGATGACATACAATGGATTACTGAGTGTATAGCGGAGCCAAAGTATAAAACTGGGTTCGACCGCAACTATTGGATTTGGGAAGAGCCGCAAGAGGGTGCAAACTACTTGCTTGTAGGTGACGTTGCCCGTGGTGACGGTGCTGACTATTCTTGCTATCAGGTTATAAAACTTGATACGTTACAAGTAGTGGCAGAATACCAAGGCAAACCATCGCTTGATATGTTTTCGGAAGTGTTGAATGCCGCAGGTCGAGAATACAACAATGCAATGTTGGTCGTAGAAAATAATAATGTTGGATTTTCTGTCTTGCAGAAATTGATAGACAAAGGGTATCCAAATTTATATCACTCTGTCAAAGGTACACACGAATACGTGGAGCAACATGTGGCAGAAGGTATGTCAAACTCGGTGCCCGGTTTCACTACTTCTCACAAAACTAGACCACTTATCATTGCAAAATTAGAAGAGTTCATCAGAAACAAACTAATTACCATATATTCAAGCAGGACTATGCACGAAATCCAAACTTTCATTTGGAATAACGGCAAGCCACAAGCTATGCGAGGATACAATGATGACTTAGTTATGTCATTAGCAATCGCATGCTGGGTTAGAGATACGGCTTTGACTATCAACTCTCGTAATCTAGAATATAAAAAGGCTTTCTTAAACTCAATGGTTTATTCATCTACAAAAATGAATACTAATATTAAAGGTCAAAATGGCTATAAACCCGGCGGTCAATTTGATAAAATAGAACGTGATAAACAAATCGAGCAAATGAAAAAATTCTCATGGCTTTATAAGGGATAATAAATGGCTTCAAATAATAATCCATCAAAGAACGCGAACTTGAAAAATCCACGCAATCCAGATTCTCCACTATTCAAGAGACTCACAAGATTGCTGTCGGGTCCAATTGTAAATCGTCGCGTTCAAATGCAGCGCAGATATAAACGCGCACAGTTAGACAAATACAATTTTACTTCAGCAGGAGGTATGGGGTTTAAGAGAACTTCTTACAACCCGTATGACAACCTAAGCGCTCAAATGATGGCGAACCAGAACCGTCATGAGCGATATCTTGATTTTGATCAAATGGAATACATGCCAGAGATTGCATCGGCACTTGATATTTATGCTGATGAAATGACAACCTCTACGATTCTCAGCCCACTGCTGAAGATCGATTGTCCAAACGACGAAATCAAAGTTATTCTAGATAACTTATATCACAAGATTTTGAACATCGATTCTAACTTGTTCGGCTGGTGTCGCTCGCTCTGCAAGTTTGGTGATTACTTTATGTACATTGATATTGATGAGGACATTGGTGTCAAGAATGTCGTAGGTCTGCCCAACGATGAAGTCGAAAGGCTTGAGGGCGAAGACAGAACAAACCCAAATTATGTCCAGTATCAGTGGAACTCTGGTGGCTTGACATTTGAGAACTGGCAGATTGCCCACTTCCGAGTGTTGGGTAATGACAAATATTCCCCGTATGGAACATCGGTTCTAGAGCCAGCCCGTCGTATCTGGAGACAACTTACTCTCCTTGAGGATGCGATGATGGCTTACCGTATCGTCCGTTCCCCTGAGCGTAGAGTATTTTACATCGATGTGGGTAACATTCCTGCAAACGATGTAGAGCAGTTCATGCAAAAGGTCATTACCACCATGAAGCGCAACCAAGTTGTTGACACTTCTACTGGTCGAGTAGACCTACGATACAATCCGATGAGCATTGATGAAGACTATTTCATGCCCGTCCGTGGTGGCGAGAGCAGTCGTATTGAGTCTCTGCCCGGTGGAACATACACTGGAGATATTGATGACGTTAAGTATCTACGTGACAAATTGTTCTCCGCACTTAAGGTTCCTATGTCCTACCTCTCGCGCGGTGAGGGCGGAGAAGAAGACAAGACCACACTAGCACAAAAAGATATTCGTTTTGCACGAACCATTCAAAGATTGCAGCGGTCAGTTATTTCTGAGCTAGAAAAGATTGGTATTATTCATTTGTTCACGCTTGGTTTCCGTGGTGACGACCTGATCGGATTCACGTTGTCACTACAGAACCCATCCAAGATTGCAGAAATGCAAGAACTTGAGCATTGGAGAACTAAGTTCGACGTAGCTTCTGCCGCAACAGAAGGATTTTTCAGCAAGCGCTGGATTGCACACAACTTGTTTGGCATGTCCGAAGAAGAGTTCCTTCGCAATCACAGAGAAATGTTTTATGACAAGAAGTTTGAAGCCTCGCTTGAACAGGCAGCAGAAGGTGACGCAGCAGAAGATGCTGGCGCTCTTGGCGGCGGTGGAGGTGGCGGCTTAGGCGACCTTGGCGGCGGCGGAGATCTTGGTGGCGACCTTGGTGGTGGCGATGAAGCCGGTGATCTTGGCGCTGACCTTGGTGGCGGCGAAGAGGGCGGCGACCTAGGCGGAGGTGACGAGGGCGGTGATGATGATTCCGCACTTCTAGCAGCACCAGCAGCCAAGCGCGATGATGGCGGCTACACGACTCCGCGCAGCAAAGATAAAGTTTATTACCCAGTCAAGACCGACACTCGCGGTATGGGTGCTCGCAAGAGATCAATGGTGTCACAAAGTGGCGCTGGTATAGCCAGTAATTCAATCGAGAACATATATAAAGGTATGAATGACATGTCTTCGCTGGCTAGAGGGATCTATGAGGAAAAACAGACTATTTACGATAAAGAAGAAACCAAACTGGGCAAGGTGAGTGGAGATGTCAGTCGCTTGCTGGAGAGTCTTGAAAGAAAGGGGAAAACTGATGAAACACAATAAGAAAAGAAACACATCATTTTTGTATGAAATTTTGGTTAGAGAGTTGACATTCTCTATAGTGTCAAAGGACACTGACAGACAGAAAACAGTTTTAGAAACTATCAAAAAGTATTTTTCTCCCGACTCTGTACTTGGTCAAGAGTTGGCGCTTTGTCGAGCACTTCATGAAACAAGAGAAGTTGAAAGACCGGACGCTGAAAAGATCCTTGCCGAGATCAAGAGAGTCTATTTTGGACTAGCTCAGCAAGATATTTTCACACAACAAACAGAACTTATCAACACAATCAATAAGGATTTGGGTAAGAAGACATTTTCAAATTTTGTACCCAACTTTAAAAGTCTCGCCACAATCTCCCAGATCTTTGACGATAAGGTATCAGTAAAGTCCAGAGTCCTATTGGAGTCGAAGATTGTTGACAGAATGTGCTCCGATGAAGTTGAAGAAAAAGAATTGCAGCCAGTTGATAATCTTGTATTTAAAAAGTTTACAGAAAAGTTTAATGAAAAATACTCTGACAGCTTGCTCGAAAATCAAAAAGAATTATTAAACAGGTACATCATCTCATTTTCTGATAACGGCATCTCTTTAAAAATGTTTCTTAATGATGAAATACCAACACTAACAGAGAGCGTTAAGAAGTCTATGCAAACAAGCGAAGTTTCTAGCGACCGTGAAATGATGAGAAAGTCAGAACAGGTTGTTGGTTTGCTTGAGGCATACTCTAACACAAGTATCGATAGAGAAATGATCGGCCAGATCCTCAAGATTCAAGAACTGGTATCGGAGATTAATTCGTAATGGCAGATCTTACTATCAAAATGGGTGACGCCCTTGAAATGGACAGGGCAGAAAATAAAGTAGACGACAGCAATCCAGAAAGTACAGTCGAAGTAACTTTAGATATCAGAAAGACTTTGGGTGGTGATGTTGCCATTTACAACCATGAAGACATTGACATTGTTATCGATGTCAAGAACAAGAGAGTTGTAGCATTTGCAAAAGACGAATTGAACGATCTAGTTTACGACACTCAAAGCAGAATGTATGACTACATGGCCAAGAAGGGCATTGTCGATAGAGCATCTGTGCAGGCCGGCAACGTCTATGGCTCAATGCAGGCAGATTTAGAAGAGGCACCAGAGGGAGTAGACGCCGTTCAGGTGGCTATTCTGGGAATCACTAAGTTTATCGAAGAAGAGGCCCCACGCTTCATGTATCACAAGATGTACGACGAGCAAGAAGAACAAATGCTCACAAACCCAGATAGTGAAAACTCCACAGAACTTGGCGAAGTACCTCACAAAAGAGAGAAGGGTTCTATGCGTCCCGGCATCTACCGAAACGCATATATGCATAACAGATTTTATAGGGCTTAGAGAGTGTATTAGTGGATTTACTGTGGTTTTGTTTGGCCTCATATGGCATAACGCAGATAATAGTATACGGTTCAATATTCAATAAGATTCGCCCAGCGAAAGAAAGATTGGCAGGTTTTTGCGAGCTTTTCCATTGCCCCATGTGTATGGGATTTTGGGTGGGCTTGTTTTTGTTTGGTATTAACCAAAACACAGAACTATTTACATTTGAGTATACTCTATCTAACGCTTTAATTTGTGGAGCCATTGGTTCTGCGGCAGCATATATCTTGAATATGGTGTTTAGTGATGATGGTATACAAATAGGAGTGAACAATGGACACTGATATTTGGACAGCTAAATGGATGCTTCAGCCAGTACGCAATTGCAAGAAAGGCTGCTGACTCGGGCGGGTAGCGCCCGCCGTTTTTTTATGAGGAAGTTTATAAATGAAAAAGAAAGTACTTTTACAAGAATACTATGAACTCTGTGAGGGAGGCATCTGCCAAGATCTCCTAACAGAAGAAGAGAAGATGTACATCAAGCAGGGTGGAACAATCTTGTCTGGCAAACTACAAGAGGCAGACCGCAGGAACGGCAATGGAAGAGTATACCCAAAGGCCATTCTTGAGCGCGAGGTAAAAAACTATCAAAAGCTTGTAACCGAAAAGAGAGCCCTTGGAGAACTAGACCACCCAGAAGATTCAGTCATTAATCTTAAGAACGCTTCCCACATGGTAACAGAATGCTGGTGGGACGGCAACAACGTAATGGGAAAAGTAAAAGTTTTGAATACTCCTTCAGGCCAAATCTTGAAAGAGCTTGTAAACGATGGAGTTAAGTTAGGAATTTCATCTCGCGGTCTTGGTTCCGTCAGAGAAAACCAAGGCGAGACTATTGTTGAGGATGACTTTCAGTTAATTTGTTTTGACTTTGTTTCGGAACCCTCAACCCCAGATGCTTTCATGGGACTCAAAGAAGGCAAAGAATATAAAGAGCCTAATGTTTTCACCAAGGCTGATAAAATTAACAGATTGTTGAATGACATTGTAGGAGATTAAGATGCCCAGAAGAAAGAACACAAAAAGAATTGATCCTCGTTATTTTTTGAACGAGAAGAAAGAAATTTTAAGAGAATCGTTGGTTGACGCAATCATCAGCACCATTGAGAGTTCGGGCATGCCCGATATGGACACACCAGATCTTCACCATGCGGTAAAGCAACAAATGCCTCAACTCAGCGCTGATGAGATTGATGCTGCCATGAACGATCCTAGACTGAATGATTACTATGATCCGATGGAAGATGTTTGGTCAGCACCGGTTGGAGGACAGGTATAATGAAAATCACCAAGGGAAGACTTAAAACTATTATTGAAGAAGAGATCAAAGCAATGAAAGAAATTGTTGCTTCTGACTCTATGCACGGTGGACCACCGATAACTTCTGGAGGCGGCTCTGTTGCTCAGGCTGCAGCCGAAGCGCTAGGGATTTCTGTGGATGAACTGATTCGTTCGCTAGCAGCAGAATACGATGTTGACGTTGAGATCAGCGGCCACAGCCCATCCGATCACGCAGACGATGATCACGCTACGCAGGCATACGAGCAAAGCCTTGAAGACGAAGACGCCGATCCAGTTGGCGAACCCCCCATGCAATAGGAATTTAAATGGACAAGAAAGAATTACAGAAAGCCTTGAAGCCGATTGTCAAGGAATGTATTAAGGAAGTACTCTTTGAAGAAGGAGTGCTTTCTACAATTGTTTCTGAGATTGCGGTTGGTCTGGGTGCTAATCAGCAAGTTATTGCTGAGCCAGTACGCCAACAGGCACCGCAAAGAGACAGAACAGAAGAAGTGGCAGCTATGAAACAAAAGATGGCAGAAACCAGAAATGGTCTTATGGAAGCTATTGGCAAGGATGCCTATGGCGGAATCGATTTGTTTGAGGGAACTACCCCCACCCCCGGTGGAGGCCAAGGAACCCAGCATAGCCCATTGTCAGGTCAAGATCCAAATGACCCCGGCGTTGACATTAGCTCGCTAGTTAATATGAAGGGCGCAGTCTGGAATAAATTAAAATAATCCACTATTTATAAGGTACAAATTTAAGGAGTTAAATAATGAGTATACCAAATTGGAACCACGAAGCTGGTTTAAACAATGTTGGCTCATACCAAGTCAGCGGGCGACCGTTTGCTAAGGGTGGCATCGATGCGTCATCATCTACACAGGAAGTCGAATTTCCATATGTCACACGCTGGGTCACAATCATCAACAACGATCATGAGGCCGCATGTAAGGTTGGATTTTCCCAAGCCGGCGTAGAAGGAACAAACTATTTTACAGTCGGCAAATCAGACGCCGATGGAAAAAGCCGCTCAAGTGTAAGGCTTGAGTTGAAAGTCGGAGAACTTTTCCTCAGTGGCTCTGACAATGTTGATGTAGTAGCAGGCTTAACGACCATCCAAACTAGACACGTCAAAACAGGCGCTGGTGATAGTTGGAAGGGCGAAGACGGTGTGGGGTAAACATGGCTGTTATCAGACACAGTAGAAAGAAAGCAAACGTTTCTGTCAAGGTGAACAAGAATGAGCACGTTGACAAAGCAATCAGAAGATTTATTCGCAAATGCAAGAAAGAAGGCATCGTACAGCAGGTCCGTGACCGTCGCTATTACAAGAAGCCATCCGAGATTCGCAGCGAAATCAAAAATAAAAGACTGAGAGACAACGAGAAGGAGAACAAGAAGCGAGCCGAAAGAGACAAGAAAGCTGAACAGTACAAGTTTAGGCCCCGCAGAAGGTACAACAAGAACCGTCGTCCTAACAACAGAAACAGGAATCAGAATCCAAACAACAGGAATCAAAACCAGAATCCCAATAACCGGAATCAGAATCCCAACTTCAAACAACAGGACAACCGAGGCCCCAACAAGAACAACAGAAGAAATCAAAAGAGGCCGCATCAGAACAGACAACGAACAAAGAAAACAGTTGTCGATCCCAACTCTCCTTTTGCAAAGTTGGCTGATGTTAAACTAAAGGAATAAAGTTAGATGGGTAGAAAGTATACATGGGCATATATTAACACAACTGCGGAAGGCGATGTTGCACCCGCCGAAGGCGAGTTTGGTTCAATTCAAACAAAAGACTTTGATGGTGGATTTAAGGGCCACGCAAACTTTCGATACCTCACTAGTTCCACAACTGCTCCTACGTCGCCTCTCACAACTCACGTAGTTAAACTGACTGGCGACTTCGCCATGTCTGGTGATATTTTTTGCACAGGGTCCATCTACGCCAGAAACTATTATATTAAGAATGTAGGCTTTATGGATCTTACCGGCTCAACTAAGTTTGGTGATGATCTTGGTGATACGCACAATTTTAAGGGCGATGTCATTTTGGACACTACTTCCAAATTGTATTTCCATGACGAAGCAGGTGGAGAAAATATTTATGCGAATAGTGATGGGCATCTAGAGATTAACGCCGGATCTATTCTCGACCTCACTGCTCCTACAATTGATATTAATGGCTCGACAGAAGTACAAATTGATGCCGCCACATTCGATGTTAACGGAACAACAGCAGTAACTATTGATTGTACCGACACATCTAACGGTATATCAATCGGAACAGCTACAAGCGCAGTACCGATCTCTATTGGGCATACCACTTCCGAGACGACTGTTAATGACAACCTTACAGTTACAGGCGATGCTGAAGTCACGGGTGACCTAACAGTCACAGGCGAAAGCACGTTTAATGACAAAGTAACTATTAATCAAGATGATGGTCAACAGGGTCTCCGCATCAACCAAACGGGAGATGGAATTGGTCTGGATATTGATGCATCTACTGTCACAGGCAAGGCTGCTGTGAAAGTAACTACTGGTCGTACTTCTGGCGGGTCGGGCTTTTACCTTAATGCCAACTCTGTAACTAGTGGATATGGTCTTGGTATCGATGCTAATGGACTAAATGGTGCGAATGCGGCTGCACTATATATTCAATCCGAAATCAATGCACAACAAGCAGGCCACCTAATACGAATAAAAAACACAGATGACACTAATGACCAAATGCAGGGCATCACTATTGAAAATGCTGCAGCGCCTGATGGTAACTATAGAGATTTTGTTATCAAAGGTCTTTCGCCTAATGACGGCATGAGATTTCAGGCAGATCACGAAGGCGTCATCGTAGGTCCGTCAACTACCCGCAGAGGAAAGTTGCATATTTACAGTAGCACTTCCGATGACATCGGGGCAATGATTGCAATCAACTCAGACCAAGCGGCATCAGACCGCAAGCCACAAGTTGCGTTTTTTAATTCCGGCGCTCGCAAATTCACAGTAGGTTCAGATGGCTCAGACTCGATGAAGTTCAAGATGGGTACGACGGCCATAGATACAGGCACTTTCCTTGAAGCCAATACAAGCGGAGAACTTATAAAGCTTGGTGATGACACCCCCGCTTTAAACGATGTTCTGACATGGAACGGAAGCAAGGCCATATGGGAACCAAACTCGCTTACCAGCGCCACCCAGCTTGTCAACAACGCCGGCGATGCAGTAATTTCATCCGTTACCGATGTTGAGATCACGCTTGATAGTAACGACAACAGCAGTACCCACAATTATTTTAGAATCATAGACGGCGATGGACAGACAACGCTCTCCTTTGGCGAACAGGGTCAAATGGTTATGAGAGGCTTGTCAGGCTCGGCCACCGAGGGCGCAAAGTTATTTATGTCTGCAAGCAACAGCGATGCAGCCAACTCAGCCGAAATTACCTTTAGAAAAACTCACTTTGCAGACGGCGGTACTTTCAGTGCCGGCGATAACTTGGGAACACTTAGATTTCAGGGCAGCGATGCCGGGATACCTGATACCAGTAGTATTGTAATCGTAGGCGAAGTCGCTGCAGGCTCAATACCCGATGCATCAGCAGAATCTTGGTCCCAAGGCGCACAAATGGGTGCCGAATTAAAATTCTCACTAAAGCAAACAGGCACAAACAATTTCAACGAATCGCTTATTCTTGACGGACTCGGAGCCCAAATCGGAGGACGACTCTATGGGCCTACAGGCGATCACTTTGTGCTTTCTTCGGACAAGGATTTCCAAATTCGCATAGATGAAGATGGCGGCGGCTCACACTCTTTTCAAGTTTTTAATGGTGCCGGCGCTTCGATGCTTCATGTACTTGAAAATGGTGCCACAAACATTGTCGGAGACTTGACCGTTGCTGGTCACGACATTAAAAACTCCGATAATGAAGTTTGTATTACTATGGATGCAGATCAAAGAGTAGGTATCGGTGGTGTTGCCCCAGCTTACAAATTAGATATCGATGGAGACATACGAGTCAGAGGAAACGATATTAGAGATTCTGGTGCAGGCGTTGCAATTCGATTTGACGGCTCTTCAAATACTAGCATATTGGGTAGCCTAAACGCAGGTACCGTAAACGCATCCGGCCAACTAACATTACAGAATACTCTCAATGCAGCAGGCGATGTGGACGATCCAAACGATTTCGCACTGCTTATACACCACAATGCTTCCACTAACGGCACTGGGCCGGGAATTGCGTTTCAAGCCACAAACGATGCCGGTCAGGTCGGCGCTGCCATTATTCACGAAAAAACTGATTCATTCTCACACGGTCATTTGAAATTCTATACTAAGCAAGCTAACACTGATGGTACGGCCCCTGAATTGGTTATGACAATGACTCACAACGGAAACGTAGAAGTCGAGAATGCCCTTTACATCGGCGGCGGCTTTGGTTCCACCGGAGTGACGATTAACAGCGCCGGCGCAATAAGCGCAAACGGCAACATAATCGGAGCCAGCGGAATATTCACCTCGATGGAAGTCGGCGGCGGCTTTGGTTCCACAGGAGTGTCGATTAGCAGCGGCGGCGCAATCAGCGCAAACGGCGACATACTCGGAGCCGCCGGAACATTCACCTCGATGGAAGTCGGCGGCGGTTTTGGCTCCACCGGAATAGACCTGAATTCTAACGGAAACATCAATACAAACGGCGATATCCTGTGCGGTGACATAACTATTGGAGATACAATTCAAACCATCAGCGGCCCGTTGTATATAAAATCCGAAGCAGGAGTTATCGTTCACCTAGACGACGATGGTGGAGATAGCAGCTACTTCAGAGTATACAGTGGTGGAAACAACAGCCGATTTGAGGTTGATGAAGACGGCAAGGTCGGAATCAACCTTAGCAGTACCGGCGGCGATGCCGCAGAGAAACTACACGTCAGGGCCGTTGGCGAAGCCGTTCGAGTTCGGCTTGAAACAGGAGACGGCCATGACACAGTGTACACCGGCTACCAAGGCTCTACTCAGAAGATGGCAGTTGGCTACGATGACGGTCTAGACCGAGCTTCGTTTAATTATGGAGGAATGTCATCCGCCGGCGGGCTTGATGTTTTGAGCACCGGAGAACTATGGGCTGCTGAAGGTGGTTCCTTTGCCATGTTTAATACAAATGCAACTAGCCGAATCTATCTTAAAAGGCACGATCCGGTCCACATTTCAGACAATGAAACCATCGGCGCAATCCACTTCCAAGCCTCAGAGCAGACTAGTACCGTATTCACAAATAATGCAGCCACCATTTTGGCTGACCCATCTACGAACTGGAATGAAACAACATCTAATGATACACATTTTGAGTTCTGGTGTACTCCATCTGGCGCTACACAAAACCAAAGAGCGATGGAATTACGCGCCGTAGATACTGCAGACTGTTTGCGGATCGATGGAAATGTTGACGCTGATGCCTTCTTTTCAGAAGGCCACCAATACCCTTCAACAACAGAGGAATCAGAATTTATCGAGCAGGGCGATTGCTTGGCATTGATCGACGGCGAATTGTGTAGAACATCGAGCCCTATGCAAAAGAACGTGGCCGGCATCGCATGGTACCGCATGTCCGACAAGAAGTGTCTTGATCGAATTGACGGCGGGAGTCCTTTTGAACCATACTCCAACGCATGTACTATAAATCCTAAGTTAATCTCTGATGAAGCTAACCCCAATTTTGGTAAATATTTTATTATAGATGAAACCGGTTCGACTTTGATATTTGATAGTCTAGAGCACTGGAACCAATCCAAAGATCGTTCCAAAGAGTTTTCAAAGAAATGGATTGATTCATTGGGTAACAAATATGATCTTGTTGAGAGACAAGACGTAACTGAAGAATGGACGCCGACTGAAGACTTCAAGAGAGTGTGGAAAACAATTTCTTTGGGAGACAGCCGGCAGTTTACAGATATCAGTGTAGAAACTAATAGTGTTCAAAAGATGTCTGGATTCAAAGTTTGCGATGAGGGCGGCTCAATTTCGGCAGGTGACTTACTCTGCACCAGTTCCAAAACCGGTCGTCTTATGAAGCAGCCTGATGATCTGATGCACAGCTACACTGTCGCCAAGGCAATGGAAGATGTGACATTCGATGCCGATGGAAATGCTGACGGAGTTTATGGCTACGTTTACTGCGGATAGCCCTTAGTCAAATATTTGGCTGTTTAACTGACATTATACTACTTATTAATAGATTTGTGTCTCTTTGGCACGGATGAATATTTATTTATAACATACAGAAGGTTTTTTATACATGTCATCATTACTTGAACAAGCTGTTATCGATGCTGCCGCTCTCAAAGAGGCTGCAATTAAAAATGCTGAAAATGCCGTACTTGAAAAGTACGCTCCCGAGGTTAAGAAAGTACTTGACCAACTTCTTGAAGCTGAAGAAGGACTGGGCATGGAGGAAGAAGGTCTTCCCGCAGAAGAGGAAATGGGCGAGGCTCCTGCTGAAGAAGTAGAGAGTAGCGTAGCTGATGACCTAACTGCTGCTTATGCCGAAGGCGAAAAACTTTGCCCTTGCCCAGAAGAGGAAGAAGAGGTAACACTTAAATTAGATGATCTGTTGGATGCGCTCGCCAGCGAAGAAGCTGAAGGTGGCCTAGGAGCCGATGAGAGCCCAATGGACAGAGAAGCCGATGTATTCCCAGAAGAAGAGATCCCGCCACTACAGGAATCTTCACAAGTAAATGATTTAATCGATATTTTAGAGAAGCTTACAGTAGATGTCAAGCCCGTTCCGCATGGTCACGTAGGCCCGGCAACCGAGGCAGAGGTCGAAGAAGCAGAATTACAAGCTCTCGCACACGAACAAGATTCGGAAGTGCGAGACGAAAACGAACAACTAAGGAAAGCCGTTAAGGATCTTGAAGAGACTGTATCTAAATTGCAGGATAGCAAGAGCCAAATGGCTGAAGAGAATGTAAAATACAAAAAAGCAGTAGACTATTTGAGTGAGAAGATCGAAGAGGTCAACCTCTCAAATGCGAAACTGGTTTATGTAAACAAAGTTTTGAACAGTGCCTCGCTGAATGAGCGACAAAAGACCAAAATTGTCGATGCACTTTCATCGTCCCAGACAATTGAGGAAGCCAAAGTAATCTTTGACACACTTCAAAGCGCAGTGGGTTCGGCAAAGGCCGCACCAAAATCATTGAGCGAAGCGATCAACAGACCATCTAAGTCACTTCCCAGAAGAAAACGTCAAGCAGACACATTAGAAGAACAAAACGTTCGTCGGATGCGTAGGCTTGCAGGACTAGAATAATAAAAATCAAAAGGAGAACATTTTTAAAATGTCTATTATTAATAAATTAACAGAAGGCATCGTCTCCCGAGATCTCGGCAAAGAAGGTGCTGCTCTACTTACTAAGTGGGAGCGCACAGGTCTTTTGGAAGGTCTTGATGCAGACCGCGACCGCCAGACAATGGCTCGCCTTCTAGAAAATCAAGCTAAGGAGCTACTTCGCGAAGCTTCTACTATGGCTGGTGGAGATGTTGAAGGTTTCGCAGCCGTCGCATTCCCCATCGTTCGTCGCGTATTTGGAAGCCTGATTGCTAACGAATTGGTTAGTGTTCAGCCGATGAGCCTCCCAAGTGGACTCATCTTCTTCATGGACTTCCAGCACACCAACACCCGTCTTGATTATGACGCGGAAGACTCAATTTACGGTCAGGGCGTCGTCGGTCAGCAGTTGACTGGTGGTGTTAGTCTCACCGGAGAAAACGATGAGAAGGGATTCTATAACTTGAACCAAGGCTACACAAGCCCAACCGGTTCTACTTCCCTCACCTATACCGATTCCGGTAACGGTGTATTCGTCGTTGGAAACGCAGCTTCAACTGACAAGTTGGTTCGCTTCGATCCCGATCTTGCTTCTGGTTCATATGCTCAGGTCGTCAACGTCACGCTTAGTGATGGCCAGATCGCAGAAATGGGTCTTGCAAACGGTGGAGGCGCTATGGCACTCTCAGCTTCACTTCCAGTGAACGCTGCTCAGCCTCGACGCCTTACAACATTCGTGCCATCCACAAAGGTGCTCACCATTGTTGTAGCTAGCTCTTCGGAATTCTCTGAAATTACAGGCGGAGATTTGGTTATGGCCACGGCTCACCCAATCGCTGATGACTTCACAGGTACCGCTGCTGCTGGTAGCACAAACGCTCTCGGCGCTGTTGTTGGTACTGACGAGTGGGGTCTGGAAAATCAGGAAACAATTCCTGAGATCGACATCAAAGTCGATTCCGTCAGCGTCACCGCTGTAACCAAGAAGCTGAAGGCCAAGTGGACACCAGAGTTGGGACAGGATCTTAATGCCTATCACAACCTTGATGCCGAGGTCGAGCTTACAAGCATTCTCTCTGAGCAGATCGCTCTGGAGATTGACCGTGAGATTCTTGCGGACCTTATTGACGGCGCTACTGCCGGCACATATTACTGGTCACGCTCTCCCGGTCTTTTCGTGAAGCGCACAACCGGCGCAGAAATTGGTGCATCTTCGGCTGCTCCTGACTTCACCGGTACCGTTTCCGAATGGTATGAGACCCTTGTTGAAACAATCAACGATGTCTCTGCACAGATCCACAGAAAGACTCTTCGTGGTGGAGCAAACTTCATCGTCTGCGGACCAGAAGTTGCTAACATCCTTGAGTTCACCAGTGGTTTCCGCGCTAAGGTAACTGCCGACGACTCCAAGGGAGAAGTTGGTGCTGTTAACGTTGGCTCACTTTCCAAGAAGTGGGACGTTATCGTTGATCCTTACTTCCCACGTAACGTAGTTCTCGTTGGTCGTAGAGGAAACAGCTTCCTTGAAAGCGGATATGTGTACTCGCCATATGTGCCCCTCCAAGTCACTCCAACCATTTTCGGTGTTGAGGACTTCGTACCCCGTAAGGGCGTCATGACTCGCTATGCGAAGAAGATGGTGCGTCCTGACATGTACGGTGTCGTCGTTGTTCGTGGTCTGCTTGGTGAAGCTGGCGCTACTAGCTAGTCCATAGCTTAACAAGCAAATAATGCAGAGCCCTCGTCTTTTTAGGCGGGGGCTTTCGTTTTGGAGATCTACTTATAGGTGACGGGTAAAATACCTGTCACCAAAGTTATTGGGTAGACTTGGAACTACCCCCTGACATTGCGTATAGCAATGCAGGGACATGATTATAAATGGAGGGTTTTTAACTATGGGAAGTAAGAGAATTGGGCTTGCAAGAATGGAAGCAATGCTAGAAAATTTGAAAAGAGAATTGGCCATGGGCGGTGCCACCGTCGTTGGAACAAAAGCAAAGGTACACACAGTAACAGATTCAAGTGTCACACTGACAGAAGCTGATTCGGGCAGTGTTTATGTTATGTCTGCTGCTGGGATAGAGTTTACGTTGCCTGACTCTGGAGGCGGAGATATCAATGGTGTAACTTATGAGTTTGTTATGAAGACTCAAGGTGCAACACAGAAGATTGTTTGCTCAGATACGACAAACGAGAAAATTCAGGGTGCTCTTATCGCCTCTGACACTGACGCAGATACATCAGCAACATGGTCTGCGGAGCTTGCAGATAGTTTCTCATCTATCAACTTTGCCAGCGTTGCTCAAGGCGAACCCGGTAGCAGAGTCAAATTGACATGCATCGGCGCTGACAGATGGCAGGTTGAAGGCGTTGTACTTCAGAGCGGAGGTTCTGAAGCGACCCCATTCGCTACTAGCTAATAATTAACAGTTATTAAATAAGTTTCATACTTTGCCCCTCTTCCCTTTTGGGTTGAGGGGCTTTTCTATGCGAGGCAACTAATTATAATATCAACCATATACAAAGGAGATTTATTATGGGTAAAAAAAGAAGAGTCAACGCAAGGCCAAGCAAGTTTGGAGCCAAGCACGGACATTTGCTGAGAGGCAACAACGTCACAAATAACACCACAGCTACAGTTTCTAATTCTGTTATCGCAGCAAAGGTTGCAGAAGCAGCCACAGTCGCAGATATCGCACCCGCTACAGTAGCGGCAGCAGTCGAAGAGGCACCAGTTGTCGAAGAAACACCGGTAGTAGAAACTCCAGTAGCCACAAAAGTTACAGATAGAAAGCCTCGCACTAGAAAAGCAAGTACAAAAACTAAAACAAAAGTAAGTTCCAGCGATTAAAATAGAAGACTTACATAACGGTTTACTACTTAAAAATAGGAGGTAGCATGCATGTCCATACCCAATTTGCGACCAGAAAGTCAGACCAGTGCGGTAATACTACCGTCTACTGGCACTGTAGGCGATGTAGCTGCAACGCTACCTTATGGAATTTATAAAGAAAGCACAGACTTTTTGTCTGGTGCTGCAGAGCAGGTTGCCTATGTTTATAAGAAACTGGGAGGCGATGTTCTTGATATTGAAATTAAAGCCGATAATGTATATGCCAACTATGAAGAGGCTGTACTAGAATACAGTTACATAATAAACTCTCATCAGGCAAAGAATGTTTTGTCTGACTTCTTGGGCACTACAACTGGCTCGTTTGATCACAAAGGCGAACTAAAATCCTCTTCCCTGTCATCCAGCTTAAGCGGTACGACAATGGCACTAAAGTATCCTCGATTCGAGTTTGCTTATGCGCGTCGTGTTGCCGAAGGTATGGGTGTTGACGCAGGAGTTGGTGGAAACATCACAGAGTATTCTGCATCTATTAAAACAGTATCGGGACAGCAAGACTACGATTTGCAAACGATCATTTCATCTGCTGCTGCAACTGGCACAGACGCTGCTGGCAACACTGTTCCGTATGCCGACTTGGTGGGCAACAAAAGAGTGCTTATTAAGAGAGTATACTATAAGACTCCGCATGCTATGTGGAGATTTTATGGATACTATGGTGGGCTCAACACAGTAGGTAACTTGTCAAACTATGGCCAGTATGCTGACGATTCAACTTTCGAAGTTATTCCAACATGGCAAAACAAAGCACAATCACTAGCATTCGAGGATTCAATCTACACCAGAAACTCACATTATTCATATGAGATTACTGATAACATGCTTAGACTATATCCCAAGCCAGTGTCATCTAGTCCTTCATATTTTTGGGTTTCGTTTTCCATCTCTACAGATCCATGGGAAAAGAATGATCGTGCCGACGATGGTATTGATGGTGTAAACAACATGAACACTCTGCCATTTGAGAACATTCCTTACGCTAACATTAACTCTATTGGCAAGCAGTGGATCAGGAGATTCTGCTTGGCGCTCTCTAAAGAAACTTTAGGCCAAGTGAGAAGTAAGTTTGCCAGTATTCCAATACCCGGCGCAGAGGTTTCCCTAAACGGAAGCGATTTGCTGTCGCAAGCCAAAGAAGAGCAAGAAATGCTCAGAACAGAATTGAAAGAGTTGTTGGACGAGTTGACATACGGCAAGATGATGGTGGGCGATGCCGAGAGTGTCGAGGCCGTAAACAACATTCAAAAGAAGATTCCATTGAAAGTATTTGTAGGGTAGGGGTAACATATGTCAGATCCAAAAAACAAATGGAACAAGCCCGCTTCCCCGCCACCGCCACTCTTTACCGGTAAAAAAGAAAGAGATCTGGTAAAGCAGGTCAATGATGAGCTAATCGAGAGAGTCATCGGTCAAGAGATCGTATACTATCCTCTCGATATTGAGCACACCAACTACCACCCTCTGTACGGCGAAGCTATTGAGAAAACTTTTTTGCCGCCTGTGCGAGTTTATGCGCTTATCGAATGGGAAGGTTTGGATTCATCTTACTCGGAAAACATCGGCATCGATAAGGTCACTGCCATGACCATTCATTTTCACAAAAGAAGACTCACTGAAGATCAAGATTTGTTTGTTCGAGAAGGAGATATGGTATTCTACGGTAGTCACTATTACCAGATTGTAAAACTGATGCAGCCAACACAATTGTTTGGACAGTCGGATCACAAGATGGAGATTGCAGCTAAATGCATAAGAGCAAGAGAGGGTACGTTCGATGCCAGCTAGTGAAAACGATGCAAGATCTAAATTCCTAAAAGAAATTACTTTTATGCCGTCATCGATTGAGACGATTGATACAGCGATTTATACAGAAATTGATGAAAACTGGAATTTGCATGCAGATACCAACAAGGGTTGGAAAAAAGTTCCTGTTCTGTGGGTCGGTGCCGAGCGTGCTTTTCAGGTAAAAGAGCGCAAAGAGATGAGAGATTCCGAAGGAATGTTAAAACTTCCTCTGATTACAATCGAGAGAGTTTCTATGGACAAAGATCCTTCTAGAAGAGGAATTGCACCAGCCAATATATTGCCAGTGAATGATCACCAAGGTGGATCGCTTGTTGTGGCTCGTAGAATTGAGCAGACAGAAACAGCGAAACACGTTAATGCAAGATCTTCTAGGAAAGTTGGAACCCTAGCTTCGCAGACTATCGGCCATGGCTTGACTAATAGTCGCGACCTGACCCGCCCCGGTGTTGCCAACATGTTCAATGTCGGCCCCGGCAACAAATCAGATAAAACTGTGTATGAAACAATCTCAATTCCCATGCCGGCTTATGTCAATGTCGGATATAAAATATCTATACAGACAGAATACCAACAACAAATGAATGATCTGATAACTCCGTTCATATCCAAGACGGGAAATGCAAGAATGTTCTTCTGCGAGTCAGATGGTCACAGATACGAGGCTTTCATCGAAGACAGCTTCTCTTTGGACAACAATATTGCAACTCTGGAAGAAGAAGACAGAACATTTAAAAGTACAATTCAAATTAAAGTTGAGGGATACCTTATTGGCGACGGACCCAACCAAGAAAAGCCAAAAATAGTCAAACGACAGTCTGCCTTGCTCGCAATCGCCAGCGAAAGAACAATAATCAATGGTGTAGAATTTCCCGAAGCTTTTGTGCAAACTTCTTCACCTTCGATTATTGCAACTGTCGTACAGCATGTTTTAGGCGGCGGCGGTGGCGGCGGCAGCAGTACAACCGAATCGGCAAATACAATCAAAATACAAGATTATGTTGTCGGTGATACTCCATCTGGAGAAATGGATGGCTCAAATAAAACATTTACGCTCACTGATTCGCCTCGTACCGGCACAATCACACTTACGCTTAACGGTGTGGTGCAAACGATTGGTTCCGGCAACGATTATACGGTTGCAGGAGCAGTTGTAACAATGGCAGAAGCCCCAGAAGAAGATGACGTAATATTAGTTAACTATATCAAGAATAATTCATAAAGGAAGAAACCATGCTTAAGTCAATCAAGAACTTTTTTTCAAAAAAACCTCAAGAACCCGCAGAGTCCGAAGAATCTATAGAAATAATAGAACCTGCAGAGGAAGACGAGATCGAATACAGGAGAGATCCCGTTATCGAACTGACACAAGAGGACGTTCAGCCCGTAATGGAACTGCTGGCTCAAAATAAATTAATCAAAGATAATCTAGGTAATTTGAGATTACAATACCTTACGACGGAAGATGCATATAGGTCGAAAATAAATCAAAATAATGACACTATTGAAGAGGTATTAAAGAGCCTGAGAACTATCTATAGTGTAGACCCCGATGTCGATTACGAACTGTCATTTCCCGATGAAGAAGGGGGTCTGCCTAGTTTCAGGAAGCTGTAGGGAATTGAATAGAAGTAATCAAATCACTTCTAAAATGAAGGGATCTTTCGTAAGAAGGGTTCCTTATGTTTTAGGGGTAAGCTATAATTTACTTGGAGGTAAAAAATAAATGGCTATAACTAAAATTAATGCAAAACAAATTGATGCGTTTAGTGGTTCTTCAGCAACACGTCTTGAAGTCCAAAAGGCAACTACAGATTTCAATAACAAAATTGTAACTGGTGTTGCTCAACTCACTGCATCAAACGCTCTGGTCACTGCTGACATGACGATTCAAGGTAATCTGACTGTTGCTGGAGATCAGTTGATTGCAAACGTCTCAATCCTTGAGGTTGAAGACCTTGCGATCCGTGCTGCAAAGAATGCTGAGAACTCATCTCAGGCTGATGGCGCTGGTCTTAACGTAGGTAAGTCCGGTTCTTATGATCAATCCATTCTTTGGAATCACGCAAACTCTCGCTGGAATGTCTCTGCTCCTATGAGCGCTTCACTTTGGCACGGACAACTTAACGGTGAAGCTGGTCAGCTTTCTCGTCTGGATTCAGACGATCTTTCTGAAGGCTCTACCAACCTTTACTTCACAAACGAGCGCGTCGATGATCGTGTTAGCGCTCTTGTTGTCGGTGGTTCTGGTGTCATCGCAACATACGATGATGCTGCTGGATCATTGACCCTCGATTTCGACATCGATGAGCTTGGTGCTCTTGGTGGAACGGGTGTTGCCCAAAGCGACCACTTCGTATTCTCCGATGCTGGAACCGAAAAGAAGATTACATTCTCCAACTTGGAAGATGCAATCTTCGGCAACGTCTCTGGCGATGCTACACTTGCTGCTGGCGGTGCAATGACTATCGCCAACGACGCAATCACTTCTGCCAAGATCGCTACTGGCGCTGTCATCGCTGACGGTATCGCCGCCGGCGCTGTTGAGCATGGTGCTCTTAACGATAACATCATCTCTGGTCAAGACGAATTGGCTCACGCTGATATCGCTGACGCTGACGAAATGATGATTTCTGATGCTGGCGTCGTTAAGAGAGTTGGTGTCGATAGTCTTCGTGACCACTACTTCGGCGTTGTTAGCGGTGACGCTACAATTGCTGACGGTGGTGCTCTTACTATCGCTGCTAACGCTGTTGAAGATTCTATGCTTCACGACAACGTTGCAACCGGTCTTGCCGGTGACGGTCTGAGTGACGCCTCTGGTGTCATGAACCTTCATCTTCATGAGTTGACAGCAGAGACTGTTGCGGTTTCTGTTGATAGCATCGCGTTCATTGACAACACTGACAACAGCACCAAGAAGGAAAGCATTGCTGACCTCGTAGCTGCTATGGCCGGTACTGGCCTTTCTGCTGCTGCTGGCCAGCTTTCACTTGCTGCCGCTGCTGCTGAAGACATTGATGTCTCTGCAGATAGTTTCCGCTTTGTTGACGCTACTGATGGCGCAACTAAGACAGAATCATGGGCAGACTTTGCCACTGCAATCGCAGGTGATGGTCTTAAAGCTGCTTCTGGTGTCCTTGCTTGGGATATGAATGAGTTGACTGGTGCTGCTATCGACGTTAGTGCTGATAGCTTCGCATTTGTCGATGCTTCTGATAACAGCACAAAGAAAGAAAGTGTTGCTGACCTTATGACTGCTGCTGCAGGCGCTGGTCTTGCCGCCGCTTCTGGCGTTCTTTCTGTCAATGTTGATGGCCTTGTCGAATTGGCTTCTGCTCCGCACTCTACTGAAGACGAGTTTATCGTTTCAGATGACGGAACTGAGAAAAGAGTTTCAATGGCTAATGTAGCTGCTGGTGCTTTTGCTCTTGTGAGTGGTGATGCAACTATCGCTTCCGGTGGTGGTCTTACTATCGCTGCTGGCGCTGTTGAGCACGGTATGCTTCACGACAACATCATCTCTGGTCAGGACGAATTGGCTCACGCCGATATCGCTGACGCTGATGAGTTGATGATTTCTGACGACGGTACAGTTAAGAGAGTTGGTGTCGATAGTCTTCGTGATCACTTCTTCGGCGTTGTTAGCGGTGACGCTACAGTCGCTGACGGTGGTGCTCTTACTATCGCTGCTAATGCTGTTCAAGGCTCAATGCTCAACACTGATGTAATTTCTACTCAAACAGAAATGACTGGTGATGTTCAAGACGCCGACGAGCTTATGATCTCTGATGGTGGAACGCTTAAGCGTATCGACTTCAGTGTCTTCCGTGACTCAGTGTTCAACGATGTAAGCGGTGATGCTACTATCGCTGCTGGTGGTGCTCTCACTATCGCTGCTAACGCTGTTCAGGACGGTATGGTTCATGATGACGTTGCTGCTGGCCTTGCTGGTGCTGGTCTCTCTGCTGCTTCTGGTGTCATGGCTCTTGACCTTAACGAGTTGGGTGCCGCTTCTGTCGATGTTGCTAATGATAGCCTTGCTATCGTCGATGCAACCGACAACACATCTAAGAAAGAAAGCATTGTTGACCTTGTAGCTGCTATGGCAGGCCCCGGCCTTTCTGCTGCTGCTGGTCAGCTTTCAATCGCTGCTGCACCCGGTGCTGCCATCGATGTAGCTGCTGACAGCTTCCGCTTCGTTGATGCTGATGATTCTAACATCACTAAGACAGAAAGCGTTGCAGATCTTATGACTGCTGCTGCCGGCGCTGGTGTTCTCGCCACTAACGGTGTTCTTTCTGTGCCAGCTAAGAAGCAGGCTTTCGATCAATCAGACTTCACCGGTCTTAACTGCACACTCAGTTCTGCTCCACAGGTCGCACAGTCTGTTCAGGTATTCTTGAACGGTCAATTGCTCACCGAAGGTGCTGGAAACGACTGGTCGATCTCAGGCACAACTCTTTCGCTTCTTGATGCCGCTTTGGCTCTTGACGCAGATGATGTACTGCTTGTCCACTGGATCTAAGATGTATGAGTTTTACTCTAGATAATAGCATTATTTAGGGATTTCTCTGGGGCCTCCTTAACGGGAGGCCCCTTTTATTTTAGAGGGCATAAAAGATTCTATAATGATAATTTCCTTTCCGGCAATAGCTTACTATTTAATAATGACGTAAGCAGGAACTTTACTATGCCATATGGCCTTAAAGGTAAGGCAAATAGCGTCAGTAAATTTTAGCATAATAGAATACTTGGTATTCAAATTATGATTTTTTAGGAGAACATACAGAATGTCAGTTACAAAGTTTAAATTCGTGTCGCCCGGTGTATTCATTAATGAGATCGATAACTCTCAAAGACCAAAACCAAGCGATCCGATCGGACCAGTTATTATTGGTCGTACCGAGCGCGGACCCACAATGCGTCCAGTTCGAATCAACAGTTTTTCAGATTTTATCGAAGTTTTCGGAACACCAATCGCTGGTCAGCAGGGTGATGACGTATGGAGGCAGGGTAACTATGTTGGCCCAACATACGCAGCATACGCGGCTCAAGCATGGTTGCGAAACACAAACGCATGCACGATCGTTAGGCTCGCAGGTATGGAACACTCAGACGCCACAACCGCCGGCGCTGCTGGTTGGAAGACTAGCGCCGGCGATCAGGAATTCGGTGCATATGGGCTTTTCTTGGTGCCTTCTGGTGGAGCCGACAACTATACTGGCACAAATGCGCCAACCGGAACTCTAGCAGCAATTTGGTATCTTGAGGAAGGCGGCGCTATCCTCAAGGGTAACGCAGCCGGCTCATCGGCCACATCTGGTTCGACGACTATTTCCGGTTCATGCGCCCTTGTAGAGTCTAGCGGAGACTCTTCTGCTTTCACGATGATGATTGTTACTGGCTCATCCGGCACTGACTGGAGCGAGATCATGGAAGAGACAAAATTCAACTTTGATCGCACCAGCCCACTTTATATTCGTAATGTATTCAACACAAACCCAATGCTAACAAATGCCTCTATTACTGACAACAGTAGTAACGCATACAAAAAATATTGGCTTGGAGAGACATTTGATAGATCTGTTGCAGATGTTATTCACTCTGTTTCTTCTTCATCCGGCAAGGTCTTTGGATTCGTGGCTCCCGTCAGAAACAGCACCGCTGGGATCGATCCCTCAAACATGAGGTTTGGAGCTAAAGAGGCGATGTCTGGATATGTCTTCTCGCAAGACCTTTCCACGAACAACTCATCTTACCAGCCGCAAAACATGACAAGGCTTTTCCGCTTTGTTACTCTTAACCAAGGTGAGTGGGAACAGCAGAACCTTAAGATTTCTATCCAGAACATCAAGGCTTCTACTAACGATTACGACAAATATGGTACATTTGATGTTGTCATCCGTCGTGTAAAGGACACAGACGCTACAGTTAAGGTGGTCGAAAGATTCTCTAGCTGTAACCTTAACCCTTACTCCATGAACTATATTGGTAAGAAGATCGGTACTCAGCACCTTGTTTGGGATGACAATGAGCGCCGTTATCGTACATACGGCGACCACCCTAATGCTTCTAAATTCATTCGTGTTGAAGTTAATGCAGAAGTTGAGAAGGGCACAGCAGATCCTCTTTTCCTTCCATTCGGATTCGAAGGACCGCTTCGCTATAAGGGTATCTCAATTACTGCATTCTCTGGCAGTGGAGATGTCGATGATGCAACAAATATTGCTGACGATAACAACAATACACTACTGGATTCACTGTTCGATTTGAATGACGGTGCCATTTACATGTTTGACAGAAACAAGGACTCCGATAACACGGACCTGACAGGTATCGGTGCCAGCGAATTCCACAAGGCACTTTATGCCCCAGCCGCTGGAATTGGCGGAGCAAACCCCGATCCAATCACCTTGCAGATCGAATACCCGACTATGGGACTTAGAAAGGATTCTCGCGATGCTGGCCTGCCTAGCCCGAAGGATTGTTACTTCGGCGTTGATAGTTGCCGCTCCGGTTCTTCTGTCATCTTCGACGACAGTTGGGAAGATTATGTTCGTCCCAAGCCCGGTGGCGATTCGCACGTTGCCAGCGACACCACAGAGGTATCTTTCTACTTCTCGCTAGATGATGTTGTGGGTAACGGCGATGCAATCGACTCAGCTACATACACATCTGGCTCTCGCGAGTCGGGAACTTCGATGACCGCAGCCAGTGCATCCTACAAGGAAGTGCTTGACATTGGTTACGATTCTTTCACAATGCCACTTTTCGGCGGCTTCGATGGACTTGATATTACTGAGTCAGAGCCCTTTGGCCATCACATCCTCACAACTGGAACACCTACTGATTTGAACTCTTCAGCATACTACACGCTTAAGAGAGCTATCGATACGGTTGCAGACCCAGAAGAGGTACAATTTGACCTTATGACCATCCCCGGTCTTCGTCACGAAGGTCTCACCAACCATATGATTAATGTTTGTGAGAGTCGCGGTGACGCTCTGGCCATTATTGACCTTGACCAAGCATATACACCACGTACTGAGTCAACTGCAGCAGCGAAAGATCGCGGAGCAAACATTGACCAAGCAATCACTAATATGCAAAACAGAGGGCTTAACTCTAGCTATGGTACATGCTACTACCCATGGGTCCAGATTCGCGACACCATGACCGGTCAGAGCATTTGGGCACCGCCCTCCATTATTGCTCTGGGAGCTATGTCCTATGGTCAGAAATCGCAAGAACTTTGGTTCGCCCCCGCTGGTTTCACTCGCGGTGGACTTACTGAGGGACGCGGCGGTGTTCCAGTCACAGCAGTTAGCCACAAGCTGACTTCCAAGGAGCGCGATAAGCTCTATGACGCAAACATCAACCCAATTGCTCAGTTCCCCAATGAAGGAATTGTAATCTTCGGTCAGAAGACTCTGCAGGTAACCCCATCTGCTCTTGACAGAATCAATGTTCGTCGCCTCATGATTTTCGTGAAGCGCGAGATTGCAAAGATGGCATCTACTCTGCTCTTCGACCAGAACGTTACTTCCACATGGAACAAGTTCTTGTCACAGGTTAACCCATTCCTTGGAAGCATCAAGGGACGACTTGGACTTATGGACTTCAAGGTGGTCTTGGACTCTACCACTACCACTCCCGATCTTATCGACAGAAACATTATGTACGCTAAGATCTTCTTGAAGCCTGCTAAGGCAATCGAGTTCATCGCAATCGACTTTGTTATCACTGATAGCGGAGCAGCTTTCGAGGACTAATATTTGACGACCAGCAGGGAAAAAGCTCTGCTGGTCACTATTTAATATTGATAAAACAGGGACTTTGTTAAAGAGTCTTTAGGAGGAATAAAATAAAATGAGCTTTTGGAACGAAGCAGCCGTTGAGCCAAAAAGAAAATATAGATGGATTTTGCATGTAGATGCTATTCCTGCTTGGATCATTAAGAAAGTCACCAAGCCCGCAATCACAGTAACCGAAGTTAAGCACAGCTTCATCAACCACGGGTTTTACTACCCCGGTCGTGTTGAGTACAACGAGATCGAATTTACTCTCGTTGACCCATTCGATCCTGATGCTGCCGCTTCCTTTATGGCACTACTGGAAGGTTCCGGCTATGTTATCCCAGATGCATACAGCGCGTCAACGCAAACAATTACTAAAGAGGCCGCAACTTCAGCACTCGGTCAGCTAAAAATCGCACAACTTTCAGGATTGGGTGTAGAATTTGATGGTTCTGCACAAGACCCAATCGAAGAATGGACTTTGCATAACTGCTGGATTAAAGAAGTTAACTACGGCGACCTTGACTACGAATCTGATGACATTAACGAAATTACTGTTAAGATTCGCTACGACTGGGCTGTCCTCTCGCAAGCTGGTAGTGCTACCACTGAAGCAGAGAGCCGCCGCGAACGGGTTGACGGATAAAAAAATACTTTAAACTACTTATTGTATAAGTTATACTGAATATATCTTAAAAAAATCGGAGGATTAATGTCAGTACGCAACAACGAGGAACGTTCGGGTGCCCGTCACCCTGACGATTCCTCTGCTGCAGTTGCAGCAACGGAGACCGAAGCACCTGTTCCAAGCAAAGGTCGTTCCGCACACGAAAAACCACAACCGAAAAATCTTAGTTTCGTAGTACCAACAGAATTTGTGGATCTCCCCTCAAAGGGGCGCTTTTATGCAGAGAGTCATCCACTTCACAATGTTGATAATATGGAAATTAGGTTTATGACGGCTAAAGAAGAGGATATTCTTACCTCTCGATCATTGCTTAAGAAGGGTGTCGCTATCGACCGTTTCTTGAGTAGTATTATTGTTGATAGAAGAATTGATGTCAACAGTATGCTGGTCGGGGATAAGAATGCACTACTCGTAGCTGCTCGCTCTTCCGGTTATGGTACGGAATACAACACTAAGGTCTCATGCCCTGCATGCGGCGAAACACAAGAGTACGAGTTTGATCTTGAAGCGGCCCACATGGTGGGTATTGATTCGGAAGTCTTCCAGAATTCTAACTTTGCCAAGTCAATATCAGAGAATGATAATGGCACTTTTGATATCCACTTGCCCAAAAGCAATGTTACAGTAACTGTACGACTTCTTATTGGCGCAGATGAGCAAAGGTTGGCCAAGAACATGAAGCAGAAGTCAAAAATTCAAGGCCACGAAACAATGCTTACAGATCAGTTTCGTACATACATCGTAGCAGTCAATGGAAGCACCAACAATCGCGACATTAACACATTTGTTAACGCGATGCCGGCGCTTGATTCCCGGTTCCTTAGAACCGCATATCAGGGCATTGCGCCCAACGTTGACCTCACACAGTTCTTTAGCTGTGAGTCTTGTGGCTTTGAGCAGGACATGGAGGTTCCGTTCACTGCGGACTTTTTTTGGCCTAAGTCCTGATTATATGGAGAGCGTCTATGAGACGTTCTTTATACTCAAGTATCACGGCGGGTGGAGTTTCATCGAAGCATATAATTTGCCAGTCAAATTGCGGCGGTGGTTCACCAAGCGCCTTGAGAAACAATTCAAACAAGAAAAGAGTCAGATGGAGAAGTCTAAGGGCAAGCACAAGGTTCCTTCAATGCCAAGCAAACCTAGCACCCCAAGCACTCCAAGACGATAACTTAATAAAAGAGAGCCTAGACTTTAATCGGTCTGGGCTCTTTCTTTATAGTTAACTAATTATTTAAGTGAAGTATGCAATCATACGGAGGATCAGTAGTGCAAGAAAATAATACAGATGAAGTGATCGAAGAGTCCGATGGCGAATTGGTGCCAATCGTTATTGATTTTAACCAGTTAGGTGCAGAAGGCGAGGTTAGAGAAAGTTTTTTAAGAATGTTTGGAAACACAATCCAAATGATCATGCAAAGAATGTTTGGCGGAGGTTCAATCCCTATTCAGGTCAAAGGTAACCAAAGACAAGTGAAAGCGTTTGGAAGAACACTTGCTGGTGAAAAGAAATATTACAACAATTATGTCAAATACGGCTTGAACGATCCGAAAACATATAGAAGCAAGTACGCATTGAACAAGCAGGTTGCCAAATTTGAGAGAGCAACCGGCATCAAGTGGCCTTTTAAGTAGGCCAACTAGTTAGATAAATGGCGCAGTGGTGGACTGCATAAATCACCCTCCCAAGGAAGTAATCTTTTATGTCCGACAGCAAAAAAGAAACAGCAGACGCCTTACGGCTGCAGCAGATATTAGATTCGATTGCCGAAACGAAAGAACGGATTAATGACGCAACTGCTGCGCACTCAGATCATCTGCAGGCCCAAATAGATTTGATATCGCTCGAAGAAGACGCGCTCAACGCTGTCAAAGAAAAGAACAAGGCGATCATTAATGAGCAAATTAAAAGCGGAGAGATGGATGAGCAAAAGATCAAGGATGCCCAAGAAGCAATTGATCTAGCTGATGAAGAGATAGCCAAAAATAGAGAGATTAACAAAGAGAAGCTTAAGCGACTCAAAAATGATGCCAAACTCGCCAAGCATGGCGAGAAAATGCTGGAAACAGCCACAGGCATTGGTAATGCTTGGGAAGACACAGTATGGGGTAGCGTAGTCACTAACCCGCCAGACATGGGCGGTATGGCAGGTGCCTTATCAGCTATTGGTCAGGGTATGGCCAGCATGATCAACCCCGGCAACATCGGCGGGTCCATGTTGATGAAACTGCAAGAGTCCACAATGGCTATGGCCTGGGCTGCATCACAACACTTTGCCGAAATTAACAAATTAACCGGTGCGACTGGTGAATATAACACTATGATCATCGAGACCATGAAAAATAATACAGAGTTTAACGTCGATATGGGTACAGCCACTAAAGCAGTTGGCGATTTGTATACAGAGATGTCTCTGTTCACTACAATGTCCAAGGAAACGCAAGCAGAACTGGTAGAAGTGACAGCCCAACTAGAGGCAGTAGGTTTGGCGACCGATGTAACGGCTGGAAACTTCGAAATTATGACAAAGGCCATGGGTATGTCTACGGATGAGGCTATAGATGCTCAGATGCAGTTCGTTGGATTGGCTAAAGAACTTGGAGTCTCCGCAACAAAGATCGGAAAAGATTTTCAAGCTAACCAAGCAGTCTTCGCGAAGTGGGGAGACAACGCTATCCAAGTCTTCAAAGAAGTTTCAGCCGCGTCCAAGGCGACAGGTATTGAAATGTCTAACCTTCTCAATATCACAGGCCAATTTGATACATTTGAGGGTGCCGCAAACGCAGCCGGTAAACTAAATGCAATTTTGGGTGGTGGTGTGCTGAACTCTATGGATCTTTTGAACGCTTCGGAAGAAGAAAGAATCAGAATGCTGATCCAGTCTATCAGTTTGTCAGGCAAGAGTTGGGATTCGATGAATCGATTCGAAAAAATGGCTGTCGCGAACGCTGCCGGCATTTCAGACATGGCAGAGGCCAGTAAAATCTTTGGACAAAGCTTAAGTGCGTATGATGATATGGTTGCCAAGTCTGACGCTGCCGCAGCGACCCAAGCAGAGCTTGAAGAACGCGCCGCAGCCGCAGCATCCGTACAAGAAAAATTACAGAGACTCTTTGAGTCGTTCGCAATCGCAATTGAGCCGATTGTTAACGGATTATCGTTTATAATAGGAGGAATCCTTTCGCTTAACGACGCCACAGGTGGATTCCTTATTCCTACATTAGCTGTTCTTCTCGGAATATACGGCATGTGGTGGAAGTGGAATAAAATCCAAGAAGCTGCACTGATTAGAAAGAAAATCTTAGAAGCAGAATCGGCAGCACAAACATTATTGCTTGCTGGCGCTGAGAATGTAAATACAGGGTCAAAGCAAGCTAGTGTTGCACCCACAGTAAAAGCTAGCATAGCCCAAAGAGGTATGGCTTCAGCAGGCAAGCAACTGCTAGCAGTCGTGTTGCCCCTAACTCCTGCGCTAATATCGCTTGGATTCGCTATTGGTGGTATGGGTCTAGCAATAGCTGCCCCATTCATTGCAATAGCTGCATTGGCGATAGCAATGAAAGATATTATACGAACTTTGTTTGAGTTCTCGGATAGAATTATGGAAGTCGCCATGGGCCTACTTGTTTTAGGGCCAGTAGCCATGGCAACACTACCAATGATAGGTGTTGGAATGGCTGGTTTAGCGATTGCCCTCGCTGCTGCTGCTCCTGCATTCTTTGCGGCTGCACCCGCCTTGGCCGTTTTCGGAGCCGCTTTGCTTGTTTTGGGTTTGGCAGTCAAGGCATTAGGATCTGGTTTAAAATCTTTAGGTGATGGCTTCAGAGACTTTCCACATAAAGCAGTTGTGAAGACTTCGTTGGCCCTAATGCTTGGTGCTCCTATGTTGTTTTTGGCCGGCGTCCTGTTACTTCCAGCCGCGTTCTTACTTGGTCCCGCAGGTCTATTCCTAGGAATCGGTTTGTCGATGTTGGGCAAGGCAATAACTGCGTTTAACCAAGATGGTGCGCTTGTGACAATGCTCCTACTCGGACCAGCACTTGTTGTCTTTGGGTTCTTTATGCTTTTTGCTGCGCCGATGCTTCAAGCTGCTGGTATGATGATGATGCTAGGTGGCATGGGAGTGGGAATTGGATTAATGATTCTTGGAGGCGGCATCAAATCCTTTATGGAAGAGGGCATGTTTATGCATATGCTCAAATTAGGGCCATCACTATCAGCTTTCGCACTCTGGATGATCCCTGCTGGATTAGCATTGGTTATTGCGGGTGTCCCAATGATCATAGGTGCAGGATTAGTGGGTATAGGTCTAAAAATACTTGCAGTAGGGATTACGCCATTCACAGACAAGGGAATGATCAAGACAATGGCCATCCTTGGACCGGTCTTGGCTTTGTTCGGACTTTCTATGGCACTTGCCGCGCCATTCTTGGCAGCAGCGGGCCCACAATTGCTTGTTGCGGGTGCTATGATCGGAATCGGTCTTTACGTGTTAGGTCAAGGGCTTCAAGAAATGAAAAGAACAGGTGGAACTATGGTCATGATGATGATGGTGCTGCCTCCGTTCTCTATTATGTTGCTTTTCTCTTCCAGAATGTTAGAAAAGAGCGCATCAAAAATGCTTAAAGCAGGTGTCTTGATCGGAATCGGGTTGGCAGCATTGGGAATGGGAATTAATATTTGGGATGGGGGAACTATCCTAAATGCTATTCTACTCGGCCCAGTGTTGTTTGTTATGAGCATATTCTTGGCGTTTGCTGCCGCAGCAATGAATGCGGTCGCTGCTAAATTCTTTGTATCAGCTATGCTTATCGGTATTGGCTTGGGCGTCTTAGGGTTGGCTCTTAATCTGTTCAATGGCAAGGCTCTTGCTGCAGCATTCTTGGTAGGCCCAGCGCTAGCCATTATGGGACTTATGTTGCTTATTGCGGTTATACCAATGGCATTAGCTGCAGCCCTGTTTGTGCCGGCAGCTATCGCTGTTGGATTTAGTTTGGCGATTCTTGGGCTAGCCCTTAACTTGTTTAACAGAAAAGCTTTACGCGCAGCATTCTTAATAGGTCCAGCCCTCGCGATTCTTGGGTTCTCGCTCTTGTTGGCAGTGATCCCAATGTGGATAGCATCTGCCATCTTCGTACCTGCGGCTCTTGCAGTAGGCATCGGTTTGTTTGTGCTTGGGACAGCGATTAGACTAATCAGAAGAAGCATTAGGCACATGGCCAAGATCGGACCTGCATTGAAAATATTTGCATCTGGTTTGCTGGGTGCCTCATGGAAAATGTGGCTAGCTTCTATATTCTTTGCTCCCGCTGTCTTTGCTTTGGCGATACCATTGCTACTACTCGGCATTGGATTGAAGGCATTAATGAAAGGTCTGCGGAAATTTGGTAAAGGCGGCGGTGAAATGCTAGATCAAATGGCCGTTGGTCTATTTAAGTTTGGACTGGCCCTCTTGCCGGCATCCGTAATGTTGATGATCGCAGCACCGTTCTTCTTTGCAGCAGCATTGATGATGTTGCCGGGTGCGATCCTGATGGGAATTGCAATGGGCATCTTAGCAGAGCCTCTTATGAAGGTTGCCTTTGCTTTATCACTTATTTTACCACACGCCGCAGGTATGCCCGCATTGGCGTTAGGTTTGATGCTCTTGGGGCCTGCATTGATATCATTCGGATTTGGCTTGTTTATGCTAGGCATCTTTGCATCACTGCCATTCTTTAGTACCGGTTTAGATACCTTTATTACAGCATTGCACGCAATGGCTATGGCATTCCAATCTATTCCCACTGAGAAAGCAGTAGCACTGGGGATGGTATTCCAAGGACTTGCAGCTATGACCGATTTGGATAATGCAGGAAGCATGCTGTTCGAAGTTGCGATGGGTATATTCTGGATTGCGAGAGCACTGGAGACTTTACCAGAAGAAAAGACAATCTCAATGGCTCTATTGGCTACTAATATGGCAGATCTGATTAGTGCTGCCGTAGAACTTAAGCCGGAAAATGTTGAATCTGTTGAGGGTGTCGTAAAGGCCGCAGCAGAATATGCCAATGTTGCTTCTGCAATGCCAACGCCTGATATGGACCCATTCGTACAGGCACTTAAGAGCGCTCTGGGTCTTGGTGGCGACGGAGACTCAGGCGGCGGTCAAGATATTGTTCTTGAGCTTAATGGTCGAGAGCTTGGTAGGGCGATTGATGCTCATGTTAATGGTCGCCATGGTCTCAATATTGACTAGTAAAATTTCACAATGACTACTTATTTAAAAGGGAGGTGTTGGTATGCCAAATGATTATGCATCAGATTTTTATCTAGCAAGAAGGGATGGTTCGCCAGTTGCGGGCGATGCATTTGAAGACGCATCCACTGGCTTGGCCGTCAGACGAGGCTATGTTTTAGATTTCTTTCATGTCCCGACCGGAAAACACGTTGCTTTTAAAGCTATGATCAACAGCTTCAATGACCAATACACATCTGAGTGGTCTTCGGAAAGTGTCTATGGACGAATGGACCCCATTTCTCAGTTCCAAGGTACGCAGCGCGTTATCAGCCTAGACTGGGACGTAGTAGCTGGCTCTGTCGAGGAAGCAAAACAGAACATGAATAAAATTCAACTGCTCATGTCTATGCTTTATCCGACATATGAAGCGTCACCGGGTGATTCCAGTGCAACGCTGATCTCTACCGCTCCGTTATTTAAATTTAAGTTTGGAAACTTTGCGATGGATTCTAGTAAGGGCTCCGAAGCTGCCGCAGCAAGAGCAGAAGAGGCAGGACTTGTTGGTTATATTGGTGGATTTACATTTGAACCTGATTTTGAATCTGGTATAATGGAAGATATGAATGCCACTTTTGGACCACCGAGCAGCGTACATGGAATGGGACATTTTTTCCCACAACATATTAAGCTGTCCGCAGAATTTACTGTTCTTCACACCCACAAGCTTGGCTTCGAAGGCGGTGATAAAAGAAATCCGAATTTCCCATACGCCGCGAACGCGGGTGCCGATGGCGTTGGCTCATCGGGCGCTGACGAGGGCCCAACAGCAGAAGAGTTAGATGAATGGGCAGAAGCTGTCGGCATCGAAATAGGGGGCGCATAGTATGCCAAGCAGATATAGTGACAGACTTAAGATGAAAAACGGCTCTACTTTTTATGAAGATATGTTAGAAGAGCGCGGCCTGAGTTACATTCGCCACTTCACAACACCAGAACTTAAATACCCAACCCCAAAGCAACTAGCTGAGATAAAGAGAGTTTCACACTTGTGGAAAAGTGGGGATCGCTTGTACAAATTGGCACATGAACACTATGGCGATAGCAGATTGTGGTGGATTATTGCTTGGTTCAATAGAAAGCCGACAGAATCCCACATCAAATTAGGAGAAATTATATTTGTTCCAAAGCCCCTATCAACAATTACGAAATACCTAAGAGGATAGCAGCGTGGCTGAAGAAGAAGAAACAGAACAGATTGAATTTGACGATCAGTGTTTTCTAATGGATTACGCTCATATAATTGCGCCTTTAAATGTTGGGTGCAGTAAAGAATATGACTTTTGCCTTCTAGAAACAGAGCCCGATACGGGCCCCTATGAAATGATCGCAACTTTGCGCGGCGCTATTGGCCCTGACGGTAATGGTTTGCAAGAGTTTCTTGATATCACTCCTGCCCAAGCTGCATTGTTGCAACCCCGAGTAAGACTTTTCAAAATAAGCTATGCCGACGAAGCAGATCCCGGTACAGAGGTTGAATTAAAATTTAATGATTTCACAAGCGCGTCAAAGATCGAATCCATTACGGCTAGCGCTTCCGGTCGTGGCGGCGGAGCAGGTCTAAAAGAGTTTGCATGGGAGTTTGCAGGAACAAACCCCGCCGAAGCCGAAAGAGTGATCAACGTAGACCTTAAAATGCATTTCCAAACTGTACTTGATCTTGCGGGTGCTAGAGATGGTGCAACTTCGCTTGACAATATGGAGGATATAGCCCTCGCAGAACCCGGCAACCCAAGTTTCATGGATCTTATTCTTCTGCCCCCCAGTCGCCAAAAAGCGGCAGCGCCAAAAGCAAATGCTTCAGGCGGTAGCTATACCCCACAGTTCTATAAAATTAAAGCAGTAGTCGGATGGGCTATTCCTAGCGATAGCGACACGTTTTCTGAAGAATTTAAAAGAGAATTAAGTTCTATGAATTTGATCATGTATCTAAACCTAATAACTCACGAAATCAGTATCAAGGAAGACGGCTCAGTAGAACTTTCAGCGCAATATGTTGCGTCAATGGAGACTGCAATGGACGGGAAAGCCACAGATGTATTAGTCTCTGGCCCAAGTTTGCAATTGAAAATGGGACTCTTTGGCCCACAAGTGTCAGTGGAAGAAAATGCCGCAGATGGAGAAATCGCAGACGCAGAATCAGAAGCAGCAGAGATTGAGAGGAATATTGCCGATGCGGAAGCTGCATATGCATGCGCTTTGCAGACTGGCGACGAAGATATGGCTTCTGAAATCAACGGTGCCATGATGGATCTCAAAGAGGATCTAGAAGACCTGAATGAAGAGATCGCAGAAATGAAAGAGGACAACAGAGAAGAAATTTACGAAACATTCATCGAAGATTTGACAGAAGTATTAATGACAATCGATATGGAAGGAGATTTCATCGAAGAATGGTGTGAATCTGGGGCATCCAAGGAGGCACCAGAGTTGGATGCCGATATTACGGATGCTGGTGGGTGGTTTTTTGATGGTGATCCAGAAGCCGATGATCCTAAAGATCCAGATAAGAGTAGAATTAATTTTTGGTTTTTCGGAGACATTGTGCAGGTTGCTGTTCAGGCTATGCGAAATAATCCAAGCGCAAAAGGCGACATGAACGTTATCTTAGGTCCACTGACATACACGTCTGTCAGAAATGGAATACAAAGACAGATTAACCTTGCAGATGTCCCAGTTTCTTCTGCTATGGTTATGGAATGGTGGAAATCGGAGGTTGTGGAGAAACAAAGAGACCAATTTCCACTTAAAGCCTTTATGACTTCACTCCTTAATAGAATAGTAGTGCCCGCCTTGAAGCCGGGCTGTTTTCCCAAGGCAGATCCGGTCAGTGCAGACGTTTCTACTGTGCCAATTACTTTGCCAAAGATTATGGGCACTCCACCAATCACCGCCGGCAGGAGTACGCTGACTGATGTGATGGATATGTTAACGGACATGGAAATGCCAGAAGAAACTGACGAGCCCGGCTGCGAGTATATGCTTTATTACATTGCCGCCTATGGTTCGACGGCTCTTTCTGGAGATCCTGCAGAAGATCGAGCACGCGGCATATACCACTACGACATTGGCCGTGATTCGGGCCTAGTAAAGAAAATTTCATTTAACAAAGCAGACACCCCCGGCTTGAAAGAAGCTCGCCAAGCAGAACAGGGCGGCTTAAGCCAATTAAGAGAAGTTTATAATGCAGAAGTGACCATGCTGGGCAACAACCTTTATATACCCGGTATGAGAATTTATGTTAACCCGCCATATGGATTGGGTAACCCGTCCCAGACTAACAGTGCTGCAAATCTATTGGGGCTTGGTGGTTATTTTGATGTTATTAAAGTGAAGTCTGCCATTAGTAGAGGTGGACAATACTCTACTGACTTAGAGACTATATTTGCTGCTTCTGGTGCTCCACCTATGAGCGACGGCGAATGTGCCGCCTACATCGATACCATTAAGGCAACTGATTGGTACGAAGAGACACAAGGCTGGCTTGATGGTATCATAGACAAGATTGATAAAGCCTTCGACGCCCTGTTCCCAGCAGAAGTGGATATTGATTGTTAAGGAGTGTAAGCGATGCCCCGCATCCCCAAGAAAATACAAGCACTTATAGACGAAGATGAAAACATTCTTCTAGCTAATAAGAAAATGAAAGCTAAACTTCTTTTTGATCAAAGAAAGAAGTATATTGACGAGGTTCCTACGCACGCATCAAATGGAAAAAAGATTCCATATATTGACATGTGGTATGAGAGTACATTGTATGGTAGGGTTGACGATAATATTAGACCAGTTTACCTGTCCGAAACAAACCTGACAATGGTTGCGGAAGAGGTGCCTATAGTCGATTTTGTCGCAGACGCATTCAGAGACTTTCGAGCCAAATGGACAACACTAACACAGATGGGTGTTGTTGAGCCAGTCGGATTGGTAAAAGATTTGATACCATTTGCGGGCTGGAAAAGTATGCACGAAGCGTACCATCTTTATATGGAAGAGATGTTCTCAGATTTTCAAGCATGGGTTAGGGATAACAATTATGATTATTCTATGCTTGGTTTCAAAAACTTTCTTGAAATTTTTATGGAATATGTTGATGTCAAGTCTCCCCACACTCCGATCACGCGCAGCGAATTCATTATTAGTAGCAAAGTTGGCCCTGAATATAGCGGATTAGTTTTGGACTTGCATCACCCCGGCGTTTCTCACGATAATGATTTTGGAAAATACCAAAGCTATCTAAAAGATCCAAATTACGAGCTATATGTTCTGACAGCAGAACAGTTTGGCTTCTATGTTGACAAAAATGCCCCTTGGCGACTGGTCGCGAATGTTAATTCCGATGTTATGTTGACATACATGAGCAAATATGGTATTGGTAGTCAAAAAGTATTGTTTCAGAAGTACTATTATAAGGCTCGTAACAAAGATCTTGATTCGCTGAGACCTTATCTTGTTTCTTTTTGGAATTCCTTTGCATCTGCGTACCCATTTCAGAAAAGAACATATGTGGCGGCTGCTTCATCGGGAGAATACGTTACCAGAGCAGTCACGCATCAGAGAACATTGGTTCCAAATGGAGATCCCAGCATTGTTAGCAACAGAAACTGGATGAAAATATTATTTTACATTCGAGCAAAGCAGGGCGGCGAACTTTGGACACAAAGCCAGTATGACTTTCATGTTCGGCAGGTTATACGCATATATTTGTCTGCTGGATATTCAAAAGCACTACAATATATGGGTAATAAACTCTCAACACTTCCATCGAATGGCAACCCCGGTCAAAGAAAAATGCTTGACAGTTATGGAGAACCACACTATAATACAAGAGGCTCCACCGATAACGTGGGTAGCTTTAGGTTCAATACTACTTGGAGTGACAGTGCGGTTTCAGACTCTGGATAATAAAAAGCAGTGCGTTGGCATCTATTTCAATGATCAGCTTATCTTTGGTGAAATCCCCAGCGGTTTGTCGCGAACGTGGTCATACTCTGAATTTTTAGACAACAGCGACATTCAATATGCACAACTATATTGTGCTGGTCAAAATTTGTCCGATGTTTGTCCCGATCACTTGCGAGACAAGTGGGAGCGTATACGGGGCAGATTGCGCGCCCATTATCGCTCTTTGTCGATTTCTAAAATTGATTTAGACGAGCACTGTTTTTATGACATGGTGCCTGAGAAGTTTCTGTACGACTTTTGCGAGATTAAAGATCAGATTACCGAATGGGTTTTTGAAAATTACGAAAGGCCCGCTAACTATGACTTTCTTGATTCTCTAAACAGGATATGCACACGACTATCTGGTGAAGAACTCAAGCTGAACTTTTCGGCACTAAGAGATCAGAGACATATTTCCAAAGTAAGAGATTTTACAAAGAAGTATTCTGGAAGACCACAGCACTGCAAGTACAACGTCTTCGGCACGAAGACCGGTCGCCTTACGACTGTGCCCAATTCTTTTCCTATCTTGACCATGCCTAAAGATTATCGTCGCATTATTGAGCCACATAACGACTGGTTCTTGGAACTAGATTACAACGCAGCAGAGCTAAGAACCGTATTGGCGCTTTCGGGCATGGAGCAGCCCGAAGGCGATATTCATGAGTGGAATATTGAGAATATATTCAATGGAAAATTAACAAGGGACGAAGCAAAGACTAATATTTTTGCGTGGTTGTATGGTTCGAACCTATCTACTATAGATGGGGATACTGCGCAAACTATTAGAGAGACACTTTCAAAAGTGTACAGAAAAGAGGCAATTGTTAGACAGCATTGGACCGGCACACATGTCAGGACACGATACGGACGGACCATACCTAGCGATCACCATCATGCTCTCAGTTATATTATTCAAAGCACTACTGTGGATCTTACCCTCCGCAGATTCCTTGAACTCGATACACTCCTTGCAGGCACAAACTCTAGAGTTGCATTCACCCTACATGATTCAGTCGTCATCGACCTCTCCGATTCAGACAGAAGCCTTGTACCAAGAATGGTTGAGATCTTCGGAAACACAGAGTTGGGACATTTCAGAACAAACGTCTCAGCAGGGAAGAACTTTGGAGAAATGAAGCCGCTCCGCCTCCCCACAAAGTAAATGAAAAACGCGAGGCCCAGATTCGAAATTTTTTTCGCCGCCAAATTTTCCAGTTTTGAAACAGCCGTGTAACGCAAACGAGACTAATTACTATATTAGCCCCACTCAGGAGCCTATTGGCAATGAACGAAATTGAAGAAAATGTAGAGACCGTTGTATTTTGCGGCCTCTCCGAATCAGCATATAAGAACTATATGGCATCTAACGCGCTTCCGATGAGCGAAAGCACGTATGCTAGCATGCCGCATATAATAAGGCAAGTATTTGACGGATATGAGATCCCTAGCGACTTGCACGAAAACCTTATGACCGACCTGTTCCCTGTTTGGGGTGATAGGGGGGTGAATGCATCCTTTTTCTATGATGACGCCGAAGCGTTCGGTGAATATGTCGTAGAAGCGAGGATTAATGGTGACGAATGGGAAGATTATGTTGTTCTACCCGGTGGATTGGTGCTTGTACGCGATCCGTCCGTGATGGAAGTGCTCGATGTATACAAAGATCGGATTAAGGGCAAGATAATGTCGGTTCTGCGAGAAAACACCCAAGACACGGGCTGCTTTGGCAGATATAGCAATATCGCGGAGCCGGCCCCATTCACAATTGACAAGGCAGACGAAATTTTACTGGAAAATGTTCGCGAAAAGGTATTAACCACTCTGACAGAGGAAAAAATACTTCGCGAAGTTACTGATGATGAGCTATCCATCCTGCAAGACATTCTTGATGATTTAGACGGCCAAGATCTCGCTTTCGACAAGCTATTTGACGGTAAGATGCGAGCGGTGCTCGACTTTAAGACAATGGACGAAGACACAGAACTTTATAAGCTAGCTGAAATATTGCGAGAGCAGGTGTCAGTCAATGTCGATTGGGAGACTGGTATGGTATCAGCCTCTCGCGAGATTACTGATTGGGCAAATCAAACAGAAGAACTTGTAAACATGCTTATGAACCGAGGTGAACCAAAGCCCAAAAAAGTTAAAAAGTTTCAGATGAAGATCAACAAGTATTTTGCCAAAGTGGAAGAAGTTTATAGAAAATACTACGCCGCCAGAATGAAGATCATAAGAAGCAAGCATGGCGATAGTTCACTGCATTCTACGCCGGGCATTCACCTCTCAACTGGAGACATTGAAAAGCACACTACACCTGAAGAGCTTGTAAACTATCATCGTATTATGCAGTCAATGGAACTTTATACAGGCACTTCTTCTATGAATCATTTTGTTTACAAGGCAATGAACACAAAGGAAAGAACAGAAGAAGATGATATGACCATCTTTCCTCAGTGGGCTATATGGTGGCGTGACAACGCCGGCTATGTCAAGAAAAACTACAAAGATTTGTTTCAAGACAAATACGCCATGATCGCTAGCCGCCACCCAATTGATATTTTGAGAATGAGCGACTTTGAGGAAATTTACTCATGTCACAGTCCACCTTCACATGATCACCATGATTCTTCGCACTATAGGTGTGCAGTTGCCGAAGCCCATGGCCATGGTGCTGTAGTCTACGTTGTTAGCAAGGAAGACTTATTGCATGCCACAAACACTAGCAATCTCGATAGCGCAGAGCAAGAAATCCAAGAAGGTGAAATATTCAAAGACTCGCAGCGAATTCATGACCCCGTATACAACATGGAGCCCGTATCCCGAATCCGCTTACGACAAGTAAAGTTTTATCAGCCTGATGACGCCCTGAACTCGTCCATCGGCATGGGAACAGAATTAGCAGTACCAGAACGCCGTGTGTACGGCGCTAAGATGCCCGGTATTAGAAACAGAGTCCTTAGTTGGGTAAAAGAGGCATATGCCGAAGATATGAAGAACCTGCCAATGAAAGACGGTGCTGTTGATATGAGCCGCTTCATCAAACTTGGAGGTTCATATGAAGATAATGGAATCAACAGCCTTATCGCAGCAATGCTACCAGATGGAACGGATATAGTAGGAAGACCTATACAAGATTCAGATACAGAAGACAGATTGCCAGACGACCTTGGCGGCGATGCGGTAGCGGCCCTTGAGAATGAAATTTCCGACCTTGAAGACAGGTGGCAAAGTACATATGCAAATATTGGAATGGACGTGAGAGTCGAGGACGATCACGGCGGCGGGGCCTATGTCGTGATTGATGCAGATTATATTGTGGATATTCCCATGAGCAACGGAATAGAGGCCGTACCGGGCTACCAGCATGTCGAATGGCTTGCAAGTCATCTAAATGAAATGGACTGGTCTGGTGCCAACAGCCGCCAGTATGAAAGATATGGAAGCTCTTATGGCACTCCGCGAAACATTCAACACATAGATACTTTTACCGGCCATGGTTCGTTCCACACCGTAGGTGGAGGCACACAGATGTCATTGAAAGTCAGCTTGAACCTTAATATGGAAGCATTTGACGATAACGGCAACGGGTGGTTTAGCACCGCAGATGGATTTGATGAGGCTTGTATACTTATCAATGAATTTGACGACAAATCTGACGCAATCGAAGCAGAGATTATGCGGTACCTCAAGCGGGAAGGTTTTGCCGCTGGTGGCGCTTATATGCAGTTGGCCCGAGAGATCGACGACGGTGATGTTTCATCATATGAGTGGGACGTAGAAACTGACGGAGAGTACGAAGACTCATATGAATCGTATGCCCAATATAGCCACCACTATGATTACGAAACAGGCCCGTTCAAGTCTAACCCCGAGGTATTAGAGAAATTACTTAACAGTCGCGAATATCGTGTACTGTTGCGGCAGTATATACTGGCAGAACCAAAAAGCGAGATCGGTACAGAGTACAACCTAACAATCGATAACGCTAACACACAAGTAGTAGGAAACTATGTCAGACATTACATAAGATTTAAGATCACAGCAGACGATCCCTCTGAGAGCGTAGAACTATTCAAGGAACTCGTCACTGGCGAAATGGATGATGAAGAAAATCTGAACGTTGTCCACAACAAGGCCCTTGCGAATATAATGCAACAGAGCCAGTCTGGTCAGTGGGGTGATGATGTGCAAGAAAGATTAATTAAGGAAAGTAAAGACGAAACGACCCGACACGTCAATAGATGGAGGGAGTTTATTCGAAGTAAATAAGGAGGGGTCAATGTGTTAAAATATTTAACATTTCTGTTCATGGTTGCATGTGGGGCATGCGGACCAGCAGAGTTAGAAACAGAGGACAGTAGCGTAGGTGTTACTGAGACAGAACCGGTCGATCCATACCCATGGGCAGACTGGGAAGAGTGTGGTCAACTATTAGACCAAAACCCGTGCAACTTTAGTCTCATGGATCAGCACGGGGAACAAGTGGAACTTTACCAGCATTACGGTAAAGTAATATTGCTAGACTTTTCAGCAATGTGGTGCGGGCCATGTAATATAGCGGCCCCCTATGCTGAAACATTTAGGGAAGAGTATGGAGAAGACAATTTTATTTGGATTACCATTCTTATCCAAGATGGCGCTGGCAATGATGTAGATCAGGCAGATCTACAGGCATGGGCTGCAACGCATGGATTAGAAGATCCGATCTTGGCAGCAACAAGGGATCAAATCTATGATCCAGATGGAATTACGGGATATCCGTTAGGTGGGTGGCCTACTATGGTAATCATTGATAGACAGATGATTCTTAGGTACGGTATCTATGGCTGGAGCGAGCAGGCCATGAGAACATCAATTGAGGGCTGGCTATAGGAGGTATTATGAGTGGGGTTTTGCGTAGGTGTGGCGCTAGCCTTTCAGGTAGCGTTCAACCCCGCTATGCACTGGAAAACGAAACCAGAGGTGGTAATATGCCATTCGTCTAATGTTTCGGTTACTCGCGCTAGCAGGGCAGTGAGCTATTGGGCTCACAGAGGGTATACGTTTGGCGAGATCAGGAAAGCTACGAGGGATTATATGCCTTGTGTCACCGGTCAGCCAAACTATGGAGAAATTATAATTGATATACCAAGTGCAGGCTTTCAATATGGTCAGCAACTGGGATCGACCGCAACACACTGGAGAACAGACACAGGAGAGATCTTGAAGGCGAAGATAGAGATTGCGGGTGGATGGGAATTTACAGAAAGAGTTTTGGAACACGAACTTGGGCATGCTCTTGGCCTAAAGGATAATAACCAGACCGGTCATATAATGAACAAAGCATGGATTAGTGGAGGAATGAACTCCAGAGGCACGGAGAATCGCTAAGTGTACGAATATAATGCAAAATTAGTTAGAGTAGTTGATGGAGATACTGTTGACGCTCTTATAGACTTGGGTTTTGATGTGTGGGTAAAGAAGCGTATCCGTCTACACGGTATAGACGCCCCTGAGAGCCGTACTAGGGACTCTGAAGAGAAGATAAGAGGTCTCGCTGCCAAGGCGAGGCTCCAAGAGCTTCTAGGGGCGTCAGAAGGCGCTTTTAAACTGCATTCTCATGGAGTTGGCAAATACGGAAGGTGTTTGGGCACACTATTTATAAATGGCACAAACGTCAACGAGAGGCTAATTACAGAAGGACATGCACAAGAATATTTACGATAACTGGAGACGATTTTTGAGCGAGAAAAAAGACACAGACAAAATTGCGAAAGCGGTCGTCATGAAAGATGGCATGGCTCTGTTGCTCAAGAGATCCAACTATATGAAGAAATATGCCGGTGAGTGGGACTTGCCGGGTGGTCACGTACAAGAAGAAGAGTCTATCGAAGATGGTCTGAGGCGCGAGGTCGAAGAAGAGACAGGTCTTAAAATAAAAGCACCCAAACAACTTTCATCAGATGGCAGAATGCACTATTATCGTGCAGACGCAGACGACTCTGATATTGAGTTAAGTGACGAACACACAGAACACAAATTTGTTTCAGTTGAGGACTTGGAAGAAATGGAAATTCCATCTAAGTATATGAAACCACTAAAACAAGTGTTGGAGGAAAAATGAAACTACCACTAATGTTCGAAAATAGTAAGGTTCCTGTATGGCTATCTTACATCGCGCCGATCAACATCGGAGCGCTCAGTTTTTTTATTTTTGTTTGGTCTAGAGGCGAAATGTCAGAAAGAACGAAAAGACATGAAACAATTCACTACAAACAACAAGTTGAGCTACTATTTATTATACAATGGATCTTGTATGGATATTTCCACCTCAAGGGTCTCATTAGGGGCCTAAACGGAACGGATGCATATTACCAAAATCCATTTGAGTTAGAAGCTTATGCCAATGACGAAAAAGAGAACTATTTACTTGAAAGAAAACCTTATGCGTGGGTAGATTACTGGAGAAAACTATGAAACACAAACTTATTATGGAAAACTGGCGTCGATTTATGGCCGAAGAAAAGGGCGATGATGTCCGTGATACTTACGACGATGAGGTTGTAAAGCGCAATGAAAAACAGAGCAAGAAAGCTCGCAAACAAATGGGCTTGTCTGAAGAATCCGACAAAGATCCAGAAAAGCCTCATGATGACGGCGACGAGCACGATGAAAGGTGCGACTACATCGACTGCGATGGCGACGATGAGTCTGTAGACGAAGCCAAGAAAAAGGGCGTTGACGGCAAGGAATGCTGGAAGGGCTATAAACACGCCGGGAGCGAAGACACTGACGGCGATGGCAAGGCAGACAAAGATAAGTGCGTTCCTATGGAAGAAGAGAAAAAAAAAAGTGATAAGGACCGCATGAAGTGCAATGCGCCTCGTTATATACGAAAAGGCGAACCCGGCTACGGTAAGAAGCAAAAGGTCGTCAAAGCATGCAAGGATGGCAAAGAAAAGATTATTCGCTTTGGCGATGCCAATATGGAAAATAAGAGCGACAGCGAAGACAACAAGTCTAATTTTAGAAGTCGTCACAACTGTTCTGACAAGAAAGATAAATTTACTGCCGGATATTGGTCCTGCAAGGATTGGTAAATGAAGCCTGTATTCGAGAAAGCTTGGAAAAAGTTTGTCGAAGATGCAACACCAGAAATGGAAGAGTATCTGAAGAAGCATCCGTACATGGAAATGGACGGACTTCAAGAGGATGCTGGTACTGCTGCCATGCCCACGCATTTGAAAAACAGATCTGCCCAGTGGGTTAAAGATACCCAAGAAATACTTAATCAGGAAATGCCTAGCTGGGTTGCCCTCAAAATGCTCGGTCAGGGCGCTAGCGGAATGGTGTTTCTGATCGAAAACCAGAACAATGGCGAAAGACGCGCTCTTAAGCTGGTAGACCGGGATAAAAGCGAATATTATGAGTCTGAAAAGAGCAGTTATGAGTGGGTCATGCTGAATCGCGACAGCTTACCCGAGGACGTAAAGGCATATTTACCAATTGTACAACAAGTGTGGGAAGTGACTGTCTTTAAGTATACAACCATGCTTATGATTACGATGGAAGTCCTAAAGCCTCTTCCCAAACAAGTTGTGGATGATCTGCTGGCCGGCACAGATGTCAATCTCACTGTCGGAAAAGAAGAGAGAATTTTAGCTGACTACGACTCGGTAAAAGAAGTTACCATAAAAACAGTGGCCGGCTCTCTTATATTGAGGCAGATTATGACTGACGAACTCGGCATGGAAAAGTCCCGAGGCGTAGAGGGCTTAAACATGATAGAGGACATTGAAACGTCCGCCGTTGAAATGTTCTATACAGGAAGGACGCCGCAAAACGTTATCGATGCTGTGCGGGCTAATTCTGACAGTTTTGAATCCGGCAGAGGCCCCGGCAAAAAATCACTAGAACTTATAGCAGCAATAGTATTGCAGATATTAAGAAGACTGGAAGTCGAACAAACTAGTTTGCTTCCTTCTCTGATTGGCGACTTGAGTAGGTACATGAAGTCGGCAATCGGAGGTTTCGTTGTTCCGATTCACGCCGACGAGGACGTTCACTGGATGGGCCAAGCTAGCGATACAATAGGAAAGAATTTACCAGAACGTTCAGGGATCATTGATGCAATCAACTATTTGCAGAATGAGCGTGACGTTGTTGCTAGAGATATTCACCACAAAAACGTTATGATGCGGCCTGCCGATGGCCAGATGGTGATCATGGATCTCGGCCTATTCCGAATTGGAAATAGTGCTTGACTTCTTGAGAATAACAGTTTATAATACCTAAGAGGCTCAAATGAAAGTTATAGGCGTAGGGTCTGCTGGCTGTCGTATTGCTGACAGCTTTGCGGAGTACCCGCAGTACACAATTTATAAAATAGACAATGATTTGCCCAAGCAAAAGGGCAATTATTGTGTGGAACGTTGCTCATCAGTTGAAGAGTACGAAGAGAAGGCTCCATCGTTCAAAAGTTTTTTTAGAGGCATCAAAACAGGTGACGAAGTTGTATTTGTTGTCTGTGGCGCTTCCGCTATATCGGCGCTGTCCTTGAGGGCGTTAGAGGCAATACAGAGAGCGAGGGTTAAAATTCTTTATATCGCCCCTGATCGTAGCCTGATTTCCAATAAATTGCACACCCACGAAAGAGTTGTATTTGGTGTCCTACAAGAATACGCCAGATCCGGTGTTTTTGAGAGAATGTATATTGTCAAAAACGATATTGTTGAAGAAATAATTGAAAATGTTCCGGTTGTGGGCTACTATGACGTTCTGAATAATTTAATTGTCTCGACTCTCCACATGATTAATGTTTATGAAAATAATGAACCTGTATATGCCAATTCATGTCAGCCCCTCAAGACAACTAAAATTTCTACCATCGGAATTGTCAAAATCAGAGAAAATGAAGAAAATCTCTTTTACCCCCTTGACAACGTTAACGAAAGATGCTATATTTATGCTATCAACGGTGGGAGACTTGAGACAGACGGGAAACTCTTCTCAAAACTCAAGAAAAAGATAGTAAACAATATGGAACTCGATCTGGTATCAAATGTCCAGATCCATTCAACAAACTACGATGATGATTATGGTTATATCATCGCAAGCTCGTCAGAAATTCAAACACAGGAGTAATAATGAGGGCATATCAGGGTACATTTAAGAAAAAGAACGGAGAATCACGTCAGATGCGTTTTGTAAAGCTGACAGACATTCCCGAATCAATTATGTCAAGTGTCATCAAGGGTACTGGCCGAACAACCAATTTGGCCGAAGGTATGGAACTTGTATGGGACTTGGACACACACGGTTTTCGCATGTTCAATTGGAAAACGGTCTTGGACGATGTTGCCGAGATCGAAGTAGAAAATCCTTTCGGACAGTGAAAAAAGTCCTTGACAATGGTGTCGGGGCATGTTAAATTAACAATAGCAGATCGAGATATTTGTCGGTCTGACTTTAGGTAAAAACCACAAAGGAGATTATATTATGGGTATTGACTTAAGTAAAATGCGTGACCGCCTCGCGGCAGTCCAAAATAAGGGTGGGGGAGACAACACATTTTGGCGTCCCTCTGACGGAGAGCAATCGATTCGTATTGTTCCGACCGCAGATGGCGACCCCTTCAAGGATTATTGGTTCCACTATAATGTGGGAGATAATCGTGGATTCTTGTGTCCCAAGCGAAACTACGGGGATCATTGTCCCGTATGCGAATTTGCGTCTCAGTTATGGCGCGAAGGTGCGGCATCTGACGATGCTGAAGCTAAGAAGATGGCTAAGGGGCTTTTTGCTCGCCAACGCTTCTTTAGCCCAGTTCTGGTTCGCGGCGAGGAAGATCAAGGCGTCCGCGTTTGGGGTTACGGCAAGACCGCATATGAGTCTTTGCTGGGCCTCGTCCTAAATCCAGAGTATGGCGACATTACCGACCCTGAAACCGGTACTGATCTTGTCCTTACTTATGGTAAGCCCGCTGGTGCTTCGTTCCCACAAACGAAGCTTACTCCACGCCGACGCTCATCCGTCTTATGTGATGATGCTGTTGGTGGCGATGATCGCTGCGCAGAGTTGTTGGAAAACATTCCAGATTTCGACAACATCTTCGACCGCACGTCTTCTGATGATGTGCAGGCGATGCTCGACGAGTACCTTTCTAACGAAAGTACGGCAGAGGCTTCATCCACCGAAACAACCCGTTTCGCCGCTGAAAATGCAACGGACTCCGTTGACGCGGCCTTCAATGAATTGATGGGTGGATAAATCTATAGGGTAACGGGCAATTGCTGTATGTCGTTTCCTCTACACGTTAAACAGAGTTGAAATGAAAAACAAAGTATACAGATGCACTTGGTAATGCAAGGATAGTGCTCACCTATAGAGCCGCAGGGAGGCATGGGCTTACAGATGCCTCACACTTTACACATTAACTAGTCGTAGGAGTTACTAAAAGATGGCACGTACCAAAAAATCTAATGGTGCAGGAAAGTTGTCGATCTCACAAATGAGGGATTTGATCAACAAAAAGGCGGGTATTGAGGTGGCGCACAACCTCACAGAAGATAACCCGACAGAAGTTACAGACTGGATTTCTACAGGTTCTCGTTGGCTTGACTCGATCATTTGCCGTGGGAAACTAGCAGGAGTTCCAGTAGGAAAGATTGTTGAGATTGCCGGTCTGGAAGCCACTGGCAAGTCTTACATGGCAGCACAAATTGCCGCCAACGCACAAAAGCAGGGAATCGACGTTATTTACTTCGATTCTGAATCTGCTATTGATCCCGGCTTCCTTGAGCGTGCAGGCTGCGATCTAAACGGCCTCCTATATGTTCAGGCGTCCTCAGTTGAATTTGTTCTAGAAACTATTGAAGAACTACTCGGTTCGAATGATAATCGCATGCTATTTGTGTGGGATTCTCTGGCCCTAACACCAGCTATTTCAGATGTCGAAGGCGACTTTAATCCTTTGTCATCGATGGCAGTAAAGGCGCGTATTCTGGCAAAGGGCATGTCTAAGTTGACTGTACCGATTGCAAACAAACAATGCACTTTCTTGGTTCTGAATCAGTTGAAAACTAATATCACACGTTCACCCTCAGAGGCATTGACCACACCCTATATTACGCCCGGTGGCAAGGCGATGCACTATGCATATTCTTTGAGAATCTGGCTCACAGGTCGCAAGGCAAAGGCAAGCTTTATTACTGACGAATCTGGATTCCGAATTGGTTCCGAGGTCAAGGTTAAGCTTGAGAAGTCTCGATTCGGCACAGCAGGACGACAGTGCAACTTTAAGATCCTATGGGGAACGGACGAGATCGGCATTCAGGATGACGCAAGCTTGTTTGATGCTGTGTCGTCTTCTGATAGTCTGGTTCGCACAGGTGCTTGGTTCACGCTGATGGATGACACCGGCAAGCCGCTTGGGACAAAGTTTCAAGCATCCAAGTGGACGGAGCGAATGGCAGACGAAGCATTCCGCAACCGAGTTTACCAGATTATGGATGACGAGGTTATTCGAAAATTTGCTGACCGTGAAGGCAGCGCATCTGACTTCTATGAAGAAAAGGAAGAGAAATGAGTTATCATGACGGCCAACGACCATACAGTGGTGGTATCCAGCCCGGCACTACTGCGTCAAGTGTAGCATCGGAAAAGCTTGATTCGCAAATACGTCAAATTTCTAAGATTGTATTCACAAAATTGAAATTGAAATATCCCGGTCTGGAGCGATTGCACAAAATGCCAAAACGGATGCTCTTTGAGGGTATTGGTGCTTGCGCCCCTGATGGCGGTGTTTGGGTCTACGAAAATAAATTTGTTGCAGCATTCGAAGGAAAACATCAGGGATTAGATGGAAATGCCATTGAGAGGTGGTTCAAAAACTATCACCACATCTTAGATAACAACCCTAGATGCCCGCTTATCACTTTTGCCACTGGCCCCGGTGTAAGACAGGGAGAAGTCATTTACAATACTCTGTACCGGCCCGTGCGTGGTCAGTATAATACAATCAGGCCCGGCGGACCATCAGTGTTCCTTAGCGAGCTTGGCTTTTCTAATCAATTTGTTGAAGAAACTATGACTCGCTTTATTGAAAACGAGATTCGGAGTCTATATCCATGAAGCCATTGTTTATGTGGGCTGGTGGAAAAACAAAGATGCTCAAAAAGTATCAAGAACATCTACCAGAACATTTCGATCAATATGTCGAACCATTTGTTGGTGCTGGGGCCATGTTTGTTTGGGCTTACAAGAAAAACCCTACAGCGTCATTTGTGTTAAATGACTCAAACATCAGCATCATGAGAGTCTATCAGGCTGTCCGTGACGATGTACACAAGTTCATGGACGAGATCAACAAGCTGGAAAGGCAATATTTGCCACTCGATAAGGCATCAAGAAAAGAATTGTATTATGAGATTCGTGATCAACACGCATACCATTATCAAAGCTGGTCTAGCACTAGAGAGGCTGCAACATTATATTTTTTGATGAAAACTGGCTTCAATGGAATTTGGCAGATAAATCAAAATACTAATAATCGTTTTGGAACACCAGCCGGTCTACTAAACCAGAAAGAAAAGGTCTATGACAGAGAAAACTTGATGGAATGGCACTACGCTTTGCAGAACTGTAAACTAATGTCTGGTAGTTATGAAAAAACTCTCGATGAAGTTTGCTCTGGTTCATACGTCTTTCTCGATCCTCCATACCGAGGTTCATTTACGCAGTATGGTGTTGATTTTGATGATGAAATGCAAGAAGACGTAATTAATTTCTTAAATGACTTGACAAGCAAGGGCGCATATGCGATGATGAGTAATCGAGACGTTGGTGATAACTTTTTCGAAGACAGAATGGGCAATAACGATATTGTCTATTTTGACGTAACATACACAGCGGGCCGTCGCAAAAAGGTAGAAGACGGTTTTGAGGCTAAAAAGGCCCGTGAAATTTTAATGATAGGAAAATAAAATGAATAACACACTACAACTCAATAGATATCGAGACGATTATTATGAAGCTGCAGCGGCTCAGATTACTGCGCTAGGTTACAATAACCCAGCAACTGATACAGATTTGCGACAGCGAAACATCTGGGAATATATTAAGCAAAACAACCTCTCTGTTCGCATTATAAACAACTTTGACTACCGTTCTAATATGGCCAACCGATCATCCAGTAGGTATGCCAAAATTCAAACCCGTGGAGATAATGAAGATCCCACTAAGGTTCAGGGCCTCAAGAACCAGTTTTACGATGAAAATGGTAAGGCCAATGAGCGACAAAAGCGAATTCCGTTTGGTTGGATTTTTGAAGACGATAAAAAGTATTATGCATCTGTAGGCAACAAGCGCGGCCAAGCTCATATACTAGCTCAAGAGCAGCACAATCTCGCTGCCTCTATTGGTTCCGTGGTTATCATTGGCGGTGATCTTTCTGATTCGGACAGAGAGTGGCACGCCTTCCACATCGCAGAACTTTCAAACGTCGATGACGGCGAGGCACCCGAAGAAGAGAAGCCAAACGATATCGTGGGGCAACTCAAGGCCCTACGTGAAATGTCCGAAGAGCGAGGTTTGGTGTCCGCCAGCGAAACAGAAGAACAAAAGGTAGAGTGGGGGAAAGCTTGGGTCTTGAAGACTAAGCCAACTTATCGCGGCGAAGAAATGTCTAAGGTAGTCGGAGATATCGCCAACCGCGCATTTGTTTCAGATCGTTCCGATTCTATTCCGATGCCGAAGAACTCAGAAATATCTGATGTGTGGGAGGGACACTTTCCAGATGAACCATTCGATCCCTCAAACACTGATGCCGATGTTACAATGATTGTCATTAGTGGTTGTGATAAGCAGGTTATTTTTCGCTCTATGACGGATAAGTGGTCAAATGGTGCGACACCAACGGATAAGCGTGAGGAATATTGGTGCGTTGTTCGATGCGGCAACGGAGCCCGTGATGTCACTTCTCTCAGGTCTTTGCTGAAGCGACGACTGAACGGTCGTCAACAGTTTGCTTGGTTTAACAACAATGAGCGCTACGCTAGCGCCGGAATGCCTCGATGCACTCGCCTCATGTTTGTCAAGCAGCTAAAAGGTGGAGGCGACGATTATGAGGTTTTCCGCTGGAATTCCATCAAGAAGGAATTTACTCCAGTTAAGCGTCAAAAATAATCCTTGACAGCAAAGCTTGTATTTGCTATAATGTATATAACATCAAAGGAGGTATCTGATGTTTGTACTTGCCACTATTCTTGCCGGCTCAATGGCCATGGCTCATCCCGGCACGGCTCCATGTCCGAGTAATAACGCTCGGCCAGCAGTTCAAGTAACTGTTGATTATCACTGGGTTTTTGCGATTCCTGCTGGAGAGCGCCGCGCTCGCTGGCACCGTCGTAACGGTCCTCATCCCCACGCGAATAATCCCGCGTACATTTGGGTTCCGGCTCATGTGGAGGGTCGCGGACGTAACCGTCACGTAGTACCCGGCCACTGGAGAGTTCGACCGCATACCCACGCGCCTCCCCGACGTTAGAGTGGAGATACAAGGGCGAAAGCGAAAGTTTTTCGAACTTGCGCGTAGGGTTGCCGAACAACAGTCAACCCACTCATATCGTCACGGTGCTGTTCTAGTCAAGGGCAGCACCGTGCGAAATGTGAGTGCTAACAAAAACAAATTTAAGGGCTGGGGAGCCCGATTTAGACACAAAGATTGCGGACACGCAACACACCACGCAGAGCTAGGCTGCATATTGGGTGTTGATCGCAAACAAACCACTTCGGCAACTGTCTATGTTGTCAGAGTTGGAAAAAATAGTGAATTTAAGATGTCAAAGCCTTGCACTATGTGCCAATCTGTGCTAAAATATGTAGGTATTAAGAAAGTGTATTACACAACCAGCAACGACCAATATGAGGTTATGAAATTATGAATCGACTCGGCTACGCATGCATCAACAAGGGCTTCTCAGATCGCCCCAAGACTCAGCGCATTACAACTAATCGCACTATGATCAAGCGCACGTTCTTCGAACGCGGTATTGAGTACGCATCAGAACTTGCATTGCAAAATCTGCGCGACTTGCGCACTATTTTGCAGTGGAACCTTGACAACAACATTTATTTCTTTCGTATCTCGTCAGATATTATTCCGTGGGCAAGCGAGTATGACCTGCGTGATATGCCCAACTACGGCGCTATCCATGCCGCTGCTCTGTCTGCGGGCAACTTCGCACGTCAGCACAACATGCGAATCACTTCGCATCCCGGCCCATTCAACAAGCTTGCATCGCCCAAGGAATCTGTATTTCAGCTTACCAAGACAGACTTGTCTGTTCACGGCGACCTGTTCGATCTTATCGGTCTGCCACGTACTCCGTATGCCAAGCTAAATATTCATGTCGGTGCAGCATACGGCGACAAGCCGTTTGCCCTCGACAACTTCTGCCGCAACTTCGAACGCTTGCCAGAGTCTGTACGCTCTCGCCTTACTGTCGAGAATGACGACAAGACCTCTCTGTATTCTACGCAAGAACTGTATGATGGTATTTACAAGCGTATCGGTATTCCTATCGTGTTCGATTATCACCACCATATGTTGCATCCCGGTGGCCAGACAGAGCAAGAGGCACTAGAGCTTGCCTTGTCTACGTGGCCTGACGATATTGTGCCCGTTGTTCACTATGCAGAGTCACGCTCTGTCGAGCAAGGCAATCCTAAGATTAAACCGCAAGCACACTCAGATTATGTTTACGGCCCTATCAACGACTATGGTAATCGTTTCGACATCATGATCGAAGCAAAACACAAAGAACTTGCGCTGCTACGACTCCGCGAGTGTATGGAGAAAGCAGCATGAAGTTTTTCAGTAACTTTTTAAAGAAAAGAAAGCAAAATAAAATTAGAAACAAGATAGCTGACCTGCAAGAGCAGTCAATGCACTATCAGCGTAACGGCAATCTTCGCGGCTTGGCACACATTACCGAACAAATCACCGATCTTGAGGCACAACTTGATGAATAGAGTTATTATTATCGATGCACTGAATATGATGTTGCGTAGCTACATTGTAAATCCAAGCCTGTCTCGTAATGGTCAACCTATCGGCGGTCTTAAGGGGTTTCTACAGTCGCTACAGAAGCTTTGCCGAGAGTCGAAGCCTGATGCTGTAGTGATCGCATGGGATGGCCAAGGTGGTTCAAACCGCCGTAGGCAGATGAATAAGAACTACAAGGAAGGTCGCAAGCCTATTCGACTTAATCGCGACATTCGCAATTTGTCAGAGGCAGAAGAAGTCACCAACAAGATTTGGCAACAAACGCGCCTTGTAGAATACCTTAACGAACTACCAGTGTCGCAGATCATGTTGCCCATGGTTGAGGCCGATGATGTGATTGCGCAAGTAGTGAAGTCTCCAATTTTTCACGACTGGCAAAAGGTAATTGTTTCGGCAGACAAGGATTTTATTCAGGTTTGTAATGAAAACACGGTACTTTTCCGTCCGATCCAGAAGCAAGTCCTAAATTCTAAGAGAATTGTGGAAGAATATGGCATTCACCCAAACAATTTTGCACTAGCCAGAGCGATCGTTGGGGATACTTCAGATAATTTGGAGGGTATTCGCGGCGTGGGCCTAGGTACTGTATCGAAGCGGTTTCCTGTCATGGCAGAGCCAGAATCGGTAACCATTGATTCACTGATGGATATGTGCGAAAATGCTGAAAACAAACTTAAAGTACACAACTCTATACTTGAAGGCAGAGATATTGTCGAGTCGAATTATAAAATTATGCAGCTTTACTCTCCATCGATCTCTCCGCAAGGTAAAGAACAAATCAGATTTGCTATTGAAGAGAATGAGTGCGATTTCAACAAAACACAAGTACAAAAGATGATGCTTGAGGACGGCTTCGGCGTAGGCGACTGGAGCGATCTTTTTCAGACCATGAAGAGGATATCGATTGACAACAGAAGCTAACACTGCTATAATGGTAGCAATTGTGGGGTATTATAATGAGTGACGCTACTACTAAGCGCGAAGATTTTAGCAGATACGGCAAGTCCTTTCAGGAGGGCTTGTGTCAATTGATTTTGGAAGACCGGCCATTCGCTGACCAGATTGGCGAGGTGCTTAATTTTAATTTCTTGGAACTTTCATATTTACAAACTTTTGTTCGCAAAGTGTATGCATATCGGGAGAAATACGGAGTACACCCTTCATATAAAATTATGACAACTGTGCTGCGCACAGAACTAGAAGATGAACCCGAAGCTATCCAAACTCAAGTAAGAAATTACTTTTCTCGCATCTACAACACAGACGTAGAGGGAGAAGAATTTATCAAATCCACCAGTTTGGACTTCTGCCGCAAACAAAAACTGAAAGAAGCAATGCTTGAGTCTGTTAAGTTGTTGCGTTCGTCTTCTTTCGATGAGATTTCTAAAGTCATTAACGATGCCTTAAAGCTTGGCAGCGATAACAACTTTGGATACGACTATGTGAAGGATTTTGAAAAAAGATTCCTTACCAAGTCACGCAATCCCGTTTCAACTGGGTGGGATCGCATGGATGAGATTTGTCAGGATGGTCTTGGCAAGGGTGAATTGGGCGTGGTAATCGCTCCAACTGGCGCTGGCAAGAGTATGGTCCTTGTACACTTGGGTGCTCAAGCGGTGAAGTCCGGTCTAACCGTTGTACACTACACCCTAGAGCTTGCAGAAGAAGTCATTGCCGGAAGGTATGATAGTTGTATGTTTGGTGTTCCGCTTTCAGATCTGAAGATGATGAAGGAAATGATCTACGAGTCTGTTCAAGAAGTCGAAGGATCATTAATTATTAAAGAATATCCAACAAAATCTGCCAGCACAAAAACTATCGCAACACACCTAGAAAAGCTAGCAAAAAGAGATATTTCGCCCGATTTGATCATCGTAGATTATGGTGATTTGTTACGACCTTTGGTCCATAATAAAGAGCGAAGAACAGATTTGGAATCTATATACGAAGAGTTGCGGGCAATCGCGCAAGTAAATAACTGCCCCGTTTGGACCGCCTCGCAAACTAACCGTTCTGGACTTAATGCCGAAGTCATCACCATGGAGGCAATCAGTGAAGCTTTTAACAAATGTTTCGTGGCCGATTTTATATTCTCGGTATCCAGAACAGTCGAAGACAAAAACAACAACACCGGGAGAATTTTTGTAGCCAAAAATAGGAACGGCCCTGATGGGCTGATCTATCCTATTTTTATGGATACGTCAGAGGTTAAGATTAAGGTACTTGAAAGCACAGGAGAGACACCTGCACAAGTAGTTGAAAAATCTTTGGCACAGCAAAAAGAATCTCTCATGGAAAGATATCAAAAATACAAGAAACAAAAGGAAGGAAATTAAGTGTTTGGTAAAGAGACAAATGTACGGAAATTCAGACTATCAGAGTCTTTCATAGATAACTATCGAGAGAAAGAGGTTCCTTGGGGCCCTCTTGGGTATATCACATTCAAGAGAACTTATGCGAGGCGAGTTGAAGAAGAGGAAACCTCAGAGAATGCCGCCAGCGAAGAGTGGTACCAGACATGCCGCCGAGTCATTGAGGGCATGTTCGATATTCAAAAACAACACGTTTCTTCCTTGGGCTTGGAATGGAATGACGCTAAGGCCCAAAGAACTGCTAAAGAAGCCTATGATCGATTGTTTAATTTGAAGTGGACGCCACCCGGCAGGGGCCTGTGGATGATGGGCACTAAATTCGTCAAAGAGCGCACCGGCGCTGGCCTTTTTAATTGTGCTTTCCGCTCTACTAAAGATGTTAGCACTAAGGGCGGCTACTTGTATGCTTGGATTATGGACGCTTTGATGGTCGGTATCGGAGTAGGGTTTGATACCCAAGGTGCCGGTACATGCACAATCCAGCAACCACAATGGTCTAGCGAAGTGTTCACTATTCCTGACAGTCGAGAAGGCTGGGTTGAGTCTGTGAAAATTCTTTTAGACGGGTATTATTTTGGCTCTGCGGTTCCAAATTTTGATTACAGCGCCATTCGCCCATACGGGGCTCCTATTAAGGGTTTTGGTGGCACATCATCGGGAGCAGATCCGCTCATAGAGCTACATCAGAATTTGCGCAAACTGTACGACGAAAGGGTTGGCGAGAAAGTAACCTCTATTGACATCGTAGATACTGAGAACTATATTGGTAGGTGCGTTGTTGCTGGAAATGTTCGCAGATCTGCTGCATTGGCTATGGGCAAGTATGATGACTATGCCTATCTGACTATGAAGAACGATGAAGAGGCCCTATATGAGCGTCGATGGGGTTCTAACAACTCTTTTGAAGCCATGGTTGGCATGGACTATTCGTGGCACGCAGAGCAGAGCCAAAAGAATGGCGAGCCGGGCTATATTTGGCTGTCTAATGCGAGGACAAAGGGGCGATTCAAAGATCCTGACCGATATGACGATGCCAAGATTATGGGATTCAACCCATGCGTCGAGCAGCAACTAGAGGATGCAGAACTTTGCTGTCTAGTTGAAACATACCCAGCAAAGCACGATTCATACGAGGACTATCTGCGCACCTTAAAGATTGCGTATCTCTATGGCAAGACTGTCACGCTTGTGAACACACACTGGCCAGAAACAAACGCAATCATGCTCAAGAACCGACGCATTGGCCTGTCCCAATCAGGAGTAATACAGGCATTTGGTAAGCATGGCAAGAGGGAACTATACAACTGGTGTGATAATGCCTATGATCATGTTGTGGAATTGGATAAGGAGTATTCTGACTGGCTATGCGTTCCGCGATCAGTTAGAATGACCAGCATCAAGCCAAGCGGCACAGTCTCGCTGCTAAACGGATCAACACCGGGGATACACTTTCCAGAGAGCGAATATTATATTCGCAGAATTAGGTTTGCAAATAGTTCCAAGCTGCTGCCATTTTTGGCCGCAGCAGGATACAAGCTTGAGCCAGACGAGTATTCGCCCAATACCACTTGTGTTGAATTCCCTGTTCGCGAGCCGTACTTCATTAAGAGCAAGAAAGATGTTAGTATGTGGGAGCAGCTTGAGATAGCCGCACAATACCAGCATTACTGGGCAGACAACTCGGTTTCTATTACAGTTACGTTTAACGATGACGAAGGCGCTCATCTTAAGTCTGCTCTAGAAATGTATGAAACAAGACTTAAAGCTGTGTCGTTTTTGAAGTATAATGATACAGGATATAAACAAGCCCCTTACGAACCTATTACGAAAGAGGAATACGAAGCTATGATGGCAGATATTACCCCTATCGTTAAGATCGATGACGCAGATGAAGGCTCTGGCACTAAATTCTGCACCAATGATACATGCACAATATGAGGAAATAATGTACTTGAGACCCAAAAACCGACATATCTTAGTTAAGACAAGAAAGACAGAAGAACAAGACGAAGGGAGCAAGTCTTCCTTTGTCTTACCAGAGGGATATAGTAAGACCACTGAACAGTACGCCATGGCCGAAGTTCTTGAAGCGTCAGAGGATTGCTCCGTATCTGTTAGTCGCGGAGACACTGTTCTTGTGCCGACAAATATGCTGCTAGATATTAAAATTGAAGACGACGAATTTCAGATGGTATTAGAAAATTACATTCTAGGTGTTCTTTACGCTGATTAACACTACTTACGGTTATGAGAATCGTAGCCGTAATGATGTCTTTGCTACTTTTGTCATGTGCAACTGCTCGCAAACAAGAGAAGCAGGAGCAACTTGATCGCGAACAGCGCGAAAAACTGATGCAAGAAGTGGCAGAGACGCTAGAAGATGACGACCTCGATGACTTACCGGAGGCCGACGAACAGGAGGAATAGTGAGAAACCACACGTATGAGTGGGATAATGTTATTGTTGGAATGACATTACCAGCATGCTTATATGCGTATAGTTCTGGCTATCCTATAGTTGGCTTTCAGTACGACATGCCGAGTCAAGTCGATAACCGAGGTTCAGACCTGAGCCAGTGGACGGATCTGCTTTTTGTTCTATCAATGCGTGGTCAAGTTCCTTTTGGAGATAACATCACTAGTATAAGCTTTATAGAAGATCGCATGAGGGTGGTAACCAAGAGAAGTCAGAAGCAGTGCTTTTTCAAATTCAATAAAGCACATGTGTTTTCCGACTACATGGTGCATGGCATGCCACCAATTGTTTCTAAAGGCGAACTTAAAAAGGTTTATGACTGGATTGACGTTAGGACTATTCAGTCGCATGACATTGACTATATTGATGCACGCGGCATAGACAGCTTCTTAGACGAGATTCACTTTGTAAAAACTGGTCGCTCCAGCAATAAGGATATTTGTGCCGTGTTTCGTGGCAACGAAAAGACACTAAAAGAGTTTCAATACTCTGAGTCGATGGTTCGCCTCGAAGTTGAAAGAATTTTGCGTTCTAAAGGGATAACCGGCCCATTGAAAAATAATACATCTGAAAAGCGCAAGACACCGACATACTCTCCAATTGTGCTTGAATCGGCATATCGAGAGGTGCGACCCAGTGCTGCGAATATCTACGAAGATTCGGATAAGATTGTTTGTAAATTTGAAATGACCGCACCGTCTCGAACAAAAAAGAATTTTACAAAAGACCCATTTTTGGTAGCCCACCGGGAGGATAGTTGATAGAGGCACCACCAGAGCACAAGCAATATGCTAACATGGCAGGAATTGTGTCGCTATCGGGTCAACCGCTTGACTTTGGGTTTGAGTGGCCAGACTCAATGATGCCCTTGTCAAAAGATTATACGGCAGTTGAGAGAGCGGTAGCGGAATGTGTGTATGCAGGGTGCGAAACAGTTTGGATTGTGTGCAACAAGGATATACAGCCACTAGTTAAATATAGGATAGGTGACTACGCAGAAGATCCTGCGTATGTTAGTCGCAAGTTCGCTGTGAACCCGAGGGATCACAAGAAGGAGGTACCTATCTTCTATGTATCAGTTCACCCTAACGATAGGTTTAGAAGAGATAGTCTTGGCTGGGGTGTTCTTTATGGCGCTTTGTCTGCTTACTATACTACGAAACAAATAAGTAAGTGGGTTGTGCCCGAAAAGTTTTACGCCGCGTTCCCATATGGAGTTTACGACCCTTCCATATTACGGGATTACAAAGCGGACATTACGAAAGAAAAAACATTTTTTTTAAGTTTTAATGGACAAACAATTCGAGATGGGTTATATTTAGGTTTCACATTTAATGCTGAAGACTTCAAAAGATTTCGGAAGCACGTCCGCGCCGCAGGAACTGGTGTGTATGTTCCCGGCCAAAAAGGAAAAGATTTAATCGATGGCAAATATCCTACTAAGAAGCTACCAATTGAAGAAAGATGGTCTGCTAGGCATTTTAAGCTTGACAAAGTATTTGAAACTGCTATAATAGAGGAAGCTAAGGTAAAAGAACTGCCGTGGTATCACGGCATAGACAGTTGGGAGAGTTATTCTGACTTTATTGCCTCTGGGAATAAACTAGAAAGACCCTCCCACATATTGACAAAAAAGAGAATGAACCGACTATGGTTTACAGGAGAAGTAAAATGATGAAGATGATTCCCCTCGCGGCATGTCTGCTACTCGCAGCCTGCGGAGACGAGGACGAAGATACTGGCGCAGAAGACACTGCGGAAGTAGAAGATACTGCAGCAGCAGAAGAGTAAAACAAACAGCCGCTGGCAGACCGGTAAAAGTCTGCCGCTTTTTAACACAAAGGAGAATGTTATGACTACTACTAAGAAGCGTACTACTACAACAGCAAAGGCTAAGAGTACGACAACAGCAGCAAAGCTGCAGCAAGAAAATGCCGAACTTACAGAACGGTACAACTTTCTTCAGCAGAGGATTGGTGGTCTGCGCCATCACGTTGCTACCAATGAAGGTATCACCGCTGCTGACGTAATTCGCTTGATTGATAACGTTATCGACGCGAGTTAGAAATGCAAGAGCGCAAGACACCAGAAATTAAATTTGTAAACCTGCACGGCCACTCTGTTGCAGGTTCAGTATTCGACGCCCTAGGGTATCCAGACGAACATATGGATTTCGCATATGATAATGGATGCGATGCTCTTGCGCTCACCGATCATGGCAACATGAACGGGCTAGCATATCAGGTTCTTCACGCTAAGAAGATGCAGGAAGAAGGCAGAGATTTTAAGCCCATCTTTGGGTGCGAAGCCTACTTCCTGCCTTCTTTATCAGAGTGGCGTGAAGAGTACGCCAAGGCTATGGAGGACAAGAAGCAGGCTGCTGCGCTCAAGAAATCCAATCAATCTGGAGCCACAGTAGAAGATGAGAATGACAGTAAAAAGGTGCAGGGACTGTTGCGTAAGCGAAGTCATATTGTTCTGATTGTACAGAATCAAACCGGACTAAACAACTTGTACAAGCTAATTTCAGAGTCGTACAAGGCTGAGAACTTTTATCGCTATCCTCGCATGGATTATGAACTGCTTGAGAAGTACAACGAGGGCATTATTGCTGCCTCTGCGTGCTTGGGTGGGGTCTATGCTGGAAACTATTGGGAGAACCGCGAAGA